>Ga0180433_10001008_pt1 | contig 47637 bp, 47 predicted proteins | sample SS_ome_8_FD_132980 | JGI IMG/M metagenome (GOLD analysis project Ga0180433, IMG submission 132980) | Hypersaline lake sediment archaeal communities from the Salton Sea, California, USA - SS_1_D_1 metaG | ecosystem: Environmental > Aquatic > Non-marine Saline and Alkaline > Hypersaline >...
GAGGGCAGCGGCCTGCAAGTAGCTCAGGGTCGGCGCCCAGCCGAAGTGCCCGGCGACGACCGAGTTCCAGAGGAGCATCAGGATGAAGCTGAAGAAGAAGAACGCGGCGATGCCGCCCCGCGCGATCAGCTTAGACAGGAGCTTCACTTCACCCTCCAGGAACGGTACGTACCGCCGTGGCTCGTCGCGCGCGTCAACGGTAGCTCTTCCACTTCCGGGCGACGCTCGACGAGGCGCCGATCCCGGCCCACGCGAACAGAATGATGCTCATGAACCAGAGCGCGGCGGCCTGCCAGTAGTTGACCTTCACCGCGACGAGGGCGAGCTGGTCGACCAGGATCCCGTTCCACAGAAGCTGAAGGATCCAGCTGAAGAAGAAGAACGCGCCGATGCCCCCACCGGTGATCAGACCACGAAGAAGCTTCATCTCATGACACCTCCCGACTGTGTTGGATTCTACCTCGGGTCTGTCGCGCTCGCCGAGCGAGCGGTTCAACGGAAGGTGGACTAGAACTCCCAGTCGGGGTCCGGGATCGGAAGGCGGAGCCCGCGGCCGAGGCGCTCGAGCAGGTCGGGCGGGGCTGCGAGTTCGTCCGTCCACGCAAGCGCATTCGCCGAGCGCACGCCGAGCCAGAGGCGGGAGAAGGCGTTGACCGACGCGGTCATCGTCGGCAGGCTCGCCTCGCTTCCGGGTACCGCGCGGCACTGCGGCCCGAGTTCGATGACGTAGTCACCGGCGACGCCGTGCCACGGGGCGTCGTCGTCGAGGAACCGTGCGATTGGATCGGAGAGGACGAGGTTGAATCGAATCGGGTCGGTCTCGAGCGCGGTCCGCGCCAAACACGCGGGGACATCGAGGATGCGCACCTGCCAGTACGCGGCGGCGGTCATCTTGTTCTCGTGGGGCGAGCGCCGGGTGGCCTGGCGCGCCCGGAAGGGGCGGCGCAGGAGATCCTGGAGCTGCACGCCGGGCGGCTCCTTCATCTCGACCGAGCGGACCTGATCCTCGAAGCTCCGGACGAGGGCGAGGAGCTCGAGGAACTCCTCCTTCGAGCGGTAGGCGGCCCAGGAGACGGTGTACGGGCCGAACTCGGTCTCCTTCGCCGTAGACCAGATGTGGTGGGTCAGGGCGCCGTCGTCGCCGACGTAGCCGAGGCCGAACCCGTTCTCGCCCCAGCGGGTGTCGGCGCGGGTCAGCGACGCGCTGTCGATGTTGCACGCACCGTGACCCCGCAGTCGGCGCAGACGGCCGGCATGCATCCGCTCCCAATCGGAGTAGCCGAGCCGAACGGGGATACGCGGCATGGCCGACACCGTCAGGAGGCTCGGGTCGAACGTGCACCAGTGGGTGTAGACGCCGTTTCCGAACCCGAGCTGGTTGTAGTACCCCTGCTCGAAGACGCCGAGCATCGAGACGAGTCGCCCCTCGGCCGCCTCCTCGGCGAGGACGCGAGCGGTCAGACGCCCGGCCAGACCCCGCTTGCGCGCGACCCGGCTCGTCGTCACCCCGGTCACCGCGACGAGTGGGAGGTCCTGCGTGCCGTGGCGGATGGTTCCAGGGTCGGTTGTCACGGCGCACTCGGCGCTCCCGTCGATCTCGGCGACCATCGTGCGGCCGCACTCGAACAGTGCGGCGAGGGCCTCTTCCTCCTCGGTCTTCGAGCACCAGCCGACTTCGCGGTAAATTCGAAGGACGTCGGTCTTGTCACGCTCCGGGGCGTAGTTCCTGAACGCCATCGTGGCCCCTCCATCTTCCGGACCGGCGTGCGTGCGGTCGGCGTTGCGCTACATGTAGAGCCCGCCGTTGGCGTTGATCGTCTGCCCGGTGATGTACCCCGCCGCCTCCGAGGCGAGGAACGAGACGAGCGATGCCATCTCGTCGGGCTCGGCGGCGCGGGCGGCCGGGATCTTGGCGAAGATCTTCTCGGCATGCTTCTCGAGCGCCTCTTTGGTCATGTCCGTTCGCGTGTAGCCGGGCGAGATCGCGTTGACGGTGATCGACGGGGCGAGCTCGAGGGCGAGCGACTTCGTCAGTCCGATCAGGCCCGACTTGGCGGCCGCGTACTGGGAGCCGTGGTCCGAGCCGATCATTGCCCGAAGGGAACAGATGTTGACGACGCGCCCCCACGATTCGCGCTTGAGGTGGGCCAATGCCGCTTTCACGGTGAACATCGCCGCGGAGAGATTGACGGCAATCGATCGATCCCACTCGGCGATCGACATCTGATCGAGCGTGCGGTGCTCGGACAGGCCAGCGTTGTTGACGACAGTTCGCACGCCGCCGAACTGCGCAACGGTCTCGGCGACCATCCGCTCGACCGCGCCGTAGTCGCCGACGTCGGCGCCGTACGAGAACGCGCGTCCCCCGTCCGCCTCGATGCGGGCAACGACCTCGTTCGCCTTCGTCTTGCTTCGCAGGTAGTTCACGCAGACCGCGTGACCGTCTGCGGCGAGCCGAATCGCGATTGCTGCACCGATTCCGCGCGACGCCCCGGTGACGATCGCTCCCGGCTGCTGCTCGTGGTTGTGGTTCGTCATGGCCGGAAGTATAGGACGGTGAGTGGCTTTCCGCACTCGGGATCGCTAGAGGTGCTGGAGGGCGGCGCGGGCGACGTCGACGCGTCGCTCGTCCTCGATCCATCGGGCGAGCTCGGGGCGGACGATCTCGGGGCACTTCCGGCCGAGCTTCCAGATCGCCGAGGCGACGGCCCGCCAGACGAAGCGGCGCTCGTCGAGCGAGAGCTTGCGCAGGATGATGAGCGCCTTCTTCGCGATCGGAGCGGCGGCTGGCGATGAGAGCGCGGCGGTGACGTTCCAGAGCACGTTGGCGTCGTTCGACGTCGACCACTGCGTCAGGTACTCGAACGTGATCCGCGGGTAGTGCCGCAACAGCCCCCCGCCGAGAGCCGACGGGCCGAGTGCGCGACGCAGCGCAGGATCCGGATTGGGGAGGAGGGGCGCGAGCAGCTTCAGGAGCGGCTCCGCTCGCTCGAGGTGATGCGGGTGCGCGGCGCGCCCTGCGGCGACGACGGCCGCTCGGCGCACGGTGGCGGACGCGTCCTCCGCGAAGCCGCGGACGTGAGGGAGCATCCCACGGAAGTCGGCACGGAGCAGGCGCCCGGCGGCGGTTGCCGCGCCGTCGCGGACGGTCCAGTCTCCGTCGTCGACGAGACGTGCGAGGATCCGCACCGTTCGCTCCGGGTCCAGGTCGTAGGTGTGGGGGAGGAGCTGGCAAGCGAGAAGGCGCCCTTCGCGCTCCGTCCGCTTGGCGAGGGCGGTCGCCTGCGTGAGGAGCGTCGCCGGGCGGACACCGTCGCCCGACATCCGACGCGCGATCTCGGCGAGGTCGGACGTGGTCGCGCCGGCCAAGCGATCGGCGAGGTCGGCGAGTGCCCCGGTCGTGATCGCCGTCTCGATGGACTTCTGCATTCCGCATCCCCTCCGGAGACGACTGTACGGCGTGCGGCGCACCCCCGTCAAACGCCGCTCGATCGGCGCGCGGCGATGGTCTACCATGTCGATCGCACCAGGGTTCACGCGCCGACCGCGGGCGATCCGCGGTCGGGTGTTCGGGGAGTCGGAAAGGAGCGGAACGGATGTCGCGCGAGGCACCCCACAAGCCGTATCGAATCAAGGTCACCGAGCCTGTCACGATCCTCTCCGAGCCGGAGCGCAGGACGCGCCTTCGCGAGGCGGGATTCAACGTCTTCCAGCTCCGCGCTGCCGACATCTACGTGGATCTGCTCACCGACTCGGGTACCGGCGCGATGAGTCAGGAGCAGTGGTCGGCGATGATGCGCGGAGACGAGTCGTACGCGGGGAGCCGGAGCTACGAGCGATTCCGGGCAGCGGTCGATGACATCTTCGGGTTCCGTCATGTTCTACCGACGCACCAAGGGCGCGCGGCGGAGAACGTCCTGTTCTCGGCGACCGTCCGGCCGGGGCAGATCGTCCCGAGCAACATGCACTTCGACACGACCCGGGCAAACGTCCTCGCCAACGGGGGCGATCCGGTCAACCTCGTCCGCGCGATCGCGTTCGACCCGACCGTCGTCCACCCGTTTAAGGGGGACATGGACGTCGATCGGCTGCGGGTGCTGATCGACGAGGTCGGCGTCGAACGGATCCCGTTCGTGATGATGACGATCACCAACAACAGCGGCGGAGGACAGCCGGTGTCGATGGAGAACCTGCGCGCGGTGAGTGCCGTCGCTCACGAGTACGGCCTCCCGTTCATCCTCGACGCGGCGCGGTTCGCCGAGAACGCGTACTTCATCCGCGAGCGCGAGGACGGGTATCGGGATCGAACGCCGATCGAGATCGCGCGCGCGATGTTCGCTCTCTGCGACGGGATGACGATGAGCGCCAAGAAGGACGGCCTGGCGAACATCGGCGGGATCCTGGCGATGAATGACGACGATTTGTTCGCCGCGGCGCGCGAACGGCTGATCCTGATGGAAGGGTTTCCGACGTACGGCGGGCTCGCCGGGCGCGACCTGGACGCGATCGCGGTCGGTCTGTACGAGGCGCTCGACGTCGACTACCTCGCTGACCGGATCGGACAGACGCGGTACCTCGGCGAGGGGCTGAAGGCGGAACGGATCCCGATCGTCGAGCCGATCGGCGGGCACGCGGTCTTCGTCGACGCGCGTGGCCTCGCCCCGGACGTCCCGCAGGCGGCGTTCCCCGCCTTGGCGGTGACGAACGCGCTCTACGCCGAGGCGGGCGTGCGCGCGGTCGAGATCGGAAGCGTCATGTTCGCCCACGAGGGCGACGACGGGGAGACCGTCTACCCCGAGCTGGAGCTCGTGCGGCTGGCGATCCCGCGGCGCACCTACACCCGCGAGCACCTCGATCACGTGGTGAACGGGGCGGCGCGCGTCGCCGCCGGGGCAGCACAGCTGCCCGGGTATCGGCTCCTCGAGGGATCGGGCCCGCTCCGGCACTTCGTCGCGTCGTTCGAACCGTTCGATCGCACGTAGCGACCGGAGGCGCGCGTGGCGGCGAGGCTCGGAGAGATCGCGGCGCTGGGGACCGCCCTCCTCTGGTCGCTGAGCTACGTCCAGTTCACGGTCGCCGTCCGTCGGATCGGTCCGTCGACGCTCAACCGCCTACGGCTGTTGGTCGCCTTGATCTTCCTCGTCAGTGCGCACCTCGTCGTCTTCGGTGTCCCGCTTCCGATCGACGCATCGGCGACGCGCTGGGGGTGGCTGATCCTCTCCGGCGTGGTCGGATTCGCGATCTCCGATGCCCTGCTCTTTCGCGCGCTCTTCCACCTCGGTGCCCACCGAACATCCCTCGTGATGTCGGCGATTCCGCTCGTCAGCGCGCTGCTGGCGTGGGGGACGCTCGGCGAGCGGCTGACGTGGGTGCAGATGGTCGCCGGCCTGGTGACCATCGCAGGGATCGTGCTCGTCGTCTCGGCGCGTCCGCGCGTCCGCGTGTCGGCCCACGATGTCCGCGTCGGCCTCGGCATCGTCTTCGCTCTCGGCGCGGTCGTCGCCCAGTCGGCGCGCTACATCTTCTCCGTCCGGGGGATGGAGGGCGGATTCCCGCCGCTGTCGGCGAACGTCCTCCAGATTCTCGCCGCGACGGTAGTCGTCTGGGCGCTCGCCGCGGTGCGAGGGACGGCGAAATCGAGCGTCCACGTTGTTCGCGATCGGACGGCGACGGCGACGACGATCGGCGGCGCGATGACCGGCCCGTTCCTGGGCGTGACCCTCTCGCTCATCGCGTTGTCGCGAGCGCCGGTCGGGATTGCGTCAACCCTGATGGCCCTGTCCCCGGTTCTGCTTCTCCCGATCTCGCGGTGGACGCTGAAGGAGCCGATCACCGTACGCGCCGTCGCCGGGACGGCGCTCGCTGTCTCAGGCGTCGCCCTCCTCTTCCTCGTCTAGCAGCGACTCGCCGAGCGCGCGCGGGAGAACACCGCGAACGACGCGCGGCGGATCGTCGGTCGGATCGAGGATCGTCGATGCCGCTCCGCCGACCTCACCGACGACGATCAGATCGACTGACGGGAACTGCTCGATGATCCGGTCGACCTCCGACAGCGGCGGAGCGCCGCTCCGGTTGACGCTCGTGCCGAACAGGGGGCGGTCGAGGCGAAGCATCGTCGATCGGAAGAAGGCGTGATCCGGGACGCGGATGCCGACGACGCCGTCGAGCACCATGGCGGGCGGGGCGGCGGGAGCCGCCGGGAGCAGGAGCGTGTACGGACCGGGGAGGAGGCGGCTGACGATTGCGCGAAGGCGGTCGTCGAGCCGGGCGAACCGTTCGATCACGACGACCGACGGCAGGTGCAGCGTGAACGGTTGGCCGACCGGCCGCCCCTTGAGCGCGCGCACGCGGTCGAGGACGGATTCGTCCCACGGGTTGCCGCCGATTCCGTAGACCGTCTCCGTCGGGAAGACGACAGTCTCCCCTGTCTCCAACGCGGCCTCGAGCCGGCGGTCGAGATCGGGCGCATCGAGGGCGACGACGTCGGGGATCATGCGCAGACGAAGTGAATGACGTCACCCTCGGAGACGACGTAGTCGTGCCCGGCGCGGTGAACCTTCCCCGCGTCGCGGAGCGCTTTCTCCGTACCCGCCTCGAGGAGCTCCTCGAGGACCATCACCTCGGCGAGGACGAACCGGTCGGCGAAGTCGGAGTGGATCTTCGCGCCCGCCTGCGGCGCGACCGTTCCCGCAGGGACGGTCCACGCGCGCACTTCGGGACCCTCGACGGTGAAGAACGTGACCAGGTCGAGGAGCCGATAGCCGGCGCCGACGAGGGCCGCCAGGCCGGTCTCGGTGAGACCGTACTCGGCGAGGTAGTCGGACCGTTCCTCCGGTGTGGAGGCGACCTCTCCGACTTCGGCTTCGAGGCGCCCGCGGAGGACGACCGCTTCCGATCCGTGTGACGCGGCCCACTCGACCACGCGGGCCGAGAACGCATTCTCCCCCTCGTCTGCGACGTTGGCCGCGTACAGACACGGCTTCGCCGTGAGCGGAGCGGCGTCGCGGAGTACGTCCTGGAGGATCGGTTCGACGGGGATCAATCGGATCGGAACCCCCGCTGCGACCTGCTCGAGGAGGCGATCGCACGCCGCAGCGCGTTCGGGGGCGCGGCGGTCCGTCCCGCGCGCCTCGGCGTGAAGGCGGCTGGCGACGCGGGAGAGCGTCTCGCAGTCCTTGAGCAGGAGTTCGGTCTCGACGATCTCGATGTCTCGCTGCGGATCGAGCGATCCGGCGACGTGGGCGACGTCGGGATCCTCGAAGCAGCGGATGACGTGGCAGACGGCGTCGACCGCCCGGATCTCGGCGAGGAACTGGTTTCCCATCCCCTCCCCTTCGCTCGCGCGCTCGACCAACCCGGCGATGTCGACGAACTCGAGTCGGGTCGGGACCTTCTTCTTGTCGGGGAACAGGGTGGCGAGACAATCGAGGCGCGCGTCGGGAACGGGGACGGCGCCGACGTTGGCCTCGATCGTGCAAAACGGGTAGCTCTCGACCCGCGCACCGACGTTCGCCAACGCGTTCAGGATCGTCGACTTCCCGGCGTTGGGGAGTCCGACCAGGCCGCACGAGAATCCCACACCCGCCTCCTTCCACCTGGCAACTATAGGCGTGAGTCGTCGGTTGCGACAAGGTGAACGAGAGCGACCGATCGGCTAGACTCCGCGCGAGGAGAACGATGATGGAATCTGCGAAGGAGACCGTTCGGCTTCCAGATCTCGGCGATGTCGGTGAGGTCGTGGTGGTCGAGTGGGTGAAGCCCGAGGGGGCGTCGGTCGTCGAGGGAGAGGACCTGGTCGAAGTGGAGACGGAGAAGACAACGTTCGTCGTCCCCGCGCCGACGAGCGGCCTCCTTCGGACGATCGTCGCGCAGGTGGGGGACCGACTCCGGGTCGGAGAGACCCTTGGGGAGATCGAGTCCGTCTAGTCGGGCGGTCGGGCACGTCGCGTTGGGACGAGCCGGATACGCCGAGATCCTCGCTCTGCAGCGGCGGCTGCGCGATCGGCGGATCGAAGGGACGATCGGCGATCTCGTTCTCACCGTCGAGCACGAACCGACCTTCACGGTCGGACGCCGCGGCTCTCGGGCGAATCTCCTCGTCGCGCAGGAGGCGCTGGATGCGGCGGGGATCCAGGTGTTCGAGATCGAGCGCGGCGGGGACATCACCTACCACGGCCCCGGCCAGCTCGTCATTTACCCGATCCTCGACCTCCGGGGATACGGACGTGATCTTCGGGGATACGTCGAGCGGCTCGAGGAAACGACGATCCGGACGATCGCGCGATTCGGAGTCGAGGGGCGCCGGGATTCGGCGATGCCGGGGGTCTGGGTCGACGGTGGGAAGATCGCGTCGATCGGGGTCCACGTGCGTCGGTGGGTCACGGTGCACGGCCTCGCGTTGAACGTCGACGTCGATCGGGACCACTTCGCGATGATCCGCCCGTGCGGACTCGACGTCACTGCAGTCTCGATGTCCGATTTCGTCGACGCTCCAGTCGATCTGGCGACGGTCCGGTCGGCGTTTCTCGAGGCGGCGGCGGATCTGTTCGGCTGGTCGATTGCAGCGGTCGACCGCGGCGAGATCGAAGGGGGGATCGATGGCGACGGTTCCTGACTGGGTGCGCGTACGCGCGCTGACACCAGCCGAGTCCGACGGAATCCGCCGGATCCGGGCGGTCGTCGCGCGACACCGCTTGCATACGGTCTGTCAGGAGGCCGTCTGCCCGAACGCGGCCGAGTGTTGGGCGTCGGGGACGGCGACGTTCATGATCCTGGGCGACGTCTGCACGCGTGCCTGCCGGTTCTGTGCCGTGGCGACCGGGGACCCGGGCGGGCGCGTTGATGCCCAAGAACCGGAGCGGCTCGCGGCCGCCGTCGCCGAACTCCGCCTCCGCTACGTCGTCCTCACGTCGGTCGATCGCGACGACCTCGAGGACGGGGGGGCGTCGGTCTACGCGGCGTCGGTCGCTCGGATCAAAGCGGCGACGGCGGCGCGGGTCGAGGTTCTCCTCCCCGATTTCCGCGCCGATCCGGGCGCGATCGACGCGATCCTCGCGAGCGAGGCCGACGTCCTCGCGCACAACCTGGAGATGGTCGCGTCGCTGACCTCGCGCCTACGCGATCGACGGGCGAGCTACGACCAGTCGCTCCGCGTCCTCGAGGCGTTCCACGCCGGCGCGGCGGGGCGGAGGATCAAGAGCGGGGTGATGGTCGGCCTCGGGGAGACCGACGAGGAGCTCGTCGGCGCGTTCCGGGATCTGCGCGCCGTCGGGGTCGACACGCTGACGATCGGCCAGTATCTCCAGCCGACGCCCGCGGCCGTTCCCGTGGCACGGTACGTCGCTCCCGAGGGATTCGAGGCGCTGGCGGAGCAAGCGCGGGAGCTCGGGTTCCGCGCCGTCGTCAGCGGTCCGCTCGTTCGCAGTTCGTTCCACGCCGCCGAGGCGTTCGAGGAAGGATGCGCCTGATCGAGGACCTCGCTCCGCTCGACCCCCATCTCGGGCTTGCCTGCGACGAGGCGCTGTTCGAGTCGGTCCGAGCGGGCGGATCGAGCATCGTTCGGCTCTGGGTCAACGACCGTGCCGTCGTCATCGGGCGGTCCCAGGCGATCGTGTCCGAGGTCGACGTCGACGCGGCCCGGGAAGAACGGATTCCCGTCCTGAGACGGATCACGGGCGGCGGCGCCGTCTATCACTACCCTGGAAACTTGAATGTCACCGTCGCCGTCTCGGCGGGAACGGCGGGTGGGAGCGTGCGGGGGATCTTCGCTCACTGGGGCGGCGCGGTCTGCGACGGGCTCGCGACGATCGTGCCCGGAACAACGATTGACGGGACGCGGATCGGCGTCTTCGGGCGGAAGCTCGGCGGGGCGGCCCAGCTCCGGCGGGGCGGCGCCGTCCTGTTTCACACGACGGTCCTCGTCGTGCCGTCGGCGCGACCGATCGAGCGGCTGCTGCGCGCTCACCGACCCGACTACGCGACCGAGCGCGTCCCGTCCCGCCCCGACGAGACGATCACCCTGTGCGAGGCGGCCGGCCGGCCGGTCGAACTCGCCGAAGTGGCGGCGGCGGTGCGGCGAGGTCTGGCGCGTCGTGGGAAGCTCGAAGCCGATAGGATCTCCGCTCGGGAAGCGGCTTGCGCGCGCGATCTGGTGGCAGCGAAGTACGGGAAGGCGGCATGGAACGCATCACGGTGAGCGACGAGCGTGTGATCGCGCGTCAGATCGGGCGGGCGCCCCGCGGGCTGTCGGCCGTTGCGCGACGATGCCGCTACGGGTGCCCGGCCGTGATTCGCGTTCATCCGATCGTCGACGGAGCGCCGTTTCCGACCCTCTACTGGCTGAGCTGCCCGCACCTCGGTCTGCGCGTCGATCGCCTCGAGAGTGCGGGCTGGGTCGGACGTCTCGAGGAACGGCTCGCCGCGGACGCCGCGCTCGCCGCCCGGCTCGCTGCGGCGCGGGAGGAGTACGTGCGAACGCGCCTCGTCCTGCTCTCGGCGGACGAGGTGGGTGAGCTGCGTGCGCGTGGGATCCTCGAGAGCCTCGCCGGTCGCGGGATCGGCGGGATCGCCGAAGCGGGGCGGCTGAAGTGCCTTCACTTGCACGTCGCGCACGCGCTTGCAACCGCGAACCCGATTGGCGCGATCGTCCTCGACCTGGTCGATGCGGTCGAGTGTCCACCGGAAGAAGTGATCTGCTCCGCCCTGGAGGGGGCGGAGCAGATCGATCAGATCGACCGATAGGTCCTCGCGTCCGCTACGGGTCGGCGTGGACCGTCGGGGGACGGTTGACGTTAGCGACGTGGATGCAGAGCGTGTCGGTCGCCGTCAGTCCGCACGGATCGACGACGTGGAGCGTGATGATGAACGTCACGCCCTCGCAGACGTCGATGACCGGCGCCGTGTACACCGGCGCGCTTGCGCACGGATCCGACAGGAGGCCGCCGGTTGCCGCCCACGAGTAGGCGAGCGCGTCGCCGTCAGGATCGACGACGTCCGGGGTCAACCGGATGCACTCCCCTTCGTTGATCGTCAGATCCGGGCCCAGCTCGGCCGTCGGCGGACCGTTCACGTTGTTGACGAAGACGCAGACGGTGTCGGTCGCGGAGAGGCCGCACGGGTCGACGACCGTTAGCTGGATCGTCAGCTCCTGACCGTCGCAGCGGTCGGTAAGCGGTGCGGTGAACAGCGGATTCGCCACGTCGTTGCGATCGAGTGCGCCTCCGCTCACGGTCCAGCAGTAGGTGAGCGCTTCGCACTCGGGATCGACGATGACCGGCGTCAGTCGGAGCGTTGCGCCCTCGTCGAGGGCGAAGTCCGGACCGAGATCGACCGTCGGCGGGCGGTTCACGTTGCGCACGTGGATGACGACCGAGTCGCAGACGGCGGCGCCGCACGGGTCGACTGCGGTCAGGGTGACCGTCACCGGTCGACCGTTGCAGTCGTCGATCAGCGGGGCGTGGTAGACGGCACAGAGAGCCGTCGGATCCTCGAAGCTGCCCGGGCCGGTCGACACCTTCCAGTAGTAGGTGAGCGGATCCCCGTCGGCGTCGTACGCGGCCGCCTGGAGGACGACCGACGTTCCCTCGTCGATGCACACCTCCCGGCCGGCGTCGACCGATGGGGCGTGGTTGACGTTGTTGACCGTGAGGATGAACGAGTCGCTCGCCGACGCGCCGCAGCTGTCGACCGCGGTAAGCGTCACGCAGACCTCGATTCCGTCGCATCCGCCGATCATCGGCGCGGTGTACACCGGATCGAGCGACGTCGGATCGTCGAGGAACCCGGCGCTGACCTCCCACAGGACCTGGACGATGTTGCAGTCCGAGTCGGCGACCGTTCCGTGCAGCTGGAGCGACTCCCCTTCGTTGAGCGTCTTCGCGTCGGTTGCGATTGGGCAGGCCGGCGGCGCGGGGGGCGCGCACGGCGGCTCGAACGGGGGCGGGCAGACCGGCTCGGCCGGGATCGGCGCGCAGCGCGGCAAGCACATCTCACACGTGCCGGTCACGCCCCATCCCTCGAGGAGCAGGTCGGCCGAGTCGGCCGAGTAGAGCTCGTCGTTTCCGGTTCCACCGAGGAGGATGTCCCGCCCGGAGCCTCCGTCGAGCACGTCGTCACCGGACTCGCCCTCGAGAGAGTCGTCGCCCGGCCCGCCGCAGAGGACGTCGTTCTGAACGCCGCCGAACAGGAGATCGGCGCACTCGTTCCCGTACAGGATGTCGTTTCCGGGGCCGCCCTCGAGGATGTCGACCCCATCTCCTCCGACGAGGACGTCGTTTCCATCGAGGCCGATCAGGAAGTCATCTCCGCCGTAGCCGAGGATCAGGTCGTTCTCCTCGGTTCCGTAGAGGGTGTCGTCGTCGTCGGTTCCGTGGATGACGTTGGTGATTCCGAGACACGCGTACTCCGGTGGGATTCCGGACGGGCGGATGTCAGGGACGACTACGTCCGGCTCGACGGCCGCGTACAGCGCATCGAGCAGGCCGGAAGCTTCGGAGACGCTCCAGTAGCTGCCGGAGGTCTCGAGCGCCATCGCGCGAAGCGCGTCCCCCGCCTCTGCGCCGACGGCGATTCCGACGACGTGGAGAACGATCGGCGGATTCATCGTCGCCAGCATCTGGGCGACGACGTCCTGCTGCCCTCCGCAGTTTCCCTCCCCGTCACTGATGAGGATGATCGTCCCGCCGGAGCTGAGCTCGTTTGCTGCGAAGACCAGCGAGTCGGCGAGCGGGGTCTTCCCCTTGGCTTCGATGGCTGGGAGAGCGGCGACGACGCTGTCCCGCACGGACGCTGTGTACGCGCCGAGCGGGAACAGAAGGTCGATGTCCTGGCAGCTCTCCAGCTCGTTTTCGTAGTTGATCCGATGGCCGTAGACCATCAGCCCGACGCTGCCTCCTTCGGGAATTCCGGCGAGCAGATCGGCGAGCGCCGACTTCGCCACCGAGATCCGGGTTCCGTCGTCGAACGGCTTGTTCATGCTGTTCGACGCATCGAGGATGAAGATCAGATTCTCCGGTGCTGCGCTGGCGGCGAGTGCGATGGCGCACACGACGAGAGCGACCGCCGCCAGCGGAAGCAAACGAGTCTGCATTCCGTACCTCCTTAATCGATCGATCCGACTTCCTTCCGGCCGGATTCTAGCCGATGGAGGGGGGCGGATACTGTGATCTGGATTACAGATTGCGCGATCGCCCATCCTAGGCGAGAGGCGCGACGAGCTTCGCAGGGGGAGATGGATCGGCACGGGCGGCTGCGACCGGCGGTCAGTCCTCCCGCTTCCAGTAGACGCGGACGAGCTGGTCCTCGGGGGCGTGCTTGATGTCAAGCGACCCCTTGCAGGCACTCTCGATCGCCTTACCGATCCGCAGCGCGAGGTGGCCGTTGGTCGTCGCGATCTCCGTGGCTTCCCCGTCCTGCTCGATCCACATGATCCGCTGGAGCGGGCGGTGTGCGGCGGCCGAAGAGGCCTGGTTCCGGGCGATGCTCAGGATCTCGCGGCGATGGCCTCCGAGGTAGTCGCCGCTCAGGTAGAGGAGCCCCGCCGGGAGCAGATCGATCTCTCGTCGACAGGCAGGACAATGGCTTTCGTGTGTCGGTCGGTCGTCAGCCTGCTCCTGCTCTGCTCGCCAGCTGCCGTTTCGGTAGATCAGGTGGCAGCGAGGGCAGACGGTCGGCTCCGGGTACTTCCGGCCCTCGTGGTAGGGGTTCGTGCTTCCTCCGCTGATGCGCCCGCGCTTCTCGCCTTCCGGCATACCCTCACCTCACGATACTAGACGGAAACCGATCGACCTCGATCGAGGCTTGGCGTTGTGGACGGCTGACGGGCTGAACTACTTGTCCTTGTTGGCAAGGAGGTTCTCGAGAAAGGCGGTCGCTTCGCCGACGGTCGAGATCTTCTCCGCTTCTTCGTCCGGAATCTCCACCGCGAACTCGTCTTCGAACTCCATGATCAGTTCGACTGTGTCGAGCGAGTCCGCTCCCAGGTCTTCCACGAACGACGAATCGGGAGTCACGTCGTCAGCGTCCACCATCAGCTGCTCGCAGATGATCGTCTTCACCTTCTCCGAGATGTCGCTCATCGCAAAGGTACCTCCCATGTGTTGCGAACCCTAGGGGTGAAGGCCCCCGTTCACCCCAATCACCTGTCCAGTTATATACGAAGCCTGAGACGAGAGCAAGAACGAGACGACGGCGGAGACTTCGTCGGGGTTTCCCGGTCGGCGAAGCGGGATCCGTTCGAGGTACGCCGCCCGGGTCTCCGCGTCGAGTGACGCCGTCATCTCGCTCTCGATGAACCCTGGAGCCACGACGTTGACCCGTACGCCGCGTCCGGCGACCTCCTTGGCCACGCTGCGGCAGAGCGCGTCCAATCCGGCTTTGGATGCGGCGTAGTTCGCCTGCCCCACGTTGCCGGTCGCTGCGATCACCGAGGAGATCGCTACGATCGATCCGGCGCGGCTCTTCAGCAGGTGACGCAACGACGATCGAATGCAGTGAAACGCGCCCGTCAGATTGGTGTCGAGAACCTGTCGCCACGCGTCCGACGGCATCCGCAGCGAGAGCGCGTCTCGTGTGATCCCGGCGTTGCAGACGAGGTGGTCGATTCCGCCGAGATCGTCCACGACGCGACGGACGGCGCTTGCCACCTCGTCCTCGACGCCCACGTCGACCGGTGCGAAGCGCGCCCGCTCCAACTCGCGCTCCCACGCCGCTCCGGCCTCTCGATTCCGCCCGAACCCGACGACCGTCGCTCCGGCGTCGTGGAGGGTTCGCGCGATGGCGCGACCGATCCCGCGCGTCGCGCCGGTGACGATGCAGATCCGACCTTCAAACGACTCCATCGGCGGCCTCCTCGTAGGTGAGAAACGCGATCTTCTCGGTGATTCGTCTGCCGAGATTGGTGAGGACGGACCCCGAGCCGATCTCGACGGCGTGCGTGACGCCGGACGACGCGAGACGGTCGACCACGTCGACCCAGCGGACGCACGAAGTGATCTGAACGGTCAGCAGGGTGCGCAGGCGGCCCGGATCCTGTTCGACCCCGCCGCTGACCGCACTGACGACCGGAACGCTCGGCGTGGAGAACGTCGTCCGTGCGATCGAAGGGGCGAGCGCGTCCTCGGCCGGCTTCATGAACGGCGAGTGGAACGGGCCGGAGACGCGAAGCCGGATGCCCCTCCCTCCGACGGCCTCCGCCTCGGCGACGACCCGGGCGACCGCGGCGTGCGTGCCGGTGACGACGAGTTGGCGCGGCCCGTTGCGATTGGCGATGACGACGTCCGAGCCGACGTCGTCGCAGAGGTGTTCGACCACGCTCGGCGCGAGCTTGACGATCGCGGCCATCGCGCCGTCGACGCGGTTCATCAGGCGGCCCCGCTCGCAGACGAGGTCGAGTGCACCCTCGGCCGAGAGGACGCCTGCGCCGACGAGAGCCGCGTATTCGCCGAGGCTGTGACCGGCGACGAACGCCGGTACGAGGCCCGACTGCCGCAGTACGGCATCCCGCACGAGGCTGTCGATCAGGATCGCCGGCTGCATCGCCCGCGTCTCGCCGAGGCGCTCATCTCCGTTCGGGATCCACTCCGCCAGGGGGACGTCGTGCGATGCGGCGATCGCGAGCAACCGCTCGACCTGGGGCGTCGACGGCGGAAGAGCCTCCGGGATTGCGCCCTGTCCCGGGTAGAGGAAGGCAATCCGCCGGTTCGTGTCGTCGACCATGCCCTCGCCTAGATCCTCACCACGACGGCGCCGTAGGTGACGCCGGCGCCGAATGCCGTCATGACGACGGTGTCGCCGTCCTGGACCCGTCCGTCGCGCCGGGCTTCGTCGAGGGCGATCGGGATCGACGCGGCCGACGTATTGGCGACCGCATCGAGGTTCACGATCACGCGGTCGTTCGGCACGCCGAGGCGGCGGACCAGCGCGTCGATGATTCGGGCGTTCGCCTGATGCGGGATGACCCAGTCTACGTCGGCGAGCGCGAGCCCGGCCGCATCGAGGGCTGCGTGGGTCGCACGCTCCATCATCGGTGCCGCGTGCCGGAAGACGCCCGACCCCTCCATCTTGAGGAAGTGCGCGCCGGAGGCGACCGTCTCCGCGCTCGGGGGAACGCGCGTTCCTCCGCCGGGCATGTGGAGGAGGAGCGTCTTGTCCGGGTCTCCGAACAGCGCCGCCCCGAGGAGGCCGGCGTCGCCGTCGCTCCGATCGAGGACGACGGCCCCGGCCCCGTCGCCGAACAACACGCACGTGCGCCGATCGTCCCAGTCGGTCACCCGGGAGAGCGCTTCGGTGCCGACGAGGAGTGCGCGCCGGAAGAGGCCGGTTCTGAGTAGGCCGTCGGCGACGACGAATCCGTAGACGAAGCCGGTGCAGCCGGCGGTGACGTCGAAGAACGGCGTCGACCCGAGGCCGAGCCCCTCCGCGATGAACGGCGCGGAGCCCGGACAGATCATGTCCGGGAAGTTGGTGGCGACGACGAGAACGTCGACGTCCGACGGGGATACGCCGGCGTCATCGATGGCGCGTTGGCCAGCGGCGATTCCCATGTCCGACGGGAGTTCGCCGTTCTGGAGAAGGCAACGTTCGCGGATTCCCGTCCGCTGGACGATCCACTCGTCGGACGTGTCGACGCGCTCGGCGAGATCGTCGTTGGTCAGGCACGTCTTGGGAAGGTAGCGGCCGGTCCCGGTGATCCTAGTCGGCATCCGTCTCCCAACCGCTGATGCCGCGCGCGAGCCGGTCGAGCAGCTTCGCCTCCACTTGGTGGCAGGCGACGTCGAGTGCGCTTCCGATCGCCTCAGCGTTCGAGCGACCGTGGGCGACGACGACCACCCCGTTGACGCCGAGAAGCGGCGCGCCCCCTCGGCGCTGGTAGGACATCGTCCCCTTGACGCGGGCGATCGACCCGCTCATGAGGAGCGCCCCGAGCATCGCGATTGCGCGCCCGCGGATCGTCCGCTTGAGCAGGTGCGAGAGCGCGGAAACGCCTCCCTCGACCGACTTCAGGAACACGTTGCCGACGAAGCCATCGCTGACAACGACGTCGACGGGTCGGTCGATGAGAACGCGATGGGCCTCAACGTTGCCGGCGAACGGAAGCGGGCTCGCAGAGAGGAGTGCGTGGGCGCTACCGGCGAGCTTGCTCCCCTTCTTCTCCTCCGAGCCGATGTTGAGCAGGCCGATCGTCGGTCGCTCGATTCCCGCGACCTCCTTCGCGTACGTGGCGCCCATCAGGGCGAAGTGAACCAAGTGCTCAGGCGTCGCGTCGCTGTTGGCGCCGACGTCGAGGACGCACAAGTCCTTTCCGGGGACAGTGGGCAGAGCGGCCATGAGACCCGGTCGTGGGATCCCTTGCGTGCGGCCGAGGATGAAGATCGAGCCGGCGACGATCGCACCTGTGTTCCCGGGAGAGACGAACGCGTCGACGCGTCCGTCGCGCAGGGCTTCCAGTCCGCGAACGAGGGACGAATCCTTCTTGCCGCGGACGGCGGCGACCGGGGAATCGTCCATCCGAACGATCTCCGAGCAGGGGAGAATTCCGAACCGATCTCCGGGTGCTTCGCCGAGATCTACCAGCGACGCTTCGATCGTCTCGGGGTCGCCGGCGAAGACGATCTCGATCCCCCGACGGCGGCCCATGAGCACGCCGCCCTTGACCAGCTCCGGGGGAGGCTCGTCTCCTCCCATGACGTCTAACAGGACTCTCATGTCGGATTCCTCCGGCTCGAGAAAGGCAAATGCCGAGGGTGGGACTTGAACCCACACGGACGTATGAGGTCCACATGGCCCTCAACCATGCGCGTCTGCCAATTCCGCCACCTCGGCAACACGGTGCATGGTATCGGCCCCCCGGCGGGGTGTCAACGATGTACCGAAACGGGCCGAACGGCGGGCGGGGTTTGCCTTCTGATCGGAATCGGCCTATGATGGAAGGCTTGCGGATACCGGTGGAAACAAGGAGGGGCGGAGGTGACCGGATGAATGGCAGGGGGCCTGCCCGATCGATGGGAGTCATCGCGATCTCCCTGTTCTTGGTGAGCGTGCTCGGTCTCACACTGCTTGCGGAACCGACAACCTATGCGGGAGTCACGTTCCCACACGGAGACCTCGCGTTCGCCGATCGAGTGGTCGCGTACGTCGCAGCGAGTTGCGTTCGAAACGCGTACGACGATCCGGAAGAGGCGCTCGGCCCGCCGGACGCTTTGACGTCCAGTTGCTCGGGCTGCTACGGGTGCGAGGGATGCGATACGCATGCCGTCGCACTCGGATTCCGGCTGAGCGAGATCGACGACCGTGGCTACCTGGTCATCGAGTTCACCAACAACGTTCTCATGGACGTTCCCGGGGACGATCTCTTTGTGTTCATCACCAACGGGAAGCCCGCCTACGCCGAGATCAGTGCGAATGGGTTCACGTGGATCCCGGTTGGAGAAGCCGCGGGATGTCCGGCCTCGATCGACATCGGGCCGTACGTCGATGAGGACGACGAGTTTCGTTTCGTTCGTCTGACGGACGTTCCCGCAGACGAAGACCACTCCGACTGCCCGGGCGCGAGCATCGATGCCATCGGCGCGATGGGAACGGGAGAAGAGGAGGTCTTCTTCGGTGAGGCGTCGGGCGGATTGGCGATTCAGCCGGTCGGTCAGTTGGTGTTCAGCTTCGGGCAACGTACGTCCGACGTGATCTTGATCCTGCTCGACACGACCTCGAGTATGGGAGAGCTGATCGACGAACGGGCGAAGATCGAAATCGCCAAGGACGCCGTGATCGGGCTGCTCGACCGTCTCCCCGACGGGGCGACCGTCGGATTCCGAACCTTCGCCAGTTGCGAGCAGAGCAAGTTGATCTCTCCGCTCGACGATCCGCTCGACCTGACTGCGTTGCGCGCGGCGGTTCGAGCGATCGTGCCGGGCGGCTCGACACCACTCGCCTACGCGATCGAGCAAGCGATCGACGACTGCGCGAGCATTCCCGGTCCGAAGACGGTCGTGATCGTCAGTGACGGGATGGAGACCTGTAAGGGGAACCCGATTCAGGCCGCTCAAGACCTTGCGTCCTCTGGTGCGCAGATGACGGCGTACACGATCGGATTCGACGTCGGCGGGAACCTTGCTGCCCGAGAGCAGCTGATCGCGATCGCGGGCGTCCTCAGTGGTGAGTATCTTGACGCCGAGGATGCTGAGGAGCTCACGCTTGCCCTCAGCCTCGCCGCGCCGCTCTCCTACACGATCACGGACCGGGACGGAAACGTCGTCTATTCCGGACGTCTCGGCGATGCGGGCCCCGGTCAGCTTCCGGCAGGAACGTACACGATCGTCATCGACGCGGCGCCGCCGATCGAGCTGGAGAACGTCGTTGTCTCTGGCGACGGAACGACACGTGTGATCATCGACTCCGTCGGCGGGCAGCTCCGCGCGGAGGTGTTTGAGGACTAGAGGAACGCGCCTCCGTGGACGTCGAGGACGGCTCCGGTGACGTAGGACGCTTCGTCCGAGGCGAGAAACGCGATCGTCTTGGCGATCTCCGAGGCGAAGGCGGCCCTGCCGAGCGGGATCTGCCGGCGAGCGTCTTGGGGCGGGTAGTCTCCGGTCGCCACGAATCCAGGCGAGACGGCGTTGACGCGGATTCCGAACCGGCCCTCAGTGACGGCGAGGGTCTTGGTCAGAAGAACGACTCCTGCGTTCGCAATCGCGTACGGAAGCGTGTTCGGCTTCGCGCGCAGAACCCCCGCGTTCATCGATGCGACGTTGACGATCTGGCCTGCGGTTCGAGCGCGCATGCTCGGCAGGACGGCGCGACAGCAGAGCGCGGCGCTGGTCAGGTTACTTCGAAGGATCCCGTCCCACTCCGTTGCGGTCGTCTCCACGAATGGCTTGAACAGGAAGTCACCAACATTGTTGACGAGGAGGTCGATCGGTCCGCCGGAGAGGACTTCGGCGACGAGACGAGCGACCGCGCGCTCGTCGGTCACGTCGGCGCGGACAGCGGCTACGTCGCTGTCGACCTGGCGGAGGTGCTCCACGGCATGCATCGCGGTCGTCTCGTCGTGCGCGTAGTTGAGCACGACCGCGTAGCCGCGGTGGACGAGTTCCTCGGCGACGGCGAGTCCGACGCCGCGGCTCGAGCCGGTGATCAGTGCTCGGGGCGCGGAGAGCATGGTTCGGCGTGGGTGTCTTGCAGGGCGTCGATCACCGTCGTCAGATCGGCCCGGACATCGAGGAGGCCTTCGCGGACGCGTGATGCCGGGAGAGCCGCGAGGTGGAGGATGGGATCGTCGTCCGATCCCTTGAGGTAGAGATCGATCTCGTCGATCACGTCGGCGAGACGCTGTACGCCGCCGTTTCGCTCGCGCGACTCGAACAGCGCGACACTCCGTTGCAGCTGCTCGATGGCTCGACCGATCAGTGTGAGGAGATCCATCGCCTCGTTTCCGTCCGTCACGTCATTCCCCCTACGGCCGATTGTGCCTCAAGTCGGCCCGGTCTAGTTGTCTGTAGTGCGTTCTCCGTCGAGGGACTCCCGCATCTCGGAGAGGATTCGATCCTTCATTCGGGAGACCTGCCGCTGGGAGATCCCGAGTTCGTCTCCCACCTCGGATTGGCTCTTCCCGTGGTAGAACAGCCCCTGGATGACCTGTTGCTGGATCGTCGTCAGCCGATCGATGGCGACCAGAACTCTCATCCTTACGTCGTGGGGGAGTGCGTCCGATGGTGGCATCAGATGCTCGATGGACGGGGGGACCGGGTTCGGGTCGTTCTCCCTCCGATCGCGATCGATCGAGACGTAGGTCATCGACTCGCGTCCCCGGAGGATGGCGGCGACTTGATCCGGCGTCAGGTCGAGTTGCGCTGCGAGTTCGGTTAACGTCGGCGGTCGTCCCTCGGCCTGAAACAACGCCTCTTCGGCGGCCTTCAGTCGGCGATTCATCGTCTGGACCCACTGCGGGATACGGATCGTCGTGTGCTTGTCCCGAATGAAGTGGCGGATCTCACCCCGGATGAGGTGAGTCGCGTAGGTCGAGAAGCGGGCTCCCTTGGAGAGATTGAAGTTGGTAACGGCGTTGAGGAGCCCGATGTATCCGGCTTGAATCAGGTCGTCGAGGAGTTCGCCCGAGTGGACGAACTGCGCTGCAACTGACTTCACCAGCCCGACGTTGCGGCGGACGATCTCCTCCCGCAAGGCGGCGACGGTTGCGGCGTTGCCATCGCTTCCGACGCTGTCGTGCAGCAGACCGATCAGCTCTTCGCTCGTTCGTGATTCGAGAGACCGCATGTTCGCGTCGTTCATTCGAGCCCTCCGCCTGCCCGAGTATAGCAGCGCGGCGATCGACCGAGGCCGACGCGAGCTAGCGCGGTTGAAGCGCGGCGAGAAGGGCGACGAGCCCGAGCAGCCCCGCGAGGCGGACGAGGTCGAGCCACGGGAAGGCGGGCGGACGGACTCGGTCGAGCGGCGACGGGCAGCCGCGTACGACGCAGTCGCCGATTGCCGCTCGGAGGCCGAACTCAGACGATCGTCCGGCCCCAACGATCGCTTCGTCGCCGACGAAGACGACCGGCACGCTGTCGAACTCGATCTCGAATGCGGCGGCGAGTCTCGTGAGAAGCTCGAATCGGTCCGCGTCCGAGATCTCGTATCTCGCGACCGACGATGTCGGGAGGTCCGCTGCGAGCTCGACGATCAGGGCGTCGACCGTCTCGCAGCTCGGGCACCCCTCCTCGAAGAAGACCAGGATCACAGGGTCCTCCGGGGCGGCTGCTGCAATGACGCCGACGAGGGCCACCGCGGCCAGCGCGAGGAGCGCATGAGGTGCCCACCGGGCCAGCTTCTCTGTTGCAGAGACGCTCCGTCCGAGCGTCATCACATGTAGCCCAACGAAACGGCGATGATCATGCCGACGCCGAGAAGGAGCATCACTCCGCCAGAGACCAGGTGGAGCTTCCCGAGACGTGCCGACCGCCAACGCTCGGCCCGTGCGGTCGTCGTGAACCCGAAGTGGACGGCGAACGTGATGACGAGGAGCGGGAGCACGAAGATGAAGTTGTACAGCAGCAGGTACAGGATTCCCTCGGTGCGGCTCGCCGTCTTGGAGAGGAGAGCCAGGATCGCGATGTACGGGCCCGAGGAGCAGGGGAGGAGAAACAGCGAGTCGAGCACGCCGACGGCGAACGCGCCGGGGACGGAGACGACGGACGACGTGATCCGTTTCACCGTCGGACGCCAACGCTTCGGCACTTCGATCGAGAACCACTTGCCGTAGGCGAAGTAGTCCTTCATGTTCCACAGCCCGAGCAGGATCGCGAGCGACGAGACGGCGAGGATGAACGGGCGCTGGATCCCCGCCGCCTGGATGGCGGAGAAGATGCCGATACCCATCAGGAAGTACGAGATGTAGATCGCGAGTGTGAATGTGAGTCCGGCCTGCAGGATCTTCCCTTTCCGGCCGGCGACGAGGAGGGTCCCGAGCAAGAGGACGAGGACGGCGAACGTGCACGGGTTCACCGAGTCAGCGGCGGCGGCGAGAATCACGGCCGGGATCGTCAACGTCTCGGCGAGTCCGGTCGGTTCGCCATCGACGAGCCGCTCGAGCGGGGACGGCGCGTTCTCATCGATCGCGCGACGAATCGCGTCCTCGAGGGCGATCTCCTCGGCGCGTCCGGCGGCCGGGTACGGTTCGGGAAACAGGCCGTAGAAGACTCCGCTCACGAGAGCGACGTCGCCGACGAACAGGATCGGCACGGAGCCGACCTCGACGTCGTACGCATTCAGAAGCCCGAGAAGCGCCTCTTGCCCTTCGGGGTCGTGGATCTCGTAACGGACGATCTCGAGGGTCGGATGGTACGGGCCGATTTCGTCCAGGAACGCCTGCGTCCGAGCGCAGTGGGAGCAGCCGTGTTCGTGGAACAGAACAAGCGTCGTCGCGCCGCCCGAGAACGCGACGGCGACGAGCGCGATCGTGACGGCAAGCGTAATCGCCATCGCTCGAGATCTGCTCAACGCGCGCATCCCTTCTCTTGTTCGGACGACCATCGGCGATGCTACGGCGTCTCCTGCCAGATCAGCTCATCTCCGTAGATTCTCATCCACTCGTCGAGCCCGCCGAGGAGACTCTTGGCATCGACGTAGCCGGCGTCGATGAGCGTGCGCGCGATTGCGTCGCTCTCGGGTCCGGTCTGATCGTAGACGATGATCTGCGCATCGGAGGTGAGCGTACCGAGTCGGTCGGCGAGAGTGTCGACGTCGAAGTCATCGATCGGGATGTTCGTCGCCCCGATCAGGTGACCGGCAGCGAACGCGTCCGCCGATCGGAGATCGACCAGAATCGACAGGGCGCTTCGGAGATGGTGCGCCTCGAGGGACGAACCAGCGAGCGCTCGCACCGGGTCCCCGTAGTCGAAATCAGTGGGCTCGGGGATCAAGTACTCGACGCCGTACGTCGAAACCCAGGCGGCGAGGCCGCCGGAGAGGGCCCGGGCGAGCGGGAACCCGGCGGCGATGACGTCGAGGACGATCTCATCGGCGACTGCGCCGGTCGCGTCGTAGAGAACGATCACGTTCGTCTTCGGGAGGCGATCGAGACTGTCGAGAAGCGTTTCAGCGGGCACGTTCAGCGCACCGACGAAGTGTCCCGACGTGAACGCGCTCTCGGAGCGAAGGTCGATGAGCGGCAGCGCGTAGAGGTACACGTCTTCGATCGTCGTGTGGTGAGCCTCGGCACGGACGACGGTCCCCGTGAAGTAGAGGACGAGTCGCTCCGGCCCGCCCTCCTCGGCGAAGCGGGGGTCGTTCGAGTAGACGTAGACCGGTTTCGAGATCGTGCGTCCGCCGAATCCGTTCGTGCTGACGATCGCATGGAGTTCGACCGACTCGCCGGGCGCGAGCTCGTCGGTGGCGAGGGTCGTGGTCGTGCATCCGCATCCGGCGTAGACGCGGCTGATCGTCAGGGTCTCATCGCCGACGTTCGACAGAACGAACGTGTGTTCGACCGCGAACCCTTCAATCACGGATCCGAAATCGTACGTCTCGAGGTCGACGTGGATCTCCGGTGCCGCGGTCGCCGCGAGTCCGAGGATGAGAATCATCAGTGCCGTGCCGGCCAACCTGCTCGTCATCTGTCTTCCCCTTTCCGGTCTCTCCCTTGCCCAGGAGATCGGACACGCGCCGCGCGTGGGAAGCGCGGCGCTTCGTCGAGAGTATATACGTTTCGCCGGGCGCATGGTTCACGGATCGAAACTGTCCCTAGAGGTCCAATATGATAGGCTCGCGACATCGCCGGTCAAGGTGCTCGATGGCGCGCGTGTTCGGCCGCGACGAGGCGGGACGGCCTTGCGGGCGATCCGAAGTGGCCATATCATGGGGCTTCCGGAGGGGGGACATGCACGACGTTCGATTCAGCGGTGAAGAGATCCTCGCTCGCCAGCTTGAGCTGGCCGATGCCAACTATCGACGTTTGAAGGATGCTGGCGTCAGGGCGATCAGCGTTCTCGGAGCGATCGGAAGCGGGAAGACGACTCTGATCGAGCGGCTGATCGCGCGCGCTTCGTCGTCCGGGCTTCGCGCCGGAGCAATCGCGGCCGACTCGGCCGGCGACGACGACTACCGGCGGTTCGTCGCCTGCGACGCTCCGACCGCGAACATCAACACCGAGGACGATTGCCATCTCGACGCGCACACCGTCGCCCACGCGCTCGACGAGCTCCCGCTCGGCGACCTCGACCTCCTGTTCATCGAGAACGTCGGAAACCTGATCTGTCCGGCAGATTTCCCGTTGGGGACGGAGCGAGAGATGATCGTCATCTCGGTGACCGAGGGAGACGACATGGTGCGCAAGCATCCGAAGATCTTCGCTCAGACGGACGTGGTCGTTGTCAACAAGACAGACCTCGCGGATGCGGTCGGGGTCGATCCGGATCGAATCGTCTCCGACTATCGGGCTCTCAACCCCCATGGAACGGTCGTTCTCGCCGCGGCACGACACGATCGCGGGATCGACGAACTCGCCCGCGCGATCGGGATCGAATGCACGAATACTCTGTGGTAGTCGAGCTCGTCGACGCCCTCCTCCCGCGCCTCGAAGAGCACGAAGGGGAGGTCACCGCCGTCTTCCTGAAGAAGGGAGACCTGCGCATCCTGTCGGATCGAGCGCTTCGGAACGCGTTTGACGTGGTCGCCCAGGGAACGCGGCTCGAGGGGGCGACGCTGGAGATTGAGGCGATCCCGGCCTCGGTCGCCTGCCGGAGCTGCGGCTACGCCGGCCCGGCGAAGACGCTCGAGGACGAAACGCTTCACTTCGCCGTCCCGGTGCTCTCCTGTCCGATCTGCGGTACGGACGTGGAGATTCGATCGGGTCGGGAGCTGTCGGTCGACCGCGTCTCGTTGAGGACGACCGCGGAGGAGACCGCCTGAGCCGATGAACCCCGCTTGTCGCAAGCTTCGTGTTCGGGGTGTCGTGCAGGGGGTCGGCTTTCGGCCGTTCGTCTATCGCACGGCGGTTGCCCACGGTCTGTTCGGCTCGGTTCGCAACCTTGGCGACGCCGGTGTCGAGATCGTCGTCGAAGGGGATGCCGACGCCGTCGATGCGTTCGTCGCGGCGCTTCGTGCGGAGGCGCCCCCACTCGCGCAGATCGCGTCGATCGACGAGGAGGCGTGTGCGGCGAGCGGACGTTCGGAGTTCGTCATCGCGCCGTCTGGCGAAGGCGATGCGGGAGCGGGCTCGATCCCGCCGGATACCGCGATCTGCGATGCGTGCATCGATGACGTCCGGGGCACCTCCCGGTTCGCCGGCTATTGGGCGACGAGCTGTACCGATTGCGGTCCGCGGTTCACGGTCATCGAGGGCCTCCCCTACGATCGACCGCGCACCTCGATGAATGCGTTTCCCATGTGCGACGCGTGCCGCGCCGAATACACCGACCCGGGCGACCGTCGCTATCACGCGCAGACGACCGCCTGCCCGGCGTGCGGGCCGCAGCTCTCGTTTGACGGGACGGCGGAGAGCGCAATCGCCCGCACTGTCCACGCGATCGCATCGGGCGAGATCGTCGCAGTCAAGGGAATCGGCGGGACGCACATCGCCTGCGATGCGATGAACGCGGATGCGGTACGCGCCCTCCGAACTCGCCTGGGCCGTTCCGGCCAACCGTTCGCTCTGATGGCGACCGAGGCGGCAGCGGAGCGGATCGCCGACATCGACGACGAGGAACGAGCGCTCCTGCGCTCCCCAGCGCGCCCGATCGTCGTCCTTCGCCAGCGCGCAGGGGCGTTGCCCGACGAGGTTGTGCCCGGATTGCACACCGTCGGCGTGATGCTTCCCTACACCGGACTGCACGTCCTACTCCTCGATCGGATCGCGCGCCCGCTGGTGATGACTAGTGCCAACCTGCCCGGCCGGCCGATGCTGATCGAGAACGAGGAGATCGAGGAGCGGCTCGGCGGGATCGTCGATCACGTTCTGGTCCACAATCGGCGGATCGTGGCGCGGTGCGACGATTCGGTCCGTCGCAGAGCCGGAGGCAAGACGGTCTTCCTTCGGCGGTCGCGGGGGTATGTGCCGGGGTCGATCGCGGCCGATCTCGGCGAGGAGAGGATCCTCGCCCTCGGGCCGGAGACGGGGCTGACGTTCGGTCTCTACGCAAACGGAGCCGTGACGCTCTCCCAACACATCGGCTCGGTCGACGATCTCGAGACAGACACGTTCCTGGCCGAGGCGATCGACCATCTTCAGCGGCTGACGGGGTTTGGAACGCCCGAGATCGTCGCCTGCGATCTCCATCCGCGGTTTCTGACGACGCGGCGGGCGGGCGAGATCGGGAAGGCCGTGGGCGCAAAGGTCGTCCGTGTGCAGCACCACGCCGCCCATCTGGGAGCGGTGATGGCCGAGCACGCGCTGTCGGCCGCCATCGGGATTGTGCTCGATGGTTTCGGGTACGGCCCCGACGGGACGGCGTGGGGGGGCGAGATCCTGGTCGCCCGCGGCCGGACGGTCGAACGCGTCGGGGCGCTCGCGTCCGTCCGGCTTCCGGGAGGAGACGCGGCGGCTCGAGAGCCGCTCCGAGTGGCGGCGGCCCTGTTGGCCGAGGCAGGCTGGCCGGCGGAGCGGATCTCGGCGGAGCTCGTCGCGCGAGGACTGCCACGGGCGGTTGCGGCAACGCTACTGGCCCAGATCGACCGAGGCGTGAACGCGCCGTGGACGACGAGCGCCGGGCGATTCCTCGACGCCGTCGCCGCGTGGCTCGGCGTTGGGACGATTCGGACCTACGAAGGAGAGCCGGCGATGCGGCTCGAAGCCGCCGCGGCCGAGGGAGAGCCGATCCGCGTTGCGGCCAGCGTCGAGAGGTGCGGAGGGCTGTGGAGGATCGACACGCCGGCGTTATTCGCTTCGCTCGTCGACCTGGCGGAATCGAGGCCGTCCGCGGACGTGGCGGCGACGGCGCAGGCGGCGCTGGCTGACGGGGTGGCGCGCGTCGCGCTCGAGGTTGCCCGCGAACGGGACGTCGGAACGGTCGCCCTCTCCGGCGGTGTGGCGTACAACGACGCGATCGCGACCCGAATCAGGAACGTCGTGGAGGGGGGCGGCCTGCAGTACGTGACCAACGAGCAGGTTCCGTGCGGAGACGGAGGCGTCGCGTTCGGACAGGCGGCCTGCGCGGGGTGGGGCTGGAGTCTGCTAGAAGCAGACGGGCCCGATGCAGCATCCGGCGAGCGCCACGACGAGCGTGCCGAGCAGTAGCCCGAGTGCGATCCATCGCTTCATGATCTTCCTTTCCTCCGAACGCCGAATACGGGGCTACGGGGCGGACGATGGGTTGGCGAGCCAGGCGTCGATCTTCTGCTCCCAGCTCTGCTGCGCGGTGGCGTTGGTTCCGTGGTTCGTCTCCACCTCGTATTGTTCCTGGGTCGACTCCGCCCGGGCGAGCCACGCATCGGCAACCTCGCGGACGCGTTGATCGAGAAGGTCTCCTGTCTCCTCGGCCGTTCGACCGCAGACACGAACGGAGAGGAGGGCCGTCTCGAGGTTCCGTCGATAGACCTCGTTCAGGTGGAAATGGTACGTCTCGTGCCGGAGCGCGTCGTCGGACACTTGACTCGATCGGGCCCAAGAGAGCTGCGGATTCATCAGGTTCGACACGATTGCCTGGGAGGTGTACCCGACCCATCCGCTTCCGTTGCGCTCGCCCTTGTGGAACGTGTGCCACTTGAGCTCCATGTGGATGGCGGCGATGTCGTTCGGCGCCGCGGTCGTGGGAATGGTTCCCCGGAACTGGCTCCAGTCGAGGCGGATGCTCTCGGTCCAGCTGACGAGTTGTGTCGTCTCTCCGAGCGACGCGAGGGAGACGACAAGAGCAACGGCGACGCCGAGGAGAACGATGCGGTGTCGGTGGTTCATCCCTCACCTTTCTTCGATGCGCGCTCGATCAGGATACCCGAGAGGGCCGGGAAGGTTCCCGGGTGGTGCGTCTTGAGGTCGCTCAAGTGGCGTTCCCAACGCGAGATCTGAGGGATCTGGACGAATGTCTCGGCGGCGGGCATTGCGCATGGCGATTCCTGTCGACCGCCATCGGTTCCTGAGACTCGTCGCGTCGCGCCTACCAGCCGCCGGTTCCTCCTCCCCCGAACCCACCGCCGGAGAAGCCGCCGCCGAACCGCGCGCCGCCGCCCCAGGCCGAACGTCCGCCGGCCGCCGTGCGCGGCGCCGAGGCGAGCGTCCGGTTCATCCCCGAAGAGAGGTGAAGCATCGATAGCGCGAACAGGTGTCCGCGGAAGACGGGGGTTGCCCCGCGATACCAGTCGGGCGGCTCATCGAGAAGCCCTTCGAACTGCGCTGTCCAGATTCGGGTCAGGTTGAGGGCGATCGCGTAGGGGAGGAGTCGCTCGAACGTCTGCGGGTTCTTCTCGGGTGTGTCGTGGAACTCGATCCGGTCGACTTCGGCGAGTCGGATGTAGCGAGCGAGTCCGAGGATCTCCTCGAGGACGCGGACGCCCCGCTGCGTCTTGCGCGGCATGATCGGCGAGAAGGCGAGGACGACGAGACCGCTTGCGGCGACGGCGGCACCGAGATAGACGGACGCGAGCGAGAAGGCGATCGCGACTCCCCCCGCGATCCCGAGGCCGCCGAGGTTCCGGTAGAAGCTGCGTGTGCGTTCCGGGTTGTGCGGGTAGTACCCCTTCTCGATCAGATCCCCGTACAAGCGAGACTTGACCGCGGGAAGGTGTCGGTAGAAGTCTGTCTCGAGGGACGACAGCGTCCGCTCGGTCCGATCCTCGTCGAAGATCGCGTCGAGGACCGTCTGCTCCGCGGGCGAGAGCGCACGGGCCGAGTCTGTGCAGCGAACGAATCGGTAGTCGAGGGGCGTTGCGCGGCTCGTCCTCCCGGGATCGTCGTCTCCGATCTCCTCGATGCGAAGGTGTCCGGCGACGGCGAGCCCGACGACGATCGCTGAGACGTCGCGGACGTCGACGCGATCGTCGATCAGAACGCCGACCTCGCCCGGTCCCATGCCAGTCGGGGGCGCGAACGCCGACGCGATCACCCGCTTGCGCGGATCCCGTCCGGTCCGAAACCAGACGACGAGCATCACGACGAGCGCGACGAGCGGGAGGGCGGCGGGCTTGTTTGCGTCGAGGAACCAGAGCACGCGCTCGGCGAACGTCGGCGGGGCGATTGGGAGGACGTCTCGTGGAATCGAGAGGTCGACCGTCAGCCCCTCGCCCGGGTGGAATGGGCCGCCGTCGAAGACGATGAGCCCGGTGGCATCGACGGGGAGCGGCGAGCGTTGGCTCGACTGGCTCGGATAGCCGACGTACGACGTTGCCGAGACTGCGGTCGGGTCGACCGATTCAGGAAGAGCGATCGATGCTGTGGCGCGGTCGATCCGATGCCTCGACTCGTTTCCGGTGACGTTCCAGTAGAGTTGAAGATCGTCGGGGTGGAAGAGGAGAGCGCGGTCGACGGTGTAGGCGATCGCATAGGTGTGCGTCCCGAGGATCGTCCGCTCCGGGTCGCCGATTCGGAGGTATCGGTTCCGGCCTCGTTGGCTCGACCGAACGGGGACCGCACTGCCGTCGAGAGTGACCGCGCCGAGCGCGAACGTGATCGTCTGGTTGGCCCCTGTCGCCGGGACGCGATACGAGACCGGGATGTGGCGTTCGATCCCGTGATGGGGCGAGGAGAACGTAACGGTGATCCGCTCTTCGACGCGCAGGCTTCCGTCCGCGGCGAGCTCGATGCGCGCGTCGAACCAGTCGATGACCAGGCTCCCGATCGCGGCGAGGCCGCACAGGAGAACGACGAGGAGGGCTGCGGTGCTGTGTCGCATCAGAGTTGCGCCCGCGCTGCTTGGCGTTCCTCGTCCCCGGGGAGCGCGTAGTATCGGCGGGGGCGGAAGCCGAACAGACCGGCGACGAGGCTTCGGGGAAAGCTGCCGATCCCCGCGTTCAGTTCGTGAACGGCCGCGTTGTGGACGCGCTTGGCGCGCTGGATCGCATCTTCCGCCTCTTCGAGCGAACGTCGAATTCCGGCGAAGCGCTCGCTCGCGCGAAGGGCCTCGCACTCCTCGGCGATCGCGAACAGCGGGAACAGTGCGTTGTTCAGCGCCGCCGCTGCGGCCGCGTGCTCGGGCGGGCTCGTCGCATCGAGGGCGCGCGCCTTCACCGCTTCGACGCGGTCGAAGACGGCTGTCTCGTTCGGCGTGCAAGCGCTGACGGCCTCGACGAGCGCGGGGACGAGGTCCCACCGACGGTGCAGCTGGGCGTCGATCTCGGCCCAAGCCCCCTCGGCCTTCCCGCGCAGATACGCGAGCCGACGGCGCGTGAACGCTCCCCAAACCAGGATGATGACGACGACGGCGCCGAGGAAGACGGCTGCGCCCATGGAGCCTCCTTTGCGATCTCCGATTCTAGCCGCCGCTGGCGTCTCCTCCAACCGGACCGGAGACGGCGTTTCGGTACCGCCGAGCTGGGCGCGTCGGGCCCGTGAATGGCCGTTGCGGACGGGGATTGACGGATGTATCCTTCCCGCCGAATCGAACAGAAGATGGAGGGATGATGTTCAAGCGTCTACTCACTCCGGGACCAACGCAGGTCCGCCCGGAGATCTTGAAGGAACTGGCAACGCCGCAGATTCACCACCGTGCGCCGGAGTTTTCCGAGCTCTACGGGGCGATCCAGCCGAAGCTCCAGCAGCTGCTGTACACGGAGAACCCGGTGCTCTTGTTCACGTCGTCGTCGACGGGGGCGATGGAGGCGGCGGTCACCAACCTCGTCGCCAAGCGCTGCCTGAATCTCGTGAACGGGGCGTTCTCCAAGCGGTGGCACGAGATCACCGTCGGCAACGGCGTGCCGTGCGACGCGTACGAGCTCCCGTGGAACGTCGCCGTGAAGCCGGAGATGGTCGACGAGCAGCTGGCGGCCGGCGCCTACGATGCGGTGACCCTCGTCTTCAACGAGACCTCGACGGGGATGATGAATCCGTTGCGCGAGATCGCTGAGGTCGTCGCCGGATACCCGGACGTCTTCCTCCTCGTCGACGCCGTCAGCGGGATGGCGGGAGCCAAGATCGAGACCGACGCGTGGAAGCTCGACTTCGTCCTCGCCGGTGTGCAGAAGGCGTTCGCCTTGCCGGCGGGACTGGCCGTCGCCGCGGTGAGTGAACGAGCTCTTGCCCGTGCGAACGACGTCCCCCCGCGCAGCTACTACTTCAGCCTGCCGAAGATGCACAAGTCGCACCTGAAGAACCAGACCCCGTCGACGCCGGCGATCCCGCACATGTACGCGCTCGATGCGCAGCTCGACGACATGCTCGCCGAGGGGCTCGAGGCGCGGTTCGCGCGGCACGCGAAGATGGCCGGGATCGTCCAAGCCTGGTCGAAGCGGCACTTCGACATCTATCCCGAGAATGGGTACTGGTCGCAGACGCTGACCTGCATCGAGAACACGCGCGGGATCGATGTTGCCGCGCTGATCAAGACGCTCGCCGACGACTACAACGTGCGGATCTCCAACGGGTACGGCGACATCAAGGGGAAGACGTTCCGGATCGCGCACATGGGAGACACGCAGGTCGACGAGATCGAGGGCCTGCTGAAGGTCATCGAGACCGTTCTCGAGCTGTAGGAGGGGGATTCCATGGCGTTTCGTGTTCTTGCATCCGATCCACTCGACCCGAAGGCCGTCGCCGCGATGCGCGATGCGGGTCTCGAAGTCGACGAGAAGACGGATCTCTCGCCGGAGGAACTCGCCGGCGAGATCGGCGCCTACGATGCAATCGTCATTCGCAGTGCAACGAAGGTCCGGGCGCCGATCGTCGACGCGGGGACCCGTCTCAGGCTGATCGTTCGTGCCGGAGTCGGGCTGGACAACGTTGACGTCGACTACGCAGAAGAGAAGGGGATCGCCGTCCGCAACACGCCCGCGGCGAGCTCGAACTCGGTCGCCGAGCTCGCGCTCGGCCACATGCTCTCCCTTGCCCGCCACATCGGTCGCGGGACCGCGTCGATGAAGAGCGGGAAGTGGGAGAAGAAGGCGCTCAAGGGGATCGAGATCGACGGAAAGACGCTCGGCCTGATCGGGATCGGACGGATCGGCTGTGCTCTGGCGACCAAGGCGACCGCGCTCGGGATGCGGGTCATCGCCTACGACGCGTACCTCGACACATGCCCGGTCCCCGGCCTGGCGGAGATGGTCCCGATGGACCGCCTGCTTGCGGAGAGCGACTTCATCTCGCTTCACATCCCGTTTGACCCGGTAGTCGGGGCGACGCTCGGCGAGAACGAGTTCGCCCGGATGAAGGACGGCGTTCGGATCGTCAACTGCGCTCGGGGGGGCGTCGTTGACGAGGCGGCGCTCGCCGCGTCGATCAAGGCGGGCAAGGTCGCCGGCGCGGCGCTCGACGTGTTTGCGACTGAGCCGACAACGGGCGACGAGGAGCTTCTCGGCCTGGAGAATGTCTCGCTGACGCCGCATATCGGCGCGGCGACGGTCGAAGCGCAGGCGCGCGTTGGCGCCGAGGCGGCGCAGATCATGATCGACTTCGCGCGATCGTCGAGCTAGAAAGGAGACCGCGTGGCTGAGATCCTCCCGTTCCGAGGGTACCGGTACGACGAACGCGTCGTCGGCGCGATCACGGATGTCGTCGCCCCGCCGTACGATCGGGTGTACCCCGACGTGCAGCGCGCGTGCTACGAGAGAAGCCCTCACAACATCGTCCGAATCATCAAGGGGATCGAGGAGGCGGGCGACGACGCGACCGCGAACGTCTACACCCGCGCTGCCGAGTTCCTCGGGAACTGGATCGAGCAGGGCGTTCTCAAGCGCGACGCCGAGCCGGCCCTCTACGCGTACCACCAGACCTACGCGTTCGGCGGGGAGACGCTGACCCGGAAAGGCGTGATCGCCCTCGGGCGGCTCGAGCCGGAGAAGGTCCACGCTCACGAGCGGACCCTCCGCGGTCCGCGGGAGGACCGTCTCAAGCTGATCCGGGCGACGGAGGCGAACTTCGGCCACATCTTCATGCTCTACGCCGACCCGACGCGAACCGCCGATGCGGCAGTCGACCGCGCGATCGAAGGGCGATCGCCGACCGTCGCCGCGAAGGACGCGGACGGGAACGATCATCGCATCTGGGCGATCACCGATGGCGAGACGGTTGCGACGGTCCAGCGTGCACTCGCCGACAAGGACCTGTACATCGCCGACGGCCATCACCGCTACGAGACGGCAGTCAACTACCTGCGCGAGTGCGAGACGGCGGGCTGGCAGCCGGCCGCGCCCGAGTCGTTCGACGTGCGAATGATGACGCTGTTCAACGTCGAAGAGCCGGGGATGTCGATTCGGCCGATCCATCGGCTCGTGCACGGCGTGGAGGCGTTCGACTTCACCGGGTTCCTTCAGCGCGCCGAGACGCAGTTCGTCGTCGATCGATACTCGTCCCTGTGTGACTTGATGAAGGCGACCGGTGAGGGCGCGGCGAGCCACACGTTCGGTTGCGCGACGGGCGCGGGTTTCGCGACGTTGACGCTGCGGTCGGAGATCGATCCGAAGACGCTCATGCCAAGCGATCGGTCCGAGGACTACGCGCAGCTCGACGTGTCGATCCTTCACTCGGCGATCCTCGATCGTCTCCTCGGGATCGATGCCCGAGCGCTCGAGGAGCAGACGAACGTGACCTACACCGTCGATGCCGCGGCGGGCCTGGCGAAGGTGGAGTCGGGAGACGAGCAGATGCTCCTCGTCCTGAACGCGACGTCGGCCGGGGAGGTCGTTCGCGTCGCCGACCACGGCGAGAAGATGCCCCAGAAGTCGACCGACTTCTATCCGAAGCTTCTCACGGGCCTGGTTCTGACCGTGATGGAGATCGACAAGCGGGCGTAGCGGCCGAGCTCAGCCTCTCTTGTCAACGCGTTCACCTCGCCACATCTCATGTCGATGAGGTGCAGGCCAACTGTCCCGATCGGCGGTGACGAACCCACGGACCGATCCGGCCCGGTTTCCCGCGTCTGGACGCCCTCGTCTCATACCCTCGCGGGGAGATCTTGGAGGAGGTCATCATGCCACGCACGTGCGCACGCTGGATCGCGTTCGTCCTCCTCGTTTCCCTCCTCGGGGGCGGAACGGCGGCGGCGAACGATCTCGGCTTCTCAGGGAGGGTCGGGCTCGAGGTCACCTACACGCCGGTTCCGCCTGCGTCGTTCAACATCGGGGCGGACCTGAGCCTCGGATTCGACATCGACGGATTCTCGTTCGCATCCGAGACCCAGTTCGACTTGCTCGGATTCCAGGGCGAGATTGTCGTCCTCGAGGTCGATCTCGGGGCCGTCCAGGTTGCGGAGGAGATTCGCTTCGAGCCGGCGTTCAGCTGGAACGAGCTGTCCGTCGATCTCGGCATCGTCGGGGTCGATCTCGGCGTCGACTGGATCCTCGCCGACATCGGCGGCGTGCAGACGCCCGACTACACGATGGGGGCCGTCGTTGAGATCTCCAGCGGAATCGTCTGCGGGTTCTCGATCGCCACGCTGACCGGCTTCGGTGCGGTCGATCTGGTCAACCTCCTCGGCGGCGTCGAGGCGCCGTTCTCGTACCAGCTCCTGTCGCTGTTCACGTACATGGACACGATCTGCCTCCCCGCGGTCCAATCGGACGTGACGATCGTCGACGGGTTCTACTTCGAGGAAGCTCTCGTGCGCCTCGAGGTCGACTACCTGGGGATGATTGCCAGTTCGACGACGTGGTTCGACTACCAGGGTCTCTCGCAGATGCTGTTCGAGCTCGGCTATCGGTTCGAGGAACCGAGCCTGAGCTTCCTGACCTCGATGACACTCGATGGATCGTTCGCGATCACGGGACTCGGGTTCATCGTCGACCTGCTGGTCGACGTGGTCCGATTCACCTCGCACACGACGTTCGCTGAGACGGTGCCGCCGGGGCCGATTCCGATCGTCTTCGGGGGACAGGCGTTCGCCGTCTCGTTCGAGATCTGCAGCGTCGTTGTCACCTCCGAAACCGTCTTCGACGGATCGTTCCTGTTTGCCGAGGAGTCGATCGCGATCGACGCGGTGATCGAGCCGGTCTCGTTCGTCAGCCTGACGACGTTCGACGCGACCGGATTCGCCGGCGAGTGCGTCTACGCGGGCGTCTCGTTCAGCGGGGTCGTGCTGTACACGCGAGCCCAGTTCACGGCGACGGGGATCGAGAGTGTGACGTTCGGTTTCGAGCTCAGCTTCTAGAGGAGGAGCCGGGTGAGCGAACGGGTTCGTGATGACCGCCCTCTCGACGATCTCTTGCACGACCTGGCGTCGGAGCAGGAGGAGACGACCGCGCTGCGCGACGAGATCCTGCGCCGAGCGACGTCGATCCTCGACGCGGTGATCGACGAGTCGTTCGCGGGCACCGGGTTCCCCCGCGAGGAGCTGTTCCGCGCCGGCTACTTGGGGCTCCTGAATGCGGTCCACAACTTCGACCTCGCTCACGGGAAGGCGTTTCGCGAGTACGCGGAGAACTTGATCAAGGGCGAGATCCGGCAGCACGTGCGGGAACGTGTCCAGACGACGACGATCCCGGGGTGGATGCGGGATCTCAATCGCCAGATCGAGGTGGCGGAGACGCGGCTTCTCCAGGAGAAGGGCGAGCTGCCGACGCTCGGCGAGTTGGCGGAGGAGGTCAACATCACCGAGGACGGAATCGCCGAGATCTTCAAGGCCCGCGAGGCGCTGAGTTACGTTTCGCTCGACGCCGTGCAGCGGCGGAACGATCCGCTCCCGCAGATCGACTACGCGCGGATCCGTGGCCTCCGCCCGACGCCCCTTCCGATCGAGGTCCGCATCCGGATCGCGTCGGCTCTGGAGAAACTCGGCGCGCTGCAGCAGTCCCTCTGCCACTCCCTGTTCCACAGAGAAGACGCGTGATCGCCGGGGCCGAACGCGGCCCGCCGAACGGACACCTCTGGCCCGGCCTCCGAGCCTCGACTACCATTCTCGCCAGTCCGTCGATTCGAGAGGAGGGCGATGGAGGCATTCGGGGCGGCGATTCTGAAGCGTAGGGGGATCTGGCTCACCGGCGTGATCCTCATCAGCGTCTTCTTCGCCCTCCAACTCGGGGATCTCGGGATGGAGGAGGACGAGACGACGTGGTACCCGGCCGGCGATCCGATCCTCGAGACCTACGACACGTTCGAGGAGCGGTTCGACTCCGGCGAGTTCGTCGTCGTCGCCTACGACTGGCCCGAGCCGTTCTCCGCGTTGTCGATCGCCTACCTTCGCACGTTGACCGAGCGGCTCGAACGGACCGTTCCCCACGTCGCCGACGCGCTGAGCCTCGCGACCGTCGACGACATCGTCGGGGCGGAGACGGCACTCGAGGTGCGCCCGCTGATCGGAGAGGTCGACGCGATCGACGTCGAGCGCGTTCGCAGCCGGATCGCGGTCAACCCGTTTCTCGGCGGGAACCTGATCTCCCACGACGAGGAGACGGTGGCGGTCGTGCTCGAGATCGAGCGTCCGGACGACGGGATCTACGAGGAAGCGTCGACCGCAATCCTCGCCGGGTTGGAGACCGTTCTCGACGAGGAAGCGGCCGCGACGGGCCTGCGCTTCTACACCGGCGGGAGCACGCTGACCGAGCGCGAGGTCGAGCGGATGCTCGATCGGGACATCCTCGTCTTCTTCCCGCTCGGGCTCGTCCTCACCGGCGGATTGCTCTTCCTCTTCTTCCGCCACGTTCCGAGCGTGATCCTCCCGCTGGTCACGGTCGTCGTCAGCCTCGGATGGACGCTCGGTCTGAAGTCGCTCGTCGGCTCCCCGATCACACCGGTGTCGACGACGCTGTTCGCGCTGATCACCGTGATCGGCGTGGCGAGCTCGGTGCACCTGATCTCGCACTACTGGACGGAGCGAGGATCCGGCGCGTCTCGGGAGGAAGCGCTCATCGCCACGTACCGCCGTGCGGGGCGGCCGTGCCTGTTCACCGCGCTGACGACGGCGGTCGGGTTCGGCTCGCTCGCCGTCAGCCAGATCCCGGCGATCCGCCAGCTCGGGTTCTTCGCGGCGTTCGGGATCATGACGTCGTTCCTCCTCGCGATGGTGATCGTTCCCGCCGGGATGGATTGGACGAGCCGCCGACGCGCGCGCCCGCCGAGCAACCGGACGCTCGAGCGCGCACTCGCCGCGATCGGCCGGGTCGATGGCGCGCGTCCCTGGGTCGTCACCGGCGTGGCGCTCGCTGTGATCGCGGGGATGGGCGTCGGCATTGCCCTGATCGAGGCGAAGGGGGCGATGGTCGACTACTTCCGAACGGGGTCGGCGGTTCGTACGTCGATCGACTTCCTCGACGACCGGTTGAGCGGGGTCTCCAGCACCGAGGTGCTGATCTTCGGCGAGCGAGACGCGTTCAAGGAGCCGGCCAACCTCCGTGCGATGGACGGGTTGGCGGAGCTCGCGTCGACGCACGGCGAGGTGAGCGCGGTCTACTCGTTCGCTGACACGGTGAAGCTCTCGAACCGGGCGTTCCACGGGGACGACGATGCGTTCTACGCGGTTCCGGAGACCCGGCGGGAAGTGGCGGGCCTGATCCTCCTCTACCAGCTCTCCGGCGGCGCGAGCCTGCGGGACTACGTGGCAGGCGACTTCGCCACCGCGCGCATCTCGATCCGGACGCGGCAGATGGGGGACGACGCGCGTCGGGCGCTCCTCGATGACGTCCGCGCGTACGCGGCGGAGGCGTTCGCCGGGTACGAGACGGAGATCACGGGGATGGACCTCCTCGTCAGCGGGGTCAACGACCGGATCGTGCTCACCCAGATCCGCAGCTTCGGGCTCGCCGTCGCGGTGATCACCGGGATGATGATCCTCGTCTTCGGGTGGCGGGCGGGGCTTCTGAGCATCGTTCCGAACGTCCTACCGATCGTGTTCGTCCTCGGCCTGATGGGCTACGCGGGATTCGGTCTCAACATCGCGACGGCGATCATCGCATCGATCGCCATCGGGATCGTCGTCGACGACACGATCCACTTCTTCTCGCACTTCCGGGACGAGCTTCGCGTGACCGGGTCGCGCGATCGGGCGATGGTGAACGCCCTGACGAAGGTCGGCAAGGCGCTCTGCTTCACGACGGCGATTCTCGTCGCCGGCTTCGTCGTCTTCCTGTTCGCCGATCTCGGGATTCTCGCCAGCTACGGGATCCTCTCTGGAGCGGCGGTGGTCGCAGCGCTCGCCGGAGACTTGTTCGTCGGTCCGGCGCTCCTGGCGAAGGTGACCGTCTTCCCCGAACTCGAACGGACGCCGTCCGCGTCGGCGGCGGGAACGGAGGAGGCGTGACCGGACGCCGACGCGTCGCGCTCCTCCCCGAGGGGGCGTCGTGAAGCTGTTCTCGATCGTGGCGGTCATTGCGACCAACGCGGTGATCGGCGTTCGCTACGTCTGGCTCATCCGGAAGGGCAGGATCCACCCCGCGCTGGCGATGTGGGTCTTCTTCACCATCGCCGTCGTCGGCAGCCTCCTGACCTATCTCGCGGGCGGAACCTACGGCCTGCTCGACAACATCCTCAACACGGCGGACATCGTGCTCGTCGCGTCGGTTGCGCTGGCGATCGCGCTCTGGGGCGATCGGACCACGCGGTTCAACCGATTCGACCTCGGTTGTCTGGCCGCGGTCGTCGGAATCCTGGTCGCGTGGGCGTTCACACGCGCGCACGCGTCGGCGCACGCGGCGATCCAGGCGATCCTCGTCATCGCCTACTTCCCGGTGGTGAAGCGGCTCTGGCAATCGGATCGGAACACCGAGTCGTTCACGATGTGGATCGGCCTATTGATCGCGCCCGTCTTCTCGCTTCTGTCGAGCCGAGGAACGCTGGCGACGGTCTACGCGGTCCGAGCGATCGTCTCGACGGCGTGCCTGCTCGCGCTGATGGTGCGAGCTGAGGTCCGCGTGCGGCGGCACGGTGCGGGGCGATCTGCGCCGGGTTCGAACTAGTCGCGCTTCGCGGCGACCGCGTTCGTCAGGGCATCGCCACGGCGGCCGAGCTCGAACTCCCGGACGTTCTCCAGCGTCGTTTCGGCGATGTTCCGCTGCGCCTCGTCGGTGAGCGAGCCTTGGTGGCCGGTGACCATCACGTTGCCGAATGTCGTCAGGCGCGCCAGCGCGTCGTCGTCGATCACGCTGTCGGAGAAGTCTTTGTAGAAGTAGTCGGCCTCCTCCTCGTAGACGTCGAGACCGGCGTATCCGATCTTCCGCGACTTGAGGCCGTCGAGGAGCGCCTCGGTGTCGATCAGCCCGCCGCGGGCGGTGTTGATCAGCATCACGCCGTCCTTCATCTTCGAAACCGCGTCGGCGTCGATGATGTGGTGCGTCTTCGGGGTCAGCGCGCAGTGCAGCGAGACGATCTCCGATGCGGCGAGGAGCTCGTCGAGGGGGACGAAACGGACGCCGAACCGATCGACGAGCTCCGGCTTCTCCGTGCGGCTGTGCGCGAGCAAGCGACAGCCGAACCCGTGCAGGATGCTGAGGAGGCAGACGCCGATCTTCCCGGTCCCGACGATGCCGGCCGTCTTGCCGTGGATGTCGAATCCGACCAGGCCGTCGAGGGAGAAGTTCCCGTCGCGGACGCGGACGTGGGCGCGGTGCGTCCGGCGGTTGAGGGCCATCATCAGGGCGACGGCGTGCTCGGCGACCGCGTACGGCGAGTAGGCGGGCACGCGGGCGACGCTCAGTCCGCGTCGTTCGCAGGCGTCGAGATCAACGTTGTTGTACCCCGCGCAACGCAGCGCAATCATCTCGACGCCGAGATCGGCGAGGGCGTCGACGACGTCTCCATCGAGGCAGTCGTTGGCGCTGGCTACGACGACGCGGAATCCGGAGGCGAGCGGGACGGTGTCGAGGGTGAGACGGGGCAGGAAGAACCGGAGCGCGTACTCGTAGCGATTGATCTCCGTGTACAGCCGATTCCGGTACGGGCTGGCGTGGAAGAAGGCGACGCGGAGGCCGCGGCCTTCTTCCTTCGCGCGGAGCGTCGCCGCGGCCGACGTCTCGCGAACGAGGTGTCTCGACATTGAGCTGAGGAGGCCCTTGGCGACCGTCGGCTCCGACTCGAGCAGACGCTCGAACGCGTCGTAGCCGAGGACCCAAGTTTCGCATGCCGTGCACGCGCGCAGAGTCGCCGTCCGCTTTCGTTCGCCGAACAGGCCCATCTCGCCGGCGACGTCCCCGCGACGGAGGACGGTGACCTCGATTGGAGCTCCGTCGCCGACGGCCTTCAACACGACGACCTCGCCCGAAGCGATCAGGAACATCCGGTCGCCCGTCTCGCCCTCCCGACAGAGGACGTCGCCCGGTTCGAACGTGACCGCCTCTGCCGCCGCCTCGAGGGCGCGGAGCGCCTCCTCGCCGAGCTTGGAGAACAGACGGATTCCTTCGAGCAGTTCGCGCATCAGGCCTCCCGTCGCCTTCGCCCGCCGGTCACGCCGAGCGGCGGGATGCGTGGGGCAGTCTACACCGGATCGCTGGTTCCTCCTCATATCGGGTAGGTCTCGCAGGCCGACGCCGCGCGCGGGCGGCGGACCGTCTGCCGCCCGGAGCCACGTGATCGGTGTCTCTGCGGCCGATCTTGTCGGACTCGTGCGCACGATAGTACGATGAGACCAATCACAGGAGGTGGTGACAGAGTTGCGGGATATGGAGTACCGCGGGCGTACTCCCGAGGAGGTGACATTGCTCAATGTAGGCGCCATAGCGGGCGGTCTCGTCGGTGCGCGCGATGCTGGGGGCGGAACTCGCCACGGCGGAGGCTGGAGGTGTTTCGTTCTCTGTGCGGTGCTGGTGGCTGCGCTCTGCGTAACGGCGAAGGCGGACTGGCAGCAACTCGGCGGCTCGCTCAATCAAGACGCGGGGCGGGATGCGCAGGAGGTGTCGATCGCGATCCACGGCGGCGAGCCGTACGTTACCTGGTCAGAGGAGGACTCGTCGGGAGTCGCCCAGATCTACGTGAAGCGATACACGGGGGACGGGTGGATCCAGCTCGGCGGCTCGCTCAACGTGGATTTGGAGAAGGATGCCACCGAGCCTGACATCGCTTTCGGCAACGGAAGCGCGTACGTGGCGTGGGTCGAGCGAGGCGTCTCGCACGTGACGCAGCTCTACGTGAAGCGCTACTCCGGAGGCGCGTGGGTCCAGCTTGGAGGCGCTCTCAACGTCGACACGGGCCAGCACGCGTTCGAGCCGTCGATCACGGCCAGCGACACGCAGCTCTACGTTGCGTGGACGGAGAATCCAGCGGCGGGAGCAGACCAGATCTACGTCAAAGTCTACGCGGGCGGAACGTGGGTCCAGCTCGGCGACTCCCTCAACGTGGATTCGAACCGGCAGATCTACAACCCGGACATCGCGCTCCACGAGGGAGAACCACACGTGGCCTGGCGAGAGGTGCTGACGACGACGAACTCCCACATCTACGTCAAACGGTACACGGGGGGGGCGTGGACGCAGCTTGGCGGGGTGCTCAACGTCGACTCGACGCAGGACGTCGGGTTTCCATCCATCGCCAGCGACGGGATGTCGCCGTACGTGGCGTGGCAGGAACACACCGCTGACGGCCGCGTGATCTACGTCAAACGCTACACAACGGGCGCCTGGGCGGCGGTCGGGGGATCACCGACCATCGATCCGGACGAGAGCTCCTCGTCGCCCGCGCTCGTCATCGACGGCCTCACACCAATCATCGCGTGGCGGGAGACGGCCGACGTGGGAGAGCATCCGACGCGGTTGTACGTGAAGGAGCTCTCAGCCGGCTTGTGGCAGCTCGTCGGGACGAACCCGCTCAACGTCGATCCGTCGCTCAGCGTCTCCTTCCCCGCCATCGCATCGGCCGGGGGAGTGCCGGTCGTCGCCTGGAGAGAGACGAATCCGCTTCCGATGGGCAACGTCTACGTGAAGCGTCACGGGTCGGCGGTTGGGAATCGCTCGCCCACCGTCGATCGTCCGATTCCGGATCAATCGGCGACGGTCGGGATCCCGTTTGCCTATCAGTTTCCGGCCGACACCTTCTCCGATCCCGACGGAGATGACCTTAGCTACGCGGCGACGCTCAGCGACGGCTCGCTGCTCCCCGGATGGCTCTCGTTCACTGGTGGGACGCGCACCTTCTCCGGGGTTCCGATTGGCGTCGTCACCCTGAGCATCAAGGTAACTGCAGAGGATGGACGGGGGGCGGACGTCTCCGACGCATTCGGCTTCGTCATCTCCCAAGGGGCTACGAGGGGGGATGTCGACTTGGACGGGAGCATCACGATCCTCGATGTGCGTCTCCTCTTCCGGCACGTGTGCGGAATCCTTGCTCTCTCTTCGGAGCAAGCGGGCCAGGCGGACGTGGATGGCGACGGGGATGTCGACATGGACGACGCGACGATGCTGGCGGAGTACGTCCTCGGGATTCGTGCTTCACTTCCGTGACGCACTTCGCCTGCGCGAGTGATGTAGCTAGAATGGAACGAATCGGCTGAAGTCAAGGAGGCAGGATGAAGCGGAGGGCGCGCTGGGCGACCCTCGGTGCGATCGGGCTGGGGCTTGCGGTCGGCCTCGCCGGGTGCATCGGGTTCTGGCAGACGGCGGTACAGCCGCCGACGCTGATCGTCGGGCCGGTGATGGTGACGGGCACCGAGGGCTATGTGGTCGTTTCGGTCGCCGACATGCCCGACGGGGGGCTCGCCTCGATCCAGTTCGGATCGAGCCCTGGGAACGAAGCGATCACGTTCACCGGCATCGAGGGTGCCTCGATTGTCTGCGAAGGGAAGAACGGGTTCGTCGTCCCGGCCGAGGACTACACGACCACGCCGGGCAAGGGCGTGCTGATCGCGGTCAACGGCACCACCGGGATCCTCGGCGGCGAGATCCTCCGGTTCACGTTCACGGTGACGCCTGGGGGGAATCCGACGTTCACGGTCGACGAGGCGAAGGTGACGATGGCCGATGACTCCAACGAGTTCATCACCGGCTGGGACCTGAGCGACGCAGAGTACCACACGAGGTGAGGGGGTGAGACGGATGACAAGGCGGATCTTCATCGCAACGATGCTGTCGGTCGCGCTCACCGGACTCGCTCTGGTCGGCGGTGCGCCGTTCGACGTCACGTGGGACGTGCTGTTGTCGCTCGATCCGGACGGCGGGACGTTCGTAGATGCGTTCCAGTCGATCGTGGAAGTTGACTACACGCTGAGCGGGTTCACCGGGACGAGCCGGTCGGAGTTCCAGGAGTTCGGCTTCCTGTGGCAGGAGCTGTCCGCGGTCGGGAAGCTGGGCGCGTTCGACGTGCGGGCGGACATCCTGTTCGGCCCGTCGACCGGCGACTACCTGTACGCGCAGCTGATCGGGGAGATGGCGATCGGCGGGGCGGAGATCGGCGTCTACTACGCCCAGCTGAGCGACGCGATCCTCGGCGGCGCAGCCGACGGGTTCGCGTTCCGTCTGGCGGGATCGGTGGGCGGGTTGGACATCGTCAGCATCACCGAGCTCGGGGCGCGGATCGCCGACGACGACTTCGACGGGATCGAGATCGTGCACACCGCGTCGGGGTTCTCGCGGAGCTACGCCACCGATCCGGTGGTACCCGGGCAGGGATTCACCGGGCAGAAGGTGACGGTCGGCGGACTGAGCGTCGGCTGCGTCGACGACGTCGAGACGACGTTGTACGTCACCTGTGCCGGGTTCGACGAGCTGTCGTTCGCGTTGAGCGGCATCGACAGCGGCCTGTCGTGGCTCGCCTACGACCTCGAGGTGGCGTTCGCGGTGCAGACGAAGACGGTGACGGTGACCCCGCGGCTGCTCGTCGCCGAGGTGCTCTGCCTGACGCCGATGTTCGGGATCATGCCGGCGTCGGCGACGTTCTCGCTCGACGGGATCGTCCTCGGCGGGTTCGACCTGACCTACAGTTGGAACGGGGTCACACTCCGCGACGTGACCGTTCTCGATCCCGGGCGCTACGTGATCACGACGCCGGCGTACGGGAGCGCGCTGGAGTCACTCGCCGACGCGATCGACGGCGGGCACGCGTACTACGCCGACTACTGGGAGCTCCTGTCGCTTCTGATCGACGGGGAGGCGTGCTGCGGGGGACGGTACGCGCTTCGGATCGACACGTACTTCGAACAGGGCGCAGGCGGGATCTTCGGCTGGGGGATGACGGAGGTCGAAGGGACGGTCGGGATCGGTCGGGCGACCGAGCTGACACTGGCGCTCCAGCTTGACGCCGGCGGTCTCGAGACCCTGTCGATCGGTTTCGGCCTCACCTGGTAGCGCGCTTCGAGCAGGCCGTGGGCATGCCTCAACGTCCGTCGTGTCGAGGCATGCACGTGGCGTCTCGTTGGACCCCACCTCGGCATCGCTCGTCAGACCCCTCTGATCATCCAAGGCATGCCGCGAGCTCGATATCGCCTCTAGCTAGCGAGAAGCGAGGGGCGCTCGGGCGAGTGAGGACGTGTTGCGGCCGCGAGCCCGTGTGCGTGCTGCCGGGACGGCGTACACTCCCGCTCCGTCGATCAGCGTGCGCTGACGACGGGACATCGCCCCATCGGGTGTTCGATGCGGTGGGCGCGTGTACAGGAGACCCGGATCCAGTCGCCGAGGGCGGGCTCGAGTGGCCGGGAGAACCGGGATGCGGAGAACACGAACGATCCTCGGAGTGTTTGGCATCGGTGCGCCGCCTCCGCTCGTGGCGCATGCCGAACAGAAGTCCTGCGGGACCTCCGCTCGGGCGCGTGCGACACGGTAGAATGGACGACGAAAGCGAGGACGATATGGGGAGAAGAACGCGAACGATCGCTGCCCTGTTGGCGATTCTCGCACTCGCGGGAACTGGCTTGTGGGCACAGTCAGCCGGGAATGTGCGACCGACGGCACGCTTCCGTGCGCTTTCGTCCGGCGAGAGCGGTGCGGCGACCGTCGTGTTCGACGCGACGGACTCGCAGGATTCCGACGGACGGATCGTCGCCTACCAGTGGGTGTTCGGCGACGGGACGACCGGCTCCGGCGTTCGCCTGGAGCACACCTATCCGAAGGTCGGCCTGTACAGCGTAACCCTTCTCGTCCGGGACGAGCAGGGGGGCGCGGACATGGTCACCGAGCGGATCGATCTCTCACAGCTCTCCGAGGACGAGACGGAGAACGTGGCGCTGGCCGCCGCGCGGCCTCCGGAGCTTTCGGCCGAGCCGCCTCCGGCTCTGATGACCGGTCCATCGGGATCCTCGACCGGTGACCGAGCGCCCGATTTCGCGTTGCCCAGCTTCGCTGGCGAGATCGTTCGTCTGTCCGATCACCTGGGAAGCATCGTTCTCGTCGAGTTCTTCTTCAGCACCTGCTCAGGGTGCATCGCGTCGGTCCCGCATCTTGCCGAGCTCGCGTCGAAACGCGCCGGCGAAGGTCTCGTCGTGATCGTCATCGTCCTTGACCGGAATCCGGCGACGGCGCGTGAGTTCTTCTCCAATCCGGAGTACCAGAGCCTGATCGTCGTTCGCGAGGCCGACCCATCACGACCGACGCGCGCGGTGTACAACGTATCCGGCGTTCCGCACCTGTTCCTCGTCGACCGCGCCGGCGTGATTCGGTACACGGGGCGGCCGGGCGGACTGTCTGACGAGGAAGTCGAGGCATGGCTGTAGTCTGATCTCGCCGTCCCCTCGAGTCCATCCTCTGCGCGGTGGCTGCTCAGGTTCCTTCCGGCACGGAGTCGTGAGTCGCGCGGGGCGTTGAACGGACGGGCGGTCGTTGCGTACGCTTCGCCATCGGTGAGCTTGGAGGGGATCTGATGGTCGTCGAACATCTTCTGGAACGAATCGCGAGCGAGAGCATCGACTTCGTCGATCTGCGGGTGGTCGATCTTGCGGGACGATGGCGGCACGTGACGGTCCCGTCGGCTCGGTTCGGGGAACCGCTGATCGCCGAGGGGATTGCGTTCGACGCGTCGAATCTCGGCTACGGAGGCGTCGAGGGAAGCGACTTGGTCCTCCGCCCGGACCCGACGACGGGCGCGGTCAGCGAGCAGGACGGAGATCGCGTTCTAACGGTGATCTGCGACATCCACAGGCCGATGACCGGAGAGCGGTTCGTCGACGATCCGCGGGCGGTCGCCGAACGGGCGGAAGGGTTCCTGGCGTCGGAGGGGATCGCGGCGTCGGTCCGGATGAGTCCGGAATTCGAGTTCTACGTCTTCCGCGACGCGTCGTTCCTGTCAGGGACGTGCGAGTCGGGGTACGCGGTCGAGTCGCTCAACGAGACGGCGGAGCGCTCGTTCTACCATGCCTGCCCGCCCGAGGATCGGCTGTTCGGGCTCCGCAACGCCGTCTGCCGACAGCTTGGCAATCGCGGGATCGACGTGAAGTATCACCACCACGAGGTCGGTGCGTACGGGCAGGTCGAGATCGAGCTCGGGTTCCTCGGGCTGCGGGACGCCGCGGATACGACGCTCATCGTCAAGAATGCGGCGCGGGCGGCGGCGGGCGAAGCGGGACTGGTCGCCACGTTCCTCCCGAAGCCGATGCACGGCGAGAGCGGAAGCGGGTTTCACGTACACCAGTACCTCGAGCGCGACGGCGCCAGCCTGTTCGAAGAGGAAGGGGGGCTGTCGGAGCTCGCGCTCTGCTACATCGGCGGGATCCTAGCGCACGGGCGAAGTCTCTGCGCGCTGACGAATCCGTCGACCAACTCCTACCGCCGGCTCGTCCCCGGCTTTGAGGCGCCGGTCTGGTTCTCGTTCGGAGAGGCGAATCGCTCCGCTGCCGTTCGCATCCCGGGCTACGCGTCCGCCAGCGAGCGCCGGATGGAGCTCCGCACACCGGACGCGACATGCAATCCGTATCTTGCCTTCGCCGCGATGCTGATGGCCGGCATCGACGGGATCCGGAATGGGCGGAACGCGGTGGAGTTGGGTTACGGTCCGCACAACGTGAATCTGTACGAGGGCGCGTCCGAGACGACGGCGCGTCTCGAAGCGGCGCCGGTCGACTTGGATCAAGCGATGACTTGTCTTGAGCAGGACCACGAGTACCTGTTGGCGGGCGGGGTCTTCTCGACGGTCCTGATCGAGAACTGGATCCGGGAGAAGCGGCGCGAGGCGCGCGAGGTTCGCGACCGGCCGCATCCCCACGAGTACGCGCTCTACTTCGACGCCTAGGCGCA
>Ga0180433_10001009_pt1 | contig 47597 bp, 37 predicted proteins | sample SS_ome_8_FD_132980 | JGI IMG/M metagenome (GOLD analysis project Ga0180433, IMG submission 132980) | Hypersaline lake sediment archaeal communities from the Salton Sea, California, USA - SS_1_D_1 metaG | ecosystem: Environmental > Aquatic > Non-marine Saline and Alkaline > Hypersaline >...
AGAGTTCGTCTACTTGAGCAACACCGCTTTCGCGCTCTCTTCACCCATCTCCGTTGTGAGTCTGATGAAGTACACGCCGGTTGCGACCTCGTGCCCGGTGCCGTCACGCCCGAGCCAGACGACCTCGTGGTCTCCCGGGTCGCGGGCTCCATCGTCGAGCACGGCGACACGACGGCCGCTCACATCGAAGACCGCAAGCTCAACATCGGATGCGGTCGGGAGGTGATACGACAGGACCGTCTTTGGATTGAACGGGTTGGGGAAGCATGAGAGTCCGAGTCCGTTCACTCCGGCATCGACCACGCCGGTCCCGTCCGACGTCATCTGTGGCTGGACCGCGATGGCGTTGGCATTCGTCCCGCCGACGAGCGTGAACGAGTCCTTCAGCGTGTTGTCCGAGAGCTGGATGACGTAGACCTTCGTGACGGAGGAGAGGAGGACGCCGCCGGTGACGAATGCGTATCCGTCGGAGTCGAGGATGTCGACGTCTCTCGGGTCGGCGTACTGCTCGAGCGCGATGGTCGTCGTGGACCAGTCGCTTGTGTCAATCACGTAGACGTTCGAGTCATCCTCACACGCGACGACGAGCTTCGAACCGTCATCGGTCACGTCGATGCCCCAGGGATCGTCACCAACGGGGACCGTCGTGAATTCGGTCAACGTCGCTTGCTCAACGACGCGCACGACATCGCTGCCACGGTCGGTCACGTAGATGTACTCGCCGTCCGGGTCGACCACCAGCTGCCAGAGACTGGAGCCGATATCAACCATATCCTTGACGGAGAGGCCGTCGGAGGCGAGTTCGTAGAGCGTGTCACCATACCAGTCGGCCGCGTAGATCTTCTGGCTGACCGGGTCGAGCGCGAGCTGGCCGGGGCTGTCGTATGTGCTGCTCGAGCCCGAGCTGACCAGGAGGCTATCGACGACGTCGTACGTGCCTGTGTCGATGATGGCTACGAGGTCCTCATCGCGGCTGCTGACCATGGCGTGCAGTCCGTCGTCGGTGAACACCACGGAGTTCGGGTACTCCCAGACGTCGATTCGATGTGTGATCAGCTGTGTATCCACCTCGATCACGACGACCCCGTCGCCGCTGGCTCCGCAGATCCAGACCTCTGAGCCGTCGGGACGCATGGTGCAGTCGTAGGGGTAGTTGCCTTCCGGGAGAAGATCCAGTGCGGATCCCACCGGCGCATACGTGGCGAGGTCGAACGGGACGGCACTGTCCGATGTGCTGCACGCGACGAAGCCGGTGTCGGCGACCGCGGCGGCAGCGAGTGCCAGGGTGAGAAGGGCGGCGAAAGCGATGGTCGGTGCTCTCATGGCTGCTCCTCCATCTGTGGTGTGAAGGGCGCGCCGGCGAACCCGGGGTGGGGCGGCGGTGGAGCCACCGGCAGCAGAGTGTCAAACTACAGCGTGTTCAGTATATCAGGGGCATCAGGCGGATGCCAGACTCCAGCCGGCCTTCTGGTCCCGGGTGTCCTCACCCGAATCCCGTTGACACACACAGGGGCACGGCGTAGCATTAAAAGCTCCGGAAGTTCCCAGTACACGGGCGTTTTCCGGAGTTCTAGACAATATGCGAGGTTGCGGTGCTGAGCGTGCCGCGCGAACGGTTCGGTATATCCGGAGGCTGCATGTCGGCGATTTCGAGGCTCCTCATCAGTGGCGGGACGATGTTCACCGGAGGTGAGGGCGGGCGAGTCGTCTCGGATGGGGCGGTCCTCGTTGAGGACAACCGGATAACTGCCGTCGGGTCGTCTCGGGAGGTCGAGGCACTCGTCGTGGACGACGCGACCGTCGAGCGACTCGATGCCGCCGGCGGTCTCATCATGCCCGGCCTCGTGAACGCGCACACGCACCTCTACAGCGCGCTCGCCCGCGGACTCACCGCCGACCTGAAACCCTCCGGCAACTTCGTCGAGATCCTCGAGAACCTCTGGTGGCGGCTCGACCGCGCGCTCACCAACGAACACAACTGGTACTCGGCCGCGGCCGGCGCGCTCGATCTCATCGCCAGCGGCACCACCACGATCATCGATCACCACGCAAGCCAGGTTCACGTTGAGGGCAGTCTCGACAACGTCGCCGAGGCGCTCATCGATATCGGCATCCGCGCGAATCTGTGTTTTGAGGTCACGGACCGCGATGGTCCTGTGAAGCGTGACGAGGGACTCGCCGAGAACGAGACCTTCGGCCGGCGCGTTGCCGCCGAGCACGCCTCCGCCGAAGGGGAGAGGCTCCTCACGTCCAGCGTCGGCCTCCACGCGAGCTTCACGCTCGATGATGAGACGCTCGACCGGGCTTCTGCGCTCGCGCGGGAGCTGGGTGTCGGGTGTCACATCCACGCCGCAGAGGACCGGGCGGATGTCGACGACAGTCTGGAGCGGTGCGGGAAGCGCGTGATCGAACGTCTCCACGACCACGGTATTCTCGGGGACCGCAGCATCGCCGTCCACGGGATCCACCTCAGCGATGCGGAGTTCGGTCTCCTCAAGGAGACGGACACGATCGTCGTGCACAACCCGCAGTCGAACATGAACAACGCGGTCGGACGCTCGAACGTCGTTCGCATGCTCGACGAGGGATTGCTTGTCGGGCTTGGAACCGACGGCTTCACCGGAAGCATGTTCGATGAGATGAAGGTTGCGAACCTCATCCATCGCCACGACGCGGGAGACCCCCGGGTCGGCCACGATGTGGCGATGCGGCTCTGCATACAGAACAACCCGAGCATCGCCTCCCGCCTGGTCGGCGACCGGGTCGGCGTGCTGGAGCGGGGCGCCCTGGCCGACGTCATCGTGCTGGACTACGATCCGCCGACACCGCTTGTCGACGGCAACTTCGGCGGTCATCTCATCTTCGGTCTGACCGGCGGCATGGTGAACACGGTTGTCATCAATGGTTCGGTCGTCTACCGGGACCGCGAGTTCCTGACGGTCGATGCCGTGGCGACACGGGCTCGCGCTCGTGAACTCGCCGCGGATCTGTGGGAGAGGATGTAGTGATGCGCGGAGCGACGGTCACGGGTCTGAGGTGCGCGAAATGCGACGCGGAGCACGGCGCCATGGAGGCGGGCTTCACCTGCCCCGATTGCGGGCCGGACGGGATCCTGGATGTGCTCTACGACTACGATGAAGTCGCGAAGCACATCAGCCGCGAGACGCTCGGGGCTTCGCAGGAGCACTCGCACTGGCGCTATCTACCGCTCCTGCCTGTGAAGTCGATGGCGTCGGCGCCCCGACCGCGGACCGGTTGGACGCCGCTCTACCATCTGCCCGGCCACCTGGGGCTCTCGGGAGTCCATATCAAAGACGACAGCGGCAACCCGACGGCGTCGCTGAAGGACCGTGCGACGTCGGTCGCACTCGCGCGCGCCCGTGATGAGGGCGTGACCGCCGTGGCGGCGGCGTCGACCGGCAACGCCGGATGTTCCCTCGCCGGGTTCTCCGCAGCTGAGGGTCTGCCGTGCTACATCTTCGTGCCGAAGACCGCGCCGCGGCCCAAGGTGGCGCAGCTGCTGGTCTACGGGGCCACCGTCTTCTCGGTCGATGGCAGCTACGACGACGCCTTCGATCTCGCGATGAAGGCCATCGAGGCGTTCGGATGGTACAACCGCTGCTGCGCCGTCAACCCGTACCTCGTCGAGGGCAAGAAGACGGTCGCCTTCGAAATCTGTGAACAGCTCGGTTTCCGCGCGCCCGACCGCGTGTTCGTTCCGGTCGGCGACGGGTGCATCATGAGCGGGACATACAAGGGATTCGCGGAATTCGAGCGGCTCGGTCTCATCGACCGGGTGCCCGAGCTCATCGGCGTCCAGGCCGAGGGCGCGAGCCCGGTCAAGGCCGCGTTCGAGTGCGGGGGTGATGTCGTCCCGTGTGAGGCGTGCACGTGCGCGGACAGCATCGCGGTCGGCCACCCGAGGAACTGGCGGAAGGCCGTCAAGGGTGTCCGGGCAAGCGGTGGCCGGATGATGACGGTCACCGATGATGAGATCCTCAGCGCGATCGCGTCGCTCGCAGGCTCGACCGGCATCTTCGGTGAGCCGGCCGGCGTGACCGCCTACGCGGGACTCGTGAAGGCCGTCGCAGAGGGTGCGGTCGGAGCCGACGAGACGATCGCCGTGCTGATGACAGGCAGCGGTCTCAAGGACACCGAGAGCGCGATGCGCTCGGTTGGTGAGCCGGTGTCGATCGGCTGTTCGCTCGCGGACGTGGAGCGGGAGCTGGCCACCCGACGGTAGGGTCTCCGCGACCGTGGCGGCGTCCACGGGGTCGCGCGAGTCGGAATCATGGCAAGAGGAGGTCGGGCGTGCTCGTGACACTGACCGTCAACGGAAGTCCCAGGAGCGCCGAGGTCGACTCGGCCGCGTCGCTCCTCACACTTCTCCGCACGGGCCTCGGCCTGACCGGGACGAAGCAGGGGTGCGGCAACGGTGAGTGTGGCGCGTGTACGGTGTTGCTCGATGGCGAGCCGGTGAACTCGTGTCTGGTCTTCGCCGCACAGTGTGAGGGCCGCAGCGTGCTCACGATCGAGGGGCTCTCGGAGTCCGGGGAGCTTGACGGCATCCAGCGCGCGTTCGCCGACGCAGGTGCTGTCCAGTGCGGGTTCTGCACGCCGGGTATGATCATGTCCGGGAAGGCGCTTCTCATGAGGAACCCGCGACCGACGCGCGAGGAGATCGCCGTGGCGATCTCCGGGAATCTCTGTCGCTGTACCGGGTACGTCAAGATCGTCGACGCGCTCGAGCAGGCGGCCGAGCAGGGAACGACCGAGGAGAACTGATTCGCACATCGTCGCCGAGTCGCGCGATATGGAACTCCGGAACGCCGGGGTATCGAAGCAGCGGAATGTGACTGGAGGATGATACGCGATGGAGTACGCGCAGAAGGACAATCTGATCTTCATCCGTCTGCACCAGGGCGAGGATCTGTTTGAGAAGCTGACGGATATCTGCACGGCATGCAACGTGAAGACGGGTGTGGTCATCTCGGGGATCGGCATGCTCAAGCAGTCCGAGCTCAAGTTCTACAAGAAGTACGGCGAGTACTCCGAGGTGCTCTTCCCGGAGCCGCTCGAGCTCGTGTCGCTCACGGGCAACATCATCTTCCAGGAGGGCGAGCACCAGTTCCATTTGCACGCCGTGCTTGCGAAGCCGGACAAGTCGTCGGTCGCCGGCCACCTCGGCAAGGGCAAGGTCAACGTCACCAACGAGATCGTTATCATGACGACCGACCTGGCGGCCCGCCGCGAACTCGATCCTGACACGGGCCTCATGGCTCTGACGTTCAAGTAGGGAGGCGCCATGAGTCCTACGCCGGTTGAGCTCAAAGAGGTCGCAACGATTCTCAGGCGGGACGTCCTGACGATGCTGCTCGAGGCCGGTTCCGGTCATCCCGGCGGATCGCTCTCGTGTGTCGACATCCTCGCCGTGCTGTACTGGCAGGCGATGAGGGTCAACCCAGAGCGTCCGACGTGGGAGGACAGAGACCGACTCATCCTCTCGAAGGCACACGCGGCGCCCGCGCTCTACGCCGCGCTCGCGCGACGCGGGTACTTCGACGTCCGCGAGCTTCTCACGTTCCGCAAGCTCAAGTCGAAGCTCCAGGGATTTCCGGACATGCAGAAGACTCCCGGGATCGATGCGTCGGTGGGTTCGCCGGGGCAGGGGCTCTCCATTTCCAACGGGCTCGCGATCGCAGCCCGCCGCGACCGCAGGAACTTCCGCATCTACTGCCTGATGGGTGACGGTGAGGCGCAGGAGGGGCAGACGTGGGAGGCGGCCATGACGGCCGCGCACCACGGGATCGACAACGTCTGTGCGGTTATCGACCGCAATCACATGATGGGCGACGGCAACACCGAGGAGATCGCGTCGCTCGCACCGCTCGGCGACAAATGGAAGACCTTCAACTGGCACGTTATCTCGGTGGACGGACATGACGTCGAGGCTCTCTCGGCCGCGTTCAACGAGGCTTCGTCCATGAAGGGGAAGCCGACCGTCGTCATCGCGAAGACCGTCAAGGGCAAGGGCGTTCCATTCATGGAGAACCGCCCCGAGTGGCACGATCGGAAGCTCACGGAGGACCTCTACGAAGAGGCGATGCGGGCGCTCGCGTAACCGCCGGGGGATATCACATGGCAGAGATGGGATTGGTGGATGTACATCACAGCGCCGTGAAGCTCGAGGCGACCAACCGCGGCTACGAGCGGGGTCTTATCGAGCTGGCCGAGCGGGGGGCGGACATCATCGTGATGGACGCGGACCTCGCCGGGTCGAGCGGCACGGGCGAGTTCCGGAAGCGATTTCCGGATCGCTTCATGGACATCGGGTTGTGCGAGCAGGACATGCTCGGAACGGCGGCGGGACTCGCGCTCGCCGGAAAGTGCGTCTATGTTACGACGCACGGGATGCTGGCGGCGGGGAAGGCGTGGGACATTATCCGGTCGACCATCTGCTACGGCGCGCTCAACGTGAACATCTGCGGCGCCGATGCGGGGCTCTCCGCCGGTGGTGCCGGCGGGTCACGACAGTCGCTCGAGGACGTGGCGGTGATGCGGACCCTGCCGGGGATGACGGTCGTCGTCCCGGCCGATTCACTCGAGGCGAAGAAGGCGACGATCGCCGCCTCGCGGATCCCCGGACCGGTCTATCTTCGGTTCGCGGCGGCGCGGGTGCCCATTATCACGACCGACATCACGCCGTTCACCGTCGGCAAGGCGGAGGTCTACCGCCGTGGTGACGACGTATCGATCCTCGCGTGCGGAGTCGTCGTCTACGAGGCGATGAAGGCCTCCAGGATGCTCGAGGACAATGGCATCGGTGCACGCGTGATCAACTGTCACACGATCAAGCCGCTCGACCGCTCCATCATCAGCAGGGCGTCGGTGGAGACGGGCGCGCTCGTGACGGTGGAGGAGGGCGCGTCGATCGGCGGGCTAGGCGGCGCGTGCGCGGAGGCGCTGGCGCAGACGGGCCGCGCGACGCCGCTGAAGATCGTTGCCATCGACGACCGCTTCGGCGAATCGGGCGAGCACGAGGAACTGCTGAACACGTTTGGTCTCACGGCGCGTGGCATCTCGGCCGCGGTGAGGGAAGTGATATCTCGGAAGAAGGGCGAACAGCCACAGTCATAGCCGCGGGTACCCCCCGGGCAGCGGAAGGAGACAGCAGATGTTCAAGTTCGCAGAGCGTATGAACCGGCTCGGCACGGAGACGGCGTTCGAGGTTCTCGCGAAGGCGCGGGCCCTCGAGGCGCAGGGGAAGACGATCGTCCATCTCGAGATCGGCCAGCCGGACTTCGACACACCGGACAACATCCGCAAGGCCGCGGTCGATTCGATCTGGGCGGGAGAGACCGGCTACGGTCCCTCGGCCGGCATGATGAAGACGCGCGAGGCCGTCTGCCGCTACCTTGAGAAGGACCGCGGACTGTCGTACTCACCGGACCAGATCGTCATTGCGCCGGGCGGCAAGCCCATCATCTTCTACCCGATCCTCGCGCTCGTCGACCACGGTGACGAGGTCATCTACCCGAACCCGGGTTACCCCATCTACGAGTCGGCCATCAACTTCGCCGGCGGCAAGGCCGTCCCGCTCAAGTACTCCGAGGAGCGCGACTTCCGGTTCGACATCGCCGAGCTCGAGGCGAAGATCAACAAGAACACGAAGATGCTCATCGTCAACTCGCCGCAGAACCCGACCGGCGGCGTACTCGAGGACAGCGATCTCAAGCGGATCGCCGAACTCGCCGTTGAGAACGACGTCGTCGTGCTCTCCGACGAGGTCTACAGCAAGATCGTCTATGAGGGCGAGCATCGTACCATCGCCAGCTATCCGGGCATGCAGGAGCGCACGATCCTGATGGACGCGCACTCCAAGACCTACGCCATGACCGGCTGGCGTCTGGGCTACTCAGCGATGCCTGCGCCGATCGCTGAGAAGTTCACGAAGCTCAACACGAACACGTACTCGCACGCGACGACGTTCGTTCAGACCGCCGGCATCGAGGCGCTCGAGGGCCCGCAGGACGAGGTCGAGAAGATGGTCGGCATCTTCAAGGAGCGCCGTGACGCCATCGTCGACGGGATGAACTCGATCAAGGGGTTCAGCTGTCTCAAGCCGAAGGGCGCGTTCTACGTGTTCCCGAACATCACGGCGACGGGCATCGACTCGCAGACGCTTGCCGACAGGGTTCTCAACGAGGCCGGCGTGGCCTGTCTCTCGGGCACCTGCTTCGGCGCGATGGGCGAGGGTTACCTCCGGTTCAGCTACGCCAACTCGCTCGAGAACATCGAGAAGGGCGTCGAACGCATCCGGAAGATGATGGGATAGAGGCAACATCGCCGACGCACCCGTTTGCGGCGACGCGGCAAGCGGGTGCGTGACGGCAGGCGGCATGGAAGGGGAACTATGGTTTCCGCAGTGGTACTGGCGGCAGGACAGTCGCGACGGATGGGCCGGAAGAAGGAACTGCTGCCGATCGAGGGCACGCCGATGATCCGAGTGGTCATCGAGAAGCTCCTCGGCTCGAGCAGGGTCGATGAGGTCATCGTGGTCCTCGGCGATGAGGCCGACAGCGTCGGCGCCGCGCTCGCGGGTATCATCGATGAGCGCATCGAACTCGTCGGGAACAGACGGTTCGCGGAGGGGATGGGGACGTCGCTCGCACAGGGCGCGAGCGCGTGCTCGTGGGGAACCGATGCGATACTCGTCGCACACGGCGACACGCCGTTCTTCCGCACCGAGGATGTCGATCTCGTCATCGACGCGCACGTGCGTGGCGGAGCGATCGCCGTCCCGGTCAGCGGCGGCAGACGCGGGCATCCGGTGCTTCTCGACGGCTCGTTCCGTGACGAACTCGAGGAACTCGACGGAGACGCCGGCGCCCGGGACATCCTCGAGCGCGAGGCGGCCCGTATCGTCGAGGTCGAACTCGATGATGACGGCTTCCTCGTTGATATCGACACGCCTGAGGACTACGAGGCGGTGAAGGGCGGCATAGCCGGCGCGTAGGCGCAGGCATCCGGCTGAGGCATCACCCCGTGCGGGCCGCGACCGGTGGTCAGGCGCGCGCGGGGGTTTGTCGCTTGGACCGGCTACGGCCAGGGAGCACGAAACGTGGCGCTCAAGCTCGCCGACATCTATCAGGAGATCGCGCGGATGCACCGGGACGGTGTCCCGGGCGTCGTGGCGACCGTCGTCCGCGCCGAGGGATCGACCCCGCGAAGCGCCGGCGCGCGGATGATCGTCTACGCCGACGGGAGGATCACAGGATCCGTCGGTGGGGGCGCGATCGAGGGAACCGTCATCGACGAATCGAAGGCCCTGATCGCATCGGCTGATGCTGCCGACTGCAAGCTCGTGAGGTACGACCTCAACGACGATGTGGGGATGACGTGCGGCGGGAGCATCGAGGTCTTTCTCGAGCCGATCGCCGGTGCGCCGACGGTGACCGTTATCGGCGGCGGCCACGTCGGTCTGGCGGTCGCGAAGATCGCGCGGCAGTCGGGGTTCCGGGTCACCGTTGTTGACGATCGCGCAGACATGGTCACCGCCGAGCGCTTCCCGTTCGCCGACGACCGTTTCGTCGGTGGTGTGGAGCTTCTCGACGGCGATCTGCGCGTGGACACCGACTCGATGGTCGTCATCGTGACGCGCGGTCACAGGTACGACAAGGACTGGGTCAAGGCGCTGCTCCCGCTCGGTCCTCGCTACATGGGGATGATCGGGAGCGAGCAGAAGGTCGATGCGGCCTTCGCCGACCTCGAGGCCGACGGCGTGTCGCGCGACGAACTCGCGCCGATCCATGCGCCGATCGGACTCGATATCGGCGCCGAGACCCCGGATGAGATAGCCGTGAGCGTTGTTGCGGAGATCATCGCGGTCCGACACGGCATACGCGACACGGCGAAGTTGAGAGACAAGATCGGGTTCAAGAACAGGAACAGGCCGGAGCGATCGTGAACGAGCGGCGAACACTCGTGATCGTCCGCGGTGGTGGTGACCTCGGAAGCGGCGTCGCCGTTCGGTTGGCTCGGTCGGGGTATCGCGTCGTGATACTCGAGACTCGCGCTCCCGCCGTTGTTCGCAGACGGGTCGCGTTCGCCGAGGCCGTCTTCACTGGACGCACCGAGGTCGAGGACCTGGTGGGCGAACTCGTGAATGTCGAGGAGATCGTCGCCTGGCTCGAGGCACACGGCCGCGAGCGGGCGCTTCCCGTCGTGGTCGACCCGGACGGCGAGCTTCTGACTCGACTCGGGCCGGACGCGGTCGTCGATGCGCGGATGGCGAAGCGCAACCTCGGAACCACGCGCGAGGACGCGTCCGTGACGATCGGACTCGGTCCGGGATTCGAAGCGGGTGTCGATTGCGACGCCGTCGTCGAGACGAACCGCGGACACTCGCTCGGACGCGCGCTCAGCGGCGGTATGGCGGAGGCCGACACCGGGACTCCTGCTCCGGTCATGGGTGTTGCGGAGAAGCGACTGGTCCGTGCTCCCGGGTCCGGCGTCTTTGAGAGCTGCGCCTCGATCGGGGATGTCGTCGCCGCGGGGGATGTTGTGGGCGCCGTGGGCGGCGCAGAGGTTACGGTCTCCACGCCGGGTCTCCTGCGGGGTCTCATAGCGGACGGCGTCGAGGTTCATGAGGGTCAGAAGATAGGTGATGTCGATCCACGCGGGGCGTCCGTGGATCCGGCAACCGTCTCCGACAAGGCGCTGGCCATCGGGGGTGGTGTGCTGGAGGCGCTCCTCTCGCGGGGCGTCACACCGGGACGGGTGGCATAGCGAGGAGTTCGGTCCTCAGTATGCGTCGCGCGCTTGAAGCAGTGGAGGAACGGTGTACGAGCCGAAGTGGGTGCTGCCGAAGACGATCGACGAGGCGGTTGAGGCGCTGGCGGATGAATCGTCGCGCCCGATCGCGGGCGCTACGGATCTCGCTGTGAGGATCCGCGCCGACCACGCTGGTCCGGCCACCCTGGTCGACCTGACCGGCGTTCCGGAGCTCGCGATGATCGGCGTTGACGGTGACACGCTGACCATTGGTGCGGCTGCTTCGCACGCGGCCGTCTCGAGGCACGACATCGTGGCACATCGCGCGGCCGTCCTCGCGGAGGCGTGCGGTACGGTCGGGGCTCCCCAGATTCGCGCGAGGGGCACCATCGGCGGCAACCTGGCGAACGCATCACCCGCCGCGGACGCGAGCGTGGCGCTCGCAGCGCTCGATGCCGTCGCACACGCGCGCTCCACACGCGGCGAGCGGGAGGTGCCGGTGACGGGACTCTTCGCCGGCCCGGGACAGCTTCGGCTCGAGCCGGACGAGCTTCTGACGCACGTCACGCTTGCGCTTCCGCGGGCAGGTGCATCGAGCGTCTACAGGAAGCTCGGCCAGCGGAAGGCGCTCGCCATCGCTATCGCATCGGTCGCGGTCACATTCGATCCGACGGCGAGCGCGGTCCGCATCGCGCTCGGCTCGGTCGCGCCGACGGTCGTGCGTGCGGACGCGGCAGAGATGGTGTTCGCCGAGGGGTGGGGATCGCTGGAGCGTGAGGCGCCGACTGGAGACTCGGGCGGTGCGGATGCCCGGGGCTCCGCGCGAAGCAGAACGGAGTTGATCGAGGAAGTCGCGGCGAAGGCCGCGCGGGCCTCGAGTCCGATAGATGATGTGAGGGCGTCCGCCGAGTACCGGACGATCCTCGTCAGGGAGCTGACACGCACGGCGCTCGAGGGGTTGTGTCTCGCCGAACCCCGCGTGTCAGGATAGACAGACCGGCCCGAGGCCGGGGCCTCCCACGCGCAACGCGCGGGAGAGCTGACGACAGGAGGAACACGTGTTCAGCAACAAGGACTTCAGAGGCAGGGATTTCATCACCATCCTCGACTACACGCGCGAAGAGGTCGAGTTCATCCTCGACTTCGCCGACGAGCTCAAGGCGAAGTTCAAGTCGGGTCGTCCTCACAAGTACCTCGAGGACAAGACCCTCTTCATGATCTTCTACAACCAGTCGCTGAGGACGAGGAACAGCTTCGAGGCGGGGATGACCCAGATGGGTGGCCACGCGCACTTCCTCGATCCCGACAAGATCTACACGCCGGCCCTCGAGGGTGAAGAGGTCGCGTACTCGACCGAGCGCATCTCGGACGTCGCGCGCGTTCTCGACCGGATGGGTCACGGTATCTCGATCCGCATGTACGGCGACCCGGTCGGCTGGATCAACGGCAAGGCCAACCGCATTGTGCGCGAGTTCGCCAGGCACGCCGAGCGCGTCCCGGTCATCAACATGGAGTGCGACATCTACCATCCGTGCCAGGGCATGGCCGACATCATGACCGTCCGCGAGCAGTGCGGCGGGTTCAAGAACAAGAAGTTCGTGATGAGCTGGGCCTACAGCCCGTCCGTCCACAAGCCGCTCTCGGTGCCGCACAGCGCCGTCGTTGCAGCCGCGACGGTCGGCTGTGACGTCGTGCTGGCACATCCCGAGGGGCTCGAACTCGACGACGACATCGTCGCCGCCGCACGGAAGCGCGCCGGTGAATCGGGTGGATCCTTCGAGATCACCAACAGCATGGAGGACGCGTTCAAGGACGCCGACGTCGTCTACCCGAAGGCGTGGACCTCGAAGCACTTCATTCCGCCCATCGCGGATAAGCCGATGCTCGAGAAGAGCCAGGAAGTCTTCGATGCGAACAAGCACTGGATCTGCGACGAGGCGAAGATGAAGCTCGCGAAGCCCGACGTGAAGTACATGCACTGCCTCCCGTGTGACCGGGGATACGAGGTCACCAACGAGGTCATCGACGGTCCGAACTCGGTCGTCTTCGACGAGGCGGAGAACAGACTCCACGTGCAGAAGGCCATCATGGCCCTGACGATGGACGTGTAGGGGAGGACATGATGGCAGTGAATCTCAAGGGACGTGATCTGATCTGTACGCAGGACTGGAGCATCGAGGAACTCGAGGCGACGCTCGACCTCGCGGTCAAGCTGAAGGCCGACCGCTACAGCAACGAGCACGCGCAGATCATCAAACACCAGACGTTCATGATGATGTTCTACAACTCGTCGCTCCGCACCCGGCAGTCGTTCGAGGCCGCAGCTACGGAGCTCGGCGGACACGCGCAGTTCCTCGAGACCAAGACGCTTCGTCTGAAGTCGAAGACGCAGCGTGGTGAGATCCTCAAGGACACCGCGAACGTCATGAGCCGCTACGCCGAGGGTATCGGCATCCGCATTCTTGAGGATTCGGTCGAGGACTACGGTGACGGCGACAAGTTTCTGCGGGACTTCGCCGACTTCGCCGACGTGCCCATCATCAGCATGGCGCACGACAAGTTCCATCCGTGTCAGGGGCTTGCGGACGTGATGGGCATGCGCGAGAGCATCGGGGACACGCGCGGCAAGACGCTGCTTCAGGTCTGGGGATACTCACCGATGGTTCGCTCGTGGAGCTCGGTGCAGGAGAGCATCATTATCAACTCCAGGCTCGGGATGAACGTCCGGATGGCGTATCCGGAAGGCTTCGAGTTGGACCCCGAGGTCATCGAGACCACGAAGGCCAACTGCGCCGCGGCCGGGACGAGTTTCGAGATCACGCACGACCAGGAGGCCGCGTACGACGGCGCCGACGTCGTCTACTCACGGCACTGGATGCACCCGAAGCGCTACGAACTCGGACGCGAAGAGGACCAGAGACTCTCGGCCGAGCATCAGGACTGGCGGGCGACGATGGAGCGGATGTCGCGCACCAACGATGCCGTCTACATCCATCCGATGCCGATCGATCGCGAGAACGAGGCGGACGACGCCGTCTGCGACATGGAGCGTTCGATCATCTACGACGTCGCCGAGAACAGACTCCACGCTCAGAAGGCCATCATGGCCCTGACGATGGGGTAGGAGGCGTATCATGGGCAAGCTTGCGGTTGTCGCCATAGGCGGCAACTCCATCACGAAGGCGGGGCAGCGGGGAACGATCCCGGAGCAGTACGCGAACGCCCGCGAGACCGCGAGCCACATCGCGGTCATGATCGAGAAGGGATGGGACGTCGTCATCACGCACGGCAACGGGCCGCAGGTCGGCAACATCCTGCTCCGCGCCGAGATGGCCTCGACCGTTCTCCCGAATCTCCCTCTGGATACATGCGGGGCGGACTCACAGGGCGGGATGGGGTACATGATCCAGCAGATGCTCGGGAGCGAGCTTCAGAAGAAGGGAATCAAGCGCGACGTCGTCACCGTTGTCACACAGGTCGTTGTCGATGCGGACGACCCGGCCTTCTCTCACCCGGCGAAACCGATCGGGCCGTTCTACACGCGTGAGCAGGCGGAGAAGCGGCAGAAGGACGATGGTTGGGACGTCGTTGAGGACGCCAACCGCGGTTGGCGTCGCGTCGTTGCCTCCCCGATACCGGTGCGCGTCGTCGAGGCGGCATCCATCCAGGCGCTTCTGAGCGCGGGCAGTCTTGTCATCGCGGTCGGCGGGGGAGGCATCCCCGTCATCGAGGTGACGGACGGCCTCAAGGGCGTCGAAGCGGTCATCGACAAGGACCACGCATCGAGGCTTCTCGGCAACGACATCGGCGCGGACATGCTCCTGATCTCGACCGACATTGAGCAGGTCGCGCTGAACTTCGGGAAGGACGACGAGGTCCGCCTCGACCGGATGACGGTCGATGAGGCGAAGCGCTACCACGCCGAGGGTCACTTCGCTCCGGGAAGCATGGGACCGAAGGTCATCGCCGGCATCGATTTCATCGAAGGCGGCGGCAGAGAAGTGCTCATCACGAATCCGGAGTCGATCGGGCGGGCGCTCGACGGCGAGACGGGGACACGGATCGTGAAGTAGCGGTACGGGCTCAGAACGAATGACGGAGGACACATGAAGGACCTTGCCAGGATGATCAGGGTCGCGCGCGGTGCCATGCCGGCGGATCTCGTGCTCAGGAACGCCAGGATCGTCAACGTGTTCTCGGCCGAGATCTACAAGGGCAACATCGCGATCTGGAACGGTCGGATCGTCGGTATCGGCGACTACGAAGGCAAGGCCGAGATCGATCTCAAGAACGCCTTCGTTCTCCCCGGACTCATCGACGGCCACATGCACATCGAGAGCACGATGGTCACCGTCCAGGAGTTCGCCCGGTCGGTCGTGCCGCGGGGGACGACGTCCGTCGTCGCCGATCCGCACGAGATTGCGAACGTGCACGGCCTGGAGGGCATCCACTACATGCTCAACTCGAGCAAGTACAGCCCCGTCAATATCTACATGATGCTCCCGTCGTGTGTTCCCGCGACGGAGTTCGAGACGAGCGGTGCCGTACTCCGCGGGTTCGATCTCTACCCGCTTCTCCGCGAGAAGTGGGTGCTTGGTCTCGGAGAGGTTATGAACTTCCCCGGCGTCCTGATGGGAGACGAGGGGCTCCTCGACAAGATCACGATGACGCAGGACCGCAAGCGGATCGACGGACACGCGCCCGAACTCACGGGAAAGGACCTCAACGCGTACGCGGCGACCGGCGTGAACTCCGACCACGAGAGCACGACACCGAAGGAGCTCATCGAGAAGCTCCGCCTCGGGATGTACGCGATGATCCGCGAGGGCTCGGTCACGAAGAACCTGAAGGACCTGCTACCCGCCGTGACCTGCGAGAACAGCTACCGCTGCATGTTCGTCACGGACGACCGTCATCCGAAGGACCTGATGGATCACGGGCACATCGACCACATGGTCAAAACCGCCATCAAAGAGGGGATCGCGCCCGTCACCGCTATCCGGATGGCCACGATCAACACCGCGCAGTACTTCGGCATCCGGGACCTCGGCGCCATCGCGCCGGGCTACCGGGCCGACCTGGTGGTGGTCGACAGTCTCAAGCGCTTCAACATCCGGAAGGTCTTCAAGAACGGGAAGCTCGTCGCCGAGGACGGGGAGATGGTCGTTCCGAAGCCGAGGATCAGCGAGCCGCAGCTACGAAGCTCGATCAACATCAAGTGGCTCGCGCCCGAGGACTTCGACATCGCGGCCAACGGCAGGAAGATCCGCGTCATCAACCTGGTCCCTGACCAGATCGTGACGAAGGCGACGGTCGAGAAGGCGAAGATCGAGGACGGCAAGCTCGTCGCCGATGTCGATCATGACCTTCTCAAGATCGCCGTGGTCGAGCGTCATCACGCCAGTGACAATATCGGGCTCGGGATCGTCAAGGGATTCGGTCTTCGCAAGGGCGCTATCGCCAGCTCCGTCGCGCACGACTCGCACAACATCGTCGTGGTCGGAACGAGCAATGAGGACATGAAGGCGGCCGTGGTCGAGATCTCCAAGATGCGCGGCGGCCTGGCCGTCGTCGCGGACGGAGAGCTCAAGGCCGGGCTGCCGCTCCCGGTCGCGGGACTGATGTCCGAGGGGCCGCTCGAGGAGGTCGTGACCGGCCTTCGCCGTGTCATTCGCGCCGCACGCAGGCTCGGCTCGCCGCTCGAGGACCCGTTCATGGCGATGTCGTTCCTTGCGCTCCCGGTCATCCCGGAGCTCAAACTGACCGATCTCGGGCTGTTCGATGTGAACACGTTCCAGTTCACCGATCTCTTCGTCTAGTTCGTCGGCCCTCATCCGGTTCCTCCTGAAGGAGGGGCATGCACCGACGCGTCTACATAGCGCTCTTCACCGCTGTCTTCGCGGCAACGATGGGAGTCGGGTTCATCGGCCCGCTGCTTCCGCTCTATGCGCGCGACCTCGGGGCCGCCGGGCTGTCGCTCGGCCTGATCTTCTCGGGTTTCTCCGTCGCGCGCTTCGTCTTCATGCCCGTCATCGGTCGCCTGTCCGACCGGTTCGGTCGTAAGCCGTTCATCGTCGTCGGACTCGCGCTCTTCGCCGGCTTCTCGCTGGCGTATCTGAAAGTCGATTCGATCTGGAGCCTCATCGCCGTGCGAACGCTTCACGGCGCCGCAAGCGGCATGGTCGTGCCAGTCGCGCAGGCGTACGTGGGTGACATCGCGCCCAGGGGACGTGAGGGTCGTATGATGGGGACCTTCATGGTGTCGTTGTTCACGGCCTTCGGGATCGGCCCGCTCCTCGGCGGTCCACTCGCCGACCGGTTCGGGCTTGGCGCGCCGTTCTACGCGATGGGTGCTCTGACGGGAGTCGCGCTCATCCTCGCACTGTTGTTCCTTCCGGAGCTCGGGCTTCACAAGGAGCGGTGGAAGAAGCGTGTCCCCGTCGTCGACGTCATCCGAGACCCGCTCGTCCTCGCTGCCGTGCTGTTCCGCACCGCGATCTCGTTCGGTCGAGGTCTGGTCATTCCGTTTCTCCCGTTTGTGGCCGAGGAGCGCGGTGCCTCTCTCTCGGTGATCGGCGTTCTTCTCGCGACGAACATCCTGCTCGCCGGATTCATGCAGATCCCGTTCGGCCGGTTGGCCGACCGCGTCTCCAAACCGCTGCTCATGGGGCTCGGGATCCTCGCGAGTGCCTCGGTCATCTTTGCGATCCCGTACTGCAAGACCATTCCATCGTTGTTCCTTCTTCAAACGGCGACCGGCATCTCGCTCGCGCTCGGGCTCCCCGCCGCTCTGGCGGTTACGGCACGATGTGGAGACCGTTTCAACGGCATGGGGACGGTGATGTCGGTCTTCAACTCCGGCATGAGCATCGGTCTGATCGTGGCCCCGCTCATCGGGGGCCTGGTCGCGGCGCGCATGGGGCTGGATTTCGTGTTCAAGAGCGGCGCGATGGTTGTTCTCGCAGGATTGGGTGTTTTCGTGATACTCATTGGCAGGGCACGAGCAAGCGGCGCGCTCGATTGTCTTGTCGACCCGGACGAAGAACCGCCATCTGAGATAGCGGCGGGCGAATCCGCCGGTTGAGAACGAGGCTGGACGAAGCCGCCGGACTGATACGAGAGGAGCTTCCAATGAGACGATTCCTGGCGATCGCTGCGGTCTGCTTGCTCAGCGTCCTCATCCTGCTTCCCGGGTGTGGCGGCGGGCCACCGCAGGAGAGCAGCGGCGCGCTCAAGGTCGGGATGGTGTTCGATGTGGGCGGCAAGGGCGACAAGTCGTTCAACGACTCGGCGTACCGCGGTTTGCTCCGCGCAGCCGACGACTTCGGCGTCGAGCATACCGAGTTCGAGCCCGGGCAGGACGCCGACCGCGAGACCGGTCTGAGGAAGCTGGCGCAGGCCGGCTACGACGTTATCGTCGGCGTCGGGTTTCTCTTCAGCGAATCGATCCGCGCCGTCGCGACCGACTATCCCGATGTGAAGTTCGCGTGCGTCGATTTCGACGCCCGTCCCGATGAGGTGCTTCCCGCGAATCTCGCCGGACTTCGCTTCCGCGAGGAGGAGGGCTCCTTCCTCGTCGGCGCAATGGCAGCGATGGCGAGCGAGACGGGTCGCATCGGGTTCGTCGGCGGTATGGACGTACCGCTCATTCATCGGTTCGAGGCCGGCTACATCGCCGGAGCGAGCCACATCAATCCGGGCATCTCCGTGACCGTGGCGTACGCCGGTTCGAGTCCGCAGGCCTTTGCCGATCCGGCAAGAGGGAAGGAGCTTGCACTCCTCCAGTACGGGCGCGGGGTCGATGTGATCTATCATGCCGCGGGAAGCACCGGTCTGGGTGTTATCGAGGCGGCGCGCGAGGCGAGAAGACTCGCCATCGGCGTCGACTCGAATCAGAACTACGTCGCGCCGGGCACGGTGCTCACAAGTATGGTGAAGCGCGTGGACAACGCCGTCTACGCCGTCGTGCAGAGCGTCCACGAGGGGAACTTCCAGGGTGGTGTGCACGAGTTCGGTCTCGCCGAGGACGGCGTGGCGTATGCGGTCGACGACTACAACAGAGAGCTCATCAGCGACGCCATGGTCGAGCGCGTCGAGGAAGCGAAGGCCGGCATCATCGCCGGCGAGATCAGCGTTCCGCGGGAATAGGGAGCTGACCGTTGCCTGAGCATCCTGCCGGAGAGCATCCCGCCGTAGAGATTCGCGGTGTCACCAAGCGATACCCGCGTGTCACGGCGTGTGACAACGTAAACCTCGTGGTGCGTGAGGGTGAGATCCATGCCATCGTCGGTGAGAACGGCGCCGGCAAGTCGACCCTCATGAAGCTCCTCTACGGTCTTGTCAGACCGGACTCGGGTGACATCCAGCTTCGCGGCGAGTACCTGCGGGCGCACCGTCCCTGTGACTCCATCCGTCTCGGACTCGGGATGGTCCACCAGCACTTCATGCTCATCGATCCCCTGACGGTCGCGGAGAACGTCGTGCTCGGATCCGAGCCGGTTCGCGGCGGGCTCTTTGTGGACACCCGTGCAGCGCGCGAGATGGTCCGGGCACTCTCCGACAGATACGGTCTCGAACTCGATCCCGACGCCCGCATTGAAGACCTGTCCGTCGGCCTCGAGCAGCGAGTCGAGATCGTCAAGGTCCTGTTCCGCGGGGCGGAGATCCTCATCCTGGACGAACCTACCGGTGTACTGACCCCTCACGAGGTAGCCGATCTGTTCACGACGCTCCGCCTCCTCAAGAAGAGCGGACACACGATCATCTTCATCACGCACAAGCTCGATGAGGTGCTCGAGCTTGCCGACCGCATCACGGTGATGCGCGCCGGGAGGATCACGGGCGAGGTGAAGGCCTCGGTGACATCGAAGGAAGAGCTGGCCCGCATGATGGTCGGTCGCGACGTGCTCCTCGAGGTCGACCGCGGCGAATCGACGCCCGGCGAACCCGTCCTCGAGGTCAGCGGTCTCTCCGCGTCGCGCCGCAAGGGGGTCCGCGCGCTCGATGCCGTCGACCTCTCCGTTCGGGCGGGAGAGGTGCTCGGCATCGCGGGCGTGCAGGGGAACGGACAGACGGAGCTCGTCGAGGTCCTCACCGGGCTCAGGCGCCCCGGTGCCGGCTCTATCAAGCTCTGCGGTGAGGAGATCGGCGGCCTCAGTCCCCGGACCGTTCGTGACCTCGGTGTCGCGCACGTTCCTGAGGACCGACAGGAGCGCGGGCTCGTGCTCCAGTTCACACTCTCCGAGAACCTGGTGCTCGGCAGACATCACCAGCGTCCCTTCTCCGCGAGAGGGATGGTATCGACCAGAGCCGTGTCCGCGCACGCAGAAGAGCTCATCGCATCACACGACATCCGCCCGACCGACCCCACCGAGATCGCGGAGAGCCTCTCCGGCGGCAACCAGCAGAAGGTCATCGTCGCGCGCGAGTTCGACGGGTCACCGAAGCTCCTCATCGCATCGCAACCGACGCGCGGCGTCGATATCGGCGCGATCGAGTTCGTTCATAAGAGCCTGATCGAGATGCGTGACGCCGGAGCCGGTGTGCTGCTCATCTCGGCCGAGCTCTCGGAGATCATGACGCTCTCCGACCGTATCGCCGTGATGTACCGCGGATGCATCGTCGCGGAGTTCAAGGCAGGGACGGTGTCCGAGGAGGAGCTGGGGATGCACATGACGGGAGCCGCATCGTGAAGCGCTGGGCCGCCATAGCGAACGTCATCGCGCCCGTCGTCGCCGTCCTCGCATCATTCCTTATCGGCGGCCTCGTCGTCGCCGCCATCGGGGAGAGTCCGCTGAGGGTCTACGCGATCCTCTTCCGCGGCGCGTTCGGGAGCGTCGACGCCATCGGATACGTGCTCTTCAACGCGGTGCCGCTCATCTTCGCGGGGCTCGCCGTCGCGTTCGCCTTCCGCGGTGGGCTGTTCAATATCGGCGGTGAGGGTCAGCTCTACATCGGTTCGTTCGTCTGCGCGTGGATGGCGCTCACGCTTCACGGACTGCCCGCGCCGCTGCTCATCCCGCTTCTCATTCTCATGTCGGCCGCGGGCGGCGCGCTCTGGGCCGCGCTCCCCGGCTACCTCAAGGCACGCTTCGGCGCGCACGAGGTCATCAACACGATCATGATGAACTTCATCGCGATCGGGCTGACCGGGTACTTCGTCATCGAGGTTCTCAAAGAGACCGGGCAGATGACGCCCCAGACCGCTGAGATCCCGGCGGCGGCCCAGCTACCGCGGCTCGCGGGAGCTCTCCAGTCAGTCGGCATCCCGCTTCCAGACGCCAATCCGCTCAATGCCTCGATCCTCGTTGCTCTTGCCGCCGTCTGGCTGGCGTGGTTCATTCTCTACCGGACGACGCTCGGATATGAGATCCGCGCGGTCGGTTTCAACCCGAAGGCGGCCGAGTACGCGGGGATCAACATCCGTAAGACGACCGTCATGACGATGGTGATGAGCGGCGCCTTTGCGGGACTCGTCGCGACCAACGAGGTGATGGGGTTCCGTCACCGGTTCCTCGACAATTTCTCGAGCGGGATCGGGTTCATGGGCATCGCCGTCGCCCTGCTCGGCCGGAATTCGCCGAGTGGTGTGCTCGTCGGGGCCTTGCTCTTCGGAATGCTCAATACCGGGGCGCTGGAGATCGATGTCTTCACCGACGTTCCACGGGAGCTCATCCTCGTCGTTCAGGCGGTGACCATCATTCTGGTCGTCGTGGGCAACGAGGTGCTCCAGCGGAGGCTCGGCACCAGGAGGTCGGCGTGAGTCGAGCGGACGACACGAAGCGCGCGAGGCGTCCGGAGAGCGGTGGAGGGGCCATCGTGGCGGACCCATCGGTCGGCGTGGTCATTTCGACCGTCTGGGTCGTCGGGATGGCGGTCATCGCCAAGGCGCTCGGGCTCGGCAAGGATGTTGTCGTCGCCGCCAGGTTCGGGACCAGCTTCGACATGGATGCCTACCTCGTCGCGTTCACGGTCCCGACGCTCATCATCGCGTGGCTGCGGTCGCCGCTGCGCTCGGGTTTCATTCCGCATTTCACGGAGAGTATCGAGAGGGACGGAGAGGCGAGCGCCTGGCGCGGCGCCGGTGTGCTCGTCACCAACCTGTCCGTCGTCGTGGTCGTCCTGTCGGCCATCACATTTGCTGCTGCGCCGGCCATCGTTACCGCGATCGCGCCCGGATTCGAGCCCGAGCAGGCCGCGCTCGCGACCCTGCTTACGCGAGTCATGCTTGTCTCGGTTCTGTTCGCGAGCGGTGCGAACCTGTGCTCCGCCATTCTGCATTGCTATCGGAACTTCGCGCTGCCCGGCCTCGCACGACCGCTCAACAACCTCATGCTCATCGCCGCCGCGATCTTCCTCACGGCGCGTTTCGGTATCCTCGGTCTTGCGTGGGGCGTGGTCGCGGGCAGCGCGGCGATGTTCTTCGTACAGCTCCCAGCCGTCATCAGGAGGGCGAAGGGGTTCGCCGTCCGCGTCGACTTCAGAGATCCGATGTTTCTGGGAGTCGTCCGGCTCGCGATGCCGCTCTTCATCGGGATGGCGGGTGCGAAACTCGACGACGTCATCGACCGGATCTTCGCATCGATGCTCGCCGAGGGGAGTATCTCGGGTCTCTCGTACGCGTTGCGGCTTATCGAGCTTCCGCGCGAGGTCCTCATCGTCGGTTTCTCCACCGTGCTCTTCCCGTTCTTCGCGACGATGGCGGCAAGGGGTGAGATCGAGGAGCTTGGCGCGAGGCTGATGCGCGCGATCCGCATCGCGTTCTACGTGCTGCTCCCGGTCTCAGTCGGGATGGCGCTTCTCGGTGAGCCGTTCGTCCGGTTGATCTTCCAGCGCGGCGCGTTCGACGAGCGTTCCGTGGCCTTCACGACGTCGGCGCTCCTGCTCTACACGCCGACGATCTGGGCGCTCGGTATATCGAGCATCATGACGGTCGCCTTCGTCTCGCTCAAGGACACGAGGCGGCCGGTGATAGCTGGATTCGCCCGCCTCGGAGTCAAGATCGGACTGGCATGGGTTCTCATCGGGGTATTCGAGCACGCCGGAGTTGCGCTCGCGACCTCCGTGTCGCACATCTTCAAGCTCGTGCTCTTCTTCCTGCTCCTCCCGCGCGAACTCAGAGAGGGACGCTATAAGCGGCTCTTCAAGTCGTTCGGCGGGACGGCGGCGGCGACGGCGATCATGGGTGTCGGCCTGTTCTACGTGGCCCGAGGGGGCATGGGGATCGAGCAGAGCGACTCGCTTCTCCTGAGGATTGCGGGACTCGTGGGGATGGGGGCGTCCGGCGTCCTTCTGTATTGGCTCGCCTCGCTGGTCGTTGCGCGAGCGGAACTCAGATCGACGTTGACCGCGATGCGTCAGGGAGCCCGTGACATAGGGTCGCGTCTCGGCGTCTCCAGGAATAGGGGATAGGCCTTGTTCGATATTGCCGTGTTCGACGCAGCACTGCGAATGGCGACACCGCTGATCCTCGCGGCGCTCGGCGGGATGTTCTCCGAGCGTTCCGGCGTCGTCAACATCGCGCTCGAGGGTATTCTCCTGACCGGGGCCTTCGCGAGTGTCGTCGCAACGTGGTACACGGGTGACCCGTGGGCCGGTGCGTTCGCGGGCGTGCTCGCGGGGATGCTGGTGGCGCTTCTCCACGCGGTCGTCACGGTGACCTTCAAAGCGGATCAGATCGTCAGCGGCGTCGCCATCAATCTGTTCGCCGCCGGCGCGACCCAGTTCCTGATGTGGATCATCTGGGACAGCTCCTCGAACTCGCCGTCGGTCGCGGGGATGACCCACTGGACGCTCCCGGAGTCGTGGGGAGGGTTCGCCCGCGTGTTCAATACGGTTCTCGGGCACTATCCGCCGCTGGTCTACGTCACGATCGTGATCATCGGGGTCGCGCACGTCGTTCTCTGGCGGACGCGCTTCGGGCTGCGCCTGCGCGCCACGGGTGAACACCCGGAGGCCGTCGATACGCTGGGCGTCCACGTCCGGAGGATGCGCTACTCGGGCGTGCTTCTCAGCGGCGCGCTGGCCGGACTCGGAGGCGCGTTCCTCGCGCTCAACACACACCAGTTCGTGAAGAACATGTCGGCGGGGCGCGGCTACATCGCGCTCGCCGCGATGATCTTCGGACGATGGAACCCCGTCGGGGCCGCGGCGGCCTGCCTGCTTTTCGGATATGCCGAGGCCGTGCAGATGGGGCTCCAGGGCCAGCACGTGCCGACCCAGTTCGTCCAGATGATCCCCTACGCACTCACCATGGTCGCGCTCGTCGGTGTGATGGGTCGCGCCCGGCCGCCCGCCCAGCTCGGCAAGCCGTATTAGTACGCGCGCGCGTCGACCGCGCACCATTCCTCACGTGCGACAGGCCTAGCTCACGACACCGACTCAAGTTATGAGAGAGACGTCATTCGGTGCGTCTCCGTTCGGCGTAAGACGGCATCTCTCGTTGACTTCCGCGCTCCAAGCCCCTAGAATCTTGCTGCCGAACGCAACATCCAATCGGTCCACAGAGTGACGACTTCGTTTCGTGCGCAACCAGGAGGGAGCCACGATGAGACGTATCACTATCTGCCTGCTCGGCGGCCTTTGCGTCATCGCGCTGACGCTCGTCAGCTGCAGCCAGAGCGAGATCAATCCCTACGATGCAACCCAGGACCAGACGGCGCCCGTCGTGACGAGCTTCGTCTACTCCGGCGGTCAGGCGAGCTGGTCGACCGATGAGGAGGCGCTCTGCGTGCTGGAGTACGGTGAGGTCGGCGAGGACTTCGAGCACTACGTCTACGAGGCGACGAAGTATTACTCGACGCATCACTCCGTCAAGCTCCTCGGGATGGAGGACGGCGTGGACTACGTCGTCCGCGTGCGCAGTTTGGACCGGGCGGGGAACGAGGACTACGAGGCGAGCGCGACGCTGCCCGCCACGATCACCGGTCGGGCGTACCGCAACGAGACGATGTCGCTTGCGATGATCGATGTCGGGTGGGGCCTTTCGCAGCTGCTCACGACGCCCGCCGGCGAACACGTCATGATCGACGCGGGATACTCGGAGAAGCTCGCCGGTGTCCTCGATTTTCTGGGCGAGAGAGGTGTGACGACGCTTCGGGCGGCCGTCATGACGCACAGCCACGCCGACCACTACGGCGGATTCACCGAAACAGCCGGCGTGCTCCAGAGCCATTGGGCCCACACGGTTGTGCTTCCGGATACGGCGACGCTCTACAACTCGATCCCACCGTACATGATCTCGATCTCGGAGCAGAACGGCTCGGAGATCATCTACGTCAAGCAGGGTGATGACTCGGACAACACCGACGGCCTCGATTGGGACGACACGCCCGGCTTCAGGGTGCAGGTCTTGTCGGCCGGAGTCGGCGGTCTCATCGACGAGGAAGACGATTCGGGCGTTGAGGGGATGAACACGAACAACGACTCGGTCGTGCTCAGGGTGACGTTCGGCGACGTGTCGTTCATCACGACCGGCGACGCGGAGCATTTCACCGAGTACGGCATCATCGACGAGTACGGCCGCGAGGGAGCGAAGGCCGACCTCCTGCAGATCGCGCATCACGGCTCCGATGACTCGAGCTCCGAACTCTGGCTCGAGAACGTCTCGCCACGCGTCGCCTTCATCTCCTGCGCGATGATCGAGGCGGCGCTCGAGAAGGAGGAGGTTCTCCAGGGCATCCGGGCGGTCGACGCCGACTACTTCGTGACGGACCGTGTCTTTCCGAACACACCCCGCGACGCGGACCCTGATTACGGAAACGTGATCGCGACGACCGACGGCTCGACGACGATCGAGGTGATGATCGAACAGCACAGCTGGTAGCAGACAGGCGTTAGTGGAGACCCCTGCATGACCTGGCTGGAGACGCTCAGGCGCAAGAAGGCGATGGATCCGATCACGGCGGCGCTCTACATCGTGCCCGCCGGGATCGTCGTGGTCGTTTTCAGGATGATACCGATCGCGTCGGCGTTCGTGCTCTCGTTCTTCGATGTGAAGATGGGACGCGTGCGCGGGTTCATCGGACTGGCGCACTACGTCCGTCTCTTCCAGGACCCGACCTTCTTCAACTCGCTCGGCACCACGGCGTACTATGTTATCGGCGTGGTCCCGGCGAGTCTGTTTCTCTCGCTCTTCCTCGCCGTGCTTCTCAACCAGAAGATCAGGGGGCTCGGCTTCTATCGGACCATCTACTTCCTCCCGGTCGTGACGTCGCTCGTTGCGATCTCCATGGTGTGGAAGTGGATCTTCCATCCCAGGCTCGGTCTGTTGAACTACGTGTTCGAGAAGATCGGGGGGAACTCGCTGCTGTGGCTCGAGGAGCCGCGGGGCATCTTCGAGATGGCGGCGGGCGGACTCGGGTGGGAATGGTGGCCCGAGGCGCTCTCGGGTCCGAGCCTCGCGCTCGTGGCGGTCGTCATCGTGGCCATCTGGCGAGGTATCGGTTACAACATCGTCATCTTTCTGGCGGGGCTGCAGAACATCCCCGACCAGTACTACGAGGCGGCCCGCATCGACGGCGCCAACACGCGCGGCTTGTTCTGGCGCGTGACGTGGCCGCTTCTCTCGCCGACGACCTTCTACGTCATGCTCTCGACGACCATTGTGTCGTTCCAGGTCTTTACACAGATCTACCTCATGACCGGTCCTCCGGTCGGGGGACCCATGGGGACGACCAAGGTCATCGTGTACTACCTCTTTGAGAAGGGATTCGACGCGGGTGGGAACATGGGATATGCAAGCGCGGTAGCGCTCATCCTTTTCGGGATCATCCTCACGCTCACGCTGATCCAGCGGCGGGTCGTGGAGAGTCGCGTCTACTATTAGCGCCCGCCGGGCGCCGGCGGTGAGTCGGCGCGACGGACATCGGCGCATCGAAGCGCAGTATCGGAGGACGGCGACACGTGGAGCAGACGGCAACACTGCACGACCGTGAGATGAACGCGGCCTATCGCGTGAAGCGCGGTCTGGGGCGCGGCGGGGTCTACGCCGGGCTCATGATCGGCGTTATCCTCATGATCGTCCCGTTCTGGTGGATGCTCGCGACGTCCCTGAAGTCCCCGATCGAGATTCTCGAGTTTCCGCCGACCTGGATCCCGACCGGGCAGTTCGCGCGTACGGATGCCGGGGGGTGGGAAGAGGTCTACATCGTGTCCCGCGACGCCGACGCCGGGACCGTGACGGTACGCACGGCGGACGGCGGCGCGCAGAGCGTTCTTCCCGAACTCGACGTCCAGAGCCGCTTCCGGCTCCGCTTCGCGAACTACGTCGAGGCGTGGAATCAGGCGCCGTTCGCACGCTACTATTTCAACACGGTCTTCGTGACGATCTTCGTCGTCATCGGCGTGCTCATTACCTCGTCACTCGCTGCGTATGCGTTCGCGAGGATGCGGTTCTGGGGCCGCGACAACATCTTCCTCGTCTTTCTCTCGATGATGATGGTGCCGCAGCCCGTCTACATCGTCCCATCGTACATCGTGCTCGTGAAGCTCGGATGGATAGACACATACCAGGCGCTGATCATTCCGTGGCTGGCGCACATCTTCAGCATCTTCCTGCTTCGCCAGCACTTCAAGACGATCCCCGACGATCTCTACGACGCCGCGATCATCGACGGGTGCAGCAGGTTCGCGTTCCTGTGGCGCATCATGCTGCCGCTGTCGAAGGCCGTGCTGGTCGCCGTCGTGATCTTCACGGTCGTGGGAACATGGAACTCGTTCCTCTGGCCCCTCGTGATGACGAACACGCCTGAGGTCCGCCCCCTCCAGGTCGGGCTCGCCAGGTTCTCGCAGGAGCAGGGGACGAGTCACGAACTCATGATGGCGGCCGCCGCGTTCTCGGTGGCGCCGCTGATCGTCGCGTACTTCTTTGCGCAGAAGCAGATCATCCAGAGTCTTGCCACCTCCGGCATGAAGAGCTAGCAGCCGCGCGGCGGGCGGCTTTCGGAGTGAAGAGCCGACAAACGCGCGACCTGCGATTTCGGAAGCAAAACGCTGATAACGAACGGGCACTGAGATGAGGGGTGCGAACATGAGAAGAGGAATGCTGCTGACGCTTCTCGCACTGATGGCCGCGGCGCTCGGACTTCACGGGTGCGGCGGTGGCGGCGGGGAGTCCACGGACGGAGTCGTCGAGCTCCAGTTCTGGCACGCGATGGGCGGGCCTCTGGGTGACGCACTCGACGAACTCGTCCTTGAGTTCAACGAGACGCATCCCGACATCGAGATCCAGTCGATCAGCATGGGCCGCTATCAGGCGCTTTCCCAGAAGATCATGGCCGCGGTCGCCGCGGGTCAGCCGCCGGATCTCGCGCAGGCGTATGAGGCCTGGACCGAGAACCTCATCGAGAACGGCAGCGCCGAGCCGCTCTCCGGCTACATCGCGGGTCCGGACGGCCTGTCGGACGAAGAGATCGCGGACTTCGTCGAGGGCATGATCGAGAACAACACGTGGGACGGTGAGATCTATTCGTTCCCGTTCAACAAGAGCGTCCGCGCCCTCTATATGAACAAGGACCTCTTCGCCGAGGAGGGGATCGATTCCGCCCCGGTGAACTGGGACGAGTATCGTGACTTCTCGCGTCGTCTGACGAAGGACCGGGACGGTGACGGCACCATCGACCAGTGGGGGACGGCCGGACAGATCAGCGCGTGGATGTTCGAGAACCTCCTCATCCAGAACGGCGGCGAGATCCTGAACGCCGATGGAACACGGGCGGCCTTCGACAGCCGTGAGGGCATCGAGGCGCTCGAGTTCATGGTGCAGCTCCTGACCGAGTACGGAAAGGTCACCTCCGGCTACGAGTACCAGAACGATTTCCAGGCCGGCAAGATCGGCATGATCGAGGGCTCCACGGTCTCGCTCTCGTTCATGGAGGGGAAGTACACGTTCGACATGGCCGTGGCGCCGCTCCCCGAACAGAAGCAGAAGGCGTGTCTCGTTGCGGGGACGAACATCGTCATCTTCGCCGACTCGCCCGACGCGAAGAAGGCCGCTGCGTGGAAGTTCATCAAATGGTTCACGAGTCCTGAGACCACGGCCCGTTGGGCCGCGAGGACCGGATACGCGCCCGTTCGAAGGAGCGCGATGGACGATCCGGTCATGGTCCAGCGCTTTGATGAGATAGAAGGACTGCGTGAGGTGATCGCGCAGCTCGAGTTTGCAACGTACGAACCCCGGTCCGCGGCATGGTACGCGGGGCGGAAGCACCTTGAAGAGATAGGCGTCGAGAGCGCGCTCAGACAGCAGCGGTCGGCGCGCGAGGCCATCGCCTCCGCAGCCGCGGCCGTCAATGCCGAGCTCGCGCGGTAGCACGACGCACACTGAAGGGGGAATCGATGACGAGAAGCAGTCGACTCGGAGCGGTCCTCGCTCTGACACTTGCATTCGGACTCGCGGTTGCGGTTGTGCCTCTCGGTGCGACCACGATCTGCGAGGTCCAGGAGTACGACGCCAACGGGATCTCGCCGCTCAACGGCGAGACCGTGACGATAAGCGGTATCGTCACACTCCCGCCGGGGTATATCGTACCCGGCACGCCGCCCGGGCACACGTCGATGTACATTCAGAGCGGCGGGTGCGGTATCAACGTGTTCTGTTTCGACGAACCGGCGCTCGTATCGGCGGACTTCGGCGACAGCGTGCGTGTGACGGGAACCATCGAGGAGTACATCAGCACGTCGTCGGGCGCTGGTGCGATCACGGAGATCGCATGTGACACCGCGGCGGACATCGAGATCATCACGACCGGCAATCCGATGCCGGCACCGCTCGAGCTGGCGCTCACCGGGAACATGGTCACGGAGGATATGGAGGGCGTGGTCGTCCGGACCGTCGGTATCATCACGGTTCATCAGGGTTTTCGAATCGAGCTCGACGGTCTCGATGACCCGATCGTCTACCAGGGCTACAACGACCAGGTGAACTTCGACGTCTACTCAGTCGGTGACACGCTGGACGTGACGGGATTCGTGCTTCAGTACGACACGTCCGCGCCGTATCTGTCCGGCTACGAGATCGTGCCGCGGACCCAGAGCGACATGGCGCACTTCGAGCCGGTGCCGCCGCCGTTCATCGGGTTCTCGTCCGACGTACAGCTCTCCTTCACGGAGATCGTGGACGTCGACACGACGGGTGTCGTGGCCCTTCCCGTGCTCGGTGAGTCGAAGGCGCCGGTGTTCTACCCGGACATCGGTGAGGTCCTTCCCATCTACTACAAGGCTCCGCGGGAGAGCAGAACCGTACTCACCGTGTATGATCTCCAGGGGCGCGTCGTACGCACGCTCATGGCCGACGAGTACGACGGGTATTCCGATATGCCGATCCACTATGACCGTCTCTTCCCGTTCCGCGTCGGCGTGCGGGGATGGGACGGCCGTGATGACCTTCTCAGACTTGTTCCCACGGGGACGTACATCTGCAGACTGGAGGCGGTCGAGGACAGCGAGACGCTGGTGACGACCGCACCGATGGTCGTCGGCGCCAGGCTCAACTAAGCGATCGACGCCCGAGCGGAAGGAAACGCGAATGAACGTGAAACAGGCAATACTGCTGGGGGCCCTGGGACTGCTTGTTGCGACGACGGCGTGGGCGGATGTCATCCCGATATCCGACGTCAATGCCGACGATGCGAACGACAACCCGGTGCTCGACGGCGAGATCGTGACGGTTGAGGGTGTGGTGACCGTGGGTACGGGGTCGTTTGCCGCCACGAACGACATCTTCATTCAGGACGCGACCGGAGGCGTCTTCGTGTCGCAGCTGAACATGGCGGACCCCGTCGTCTCGCCGGGAGACAGCGTGCAGGTCACTGGTAAGGTGGGCGTCACGTACTTCAAGCGCACCCGGCTGAGAGTCGGAAGCACGGCTCCGGGTTCGGAGATCGTTCTGCTGAGCACGGGCAACCCCGTGCCTGCGCCGATCGAGGTGACCGCGGACGACATCGAGACGTCGGGTGAGGACTACGAAGGAAGCTATGTCGTCATGCGGGACGCGTACCTTCCGTTCCCGACGCAGTGGCCGTCAGGCATCTGCACCGACTACAAGGAGCTCTCACTCGCGGACGACGAGGGCACGACGCGCCTGATGGTCCATCCGTACACCGACATCTGCGGCTCGACACGTCCACTTGACCGGTTCGATGTCTATGGCGTCGTGGTCCCTGATCCTCTCAACGACCGTGCGGACTACCACGGGATCATGCCTCCTTCGCGAGGGGATGTCAGATCACTCGGTTCGGGCGCGGGACTCGCGACCGCGACCGTGGACTGGTTCTTCGCGGGCGAGGAGACCGATGTTGAATTGACGCTCGCGGGTGAAGCCGATCCGCTGACTCGCGTCGTGGTCTCCATTCCGACAGGGTGGACGTTCTCCGGCGATTCGTCGGACGTCGATCTCGACGGCGCCGCGTTCGCGATGGCGTCGGTGGTCGAAGACAGCACCAACGGCAATATCGTCACCATCTCCGGCGCGAATCTCGTGTACGGCTCGTCCGGCAGCGTGACGCTCGAGGACATGCTGGTCTCGATGACGGCCGGCGACTACGAGTTCGGAGTCGCGACGGCGGTCGAGGGCGAGGGACTCGTTTCACTCCAGACCGGGGCGGCGGTGCACGTCGCGACGACGGGCGCCCCGGGCTCCGTCGTGATCAATGAGCTCTACGCGAACAGCAACGTCGTGGCTGATGTCGGCGAGTTCGTGGAGCTGCGAAACACCCTGTCGAGCACGATCGACATCTCGGGGTGGGTGCTCGCGGACCTGGACGACAGCGGGGTCTGCGGCGGCGTCAACCTCTGGGAGTTCCCGATCGGCGCGGAGATCCCTGCCGGCGAGGCCATCACCGTGGCCCGTCACGCCATGGGGTTCTACATGCGCTTCGGCGAGGACCCCGATTACGAGCTCCGCGACTTCAACTATAACCAGGACCCGGATGACACACAGGTCCCGAACCTCCTTCTCGTGTCTGCCGAGGACGGCAACACGGCCACGAGTCAGGAGATCATCCTCATGGGCGGCCTGGACGGGAGCGGATATCTTGTCGGCACCGAACGCGTCTATGAGGCTGTCTATCTCTACACCGACCGCATCAAGAGCGAACTCGTCGATGCCGTGGAGTATCGCGACATTGCGTTCCTCGCAACCGACCACTGCACCGGCGAGGGCCTCGGCGGCCCCGCGGATGCGTGGACGCCGGGATACGTTCCGTCCGACTACTCGCTCGGACGCGATGCTGCGTCGACCGACACGGACGACTGTTCGGTCGATCTTATGCTCTCCTCGTACCCGACCCCCGGCGAGGTCAACAACGTCGCGGACGACGATGCCCCGACGGTGCTCGGCGCAGTCGCGGCCGGCAGTCGATTCATAAAACTCACGTTCTCGGAACCGCTGGGCGAGAGCAGCGCCGAGAACGAGCTGAACTACACGCTCAACGGTGACACGGACGTGCTTGACGCCTGGCTGTCCACGGACATGCGGACCGTCCTCCTGTACACGGAGGAGCAGACCATTGACTTCGCCTACACCGTGACGATCGCGGGCGTTGAGGATCTTGCCGAGAACGAGATCGTCTCCGGGGGCGCGAACTTCAGCGGTCACTACCAGGGGTCGACTCCGATTTCCGAGGTCCAGGCGTACGACGAGAACGGCATCTCGCCGCTTCTGGGACAGTCCGTGACGATTCTCGGATTCGTCACCGTCCCGCCGGGCGTCTTCCAGCCCGACAGGACCAACATCTTCGTCCAGGATCTCAGCGGAGGCGGCGTCAATGTCTACGACGGCGACCCGCTCCCGAGCCCGCCGGGCTTCGGCGACCTGGTCGAGGTCTCGGCCGAGGTCGAGGAGTACATCTCGGGCGACGGCAACGGGGCGACGACGGAGCTGGTAGCCGGCTCCGGGTCGTTCACGCTGACGACTCACGCGCGCGGCTTCGACGTCATCGAGCCGACCGTGACGCGGACGGGTGACATGAGCAAGGAGGAGTACGAGGGCACGTTCATGAGGACCTCCGGCGTCATTATCAGCCTCGAGGGTTTCGCCATCTACATCGATGACGGTTCCGGTTCCATTCAGGTCTACCAGAATTTCACGGACCTGGACTTCTCGGGCTACGCGCTCGGCGACAGCCTTGAGGTGACCGGCGTGCTGCTTCAGTATGATTACTCCGCGCCGTACTTCGGCGGGTACGAGCTGGCGCCGCGCTATCCGAGCGATCTTGTGACGCTCGATGCGCACTTCGATGAGGCCGTCACGGTCACGACCGAGGCCAGGGTTCTGGACGTCGACGATGATGAGTCCATCGACATCCGGTACAACGGTCCCAAGGCGAGTCACATCGTGGTCCGTATCTTCGACCTCCAGGGGCGGTCGGTGGCGACGCTCTACGATGGCTGGTGTCTCGGTCCACAGCGAGCGACCTGGGACGGCAGAGACGACGCGGGGCGGAAGGTTCCGCCGGGTGTCTATATCTGCCACGTCCAGGCGAGGCCGCGCGTGGGCGGCGAGCTTGTGGAGGACGCGGCTCCTATCGTCGTGGGAATGAAGCTTGAATAGAGAGAGAAACAGCACATCCCTCAAGGTCGTACGCGACCCAAAGGAGGACAGGGTGAAAGGGATAAGGCTTCTCATCGCCGCGGTCGTACTGGCCAGCCTGCTCGTTCCGGGCGTGGCCGGGGCCGCCGGCGTGTTCGACAACCTCGTGCTTTCTCCGAGAGCCAGGGCCATGGGTGGGGCGTTCGTGGCGCTCTCGGACGACGAGACGGCGGTCTTCACCAACCCCGCCGCGCTCTCGATGCAGGACGAGATCGGCATCTACTCGTCCTACGTCGATCTGTACGGGTACGACTTCCTGACGCTCGGTGCCGGCGCCGTGACGGTGCCCACCGACTACGGGACCTTCGCGGTCGGCGGACGGTATCTCGCGACCGAGTACGAGGGCACGGAGTTGGAGAAGGAGTACTCGGTGACGGTCGGCCACGGCATCATGCTGATGGAGGATGTCCATTCATCGCTGGCCGTCGGCTACGGGCTCAACCTGTTCGGGCTCTCGTTTCCGACGGAGAGCATCGGCGGGATGGACCTCGGCTCGGCGAACACGTTCGGGCTGGACGTCGGCGTCATAGGGACGCTCCGCGGCCGAACGCGCTTCGGGTTTTTCGCGAAGAACATCAACAACCCGAAGCTCGGTAACCCCGACGCGAAGGACCTGCCGCAGTGGTTCTCCGCGGGCGTTGCCTACAGCCCGTACGGCGGCGTTCAGACATGTCTCGAGCTCCAGAAGCAGACGCACGAGGACATCCGGGCCAGCTTCGGTCTCGAGATGGAGATCAACGACTATCTGACGCTCCGGGGCGGTATCCAGAATCAGCCGAACCGCCTGTCCTTCGGTTTCGGGACCGGCTGGAAGATGGTCAGGCTCGACTACAGCTACACGTCTCATGAGACTCTGCCGGGCAGCCACGTGTACGGGCTCGGGATCACATTCTAGGCGACGGACAGGGGAGGCGGGGAGCCTCTCCAACAGGAGGTACGATGAAACGGTTGAGGGCCATGGGGTTCATCGCGGCACTCGTCGGCCTCGTGCTGGCCGTCGCGGCTCCAGGCGTTCATGCCGGGGAGATGCTTGATCTGAACAGGGCGACGCTCGAGGAGATCGAGGCGCTGCCGATATCCGATGAGATGGCGGAGACCATCTGGCGGTTTCGGGAGTACCGGACCTTCTACTCGAGTGTCTACGACCTGCTCGATCTTCCCGGGATGACGATGGATGACTTCCTCCGGATCAAGCCGCTCGTACGAATTGAGCGTGTCCTGGAGGAGGACGAGGAGCTCCAGCGCATCAATGACATCTACTATCGCTTCAGGCAGTGGGAGTCGGAGGAGGGCGGTGGAGAAGCGCTGGTGGACTACTGGATCGACCTGGCGAAGGACCCGTTCAACGTCAACACGGCATCCTACGAGCAGATCGCGAATCTGCAGAGCGTCTCGCCACCGGACGCGGTGGCCATCTACAGCTACACACGCAAGAACCGGATCGACCGGCGGACGGCGCTGAGGAACGTCCCGGGTCTGACGTACTGGGGGTACTACAACACGCGCAACTTCGTTCGCTACGACGATCCGTCCGATGCCACGAAGTTCCGTGGGAGCTACCAGTTCCGCGCCTATGACTCGCCTGCGATCTTCGACACGGAGGACCTGCTCAAGGAGGACCGCAACATCTCCACGGGCGGGCAGGACTCCTGGTGGAATCGCCTCGAGCTCGACGATGCGGGGCCGATCTACCAGCACAAGGTCAGGGCGCGCTGGGGTCAGGACATCACGGCCGGTGCACTGGCGTACCAGGGCTTCGGTGACGAAGAACTGACGTCGCTCAAGTTCCACGCGACCATCAAGGATAAGTCGTGGGGACCGGTGCAGTTCGACAACATCGTCCTCGGCAACTACGCGCTGGCCTTCGGTCAGGGCCTGGTGATGCAGAACACCGATTACTTCAAGCCGAGGAACTCCGGGTACAACTGGGACAAGCGCTATATGGGCGTCCTGGGCGACATCACGCCGAGCCAGGAGTACCAGCTGACAGGCGTCGCAACGGAGATGACCGTCGGCGACTTCAAGACCGTCCTGTTCTACTCGGACGACTGGAAGGACGCGGTCCTCAATCCGGACGGCACCATCAGCCAGTACATCATCATGGCTCCGCGGATCGACAACGACGATCTCGCCGCCGCCGGTATGCGGGACATGAAGGACGTCGTGCACGAGCAGACCTACGGAACGAACGTGAAATACGGGTTCGCTCCGGGGTCGTGGATCGGGTTCTCGGCGTATGAGAGCCGGTACAACAAGTACTGGAGACCGGCATACGACCCGTACGGGACCATGGACATCTCATGGATCATCCCCGAGGAGAACGAGGACAAGATCGTTGCTGCCGACAGCGAGCTCTTCGGGACCTACTCGAGTCCCGGGAAGTTCCGCCGGGTCTACGGGACGGAGTTCCAGTGGGTCGTCGACAACGTCGCGTTCGCCGGCGAGTATGCCGGTCTCGACAGCGACGGGGAGATGTTCGAGTTCGCCGACGATCCGAAGGCCATGACCGTGAGCGGTTTTGCGTCGTACAGCAACCTCACGCTCCTCGCTGTCTACCGTGACTACGACGTCGACTTCGACAATCCGTACAACCGCGGCTTCTCGGAGTACAAGCGGTACAAGGGCTCGATCCTCGAGGATGAGTACTACCTCTCGGATCCGCTCTACGGACTGCTCTACGACAACTCGGTCACACCGCAGGCCGAGCGAGGTCTCTACATGAACGCGCGCTATCGCTTCTCGCACCGCCTGACGCCCGCGATCGAGTACGACGTCTGGCAGCGGAAGACCGACGGCGCCGACTACTCGCGGCTCGTGCTCAAGCTCCGGTTCCAGCCGATATACAACATCGTGATGAACCTCCGGCAGAAGTGGCAGGGGAGGCTCGGCGACGACTGGCTGACGCCGCAGAGCTACGAGCAGGTCGAGACCCGTTTCCGCGTCGAGTACCGTCTGTCGAAGTACGACGAGGTCGAGTTCCTGGCCTCGCGGTCGTGGATCGAGTGGCCTCCGAGACCGCGCCTCTCCGGTAACATCGAGCCGGATGGGAACTACCCGGATGTCGGTTCGGCCGCCGTGCCGTCCTACGCTCTGGGAGCGGCCGTGACGCACAACTTCACCGATTGGCTCAAGGTGACCGGTTCGGTGATGTACTACGACGGTTTCCTCTGGATGTTCGAGGACGGCACGTTCACGGTGATGGACGACCATGCGTTCCGCTACTGGATCTCGATCTCGGACCGCATATCCGACCATCTCTCGCTGAGGCTCCGTTGGTCGAACAACCAGTCGTGGCCGCTGACGTACGTGGACGCTCGCGAGTACAATGAGAACCCGCAAGGCAACCCGGAGCCGGATGCCACGTACGTGCGGGGCGACGCGAGCAACTTCCGCGTGCAGCTCGACTACTCATGGTAGCCGGCGGAGGACCGACAATGGCACGCACGACGAAACGACACAGGGATGACACGGGGAGGACTACCATGCGACGAGGAGTGACGGTCGTTGCCGCTCTCCTGGCTATTGCAGCGCTCGCGGGCGCGGCATCGGCCTACACGTATGCGGAGGGCGAGTACGGCACGCTGATCTACGCGTCGGATGCCCGCTCGATGGCGATGGGCGGCGCAGGTGTCGCGTCCGCCGACGGAGCAAGAGGCATGGCGCTCAATCCCGCGCTGGTCGGCAAGGCTGAAGGCATCGATGTGGTGTTCACGGCCGCGGCCGTCAGCGCTGAGGAATCGCGCGAGGTGCCGCTCTACGACAGCTTCGAGGGCATCATCGCCTACAACACGTACGCAATGAACATGAGCCTGTACGACCGGTACATCGGCAACGTGGCCTGGAAGCCGGACGGCGAGTTCGAGTGGATGCCGGCCGTCGCCGTCGGATACGGCCCGAGACTGGACATGAGCTACAACTATCACGTTCAGTACCGGGATTCCGACACGCAGGCCGAGCCGCTCGACAAGATCCTCTACGACCAATGGATCGAGAACGACGGCGGCGTCAACGCCTTCTCCGTCGCTGTCTCGCAGGAGGTCATGGACGCGCTCTTTCTGGGCGTGGGCGTCGACTTCCTCCGTGGTGACGCGGACGCCGAGGAGCGTACGGTCTACCCGGTGGATTCCGAGGAAGAGGACGTCGAGCTCTGGTCGAGCTACGATGCGCTCTCCGGTACGCAGTTCACGGTCGGCCTGTTGTCCGAGCAGCTACACCGCGTCGACGTCGGCGTCGTCTATCGTTCGAGCTTCACGCTTGACGGCGACTACAGCATGGAGGACGCGGAAGGCGGCGTCACGGAGGGGAACTTCGAGTACAAGTATCCGGACGCCATAGCAGTCGGTCTGGAGTACCACCCGCGGAACGAGATGATGACGAGCGTGAGCTTTGATGTCGTCTACACGCGCTGGTCGGACTTCGAGAGCGACCTGTCCGAAGACATCGACTTCGACGATACGCTCGAATACAGGGCCGGCGTCGAGCACCAGTTCTTCGACAATACGCAGGCGCGATTTGGACTTGTCTATCAGCCGGCTTATTTTGATGAGCATACGACGCGTACGGCCTTCTGTTTCGGTCTCGGTCTCGACGTCGTCGGCGTGAGAGTCGACATCGCCGGGCAGATGGGGGTCCGCGAGTATGGGATCGAGGAGGGGCGTCTGCGTGAGACGACCTCGATCGGCACCGTGACGGTCTCACACACGTTCTAAGATGCTGCGCACAGTGAGGAGCAGACTATGAAACCAGGAGGAAGGAGCGCACTGGCGGCGTTGATGGTCATCGCGGGCGTGCTGGCGATGACGCTGGCAGCGAACGCGGTGCCCGAGGGCGCCGACATCATGCGCCTCTCCGTGGTCTTCACGAACGACATCCACGGCGGGATCGACGCGTCGGGTGCGACGTTCATGAACCGCGAGTTTCCCCCTCCGCTGGGCGGCGCCGCATCGGCCGTGGCGTACCTCGAGCAGTTGCGTGCGAAGGCGGAGAGCGAAGGAAGTCACGTCCTGCTCATGGACCAGGGCGACATCTTCCAGGGAACGCCGGTAGGCAACTACCGGAAGGGCGAGTCGGTGATCGACTATTTCAACCTCGCCGACTTCGATCTGTGGACGGTCGGAAACCACGATTTCGACGAGGGAAGCGAGAACCTCTGGCATCTCATCGAGATGTCGGAGATGCCGGTGCTTTCCGCGAATCTCGTGTGGGAGGAGACGGGCGAGCCGGTCGAGTATGTGGAGCCCTACATCATCAAGGACTACGATGGTGTCAAGGTCGCCATCATCGGACTGACCACGACCGACACACCGAAGATGGCCTTCCCCGAGCATGTCGCCGGCATCAACTTCCTGCCGTCCATCGACACGGCCGAGAAGTACGTCGCTGAGGTGCGCGAGCAGGGCGCCGATATCGTCCTCGTCTCCGGACACATGGGACTTCCGTACGATCCGAAGGAAGGGTACGAGGAGATCCTCGAGGACGAGCAGCGCGAGGACGCAGGCGAGCGCGAGCCTCTCGAGGACCGCAAGTGGGGCGCCAACGCCATGGAGGTCGGTCACGCCGTCCCGGGGATCGACGCGTTCTTCGGCGGGCACATCCACAAGGGTTTCGACCAGCCATGGGAGGATCCGTCCACCCACACGCTCTTCTTCCAGACCTACGGTCGAGGCTCCGGTGTCGGACACGTCGACCTGCTGATCGACCGTGAGTCGAAGACGCTCGTCGGGTACGAGCTGCCGTCCTACCGTGGCGATCTCATCACGCTGTTCGAGGACCAGTGGTGGCCGGACGAGGAGACCCGCGAGATCATCACCGCGATGGTCAATGAGGCCGAGCAGGGAATGGACAAGGTCATCGGTTACGCCAACGTCGACCTCACGCGCGGCGGCGACGGTGAGACGCGTATGGGCAATCTCGTCTGTGATGCGATGCGGGAGGAGGTGGCCGCGGACTTCGCGTTCACGAACCTCGGTGGTATCCGCGACGAGATCCCGGCCGGGCCGGTGACTCCGCGTCAGGTCTTCCGGGTGCTTCCGTTCGGCAACAGCCTTGTTGTATTCGAGGTCGACGGGCGATTGCTCAAGGAGATCATCGAGTACCGCGTCAGTGCAAACCACCACGGCGTCTACATGTCGGGCGGGAAGATCGTCTACAGCAAGACGCGGCCCGACTACGACCGCATCACGACGTTCGAGATCGGTGGCGAGCAGTGGGAGCCGAATGCGACCTACCGGATTGTGACGACCGACTTCCTTGCGTCGGGCAACGCGGGTCTCTATATGCTCCCGGGCATCCCGGCCGAGAAGACCATGCGGACGTCGACGACCTGTATGGACGCGGTGGTTCACTACATCGAACGCCACACACCCATCGGCAACACGACGGACGGTCGGTGGGCGCGGATCGACGAGGCCGAGAAGGACGCGGCGCTCGCCGCCGCGATGGAGGGGATGGAGCCGCTCTCGGAGCCGACCGAGGAGATCGAGGGCATGTACGAGTAATGTCCCCAGCGCGATGGAGCCAGGCCGATTGTGAGGCGGTCGGCACGCGCGTACGGTGAGTTTCTCGTCACAGCCTGATGAGTCGAGACACCCCGCCCGGGGGCTAACCTCCGGCGGGGTGTTCATTTGGGGCCGGGTGTGCGCTCACGGGTGTGCGCTAACATGAGATACCGCATACGGTTGCGCCGGGCCTGGGCGTCCGTCGAACACTGGACAAGTCATGCTCTGTGTGGTATAATTCTCCGTGTGGTGACAACGACCTCTCGCGTGCTGCCAGGGCTGACGGCACGCGAAGAGCACAGGATACCTCTATCCAAAAGGAGGCTAGGGGGAGACGGTTCCGTATGTAGTGATTGAGCACCTGGCGTTCACAGAGAGGATGGGACACCCGAAGGAGGTCCTTCCATGTTGAGATACACCCTTGCGGCTGTCGTGGTTCTGGCTCTGACCCTCGGCACCGCGGCGGCCGATGTCGTGATCAACGAGATCTACGTTGACTCGGCCGGCACGTACGATGGAGCCGAGTTCATCGAGCTCTACAACGACTCGGCGACGCCCGTCAGTCTCGACGGGTACGTTCTTGCGGGTCCGGAGTACGAGCAGCTCTGCGGCGGTGAGGATCGCTGGCAGTTCCCTGCCGGCACGACGATCGGCGCCTATGAATATATCGTCGTCACGAAGGACGCGCACGACGGCGATGACGGTTTCTTCGAGGAGTTCGGGATCGAGGCGGACTTCGAGATGTTCGACCCATCCTTCTTCGCCGACCATGACTACCTGTTCGTTCCGAACATGGTTCTTCTCGACGATGACCCGGGCACGGGCTTCAGCGATGAGATCCAGCTGGTCGGCGGCAGGGGCTACGGTATCATGTGCGGCACCACGAGTCACGCGGACGTCGTCTACCTCTACACGACGGCCTCGCTGACGACGCTCGTTGACCTCGTCGAGTACATGGATCCCAACTACTGCACGACAGATCCATGTTTCGGCGACGACGGTCTTGTCGACAACGCGTTCGAGGGCGTCCCGTTCCTTGGCAACTCCCTTGGCCGTGACGCCACAAGCGCGGACACCGACAACTCGAACGTCGACTGGTCGCTTCAGGCTCCGACGCCGGGCGCGGTGAACGTTGAAAACACGCCGCCGTGGATCAGTACCGTGCGCTATGCGCCGATCCCCCCGACGTCGCTCGACAACGTCGAGATCTCAGCAACCGTCACCGACAACGGCACGATCGACTCGGTGAACGTCTACTACAACATGGAGACGACGGGCAGCGGGTGGGCGATGGCTCCTGCTTCCGCGGTTGGCGACGTCTACACCGCCCAGCTTCCGCTCATGCCTGACGGCGAGCAGGTTGCCTACTTCGTCCGGGCGATCGACGACAACGGAGCGAAGCTGAGCTACCCGGCGGAGGGCTTCACGGGCCCGTACCACTTCTCGGTCGGCTACACAACCATCTACGACATCCAGTACGTGGATGAGGGTCTCACGGATTCACCCAAGATGGGTCAGTCCGTCAACGTGACCGGTATCGTGACAGCGGGCGTTGGCGACTTCTCGACGTCGTTCTGCATGATCCAGGAGGGCAACGGTCCGTTCGAGGGCATCAAGGTCTTCAACACCTACGACGTTCCGATCGATGTGAACGTCGGCGACGAGATCACGGCGTGCGGCATCGTCACCGAGTACTACGGTGAGACCGAGCTCTACCTCCACTTCGACGAGGCGCTTGTTGTGCACTCGACAGGCAACGCGACGAGCTACGCATCGGTCACGACCGGTGACCTCTACCCCGAGCCGACAGGCACGCCGGAGTATCTGGCGGAGCCGTGGGAGGGGCAGATCGTCAGCGTGACGAACGTCACCGTAACGGCTGAGCCCGACGGCTACGGTCAGTGGTACATCGATGACGGCACGGGCGGCGCGCAGGTCGATGACTACGGCTACTACAGTTACGTGCCGGTGCTCTTCGACGTGCTCGACGAGGTCCGCGGCGTCTTCATGTACTCCTACGACCAGTACAAGATCGAGCCGGTGACGGACGACGATATCATCGGTCCTCCGCGGATCGACACGGTTCGGTACACGCCGATCCCGCCGGCGGCCGGCAATGTCACCATCACGGCCGACATCAGCGACAACCAGGGCATCAACTCCGCGACGCTCATCTACAAGGAGCGGGCGAGCGGCACCTGGTCGCAGACGCCGATGACCACCTCGCGTGAGGGCTACTCCGCGTCGGTCGGTCCGTGGGCCGACGGCGATGAGGTCATGTACTACATCGAGGCCTCAGACGGCGCGATGACGTCGCGGAAGCCGGCGGTCGGATCCTACAGCCTGTACATCGGCATGGAGACGATCCAGGACATCCAGTACGTGCTCGATCCCGACGTCAGCGATGTGTCGCCGTACGACACGCTCGCGGTCAACACGACGGGTATCGTGACGGCCGAGCCGGGCATCTACAGCGACTACTACTTCACGATCCAGACCAGCGGCGGCGGTTGCTGGGACGGCATCAAGGTCTACGATCGCACCGGTTCGGTGACCTTCGAGCGCGGCGATGAGATCATTGTCTGCGGCGAGGTTCAGGAAAACTGGGGCGAGACCGAACTCGCGCTGCACTTCGCCGACGCGGCGGTGCTCGTGAGCTCGAAGGCTGCCGACCCGACCCCGCTCTCGGTCAACACGGCCGATCTGCAGGCCAAGTCGACCGCTGAGTGTCTTGAGGGCGTGCTCGTGTACGCTGAGGACGCCACGGTCGAGGTCGAGGACCTGGGCTTCGGCGAGTGGGCCATCACCAACGGCGCCGCGGGCGACACCTGCCGCGTCGACGACGATGCGGTCTACACCTACGATCCTGTCCAGGGCGACAATGTGTATGTCCTTGGCACGGTCATGTACCTCTACGGCAACTACAAGCTCGAGCCGCGCGGCGACGAAGACATCGCTGTGAACCCGGTGGGCGTTGACAACCCGGTGGCTTCGAAGCTCGGTCTGGCGCAGAACATGCCGAACCCGTTCAACCCGAAGACGACCATCGCCTTCACGCTTCCGGTGCCGCAGGACGTCACGATCGACGTCTTCGATATCGCCGGTCGCAAGGTTGTCACGCTTCTTGACGACAACCTCGGCGCGGGTCAGCACTTCGTGGAGTGGGCCGGTCGTGACGCTGATGGACAGAGAGTCGCGAGCGGCATCTACTTCTACCGGATGAACGCTGGTGAGGAGCAGTTCAGCAGGAAGATGGTGCTGCTCAAGTAGCACCGTCAGTCTCCGCTTCGGGGCCGGCGGCCTGAGCTGCCGGTACCCGGGCGGTTGACGTGAGACATGAAGGCCGGCGCTGGAACGCATTCTGCTTGAAAGCGTTCTCTGCTCCGGCCTTCGTCTATGGTGTTGACGCAGCCCCGCCCCCGGCCAGACACACCGGAGGCGCATCCACGCATCCACCCCACACCCCACAGCATGCCGCACAGCGAGCACCCCGGCGTGTCCCCAAACCCCTGCGACCCTTCGTTGAGGTACATCTACTGTTGAGGAGGTTCACAGTGCGAACTGTCAGAGTGCTCGTGCTCGCCGTCGTGTTCTTCGCGTCGGCGGCTGCACCCGCCTGCGCCGAAATCGTCATCAATGAGTTCATGGCCGATCCGGCGAGCGACTGGTCACCGTCGGACGGTGATGATGTCTACGACTCGCTCGACGACGAGTGGATCGAGCTGATGAACACAGGGGGAGAGGCCGTTGACATGACGGGATGGAGGCTTCGAGACGCCGTGTCCGACTCGAGCTGGAAGTTCGAGTTCTCCGGGACGCTCGGCGCGAGTGACATCATCGTCCTGTACGGGAACGAGGCGTACATCTGGGAGGACAGCAACGGCTACACCCGCAACGGACTATCGCTCAATAACAGCGGGGATACGATCGAACTCGTGCGGCCCGACGGGACGGTCGCAACGAGCGTCGAGTACGGCAGCGGCGAGGTGCGGGACGACTGCTCGTATGGCCGGATGCCCGACGGGGGCAGCCAGTGGGCGATGTACGACGGTTTGAATCCGACCTCGCCGCCCGAGACGGGGCTCGTGCCCACGCCGGGCGAATCGAACGTCGGTTCACCCGTGGAGGAGCGGACCTGGGGTCGCATCAAGGCGCTCTACAGGGAGTAGGGGCGCCGCGAGCGGCGCCGAGCGCCGCGGACGGCACCTGGGCGGAGCCACCTGCGAGGGCCCGCAGTGCTCGGCCCGTGCGGTAGGGCAGGTGACCCACGATCGGAGATGGGCGGTGGGCCGTGCATGGTGCGCCGCCCTTTCAATTGACCCCTGCGTGGCGGCTTCCTATACTGCCGTGAGGGCCGGACGCACCCGGGTGGGCAGCGCGCCGGTCGGCGGTGGAAGCGAACGCCTGAGTGGGGGAGCCGTGGCACTTCAGTTCACACTCTTCTTCGTAGCGACCGGGGTCATCTTCTTGAGCGGGAGCAGATTGCCCGTGCACGGGAAGGTGCTTGCCGACCGGCTCGGCATCTCGGCGACCGCCGTCGGCCTCTTCGTTCTGGCGATCATCACGTCGCTACCGGAGCTGTCGGTCACCCTCTCGGCCATGCTTGCCGAGCACGCTCCAGACCTCGCGCTTGGCAACATCCTTGGGAGCAACAACTTCAATATCACGGCCATCGCCGCTCTGGAGTTCACGCTGATTGGGGGAGGTCTCCTCGCCCGGACCGATGGACGTCGCTTCTCGAGGACCTGCATCCTGCTCCTCGTCATGACGCTCGTCATCGGAGCCGGTGTACTCTTGGGTCGAGGGAGCATGCCACCGTTCGCTACGGCCGCTGTCTTCAGTCTGCCTATCGTCGTGCTGTTCGTCGTCGACTCCCTGGTCAACCGGAGGAAGAAGCCGGGCGGCGCCGATGTCGCCCCCACAGGTGGCTCCTCCGGCGCAGACGGCAGATCCGCCCCGGAAGGGGAGGAGCAGCCAACCGTTACTGTCGCCGCCGCCAGCTTCGCCGTGCTCTCGCTTCTCGTCATCGCCGCAGGCGTGGTGATAGCGAGAAGCGCGGCCGAGATCGCAGAGCACCCGTTCGGAGGGCGCCTCGTCCTCGGTCACACATTCGTCGGGACACTCCTCGTGGCTATCGCGACCTCGCTCCCTGAGGTGACTGTGGCAACAGCAGCGGTCCGCAGGGCGAAGTCCCCCGATATGGCGATCGGAACACTGCTCGGGAGCAACAGCATCAACATCATCGTGTTCGCGGTCGGCGCGCCGCTGCTTCTGACGTCCGGGGCGAAGACCGCATGGTCCGGACTGTCTCCCGTCAACACCGTGAACGTCGCTGCAGGTATCATCCTGACGCTGCTCGTACTCAGCGGGCTGCGGGTCGGCTGGCTTCATGAGAGCAAGACCCGTGCTCGACTGCTGGCGCTGGCGCTCGTGCCCGTCTATCTCATCGCGCTCTGGCTGGTCCGCAGGAGCGGAGCGTAGCCGGCACCTGCGTTTCACCCCCATGTGAGGACGGCTCACGCTGAGGAATCGCCGACTCGCGGAGCGTTGATTCCACATGACGGCCCCGTCCTGTAAGCTCTAAATGAGTCGGAGCGCCGGCCGGACCACGAAGAGATGTGCCGCTGGTCCCGGGCCGAGCGGGGGGTGACCCGACGGGGTCACCGGGAGGCAGTCCGCCCGCATCTGCGGGGTGCGAAAGGGAGTGCGTCATGAATGCGTCGCTGTCGATAGACTACTGGGGGCTCGTGACCCGGTCGTTCCACATCCTCTGGAAGTACAAGTTCCTGTGGTTCTTCGGGTTCTTCGCGGCCGGTGCCGGTGGGAGTTCCGGCAACACGAGCCAGTGGACTGAGCACGCGGGACCGCAGGTTCGTGAGTGGCTCGCTACGAACATGGAACTCGTCGCGATGATCGTCATGGGCATGGTCATCATGTGGTTCGTCTTCTTCGTGATGGGTCTCCTCTCGAAGGGCGCTCTGATCGGCAGTATCGCCCATGCCGAGCGCGAGCACGACATCACCTTCGGCCGGGCCTGGGAGATCGGCTACCGGAACTTCCTCAAGATGCTCGGCATCGCGATCATCGCCCTGCTCGCGTTCTTCCTCGGCTGCTTCATCTTCCTCGTGCCGATCCTGCTCCCGCTCATCGCGGGTGAAGCAGGAGCCGTCATTGCCATCGCGATCGCGGCGCTGCTGTTCATCCCGTTCCTCGCGTTCGCGTTCCTCCTGGCTTTCACGGTGACGTACGCGGAGCGCGAGGCGGTGCTTCGCAACCAGGGTATCTTCGAGAGCCTCAGCCTGGGTTGGGCGCTCACGAAGCAGTACTTCTGGAACTCGATGGTGGTCTGGCTCGTTTCACTCGTGTCCGGGCTCGTCTTCATGTTCTGCATCATCTTCGGGCTGCTGCTCGTGGCGGTCCCTTTCATTCTCCTTGGTCTCTTGAACGTGTTCGCGGCGCTGGTCGTGGGTATCCCCATCGGCATCGCGCTCATCATCATCATTTCGGGTGCGCTCGGCACCTACGACTACTCGCTCTGGACGCTGGCGTACATTCGCATTCGTGACCACTACGACGGTCTCCATCGGCAGCCGGAGGCCATCGCACAGGAGGTCTAGTGACCTGGAAGCGGCCTGATCGTGACATGAGTGACATGGGGTCGCTTCTCACGGAGCAGCGCAATCCGTATTCGGCCGGGCTTGATCGCCTGAGTCCGCTCGAGCTCGTCGATCTGATCAACTCGGAAGACTCCACGGTAGCCGCGGCGGTCGCTCGTGAACGCGAGACGATCGCCGCGGCCGTTGAGCTCGTGGCCGACCGCCTCGGACGGGGTGGTCGACTCATCTACATCGGCGCCGGCACCAGCGGCCGTCTCGGTGTCCTCGACGCCGCCGAGTGCCCGCCGACCTTCGGGAGTGACCCGGAGGTCATACGAGGCATCATCGCTGGCGGGTACGGCGCTCTCGTACGAGCGAAGGAGGGGGCGGAGGACGAGGAGTCCGGCGGCGCTGCCGACCTCCGCGAGCTCGGTGTGACGGATGCGGATATTGTCCTCGGCATCGCGACCAGCGGCGTGACCCCGTACGTCCACGGGGCGCTCGCAGCTGCCCGGGAGGACGGTGCCGCGACGGTCTTCCTCTCGTGCAGCCCGGTTCCCGATGGCGCGGTCGATGTGGACATCGTCATCAACCCGCTCACGGGTCCCGAGGTCGTCACCGGCTCGACGCGAATGAAGGCGGGCACAGCCACGAAGCTCGTGCTCAACACCATCACGACATCCGCCTGGGTGCTTCTCGGGAAGACGTTCGGGAACCTGATGGTCGACCTCAACGCCACCTGTGACAAGCTCCGCGACCGTTCCTGCAGAATCCTCGTAGAGACCGCCGGTCTGTCGTACAATGAGGCGGCGGAGACCATGGAGAGGGCCGGTGGCCACGTCAAGCTTGCCATCGTTATGGCGCGGACGGGGCGGGATCGGGCTGACGCGGAGCGGTTGCTCGAAGAGAGCGGCGGGCGCGTCCGCGAAGCGCTGGCGGCGGCCGGGGTCGATTCAGACCCGGGCGGCGCAGGCAGGTAGCCGCCTGCCGGTGAAGCGGCGGTTTCGGCGACCGGCATCCAACCCTCTCACACTACGCTGACCCACCATCCACGGAGCGCGCGGCACCGTGATCTCGATCATTGTCCATGGAGGCGCCGGGACCTACAGTCCGGGGGCCGAACACGAGAAGGCGCTCATCGCG
>Ga0180433_10001011_pt1 | contig 47560 bp, 45 predicted proteins | sample SS_ome_8_FD_132980 | JGI IMG/M metagenome (GOLD analysis project Ga0180433, IMG submission 132980) | Hypersaline lake sediment archaeal communities from the Salton Sea, California, USA - SS_1_D_1 metaG | ecosystem: Environmental > Aquatic > Non-marine Saline and Alkaline > Hypersaline >...
CACGAAGGGGATAGGGAAAGAGGAGCAGGGAATAGGAAACCAGAAAATCAGGATAACAGAAAAAAAACTTTGATAATATGAACCACGGATTTCGCAGATTTTAAGACAAAGATTAGCCGCGAAGGCAAAAAGGCGCGAGAAGAAAGTAAAAAGTAAAAAGGGAAAAATGAAGTCAGTGAAGCGGGTAGTGTATAGCGTACAGCGGGCAGCGGGCAGGAAAAACTAAATTGGAAACCACGGAGTGAAAAATTTTTTGAAAAAGACTCTTGACTCGGCTCCGGTTCATAGGATTTACGCGGATTTTGTGCTTCGCCGTCGGCCTTCTGTTATCCGTTCTCCGTTCTCCGTCTTCCGTTCTCTGTCATCTGTCATCTGCTGAACGCTGTCCGCTGATTTTCATATTGACTTGTCAAAGAAAAATGGGTGACTGTCCCTATTTATTTATTGAGGATGATGGATGGAATTTTCAACGTATTAAGGTTCAATTGGCTTTGCCCTAAAAATGCAAAAGTTTAGTAATAAGGTTTATACAAAAGTTGAGCCGGTCGTACGTCAAGCGATAGATCATCTACCCGTTAGCGATTGGTTATAAAATATTTCATATCAAAAAGGTAATTTTTGCTATTTCAGCAACCAGACAACGGCACATTTCTTAAAGGTAGCGGGACAGAAAAGCCTAAACGGGCCCATATAAAGGTGGGCGTGAATTGGTCAGGCAAAGCTCGACGAGCTCATCAATTACCGCGGTGCCAACACACATGACTTTGTCCGCCCCCCCCCAGTAGAGTTTCAAAGTTCCATCGTCCTCCGGAACAGCGCCGCAGGTAAAGACTACATTATGCACATAGCCAACTATTTCCCATTCATCCTCAGGCTGCAAAATCCAGCGGTCACTAACACCAAGGATTTTGGCTGGGTCATCGAGTTTATGCAGGGCAACTCCAAGTCGGTAAATACACCCATCCATTGTTTGGAACACACCATGATAGATACTCAGCCAACCTTTGTTAGTGGGAATCGGAGGAGCACCTGGTCCAATTTTCATCTCGTCCCAGTGATAGGTTGCTGGTTTCATTACCGGCCTGGAATCACCCCAGTGACGCAGATCAGGAGAGAAACTGATCCAAATCGACCATGCGCTGATTTCTGAATGAGGTCGGTCTAATCTCGCGTATCTGCCGTTAATTTTTTCGGGAAAGAGCACCGTATTCCTGTAATCAGCCTCGGTAATAAATGCGATTCTTTCGACAGATTGGAAATCGGACGTTTTAGCCAGGCCGGTGCGAACACCGTATTTTGAATATGCACTATAGGTTATATAGTAAGCACCTTCTAAAGCCGTGATGCGAGGGTCTTCGATGCTATATTCTTCATATTCGCTAAAGGGAGGCTCTTTGCTTGGCACCATAAAAGGTACGGGGCTGGGCCTGAAATTGAAGCCATCCTCGCTTTCGGCCAAGCCGATTATGGAACGGCCGGTATCAAGATGTGAGCGAAATAGCATTATGTACCGTCCGTTGAATTTTGTAACACCTGCATTGTGGACTGTCTCCACTGGATACGGGATATTGTTCTTTGTCAATATGGGATTCTTTTTATAACGTGTGACCAGCTTATTTTTCATTCCTAATCTCTTTACAACTGAGATGTAAAAAGTTTTCGTTTAGGTCTTACGATGAGAAATCGAGCAATTCTTTACAGCAAATCTACTACGAGCTCCATAATGGGAACCTGACGGGTATCTCCTTACATCTGAATCTTGGTTTTGTTTTCCCTCGCTTTCTGTACTCACCATCCTTATAAATCCAGAATCCTGCGATCCTTGTGTGGAAACCGAAATATTCGTTTCTAACAATAACCTTGAGTCTTCGCGGGTATACTGTCAGTTCCTCCTCTACGCCTCGGCGTCTTGTATATTTGGTCATATTGGTAAAGGTGATTATCTCAAGCCATTCATCCATGCCAAAATTCTTTAACTCGTCCATGATGAACCCGAGGTCATCCTTCTCATTTAAACCAATCTCATATTCCTCGCTCGGGCCTGCATGGCAGTGGAATTGACCTATTAACTTATAGCCCTGTTTGCCTCTTCTTTCTGCAATCTGTGTTATGGCATCATTTATGATTTTGTACCGCTTTCTTGCCTCTCTGTTCCCGTAACTGACGGATCTTGTGCCTTTTTCAGCTGTGTGTATCGGGGACAAATTTACCACATCTATGACGTTCCTGTGCCTTCTTCCTATAAGGTAACCCATAGTTTCCCAGTAATTAACGAGCTCTCCTCCCGTTCTTACCAGGTTCCAGAAGCATTCCTTACCTATATTTACATGTAGGGTCGGTGGGTATTTCCACATCACAATCAGCAGCTCCTAATATGTAATTCGTGCTTATTTGACTTTATTGCCAAACTGTGTTTGCCGAGCGTCTTTGCGACGCGCTTTGGTAATTCTTGAACTGTCTCATTCTTACCTCATTGTGTATAGGCTGCACACGAAGTTCGATTTCGAATTTGCTCGAAAAACGGTGTTTTTCTTTGCTCGACGCAGGCAGCAGCATATAAATACATTGCCGCCGACCAGCTTTGCCAGTCTTCGCCCTGGGGCGTTCCGTCCTGAGCTCGTAGCCACTCATTGAAACCAAAATCAACATTGGCATCGCGAGCCGGTTTAACAAGCTCGGTAAGAGCAATGAGTTTCTTCTCAGCGAGGCGGTGTTTTCCAGCGGCAACCAAGGCCGCGACATAAAATCCACAGACAAAAGGCCAGATACCGCCATTGTGGTATTCGCCAGGTTGGTTATAGTTTTTGTAACGAGGCATCCAGTCAGGGTCATCGGGCTTGATATAAGGGAATAAATTTGGAGGCAAGTCAACGGCTAATTCTTTACTTGCCCTTAACGCTTTGCATTCTGCTTGTATCCATGAGATAAGCTCTGCGGATCTGGAGGGAGAGGCAATACCCGAGAGGATTGCCAGGCTGTTGCCTAAAAGATCAAAACGTTCGCTTCTATGTACTTTGTAAGACCATAAGGCATAATATGGTTTATACCTTAACACTAAACCTTCGTGGACATGGCGATTTTGCCTGTCACCTTTAATGGTGAATCGCCCCATCATTTCCCGAAGCTTTGATGCCCGGTCGTGTTGGCCAAAAAGTCGCAGATAAATATAAACTACCGTGTTCACAAAAAGCCCATATCCCAAAACCCACTGCTCGTCACGCCAGTCACTTGTCGGCAGCTGGTCCACAATTACCCGGTCAGAGGGACTCTGGTATTCCATCCACTGCATTGCTTTTTTGGCGGCGTCTTCGAGAAAATCATTTTCGCCTGTTACCTGGCGAAAGAGTGCCACCGCCATAAGAAACAGGGGAGTGCAATCGCTTGAGCCGCGGTCGCTGGGGTCATGAACTAACGAAGGGATATGACCAAGCCGGCTTTGATTTTGTGCCAAAGTTTCCATCGCTTTTCTTAGTGACTTAATTAGTTTTTTATTTCCGGTAGTCAAAATTCCCAGTGAAGAAATCATAAGGTCACGTGTGTATGGTTCCGGATAGCCCCATCCCGCTGTTCTCGGCAGCCCTCGATATGGGCCATGAGCATTATGGAGCAATACTTTGATTGCGGCATCCTTTGTTTGACGAACCAAATTCTTGTGATGTCTGTCCATTTTATGAGATTCCTAATTTTCCGGGGGCGAGCTCAAGGAATCTTTTGGCTATGACACGGTAATCGTAGCATTCTGTAGCACGTTTCCTTCCGGCTTCGCCCATCTTTTTTCTCAGTTCGGCGTTTTGCATCAAATCCATTAGATAATTTGCAATGTCATGTACGCTGGCACGATAGTCAACCGTTCTGGGCTTTTTGAAAACTACTCGGTGGCCTCGTTCATATCCAGACTCGTCTCCCAGCATAGTTTCTCGCATCCGGACTTCCTGAGCTATACCCGCAAGGAGTGCGTTCTGCCCATGTACCATCGTATCCAGCATCCCCATAGCTTTAATGCCGATAACAGGCTTCCCGCAGGCATTTGCCTCTACCTGAATCATGCCAAATCCTTCCAGCCGGGACGGGGCTGCGTATATATCGCAAGCTGCCAGTAAATATGGCATGAAATTACGGGAGATTACACTCGATGTATATACGACATTTTTCTCGATACCGAGCTGAGTTGCTAATTGCATATCGGTGAAATTCTGGGCCTCTGTTCGCGGTTGAGGCCAGACTTTGCACACATATTTCCAGTCTGGTGCCTTTGTATCATTGATTGCCAGAGCCTGCATAACCTCCTGGGCACCCTTTGATGTAGCATCACCTCCTATAGTTAGAATCATTATCTGGTCCGGTGCGACACCAAGTGCTTCCCGCACTGCAGAAACTTTTGGATCGTTTTTATCGCGAGGTATAAAGGCATCCGTATCGCAGCCCACCGGAAGCACCTCGATATTCTTGCCGCTTAGGCCATCGCGCATATACATTTTCTTGACCCAGTGCGAAGTAACTAAGATCAACGGCAGTGACTCAAGGATTTCCTGATAGTTGGCGACATAACCGTCCGCCACCAGCCAGGGTATCGGCTGTACGCCGTACCGCTGTGGATGCATTACCAGATGGGGAGTATGTCCCCAATATCCGACGCCTATCACGATGTCCGGCTGAAACCATCGGTAATACCATTCTTTTTCCTGTGCTGATTCAAAATTCACCGGATGGACCTCCACTCCCAATTCCTGTAACCCACGGTACAGAAGTGCCCCTTGTGTAGCAAGACCACCGGTACATGAAGGGTAATCAAATAAAACTAATACTTTCATTTTATTATACTCCTTTGATTAAGCCGTTCTTTAAGTTCCACGTACTGAACGAAATGTCCAAAAAGCTTCCTGGCGGGGTGTGGTCCTAGCCTCAAAACTATCCGGCCTAAAGCCATATATCTCCGTAATAATTTTATATTTTTTTTGCCAAATTTCTTGTGGCAGTTTCATAAGTATATCTGCATCCTGAACAGGCTGTGGTGTGTATTTTCCGCCGCCATCTTCGTAGGCAAATCTCCAGATTTCCTCAGCAAATAGTTTTTCGCTTTCCCATAAAGCCATAACTGCTTTTCCTGTTTCTTTGTGTCTGAGATGGCGGGCGTATTCACCCCAGGGACCGTGAGTAATAATGAGGTCGAATCTGTCCGAGGGAAGCAGCTCAAGTATCTTGTTTTGCACTTCACGTGCGTCTAATGGAGATTGCTCAGGCCCATCGTCAAGATCACCCATTGACCCTGTAGCACCCAGTTTTTCGAGTGCGCGGAAGAACTTAGGTGACCGGTCCCGGTCGGTTTTTCTGCAAAGGGTAATTATTGTCCAATTGGCCTCTGGGTGCATCAATATGGTCCCCCCAGACCATAGGGTCTCATCATCAGGGTGTGCTACAATCACAGCACAATCAGAAGCTTGCCATCGATTCCGATATTTTTCCGATACTGCCATCTTATTCAGGTCTAAAATAGCGAAAGAGCGTTGAGGATTACGGGCTTTTCCACCAATCGGATGAGCTGTGGTTAGGGCAGGCGAGCAGGAAATTAACTATATCCTTTAGCTCCGCTGTTGCAAGAGCAATGCATGAGTCTGCGGCCCCATAGTACATGTTGATAATGTCATTTTTTAGTATCCAGCCGCAGGGAAAGACCACATCATCTACATCGCCTTCACGCTCATAGGTCGCTTTTGGTCCAAAAATCCACTCATCGGTGCGTCGAGTGACCTGTTTTGGGTCCTCAAGGTCAAGCAGCACTAAGCCCAACCTGTAAATGGAACCTGAAGGGGTAGTACGAACACCATGATAAAGCACCAACCATCCATGTTCAGTCTCGATAGGAGGAGCAGAGAGCCCGATATTGTTCGCATCCCACCAGCTGCCTTCACGGGCATAGATTATTTCCTGATGGTCGCCCCAATGCTTTAGATCCGGCGAGAAAGAAAGCCAAATATTGCACGCGATGTTCGGTGACCTTGCAACTGGCCGATGAAGCATTGCCCACCTGTCGCCGATTCTTTTTGGAAATAAAGCAGCATCCTTATCCTCTGGAGGCATTACAGGGCCCAGCCGCTCGAAACTTTTAAAGTCCTTAGTAGTGGCCAATGATACTAAGGGGCCGCCCTTGGAATAAGCGGTGTAAGCAACCGCCCATTGCTGTAATTCTTGCAGCCAGGTGACCCGCGGGTCTTCTATACCCCAGAGTTCTTCTGGATGATTGGCGGGGTCTGGCCGCAATGTTGGCTCAGTGTCAATATCCCAGTTGCGCACGCCATCGTTGCTGCGGGCGACGGTGAAGTGTGAAATACCCCTGAAATCTTCAACGCGAACAAGCAGCAATATCCTGCCATCTATCTCAGCAGCAGCGGCATTGAAAACCGAGTTGACATCATATGGCCAATCCTTAACCGAAAGTATCGGATTGTCAGGATATCGACGGAATAGTTCGCGGTTGGTCTTCTTTTTCATTTTTATACACTCTTGGCTTAGTATTCACCCTCTTCCGGCATTGCAGGTGTTTTCTTTTTCTTTTCGGGAATTTCGCTAACTATAGCATCTGTCATAAGCAGCAGCGATGCAATTGAGGCGCCGTTTTGAAGTGCAATCCTTTCGACTTTGGTCGGCACAAGTACACCGAACTTGATCATATCACCGTATTGTTTCCGCAGGGCGTCATAGCCAAAGTTTGCATTGTTGTTTTCCACAACTTTTTGTGCAACAATCGAGCCATCTAAACCCGCATTTATAGCAATTTGTTTGATTGGCCATATGACCGCTCTTCGAATGATATCAACGCCTATTTTTTCATCACCGTTGGCTTTTACTTTTTCCAGAGCCGGCAAGGCACTGAGCATTGATACCCCACCTCCTGGCAGAATCCCTTCCTCAACGGCGGCCCGGCACGCATGCAGGGCATCTTCCACGCGGGCTTTCTTTTCTTTCATTTCAGCTTCTGTTGCAGCACCGACATTAATTTGAGCAATTCCGCCGGCTAATTTCGCCAGCCTTTCCTCGAGTTTTTCCTTGTCATAGTCGCTGGTGGTTTTATCAATCTCATTTTTGATCTGCTCAATTCTTCCCTTTATGGCATCGGTACTGCCTGCACCTTCGATAATAGTGGTAGCTTCTTTATCGATGGTAATCTTCTTGGCTTTGCCGAGCTGACTTAACTCAAGGTTTTCCAGTTCAAGCCCCAAGTCTTCCATTATCGCCTGGCCGTTCGTCATAATCGCAATATCCTCAAGCATCGCCTTTCGCCTGTCGCCAAATCCGGGAGTCTTAACTGCCGCACATTGCAGCACGCCGCGAAGTTTGTTGACAACCAGCGTAGCCAAGGCCTCGCCTTCTATGTCCTCAGCAATTACAAGTAAGGGCTTCCCCTGTTTGGCAACCTTCTCCAGAAGCGGAACAAGCGACTTTACGGCGTTGATTTTCTTTTCGTGGATCAGGACGTACGGCTTTTCGAGCACTGCCGTCATATCTTCAAGGTTGTTAATGAAATGTGGACTTAGATACCCTTTGTCAAACTGCATGCCTTCAAGTAACTCCACGGTTGTTTCCAGCGACTGGCCCTCTTCGACCGTTACAACGCCGTCTTTACCGACCTTGCCCATGGCCTCGGCCAACTTTTTTCCGATTTCAACATCCTGGTTCGCCGAGCAGGTTGCTACCTGTTCGATCTGCTTGTTCGAATTAACAGATATGCTCATCTTCTTCAGTTCTTTGACAATTGCCTCTACCGCCATATCAATACCACGCTTTACTTGCATAGCATTAGCTCCGGCAGTGATATTTTTAAGCCCTTCATCGAAGATGCTCTCGGCTAAAATAGTCGCTGTTGTTGTACCATCGCCTGCCACAGTTGATGTTTTTGAGGCTACTTCCTTTACCATTTGTGCTCCTATGTTTTCGAAGGAATCTTCCAACTCGATCTCTTTTGCAACGGTTACACCGTCTTTGGTCACAGTCGGCGAACCCCATGACTTCTCCAAGATTACATTTCGTCCACAAGGCCCCAATGTGATTTTCACTGCTTTAGAAAGTTTCTTTACGCCCTTGCGAATGGATTCTCTTGCATCATGAGAAAACGCTATCTTTTTTGCTGCCATATTTTTCTCCTTTTACTTCTCAATTATTGCCATAATATCTGACTCACCCATAATGAGATACTCTTTGCCGTCTATCTTTACATCTGTACCGGCATAGCTTGCAAAGAGTACTAAGTCGCCTTTTTTGACCTGTACCTTCTTGACTGTACCGTCGTCAAGGACTTTGCCTTTACCAACTGCGACTACTTTGCCTCTTTGAGGTTTCTCCTTTGCGGTATCAGGCAAGACTATTCCACCAGCGGTCTTGTTTTCCGCCTCAAGACGCTGAACAAGTACCTTGTCTGACAATGGTCTGATCTTCATCTGTCTGTGCTCCTTTTACATTAACTTGTTTATCTGTACTTCTTTTGTGCCTTCAAAATCCATCGCTATTATTTTCAAACTACCTTTTCTATGCTCAAAGAGGAAAGGGTTATTTTCTTAAGCCATTGACCTGTGCGGTTGTTCCAGCTACAGCCATACCACGCGAAGAGAACCTATTAGCTCTTTTTCCCCTTCCAGCTAAGTACCCGTCTTTGCTGTTTTCTGCGCTTAGCAAGCATTCTTAACCTCCTGTTTCCCTTCAAAGGTCTCACTTTTCACCTCATTCGTGGCGGGCACTAAGTTTCTCTCTGGCCCAAAGAATCCCACTGCAAGAGCTGTTTTTTTGGGCCAAAATCTCATTTTCATCCTGACTGGTATTTGCACCATTTTACTCCGTCTGGTTCTTTTCTGGTTCGTTCCCTTCTTACTGAGCTCGTTTGCTGCCGAGTTTTTATTTGAATCTTAACCAGGTAATAAACACACGGTTACAAATCGCGCATCTGCCAATCCGCTGGCCAGGTAACAACGACTAAAGGCCACCGCCCGGCTTTTGCTATGTTAACTGGCTAAGAGAGCCTTGTTAGTTTATAAATCAAAATCATAAGGTCGGTTTATATCCTTTTCTGGTTCTGTATATTCGAATTTCTCAACGGCTTCTTCCGCACGTTTTGTTGTGCCCTTTTCTTTCCTGCTGCAGCCGGTCACAGATACCATAGGAGCTATGGCCATCACAAATGCTAACAGCATAACGATTAACTTTTTGGCTATACTTTTCATGGTTTTCTCCTTGTTCAATTAATTGCTTAAATTATTTTAAATTACTTACCTTAAATAGAAGTTATCACTGCCCATCGTTTTATAGCCAGTTATAGTCTGGCTCATTCCACGGGTAATCATTGGGCCCAAGCCATGGATAATCATTAGGCTTTTCAGGTATCTCATCTGGCTCATCGTTGGGTTCTTCTTCAGGATAGGTATTCGGGTCATCCTCTGTATTTTCATCTGAGTGCTCAAGAGGCTCTTCAAGCAGGTAGTCGTCGGGCTCACTAGTTATCCCTGTTGATTCTTCTGCCTGTTCATCGGCAAAAGGAACATATAACTTTTTTACTGGCGTTTCGACGGGCTTTGCCCTGGCCGTTTTGATTTTTTTCTCCTTGCATCCTACCATGATGCACAGTGAAAGAACGCCAAGCGAAATTGTCAGCAATAATACAATGGACTTTATACGTTTCATGTTTCACCTCCCGGGGTAACTCCCCAAAATCCACTTTTTGCATTTAAAGCTCTAATGGCCTCCCGATAAGCTACTATAGTCAATCATTCCCAGGTTTTTCCTTTTATTTCAGGGAGTCTGTTACTTGGCCGACACAATCCAGCAGCAGACTCCCAATTCTCGAAGTTTTTCTTTCGAGCTTATACTGCCCTTTTATTTGTTATTCAGCTTTTTAGCTGTCTTTAATCATTTTGCAGTGAGCTCGATGCTAACCTGCTGACTCTAAAACAGTTGTCTTGTTTGTCCTTACGCTTCTTTGACCTTAACCTTTACAGGTTTAGCCTTCTCGCTTTTTGGTAGGGTTACGGTAAGCACACCATCCTTGCAGGAGGCCTTGATTTCGTCAGGGTTAATATCACCGCCTAAGGAAATATCGCGTCTAAAGCTGCCGTAAGAGCGCTCAACGTGGTAGTAGCCTTTTTCTTTTTTCTCTTCTTCGGCTTTCTTTTCGCCGCTGATGGTTAAGGTATTGCCGTGAACTGAAATGTCGATGTCGTCAGCTTTACAGCCGGGAACTTCGGCTTTTACCACAAATTCGTTTTCATTCTCGGCAACATCAATTGCAAGCCACCGTCGGTAGTCAAGCGACGGTAAGCCCCAATCACCAAAGAAACCTCGGAACAAATCGTCCATTTCATCGTGGAGCCTGGTTAAGGGGCCTCTTTCTCTCTCTCTTCTTCTAACTGGTAATAGTGCCATCTTACTGCTCCTTTCGTTAATTCAATCTGGGTTTCAGAATGGTTTTTTTTTACTTTCCGTACAAATCCTTAATACTATCTTTTGGGGTGTTTTTCAGGGTTCCGCGCCGCAGTTTTTCTCCTAAGACCTTTTATCTTGATTCTCGGCTTTTGATCTTTCTTACGTGCCATAATGAGTCTCCTTTTGCAATTCGGTTAAACCGTTAATTATCAGTCCTTAAATTTCTATAAACCTATCTGATTATTCCTGGCAAGGGTCCTTGTAAAAGACCCTCGCCACAGAGAATTTTGTTACAGTTGGAAGCCTTAGCTGCACCTATAGCCTTTTCTCTTGGGCTTTTCTTCTTTTGTCTGCTTTGGCTTGTTCTTCGGTTTCTTAGCCATTTCTTTGTCTCCTTAAAATGATTGTACGATTGATTTTTTCCGTACTATGCAATTCTCCTTCTTTCGAGGGAAGGTCTTTCCAAATTTGGAAAGGACGAAAATCCCAGACAACGGGGTAGTTACCGACTCATCCTCATCGCTTGGGAAGCTTCTCGATGTTTTCTGCTTCCTTCTTTTTCCTGGAGGGCCTGGTTGCTTTTGATGACTTTGACTGTGCTTTAATGTTTTTCTTACGTGTCATAATGGATCCTTTTGTCGAAAAAGTTTGTAAAATATGCTTCGTACAATTGCCAGAATATTTAATTTACTTAGCAAAAACTATTCACACGAATCCTATTGATTAATCCCTGATAATCTTCTGGGTCAGAGACAGGATTCTTATATTTTGGGGCATCCACTCTTATGGCCAGTGTTCGTATCCCAACCGGTGCAGGCAAAGATTCAGATCGGGTGGATGCCGGCAGTGAAGCAGATGAACGCCATGCATGAAGCCATGAAGCAGTGATTTTGGCAGTAGCACCAGTTTCTTTCGCCTCACTTAATAGAAAACTCCTGTGATTATCATCTTCAACCAGAGCGAGATTTGATGCAGCGGATACTGATAACCGGCCCTCGTGAATGGCCTGCTGAAGGTCGTGTGGCCAGTTTACGATTTCCTCTTGCTCTTGCACCCATGCAGTTGACCGATGACAGATATTAGCCACTTGCTCACGATCCATACCACCTTCCTTAATCAAAACTACCACAGCTACAGCCATTTCAACAGGGCTGAGGTCTTTGCGAAAGAGGTTTTCGGCAAGTGCAATCTCACAGACCTCCCGTCTATCACCCTCAATAATACGGACTTGTACTTCTTTGAGACCCGCTCTTGTGCATGCAGCAAATCTGCGGTGACCTGCAATAAGGTTATAGCGGCCATTCTCGGGGGCCACCACAAGAGGGTTAATCAAGCCAATCCTGCTGATTGATTCAGCCAGCTCGTCAATGCCTTTGTTCTTTCCTGTCAGTCGCATCGGATTCTCGCCGGCGTATACCTTCTTTATGGCAACAGTGAATTCCTTTGTCTTCAACATAGCCTTCGAATCCTCACGATTGTTCTTAGGTTTCTCAGTCTCTGCCAATTGAGCAACAAAAGGTGTGCCAAAAACGCCGATAAGCCTTTAAGGATTGTTGCAAGCGGCTCTAAGAAAAGAGGTTAGGAAGGGAAAAATTTTAATTTGCGAACATAAGAGGATGCAAAATGCTATAATAATCGGGATTTGACACCCGAAGAAGTCGGAAGTAGAATTCCGGTTTAAAAGCCTTGTGGAGGTTTGCAGGTAATATGCTCTTACGCATCATAACAGCAGTGACCGAAGCCGAGTTGCGAAAGAAGTTAAGCCAGCTTCTGAAAAAGCCGGACACAATTGTTGAGGCCGTGACGGACCACAGCCGGCTTTGGAAGAAAATCTCTCGCAGAACCTGCGACCTTGTCGTCTTAAGCAGGGATCTTGTTCGGGACGAAACCCCAGAAGAAATCCATAACTTACGCCAACTGCCGGATGCCCCTTTAGTTGTTGTCCTATCCGAAGAGGAGAATGAAGAAGAGCGAGCTCGGCTCATTTCATGGGGCTGCGATGCCGTACTTAATCCGGGCTTGTCGAGGAGGAAACTTGATAGTGCCTTAAATGCCGTTTTAGGCAGACGACGTAAAGCTGCGCGCCCAACTTTAGCTGTCCGCCCAAAATTAGCTGAACCGGAAATCAGCGATTTTGTTGCTGAAAGCTCATCGATGCAAAAGTTTGTTAGGGTTATTCCGCGAGTGGCAAGAAGCAATTCTTCGGTCCTTATTCTTGGCGAGACAGGTGTCGGCAAGGAAAGGCTGGCTCATGTGCTTCACCGTGAGAGTCCTCGTAAGGACGGGCCGTTTATCGCTGTACATTGTGGGGCACTGCCTGAATCTTTGCTGGAGAGTGAACTTTTTGGGCATGAACAGGGTGCCTTCACTGGAGCCACGAGAGCAAGACGAGGCTGCTTCGAGCTTGCCCATCAGGGCACAATTTTCCTCGATGAAATAGGGGAAATGCCGCTTCACCTGCAAAGCAATCTGCTGCGTGTCCTGGAAAATCACGAAATACGCCGGGTGGGCAGTGAAAAAGCTGTTACGGTAGATGTCCGCGTAATGGCAGCTACTAACCGAGACCTTGAAGAAGAGGTTAAGGCTAAACAGTTTCGCCGGGATTTATACTATAGATTGAATGTAGTGTCGTTAACCATCCCGCCGCTGCGCGAACGCCTCGAAGATATCCCTGAATTGGTCGAGAGTTACATAGATTATCTTGGTCCAAGGATTGGTTGTCCGGTATCAGGGATGACTGAAGAGGCTCTGGAGGCCCTTTCTCAATACTCCTGGCCTGGGAATGTCCGTGAGCTTATCAACGTCATCGAACGAGCAATGCTTCTTTGTGAAAATGACGTTATCACCATAGACGATTTGCCCGAAAGCATAACCGGGCGAGAAGAATTATCCATACAGGAACTATCTCAAGACCCACGTATTTTTCCGGATGAGTGGCTGCAAAAACCTTTGAAGGATGCTCGTAAAGATATTTTGGAGCAGTTCGAGAAAAGCTATTTAGCGAGCCTTCTAACTTCAACCAACGGACGTGTGGGCGAAGCCGCAAAAAAAGCCGGTATTGACTCCCGCAGCCTCTTCGACAAGATGAAACAATATGGGTTGAAAAAAGAAGACTTTCGTTGAGCCGAAATGAATGTTAAGTTCAATTGATTTTCATAACAGGAGATCACACACTTTGGGTATAGATGTAATGACCAAGCTAAATCACACTAATGAGAAATTAGAAAAGCTCAAATCTCGATGGAGTCATAAAAATTCACTATTGATTGTAATGCAGGATAATCCAGACCCTGATGCTATCGCTGCATCATCCGCTCTAAAGGAACTTTCTAATAGAACAGCCGATATAAGCTGTCAAATTGCTTACGGCGGGACAATCGGACGAGCCGAAAATCGCGAACTGACTCACTACCTGGGACTCAACTTCCACCCCTTTCGGGAAGTTGATCCCGGGCATTTCGACCTCATTGCCTTGGTGGATACACAGCCAAGTACAGGAAACAATCCACTACCAGCCGAATTCTTGCCGGATATAGTCATCGACCATCATCCTGTCAGGCCAGTCACACGGAGTGTCACTTTCACAGATATTCGCAAAAATTATGGAGCTACTTCCACAATCCTATGGGAATATCTTTCAGCAGCTAAAATTACTCCCGAAATACCAATTGCAACAGCGTTACTCTATGGAATCAGGTCTGATACACAAGACCTTGGAAGAGAAGCCATCCATGCAGATATTGATGCAATGGAAGCATTATATCCTTTGGCGAATAAGCGGATGCTAAGCCAGATTCAACATGGAAGAGTACCTTCTGCCTATTTCCAAATGCTTACAGCAGCATTAGCCAATACCAGGATATATGAGCATTGCTCAATTTGTAACATCGGAGATGTTACTAACGCTGACATGATCGGGGAAGTGGCTGGCCTTTTACTGAGGCATGAACAGGTTGACTGGGTGCTCTGTTATGGCTTTTATAACGAGCGATTACTGATTTCTCTTCGCACCCAAGACAAGGAGTTCCAAGCAGGTGATGTCATACGCAAAATAGTTCATGGAGTTGGTACCGGTGGTGGACATGCAAGAATGGCTGGTGGGCAAATACCATTACAAGCAGAAAAAGATTTGACATCTGAACGTAACCGCCTGGAGCGATTGATACGCGATAGACTTTTGAAAACTCTTGGGATTAAAAATAAAAGAGGCCAGACTCTCGTCCATATGCCGCCAAAAACATGAATGAAGAAATAGATAATAATCACATTGAAACATAATTATAGTTCCATAAACTGCTGCGGGCCTTTCCTGATTAGCATCACAGCTATTGCGGCAAGTAGAAGACTTGTTATTTTCGATAAGGCTTTTGTCCCGGCCTCGCCAAGAAGCTTCATTAACACAAATGAGAACCTGAAAATCAAACCGGTAACTAAAATGTTCGCTACTAATGAGATTATCGTTGAGTATAACCCAAACTGAGAGACTATCATCAGAGAAGTTGTCAAAACTGCCGGTCCTGCGATCAAAGGCGTCCCCAAAGGGACAGCGCCAAGTTCCTTACCCGGAATTCGACGCCTTTTTGCGGGGCTGACCAAATCTGTAATGGCCAGGCAGAAAAGTATTGCGCCTCCTGCAACCATAAAATCACCCATAGTAATACCGAGCCATTTAAAAATAAGTTTACCGACAAGGACAAAACCGATGGCCGAGCCTAATGCTGTCAGCATCGACTGGGTGATAACTTTCGATTTTTCCCTTTCTTCCATCGCTTCTGTAAGAGAAACGAAGATGGGAAGTACACCGATAGCATCACTGCTACAAATATCGGGATGAATGACAAAATTATGTTCTTCAGCATCCTTATTTGCCTTTGCGGAAAGGTCTGAACAAACTTGTTAAGCCCAAAAAACTCCAGGTTTTTTTAGCTGGGAATATTCCCTTTTCTACAAAGCCTACATCCTCTATGGAATAGAACGCTTTAGGATTGAACCTTTTGATTAGTTCAGCCACCTTTTGGACCTCTCGCCGGGGAACAATTGTAAAGACTACTTTTACCTGTCCGGCAGTGCCGTGCCCGTCTATGCTGGTAACTCCATATTCAGCAGACCTGAGGTATTCCACTAATTCTGATGCGTCTTTTTTCGTAACTACCTGTATAAGCACTACCCCCAGGGATAATTTTTCAGCAATCCAAATACCTACAAAATTGCCCATCGCGAATCCACCAGCATAGGCAATATAGCAAACGGGGTTCGAAAGATTCTTCATAATCTGGCCTATGGCCAGAAGCCATATAAGTATTTCAAAAAAGCCAACAATTGGTGCGAGATATTTTAGGCCTCTTGAGATGAAGATGAGCCTGATAGTACCTATGCTAACGTCTGCTATACGAGCTACAAAAATCAAGAATGGGATAACCGCCCAGGCGTGCAAATCAAAGCCAAATGTTAAGGCTATCATAGTTTTATTCTTTACTGAATTTCAAAACACTACAAAATCTTGTTTTTTAAGTTTTCTCGGGATTATAACCATTTCTTTTTCTGAAAAATCGATGTCTTCTCCCTTTGGAAGGTAATACCTCTGCCTGTTTTTAACTCCTTCTGTTCTCTGACAAAATCGATATGTTGTAGTAATGCCCATGCGGTATTGTTCCATCCCATCTGGTAACCTCTCTGGTGGGCCTGTTTTTCCATCCCGAGGCGTCTTTTCTTATTGAAAACCAGATAATCAAGGGCTTCTGCTATTTGATTAATTGACGGTTCACCCGGGTCAACGAGGATGCCTCTGCTATGTCGGCCAAAGATAAGACCGGTTGGACATCGCCTATTTGAATGAATTAGTTCAACCGCATATCTAAACTTGCTTGCTATTGCGACCCTCCCTGCTCCCAGCGTGTCAGCTAATATACCACTTGATATTTGCTGCATATTAAGATAAGGCAAGACCATAATATTTGTAACACCATAAAGCTTCAACAAAGTCTTCTCATCCAGAAAAGTATCAAGAAAAACAACATCGTATTTGCCAAAATCCACGTCTTTAAGTTCTTTTACTTTACACCAGGCTAGCTTAGATTCATCCAGGGCTTTGGTCAGAGCTGCTTGATACTCTTGGCATTCCCTACCCCCCTGTGTTTTTACAAATTCGGGATGCCATTGGCCCGCGATCAGATACACAATATTTTTCCTCTGACTGCCTGTACAGGATTCATGCAAAAACCTGCCATACGCTCGAATGCCATACTGTATTCCCTTGTCGGGTGATAGAAGTCCGAGCGTTGTAATAAGAAACCATCCTCTGAGCCCATATTCCTCCTTTATAGCTAATCTGTCATATTGAGAAGGATGCTGCATCCTAATACCGTGGTCTATATGCTTCAACTTGGAGTGGTCGGTTCCATATAGCTTCGACTCAAGTAGTTGAATAGCACTTTCAGTGGTGACAATCAGCCCATCACTATACGTAGCGAGGTCTTGCAGCACTTTTTTCTGATGGGGATCAGGCTCATCTAACACGGTATGTAAGTACACCAAAGTCGTTATTCTCTTTTCGGTGAATGCTTTTGTCATTTCCACAAAATTAGTACCCGCACCCTCATTGCCATGCTCATCCGGGTCAAGTCCGTATTCGTGCTGCAGTATGACTGTGGTGGGATTTGTACCTTCGTTTGCTCTGGCTATAATATCCTTTATAGCATAACACCACGATTCGGGATTGTATTGGTCAATAACGAGGTCCACAGGGATATCATAGGGCAATCCCTCGTTATCAATCGCCGTCACCCTTATATGGCCAACTTCCCCTGTAAAATGCTCCAGAGCATTTGCCAGATCGCGTGAAAATGTGCCTATTCCACATCTTCGTGGTGGGTACGTACTTACAATTCGTATGTTATAAGGCATTATATGTTATCCATTATATGGTTGCTTTTCCATCGAACATTCAATGAAGCAGGATATAGTATTAATCTAAAAAATCAAGAACACACTTAGTAATAACAAAAGCTTGCAATGATTAGTTTCAATATCCGCTTATATTAAAGCAGCATTTGATTAGTTGTCCGTGTATCCTATTTATTCATTAATTCACCTTCGGATTGACCATTATCTGGCGGGAAAAAAGGAAGATACCAAGCTCAGAGGAAAATTAAAACAACCAGATAATGCTTAAATTCCTGACACCATTTTGACACCACAAGTGGCCATTTTCTTAGATTACAAAAAATCGACCTCAAATTTTAGCTCAATAACAAAAATTTTATAGGAACTTTACCAGTAAATAGTATATTAAATCCTATTTTTGCTAAAAAATTTTTTTCATCTGCGTTTTTCGGCTGTTATTAAAGCTTATTTCGGACCTATGGAGCGAAAAAACACCTGCGTGGAGACATTTTGGATACAGTGAAACAAGGTATGAAGTTAAGCGTGGATGGGCCTCTTTTTCGCTATTTATATTCTTCGGTTTTGTGTCGAATAATTTGGCCTTCAATCATATAAATAACATCTTCTGCGATGTTAGTTGTATGGTCAGCTATCCGTTCCAAATGACGTGAGGCTGATAGCAAATGGATCAAAGATGATATCTGTTCTGGATTTTTTACAATAGCTTCCTGGACTTTTAAGTACATCTGACGATTCATTTGATCAACTATATCGTCACTTGCACAAACCTTATGAGCAAGCTTGGCATCATGATTAACCAAAGAATCCAAACTCTCTTTTAGCATTGACTGAGCGTTGTGAGCCATATCGAGTAGATCACTTGAGATATCGATTTTAGGTTTAGTTGCAAGAAAGATCGCCCGTTCGGCAATATTTACAGCCAAATCTCCGATACGTTCAAGGTCATTATTTATCTTCAGAACAGCGACTATAAAACGCAGGTCAATAGCTACCGGCTGATGCAGGGCAAGAATCTTCAGGCAGTCTTCCTCGATTTCAACTTCTGTGTGGTCAATATTTATATCATCGTCTATTATTTTTTTAGCTATTTCACTATCTCGCTTCTCAATAGATAATGTGGCATCCCTTACAGAAGTTTCTATTCGTGCTCCTAAAGATAGCAGTTTCTTTTTCAGATTTTCGATTTCTCTTTGCAGATGTTTTGGCATTTTAACTTTCCCTTTTCAGTATCTGTTGTCATAGGAGGATGATAAAATACAATCTGTTTCGCCATCACTCAGCGCTATTTTCCCATTTTCTTTCGAGACGAGTTCGGCTTTTGAATAATCAAAAGAAGTTGGAAGCTCATTGATCAATTCTATTCGGTTCCGGGGCGGGATCCTTATGCCTTTCATGCCGGCCCTGATGTCTTTTATATTGTTAATAGTTTTACCAAAGTGATACGTTCGGCAATCTAATCGAACATAAGACTGGGTCAGTTCAAGAGCCTGGCCAATAAATAAGTGGTTGTGCGCTTGGGGGTAATTTTTTACTGTATGGACTTTCCAGATTTTCTTTTCTTTTTGCTCGCTCATTTATCCAAATCTTCCTGTAACATAATCTTCGGTTTGTTTTTTGCCAGGATTGCGGAATATTTTAACAGTTGAGTCATATTCTATCATCTCACCAAGACAGAAAAAAGCAGTTCTTTCACTGACTCTTGCAGCCTGCTGCATATTGTGGGTAACAATAACGATTGTATAGTCATTTTGTAGCTTATCTATCAGATCTTCTATTTTTCCCGTAGCTATCGGGTCCAACGCAGAACATGGCTCATCCATCAATATGATGCTGGGCTTAGTTGCCAAAGCACGAGCGATGCAAAGTCTCTGCTGCTGACCACCTGACAAGGCCAAAGCCGATTTTTTCAAATCATCCTTGACCTCTTCCCAGAGAGCCGCGGCCTTGAGGCTATTTTCTACAATTTGTTGTAATTTTGAACGACTTTTTACTCCCTGCAATTTTGGGCCATAGGCAACGTTTTCAAACATGCTTTTTGGAAAAGGATTTGGCTTTTGAAAAACCATGCCAACCTGCTGGCGGAGATTAACAAGATTGGTATTTTTATCATATACATTATGGCCATTCACCAACAGCTTGCCTTCTACATGGGTATGAGGGATAAGATCATTAATTCTATTGATACTTCGCAGAAAAGTGCTTTTTCCGCAGCCGCTTGGGCCGATTATCGCCGTTACACTACACGGGTAAATCTCCATAGTTATATCTTTGACACCAACTTTGGAACCGTAATAAAAGCTGAAGTTCTCGGATTTTATTATAGCGCATTTACAATCTGTTTTTTTCTCTCTGTTTGCAGAATCTGCTTTCCGGCTCAAACTTACAACAGAGTTGATGTGGTCGATGTTTGCTTCCTTTTCCAAAGCGGGTATCGGCATATTATCTTTTCCTTTTTGCATTATAATCAAATCTCTTTATTGGTTTACTATCCTCTCAGCTTTCTGGAAACTCTTGCCCGCAGAACAATTGCAATGGCATTAAGACACAGTATCAGCAAAACAAGCGTTACTACCATACCATACTGATTGTGAGGCACGAGCATTGCAAGTCTGTCTCCGACGGCGATATCATAACTGCCATAGGATAACGTTCTTGTGGGATCAAACAGCGATTTTGGTAAAGGCCCAAGTGCAACTGCTCCGGTAAATAAAATAGGAGCTGTTTCACCAGCAACTCTGCTAAGACTCAAAATAAGACCAGTCAGAATCCCTGGAAGTGCAGCAGGTAAAGTCACTTTCACGAATGTACTAAATCTGCTTGCACCCAGTCCTAAAGAGGCTTCCTTGTAGGTTTGCGGCACTGAGCGAATTGCTTCTTCGCTTGCCCTGATCATAACGGGCAGAGTCAATACTGCTAAAGTTAGAGAAGCCGCTAAAACACATGGCTTGGACGGGCCGCCGAAAAGTGGGATAAAAAATAGGACAAAAAACGCCAGACCAAACAATCCAAAAACTATACTTGGGACACCGGCAAGTGTATTTATGCACATACGAATAATCCTGACAGCAAGATTATCCGAAGCACATTCTACCAGATAGGCTGCAGAAATCACTCCCAGAGGAAATACGAACAGCATCGCTAAAAGCGTAAGCAGCAGTGTACCTAAGATTTCAGGTCCGACACCGCCAAAATAATGCCCTGGTGTGCTGTCATCGATAAAATACTGCCAGTAAAATCTAGATTCAGGTTTCAGCATTTTGTCGAGATTATTCTCAACATACCCAAAAAGAGGTTCTAATTTTGTCCCCGCAAATTCTTCTGCTCTTGAGATGCGAATTTTAATTAATGGCTGTCTGGGTTCTTTCTGAACCCATTGTTCAGACCACAATAATTCATCCAGAAGTTTTTGAGCCATGTCCCAGCGTGTGGCACCGTATCGCTCCATAGTTAAAGCAGGTAGTGGGTCACTGGGCTTAGGGCCTAAGAGACGAAAAATAATCTCTTCAATTTGCTGCAGTGAACCAGCATATTGCCGGCTTTTATTCAAATCGATATTTTCGATGGATTGGGAAAAATCTTCAGCTAATGTAAAAAACTCAGCAGCAGCGGTATCAGCCAAATCTTTATCCAAGCGATATTGCAGAATATAGTTGATGTTTTCTTTTATTACTTTTTTATCATTACTTTCGAAGGCCGCTTGGAGCCGGTCTCTGATGTCTCTTGCGAGCGAACGGATTCTCTGGTAATCTTCGTCGGTTACTTCTTTATATCGCAATTCCTTGCCAAGTTGACGGTAAATCTGTTTTGTTCTGTCTATTAATTCTTCGGTATCAATGCCATGTTTGAAATCATCCACAATCTCATACACAGTTTTACGAAAACTCTCAGTCTCAGCATTTTCGGCCTTGAGACTTGCAGGATTACCCCTGTTATAAAGGTCAAGCTGCATTTTTCTAAATTCGACCGTATCTTTGAATATAACAGCTTTTGCGCCACGCCAGACCATAGGGCCAAGAACAATCAACAGCACAGATGTAAGCAGTACAACACTTGTCCCTGTCAGGATGGTAAACGCTTTATCAGTTATTCGGCGAATAATATGGCGCATAGATTAAGATTTCCCCGCTTTCTTCTTGGCAGAGGCAAGGAAATATTCACTTATGATATTAAGTAAAAACGTCATTATCAAAAGCACGACACCTATAGCAAAAAGAGACCGGTAATGGGGCGAGTCCTTTGGTGTTTCTCCCATATCACCGGCTATAGTAGCCGTCATGGTACGGACAGATTGGGACAAGTCCCACCAGGGAGAAGGTATCTGATTAGCATTTCCTGATGCCATCCAGACCACCATCGTCTCACCAATAGCCCGCATCATTCCCAATACAATCGCTGCAATGATTCCACTGTGAGCCGGAGGTATTACCACCTTGAATATTGTCTCAAATCGCGTTGCTCCTAAACCGTAAGAGGCTTCTCGCAGTTCCCTGCCAACCGCCGATATTGAATCTTCAGCTACACTGATTATTGTAGGCAAAGCCATTATTGAAAGAATAATCGAAGCATTTAAGGCGTTAGTGCCGGTTGTAAAGCCCCATTTGTTTTGCATCCATGGAGCTAAAACAAGGACTGCAAAGAATCCGTAAGCCACCGATGGAATGGCCGCAAGGATTTCAATAACCGGTTTTATAAAATCTCTGACTTTTAAAGAAACTATATCACTTAGAAAAATTGCCGCCAGGATTCCGGTCGGAACGGCAAATACAAGTGCGGCTATGGTCACATATAAAGAACCGACAATCAAAGACAGGGCACCGAATTTAGGTGTATCGGCTTCTGGATACCAGGACTTTGTTGTCAGAAATTCAGTTAAGCTGAACTTCGTCAGGAAAGGAATCGCTTCACGAATGACAAAAAAGAAAATCAGCAGTACCAAAAGAACGGAGCTACAGGTTATCAGAAAAAGCAGCAGACGCCCCAGGTGATGAAATAAAAAACCACTCATGTCCTCTAACGATGTAAGAACCAGCGACTGACTTTTGCCGGCCGCTGGTTTTAATTCAAGGTTTTGAGCGATATTATCCATAAAGTTATGTTAATAGTTAGTCACTGGAATAAAACCTTTAGCTTCGATGATTTCCTGGCCGGTTTCAGTCAGGTAAAAGGTGCAGAATTTATATGTCATACTGCCGAGTTTTGGATACCCGTTTGTGAACATAAACAAAGGTCTTGCGACTGGATATTGACCCGTTGTAATGGTCTGCCTTGAAGGAAAAATCCCGTCAACCTTCAGAGCTTTGACATTGGCATCTAGAAACCCGATTCCAACATATCCGATAGCTCCAACAGTAGTTTTTACTCTGGCATGCGCCTGTGGATTGGAATTTACATATTCGACTTTTGACCCCATTTCTTCTTTGTTCATAACAAGACCGTGAAAGGTCTCATAAGTTCCCGATGAGGTATCGCGGCTGATTACCACGATAGGTAAATTCGGCCCGGCAACTTCTTTCCAGTTTGTAATTTTGCCCTTGTATATATCACGAATCGCAGAGGTGCTTAGCTGTGTAACAGGATTGGAGGGGTGAACGACAATGCAGACACCATCCATAGCTACTACGTGGGCCACAGGAAATATCCCGTTCTCAACAGCTTTTTTGAATTCTTTTTCTTTCATAAAGCGACTCATAATAGCAATATCACATCGGCCATCGATCAGTGCCGCTGCACCGGCACCACTTCCCGGTTTGTTGACGGTAATTTTCAAATCCGGGTAATTACTCTTGAAGGCCTCGACGAAGGCATCGGCTATTGGGCCGACTGTGGTTGAGCCTTCGATTTGCAGGGTCTGTTTTTCAGCAGCGATTAGCTCAGAGGCTAAAACCAAACCCATCATAATCAGACCGCATACAATAATTCTTTTCATTTTAAAATCTCCTTTTTTCACTTTCCTGAATTATACGATTCTAATGTTAGATTTTTGTTGGAACCTGGTTAGAATTTAGTAAACATTGTTAGAACTTGAAAATCAGGTCTGCTTGTAATTTGCGGTAGTCGGCATTGTTGTCGCCCCACTCATTGTGGAAGTATGTAAGGGCTGTTTGCCAGTTATTAGCTATCTGGTACTTGAAGCCGAATGTATGGCCTCTTCCATTGGTTCCACCACCAATGAAGTCTGAGTCGGTAAATGCACCTAACACCGCATCCGCCTGCAGGTCTCGGTAGTTATAGCTGGCCTCCCATGTGCCGGGTTTTTTTGCTTTATTTACCTTGCAGCCTATCAGCCAGCCTGTGTCCTGTGATGAGGCTGATGCAGTGTTCTTGGCATAGTCGCCGAAGACAGCCACTGGCATTTCTTTGACCTCAAAGCCAAATTCCCCGAATGCTTCAAAGATGTCGTAGTCGCTGGCGAACCTGTTGCCCGAACTTGTGTTGCCGAAGAAGCTGGTTGAGGTTGACCAGGTACCTTTCAGGTTTCCGCGACCTTTTATGTCGGCATAGTCGAAATAGCTTATGCCGCCCAGCAGGTAAGGGCTGTTTTTAAATGTGTGCTTCAAGTATGCTTGAGCACCCCACAGAGATGTATTGGCACCTGCTGAGTTTTCATTGACCCAGAAGCCGCCTCCGTTGATGTGCAATTTGTCATAGTCTCCAAGAGCAATAACGTACTTTGCGGCGATACCTTCAGGATTTACATCACCGTCCCAGATAAGCTGATTTCCGCCAACCTTGTAGAACGGGTTCTTCATTTTACCGCCTATGAGGTTGAACGCTGGAATACCATTTGGATGCCAATCAAAGTAGGCCAGATCCAGCCAGAGTTCTTTGCTGGAGAAGCTGTCTTCTAAGGTCTGATTTGTCGAGGCTGGGTCTGCCGAGCCACTGGCAATTCTAAACCCAAGGTCAACTTCGCTGTTGACCTTTGCATCAAGTCCTAATCGTGCCCGTATTCGGTGACGGTTACGGCCCTTTTGCCAACTGCTGCCTTGTGTATCTCTTGTTTCATGTCTGTAGCGCAAATCCCCGCTTAACTTTACATTTTCGACCCATTTGAGGCTTTCAGGCAAAGCCCCTATTTGCTTTTCCTCTACCGCTTTTGAGATTTTTTCATCAACATTTTGCTCCTGAACTTTCTGCGATGCCTCCAGTTGTTCAAGCCGCTGCTGCATCTGCTGCAGCAGCTTAGCTTGTTCTGCCAGTTGCCGTTTCAGCTCTGCTAATTCGTCAGCCTTTACACCTCCTCCTGAAGCCAGAACGAGCAGCCACACCAACAATAAGATTTTCTTTTTCATTTTGTACCTCCATAAAAATTGCACCTTCAATTCGGTTCTTCAGGCCAATCCCGAAGAGCTTATTTGCTGAAAAATTATTTTAAGAGTGTTGGGAAGATATTAGGGGATTGTTAGAATTATGTTTATGGTGAAAAAAAGCCCACCCACAGGTGGTGGGGCTAACTAAAAATAATTTGTCGGCTACCACCCCATCATTTATCATTCACACTATGTCGAAAATTGCTGGGTATATGGTAACATGGACCACCTATGGCAGTTGGTTGCCGGGAGACGAACGAGGATACGTTGAAGACGGTCAAATTCTTCCGGGCAATACATACACCCTGAAAAGAAATATGAACAGGCAAAAGTCTTCCACTGTGCGACTTAATGCGCAGGAAAGGAAAATTGTGCGGCAAGTAATCCTTGCCGAAGCAAAGAGAATCGGCCACAAAATTCAGGCTCTTGCGGTCTGCACAAACCATATCCATTTGTTGGCAGAGCCTCATTCAGAATCCATCGCTGATACGGTTGGAAGGTATAAAAGTATAACCACCCGGGTTCTCTGGCAGCACGGGCGTAAAGGACGAATATGGACCAGAGGTTATGATAAGCGTTTTTGTTTTACCAAGGAAGAACTCCTGCGAAGAGTACAGTATATCGAAAACCACAACACTTAGCCCCCAGCACCTGTGGCTGGGGCCCTTATTGGCGCAAGCGCCTGTGGCCGGGAAGCAGGGTTCTGGTTTTACCCCACAATACCTCATAATGGAAATTCTGGAGAGAACCTAAAGCGATTGACTGGGCTAATGCGATGACATCCGCTTCTGCTTTAGGAAATTGTGCCATTTTTCGTAAGCTCCTTAAAATTAAGAACTTATATTGCGTTTCCCCGCATCCCTGCAGGACAGTTGTCTTGTATCGTTCTGTTACGTTATACATTGCTGTAAATAAAACCCATTTAATGCAACCAGTTAAGATTCCGGGCAATGAGGAGTTCTGTCATCTTGGCATGATGAGTGTTTTTCATTGCCACTGGTTTCATCTTAAAGGAATACCTGGCAGCAATATCACGTACATCTGGGGAATCGTCATATGTCAAAAGAACATCGCCTGCAAGATTTTGGGCGGTTTTGAAAAGCAGTTCATGGTCGATTTCATGGTGTGTATATAGTCGTTTCCCGGCTCGCTTGCTGTTTACGCCTCCAGCAGTATATGGTGGATCAATGAAAAACGCCGCAAGTCGTCTGCGAGAATGCTGGCGAATGATTTCTATTCCGTCCCCGCATATGAATGTAAAGCGTTCACGCGAGCGCCCAATCGCTCTTATGCGTTTCGCTAATGTCTCAGGATACCACCGAGACTTCAACCCTTTCCCATTCTCGCCATTCTTTATGAGACTTGAGCCTGGGGCCAAAATACCGCCATGGTAGGTACGGTTCTTGAGTATTGTACGAAACGCCTCCTCTTGAACATTTGTGGAGTTGGAGAGAATAATATCCTTTACGTTTCTCAAAGTAAGGTCGAATTCCAGTATCTTTTGCGCCAGCCACTCCGCATCACCGCCAAGAATGGTTTGCCAGACGGCAGCAATTTGCTTGTCCAATTCTACAAGCAGAACATGTTCAGCCAAACCCTCAAAAGCTACGGTTAGACCAACTATTCCACCACCAGCAAAAGGCTCAACAAATAATGAAGGGCGTTTGTCAATACTTGTTAACCATTGGCGTATGCGAGGAACCAACCATGTCTTACCGCCAGGATAACGAAAAGGGCTTCTCTGCGGAACTGAGGCAACATTAACCACATGCTCCGACAGTGGCGTATCGAATAATGCCATCTGATACTCTTCACTAAAATGGCGCATCGATCACCTCCGTATCTGGCGGGTTGTTATTGTCTAATTTCTCATCAACCTTGCTCTGAAGTACTTCGAGGAAATTGCTCATATCACCAGGTTCAGACCGCGTTATTTTTTCTACGCTCTCGTTAAATTTCGTGTAAATAATTTTCCATCGCTTCAATTTGAAAACATTAGAATCTGTGTTGTGAACCAAGTCGTACACAAACCAAGCAATGTCAGCGAGTGACGGGTCAACTTCCTGCAACGTGGGTAAGGTATGGAAAAAGCCACGGTTCAGAGCAACTGCTGTTTTCTTTCCCCATGCTTTGAGTATTCCGCCCTTGAAAATTAGCTGTGGGGCAAGCCTCTTCCGTGAAGACGAAAGGTAATCGGGCTTGGGGTAGTTTGGTTGTGTACTCCAGTCCAATGTTACGCGTTCCCCATGTGCTTCCATGTAATATTCAAAAGGATTTCGGATATTGCCTGAGATATACACTGCCTGAACTTCAAGTGCACCAAAGTCCGTCACTTTTCCAGCGGCATCATAAGAGCAGAGAACAACATCAACGTTACCCGCCGAGTTTCCATGTTTGTCCTTGAGTCTGACTTCGGTTAAAGTCGTCCATTTGGATCCCTCCGGAAAGAAGAACGAGGCAGAATCTTCAGCAATCAACCATTCCTCGCGAAAGCGAATGGGGCATGTGATGACAACATCTGTTCCGTCATATATGCTGCAAACTCCAAGAGGATTGTTCGCTTTGTCCTTGGTGCAGTTGGGAACCTTATTCCCAAAACGGCACAGAGCATTTTCACGGTAACGCTTCGCCTCAGGGGTAAGATTATTTATTGGGAATCCGAATACTTCTGCAAGCGGCTGCTTAGCCATGTCATTAACCTTTCTTGTGATTTATATCCCTACTATGTCTGGTGGTTGGAAAAGACTGATTCCGTTTCTTTGCCTGAAAATCTCATTTTTTCGCTTAACTGCCTTAAAATAAAAGACTTAAAATCTAACTTTCCCGCTTTGGCGGGTCTTTGAGTATCCTTTCTGGGCGGCAAAGTCAATTGACTTAATCATAAAGCAAATTGACCTGACCGTAAAGTCAATTGACTTAGCTGCAAAGTAAACTGACTTTGTCGCAAAGTAAACTGACTTAGCTGCAAATCAAATTGACTCTGCGACAAATCAAATCGACTTAGCCGTAAAGCAAATTTCCTTTTGGATAAAGTAAACCGCCTTGGCGGTAAAGTCAACTGACTTTGTGGTCAGCTTTTATTCTTCAGAGTTACCGGCAGGGTTTCAATGTATTTACGGATTTCATCGCGCACACGGCGGTAATGGCTGATTTTCTCCTCTTCATTTTTTGCATTAGCTGCAAGCTTAGGCGGGTCGTCAAATCCGCGATGAATGATTTTTGTCTTAGCAGGAAAAACCGGGCAGTTCTCTTCCGCATGGCCGCAGAGAGTGATGCAATAATCAAATTCAACTCCTGTAAACTCACCAACAGTCTTACTGTGCTGGTCTGATATATCAATGCCGGCTTCTTTCATAACCTGCACTGCATACGGGTCAATACCTTTAGCCTCAATTCCAGCTGAAAGAGGAGTTACCGTGTTGCCGATTAAGCGGCGAGCGAAACCTTCAGCCATCTGGCTCCGGCAGGAATTACCCGTACACAGAAACAGTACTTTTAACCTTTTAGCCATTTTCAAAATCTCTGGTGCTTAACGGTAAATGAACTGTAAATGTGCTTCCTTCGTTAACCTTACTTTCGACGGTCACGTAACCCCCATGAACCTGTGCTATATGCTTTACTATCGATAAACCTAATCCCGTCCCTCCAAGTTTGCGACTTCTGCCTTTATCGACAACATAGAAACGCTCAAAAATGCGGTCGAGATGCTCTTTTTCTATTCCGCAGCCTTGGTCGGATACAGTGACAAGAACCTCGTTTTCTTGTTTCTTGGCACTAACTTGTATCGTGCTGTTGTCCAGACTGTATTTAATTGCATTATCAACAAGATTAAGTACCGCCTGTTCTATAAGAGCAGCGTTTATTTTTGCTGTTATCTCTTTATCACAGGACAATTCGACTGTTATATTCTTTTGGTCTGCTTTAACTTTGGATAGTTCAATAGCAGAAACGAGAGCTGGCCTTAAACTTGCTTTTTCAAAAGATAACCTTCTTTTTTCGCTGTCTTCCTCTAATCGCGAGAGACTCAGAAGGTCTTCGATTATAGCGTTGAGCCGGTCAGAATGTTTGGCAATGATTTTTAAAAACTTCTTTGTTTTTTGTGTGTCGTTTACCGCCCCGTCTAACAGTGTTTCAACAAATCCCTTAATAGAGGTAACAGGGGTCTTAAGCTCATGAGAGACGTTAGCTACAAAATCGCGTCTTACTTCTTCTAACTGGCGGGTGCGGGTAATATCATGTAACACCAGCACAGCACCGATATTATTACCGTTATTGTCACTCAGAACAGAACCATTTAACTGAAGGAAACGACCGCCGTTATTTGATACAAAACATTCGGTTTCAGTGGCTTGTTTATTTTCAAGGGTATTTTTTATATACTGCTGGAGCTGAGGATTTCGGATGACCTCTTCAACAGATAATCCCCCTGACTTGACCGCATCGATGCCAAGCAGCTCTGCTGCTGCTTTGTTGATGCTGACGATATGTCCTGATGAATTAACCGCTAAAACCCCCTCAATCATACCCGAAAGAATTGCCTGCGTCTGGCTTCGCTCTTCGCTGATTGTGTTAATCCTTGCATTAAACTGCCGGGCCATTTCATTTAGAGCCTTTGCGAGTTCAGCCAGTTCAACTGCATTCGGTATAGATAGCCTCATATCGAGTTTGCCTGAAGCGAAGTTTTTTGCCACTTCAGTCATCTGTTCTACAGGACGGCTTATTTTCTTGGATATAGCTAAACTTATCACCGCCGCACAAACTGCTATGAACACAGCCGCCCAGAAAAGATTTTTATAAATATTTTTAAGTGCTTCATCAATCGCTGTAACAGGTACGGAAGTTCTAACGATAGCCAGGACTTTGTCCTCCTGTTTTATAGGGACTGCCAGATACATCATTCTTTTGCCAAGTGTCTCGCTGAACCGAAGTGATTTACCCGAATCTTGTTCCAGGGCAACCTGAAACTCAGGCCTATCAGAATGATTTTTCATACGGCTGGGTGTTTCATCGGAATCTGCTATTACTTCGCCATTTGGCAAAATCACCGTAATCCGTGTAGAGCTGGCGGCCACTATTTGTTTACAAAAATCGTCAATTTCTTTAAAGCCGTGGGCAATCAAATTGACTGATATCTGTTTTTCGATTAAATGTGCGCGTGATTTAAGGTCATCAGCCACCTGATTAAGGTGAAATTTACGTATCGATTGTGACCCATACCAACCTACACCAACTACTGAAATTACAATAATCAGCAGAAAAGATGGATAAAGCTGCCATAATAACCGCTTTTTAAGCATTGATTAATCCTTAAAGCGATATCCAACACCGCGAACAGTTTCAATATATTTACTACAAGAGCCTAATTTTTTGCGAAGCCCAACTATTTGAACATCCACAGCTCTGTCTGTAACGAGGTAATCATCACCATGTAACGCATCGACAATCTGGTAACGCGTAAAAACCAGGCCCGGTCTTTTGGCTAATGCGTAAAGGATATTGAATTCAGTAAAAGTTAAATCAACCGGCTTGTTTTTGATTAGCACCTGACGACGAGCAGGCTCTATAGTTAATTCGTGAATTTTCACAGGTGCCTTTTCTAAATCACGGGCTATCGTCCGATGTAGAATCCGCCGTACTCTGGCTACAAGGACCTTTGGGCTGAACGGCTTGGTTACATAATCATCTGCCCCCAATTCCAGACCAGTAACAATATCTGCCTCTTCGCCCTTGGCTGTGAGCATTATGACAGGAATATACTGCGTTTTGACATCGCTTTTCAGTTTTTTGCAGACCTCTAAACCATCGATACCAGGAAGCATCAAATCCAGTATAACCAGATCGGGCAGTTTGGCCCTGGCTTTTGCCAAAGCCTCCTCACCTGTGGTGGCTGTCTCGGTATTGTAACCATTCTTGTCGAGGTTATACCGAACCAGCTCAAGGACATCTTCTTCATCATCTACGATCAGAATATTTTCTTTTGCCATAATTTTTTTCTATCTTTTTCACATTAGCATATTATTAGATTATTGTCAGATTTTTGTTAGACTCTGTTCCTTAGTATACAACAGATCAATTTAATCTCAAGGGACTAATTGCATGCAAACGATTTTGCTGCATAAGGAGTTTTGGATTGTGAAAGCCAAGAAAAACACTCCGGTTCGTTGGTCGAATGAAGAGGTCAGGTTACTGAAGAAACTTTTCCCGAAAGGGAAAGCAGGAGAAATAGCCAGCCAACTCGGAAGGTCTGTCAATGCGGTAAGAATGAAGGCACACAAACTGGGACTTAGAAAGCCGAACCAGTACCCTGTTTGGTCGAAGAAAGAGCTGAACGTGCTGAAGAAACTATATCCGAGAAGAACGGCAGAGGAAATAGCTGACCGGATTGGCAGGCCGGTACAGGCGGTAAGAAAGAAAATATTCAAATCAGGTCTCAAGAGGAGAAGACATTAAAGATACTATCGAGCGGCGACTGTTCGTGCGGAATTGACAGTTACAGGCAATCGTTACAATGGTGGGGTGGGTTGAGCGATTTTGACGATAAAAAAGAACGGAGCTGGTAAGCGGAGGGAGGGAGTGAAACCAGCTCCGTTCGTAATGAACTGAGTAAACATTAAAACCGCACATCCACTTTTTTTATTGTATCTGAAAAGCTGTTCATATTCAAGAGAAAAATTGTCATAGCTGAAAAATTTACGCATCGAGCGGATTGTGGCAATTCTACGGGCGTAAAGTGTCTGTCAGAGCTGTCCTGTGAGATTCTATAAGCAGCCTTAACTGAGTTTTCTTTTCACCATCACCGCACCGAGGGCGAGGAAAAGAAGCGTGGCTGGTTCGGGGATATTCATACCGCCAAGATAATACAATTAGTTGCACGAAGCAAGTTTACGTAAGTTCTTTATACCATCAATACCTATTAGAAAAACAAGTCATATTCTTCAACCCCTCTGCATCATCTTACTCATGTAGTTATGTTGACGATTTTAATTGCTATAAATGATTGCGTTGAACAGGAGGCGAAAAGTCCCGTGTGGCTGCCCGCGATGCTGGACTCGAAATCCCAATAGAATGATTTTTCCTTTGCCGTATTGTACTTCGACAATTGCCGGTTTGTCGGTTATAAGCTCTTTTCCTCTGATCCATCCGCTTTCCAGCAGGACTGTATCCGAATATCGCGCCACAACGCGGGCAGGGAAACGGACTTCAGGGTCTCGAGGGTCGTTATTTTCTTTTTTCGACTCTCCAGTTAATTCAAATGCCTGGGACCTTGCAAAGTATCCGGATATCCATTCCGGGGTTCCGTAACCGACCGGATGTGTCTTGTCTATCCAGATGCGCAGGATTGAACCCGGGCAGAAAAATTCCTTCGATGTTTTGTTGCGAACAACGTTGCGGACAGGGATATTGAAATACTCGATTGGAAGATTACACGAGCTGTCTATGCAAACCAAAGTTCCTCCATTCCGTACAAAGTTCTGCAGAGAGATAATTCCTTCAGAGCCGATGCCACCGACATATTGCGGCTCGGTTGTGTCCACGGCTCGTCCCTTAATTATTGAGCGGGGACTGACGGACGGTAAAATCAGGCAGTCATATCTTTTTCTTAGATTACCGGCCAGTATTTCGGCGTTGTGCAGGGAAGTGTAAGCAAACTCGAAATTATCCAACACCAGCCGAGTCCATCCTTCGTCCATGCTGGCCGTCCAGGGTTGATAAAGGCCCAGACGTGGCGGTGATATGCTCTTACATGCAGTCGTTACTTGCGAATATTTTTGCTCCACACCAATCAATGAGGCGGAAATACCTTCAAGAAGTTTTGGCGCTGCTTCGGCCACGTTTTTCGTATCAGGTATGAACAAAGAACCGCATGGCATTTCCTGACCGGTTATATTCTTCCATCGTGTTTGCGAAGAGATTACCTGAAAAGCGATGCCGGCCTTAAACAAACGGTTCATCAGGCGATAGTTATCATTAGCACCGGCCTGCACTACGTAACCGCAGGACTCTTCGGGCGCCCCTGTTACTTTACCTTGCGGCATTGTCACAGCCTCGAGTTTTTGGGCCCGGGATTCAAATGGCTGATATACACTCACACTACGGACACCCATCTGTAACGGCAAAGTCCAGCCTGCCGTGTCATACGGGGCTTCGGGCGGCCCTTCGGGATAGTAGGACCGATTCGGATATACCTGCCGTTCCATCATATCGTTCAGATGAGAACGGTATGGCTGTGAACAATAGAGGATGTATGTCCCGGCCGGATAGCGCACGCCATCGGCTGAAAATTCGTCTTCCGCCTGATGTACCTCGACACCCGTGGCGTGCAGAACAGACAGCATTTCCGCTGCGGTTCGAGCCTCGAGTTGGTCAGGAGGAACCAGCCATGCAAACGGCGGCTCTGTATTGCCGCGTTCTATCGCATCGCGTGCCTGTTTGATTGTGTTGCTCGTAACAAGGTCATGATACCGTGCCGCCAACGTAAACAGGCTCATGCAGGCATTTTTTTCGTAATCCACGATATCGCGCAGTCGCCACCAGCCACCCTGCCATGGGTCGGGAAAGTTGGTCGCCATAGCATAATCGGGCATACCTCGACCTCTTCCGCGAAGCTCGCTTTTTCGTTGGAAAACAGGCGAGGCAATTAGTACACTCGCCGCTTCAGTGAGTATTCCTGTTATGTTATGGCGATATGCTGTGGTGCGGAAACCTCCCTGCCACCAGTTATCGTACATTGCGCTATTAATAATGCCTTTCTTACCCGCCCGGGTAAGCTCCGCCGCCATATGTCCTCCGATTATCAGCATCATATAGTCGTTTAGTGGATGGACATTTGGATTTTTGGGGTCGAAGAACGGCGGAACAAAAAACCTTGCTCCGGAATTGCCCATCTGGTGAATATCATATACGATGTTGGGCAGCCATTCTTTGTAAATCAGTTTGGTAACCAAACGGGTTTCCTTCAAATTGAGCATGAACCAGTCCCTGTTGTTGTCATGGCCTGCATATTTTTGATAAAGCCACGGCATCTCCATCCCTTCCCAGGGTTTTCCCAGCGACCGTTGGTACCAGTCGATGACTTTGTTAAGCCCATCGGGATTGGCACTGGGTATCAGCACAATTACCGTCCGTTTGAGAATTTCCTGTATTTCCGAAGAAGTGCCGGTAGCCAGGTCATACAACAGCTCCATTGCCATCTGGCTGGACGCTATCTCCGTGGAATGCAGATTGCAATTCACCAGTATTACCACTTTTGCATCTGCGATAAGGTTTTGTTCATGCTGCTGGTCTTTGATTAATCGCGGGTCAGCAATTTTCTTTTGGTTTGCCATTGTCTGCCTGATTTGTTCAGGTGTGGCCTCATCTGTAATCTCCGCAATGATCATTTTTTGGCCTTCCGTGGTCAGCCCAATCTCGCGTACATTTACTCGGCGAGAATATTTTGCCACGTGTTGAAAATATTCCCGAATTTTCTCATAGCGTGCAACCTTGTAATCCTCCCCAACCGAATGCCCGATTAAGTCCTGCGGTTGTTTTAGCTGTGCCGCAATGGTACATACGGGATTAAGTAACAGAAATAACACATGTAACAAAAAAACCGGACAAAACAGATTTTTCCGCTTCATATTGTCTCCTTTCATCAAAAATTTCTCGACTTATTGTTCACAAGCTGCCGTTCCGGTCCTTCTTGCTTTCGAAAGAAAGCAGAGGGGCTATAGAACATCTCTAAAACTACTCATTTATCCCGACACATCGGGACTGAGCGTATCCATATAAAATACCAAATCTGTTCGACAATTGCAAAAGTCGTATTGCCTATATTACCTACATTATTGCCTATTAAGCCGATTTCATTCCAAAAACCCTCAACCGTTAGGGCTTTTAGAGATTCTCGGACAAAATAGGGGTGTGGTTAGACTGCCTTGTAAGCTCTTAAAAGCCAACAAGCCAAATGGAACACTATGGTTTTTTCACTGTTTTTTTTTCAACATCACCGCTTGTCGTGAGCGAACCTGTCCTGAGTGCAACCGAAGGAGTCGAACGGCACCGAGGGCGAGGAAGAAAAATGTGGTCGGTTAACCTTTTACCGGCAGTCGATTTTAGGTCATCGAGCAATAGAGACCTTATAAATTTCTCCTGTGGAATTTATCCAAAACATAGTTTTCTTCGTCTCTGTAAAAGTTTGAGGTGGGTAATATGCGGTATTTGCTAAGCCATACCGCCAGCCGTATTCGAAGGGATAAATTCCGCCGGATGGTTGTGTCATTGGGGGTCCGGGAAACACAAAAGACGTTGTTCTAATATATGTGTAAATTTTGCCGCCAAGTTCATCATCCATTATCCGGTCCGGCATCCCTTTGGCGGCAATTAACGTATTGGGGTCTTTGCCAAGCCACTGCTGCTCTAATTTTGCGATTTGTGACGTGCACCCTATTATCAACAGGCAAAAAGTCAGCATAATTAACGTTTTCATTTTGTTCCCTCTGAAAGGATTTCGCCAAATTGATTCGAAATAATTATATGTTTCTTACGCTGATAATCAACTAAAGAATTGTTAAATTTTGATTTTGAAGCCGACTATACAACAACGAAAACGGCTTAAGGTGCGGTGGTTATCGCGGCCAGTCTATTCCCTTTATGCCGTTTTTTGTCAGGTTGACATCAGGGAAGCCATCGTTTGCCGGTCGGATGTTTTCAGCCTTGAGAGGGCGGATTTGGCCATCGGCGAAGAGGTAATTGCGCTGTCCTTTCCAGCCCCACCATCCGGGGTCGTCGCCTTTTACGGGTGTGTGATTGCTGAGCCATTCTCCGATGAGGATTTTTCCTGACGGCCTGGCTACATCCGTACTTCGCTGCGGAATAGAGGGGACGGCCGGTGGGAAGCTTGACCAGGTACAGCTTTTATCGTTCATATCGTCGATTTGCTGCGGGCTGTGATAGAAAGCCATCGAGTAGGCATAGCTGGTAGATTCGTATATTTGTGGTGCTACGCGGTCCTGTGGACAGAAGAGGACGGAAGGATTATTCGCATCGATATTGCTGCCCAGGTAAGGCTCGATGAACCTGCGCCAGCCGCGACCCATCCACAGACAGTAAAACGGAGATGATGAGACGGGGTCATCGGCACAGGGATAAGTCTCGTTGTTTGAGTCCAGGTAGAGGTTTACGGCCAGGTCAATTTGTTTGAGGTTGTGTGCACAAGTGACCTGCATCGCCATAGCTTTGGCTTTTCTAAGTGCCGGGGTCAGTATTGAGAGCAGCAGCGTGATAATCGATATAACGACGAGCAGCTCTATGAGACTAAAGCCCGCCGCAGGTGTTTGTTTGTTTTTACTTTTGATGTATTTCATATTTTTATTTTGCCGTTAGAGATTTTATTTACCTATACAGAAACGGCTGAATATATTTTCGAGTATCTGCTCATCGATGTTTTGCTGCTCGATATTTGAGATTGCGTGGTAAGCGGCCCTTAGCATCATTGCGGCGACCTCATCATTGTCGGCGTTGACTTCGATGACGGCCTCTTTTATATTCTCAATTGCTTCTGCGACGGCCTGTTTGTGTCGGCTGGTAAGTGCGGAGACTGCGGTTTCGGCCACTTGTGAAAACTCAGAATCAGCCGATATGGGCTGACCTGTGGTTTCTTCGATTAGTTTTTTGTCTATTTTCTTTCGCAGTGTTTTTATGCCGAGGCCGGTCTTCGAACTTACCGGCAGGAAATCGGTACCAAACAATTCATTTAGTCCGGCAAGGCGTTCGCTGAGTTTATCTTCGCTGAGCAAATCCGATTTGGCAGCAACCGCTATCAAAGTTTTCGACTCGATTAGTTTGAGTGCTGCAATGTCGCATGCAAAGTCTGATTTTGATATATCAACGCAGAATATAGCTATGCAGGCGTTTTTGAGAGCTTCGGTGGCAGCTTGGCGGGCGAGTTTGTCGAGGATATTGTCCGGCGCGATTATCAGTCCTGCGCAGTCGAACAATACGCACCGGCAGCCGGCCAATGTCAGCACGCCGGTCAGGACGTCGCGGGTGGTCTTGAGCTGGGCCGAGACGATGCTTCTTTGCCTGCCGAGCAGTCTGTTGAGGAGACTGCTCTTTCCGGCGTTTGGCAGGCCTGCAATTCCGACTGCAGGCAAATCGACCATTGACTCATAGCTTATACTGGAAGCGAGCAGCTTATCAAGCGAGTTTTGTATTTGCTCAAGTCTCTGGACGGCTTGTTGGCGGGAGATAAATTCGATGTCGTGCTGGCTGAAATCAAGACCTGCTTCAAGCAGGCTTAGAGAATCCATTATGTCGGAGCGGATTTTGGATGTTGTTTGAGCCAGTCGCCCGGCCAATAGTTTTTCTGCGGCGGCTAATTGTAGTTTGTTTGAGCTGGTAATGATTTCATTTACGGCTTCGGCCTGTGCCAGGTCGATTTTGCCGTTAAGGTAAGCTCTTGCGGTAAATTCACCCGGTCCTGCGGCCCGCAGGGGTGCGACAGTACCCGATAACAATTTGTCGATAAGGGCCTCGGTGACGGATGGGTTTGTATGGAGGTGTATTTCGGCGAGATGCTCGCCGGTATAGGAGCGCGGGGCCAAGAAAAGATACAGCAGTGCATTGATTTTAAGCTCGGTGTCGATAGCGATTGTGCCTGAAAAAAGGCCGGCTGCTGCGGCCGGATGAGGTTCGAATATCTGCCTGACTGTGTTGGGGACCTCAGGCCCGCTTATACGGACAAGCGACCTTGCACCTGAGCTGGTGGAGCTGACCGCTACTATAGTGTCGGTAAGCTCATACATTTGAGTATTCCTGATTCCTGTCGCTGCGAAACCGCTGTGGGTCAAATCGCAGAAACGTTAAATTTACTGAATGTATTGCTTCGTTCTTTTTTATAGCGTTTTGCGTGCGCATAAGTATTGTGCTTCGATTTTTTAAGGCCAAAGCCTTTCTATTTTTACGGGTCAGCGAGTTTTGTAGAATGGTTTTGGTTTTTTCTTTTTGACTTTCCCTCCGGTTTTGCTCGTTGTGGCAACCATACCCGTTGACTGTGTCCGTTCTTTTTCCTGGATGTGCTTTCGGATGAAGTACTGCTCGAAAACGCCGGCAAAGACGCTGGACATAATATAGAGATTCACTCCCGATGGACCATTGTACAGCATCAGCGGAAACAGAATAGGCATCATAATCATCATCATTTTCTGCTGCTGAGCGGCCTGCGGGTTTGCCGCTGCGGCAGCCTGTTTCGGCATGAGCTTTTGCTGGAGATAAAATGCCACACCCATCAGAATCGGCAGCATGTTGAGCGACTCTATTTTCCAGCCCAGCAGCGGGACGATTATTACCTCGGGGAATCTAACCAGGGCGTCCGGCGCCGACAGGTCGGTAATCCAGACCGGCAGAAACGCTGCGCCGCGAAGCGAAATGCTGGCATACACCGCACTCCATAAAGCAATCCAAAGAGGCATCTGTACGAACATCGGCAGCATTCCCATAACGGGAGTTGCGGGCGATACGCCCCTTTCTTTTTGAAAAGCCAATATGCGTTTGTTCATTTCCGCCTGATTTTTTGCATATTTCTTTCGTATTTCCTGGACTTCCGGTGCGCTTAGAATCCGGGAGAATTTATTCATCGAGACCTGACTCTTTTTGCTGAGCGGATGCAGAATGATTCGGACCAGGAACACTAATATAATAATGACGACGCCGTAATTGCCGATAAAGCCGTACATCCATTCCATCAATGCCAGTATCCCGAAGGCAAGCGGCTTTATAATCGCCGCAGGACAACAGCAGCCGAGAAAATCTATTGTCTGGACAAAACCCAGATTCTTGTACAGCTTGTTCTTATCGAAGAGACGTTTGTCCTTAGGGCCGAGATAGAGCTGGAAATTATATGTTTTTGTGTTGTTTGTTAGGGCTGCAGCAGAAAGCGTTGCGGCCGAAAGTTTCAGCTCCACTGAGACCGTCTCATCGCCGCTGTCGCAGCGATGGTCTCTGTCGGGGTTGTAGAAGGTGCCAGTTTTCTCTATTATCCAGTCGCAATAGTTCTTGTCTTCATCCGGCAGAGGTACCAGAATAGCGGCGAAGTATTTATTGACTGCGGCGGCCCAGAGGAAGTTATTGCCGGGCTTTGCCAGAGACCTTTGGTCCAGACCGTTAGATTTGCGCAGTAGTTTGGCACTGAATTTTAGTCTCTCGCTGGTAATTTGGCCTTTCGGATTTCTAAAGCCGGCAATGGCTCTGCGCATATCGGTTCTGATTCCTTCCCTGCCGATACCGATGGGCCCGGCTAAATTGAGGCGGACTTTTTGTTCACTGCTCGCAAGATTTTCGACGGTTATACCGCAGTTCAGCATATAGCTGGCGGGAAATACCTGATAGGTTTTGGTTAATTTTATAACCGGCTCGGCGGTATCTGAGGCTGTAATAACGGCCTCGAAGCGTGCCGTTTGAGAGCCATCAGAAGAATGCTCAACTTCGTAGCTCTTCCAGTGCAGCTCATTCAGTCGTAATTGAAGCTCCTGCTCGACAAATATGAGCTCTTTGTTTGCCATTGACAGAATTTCGCTTCCGTCGGGCTGCAGCAGCGGTGAAAGTACAACCAATGGCTGCGGGTTTTTGTAATTGCGGTCGTCAAAACCGGTCGCTTTGCCATTATAATCGAGTCCATTGCTGAAGGTGGCTTTGCTGATAGAAGCGCCTTTTGAACTTAATTCCAGTTGAAATTTATAGCCGGCATCGGCGTTTTCTGTTTTCGGGTCGGAAGCGCCCAGCATAACGGTGGTCTCTTCGAAGTGCTCGGCGTCAAAAGTGACAAAATCAGCCGCTTTTAATTGTGCGTTTTGCTCAGAGAATTCTTTTGCGGTATCCGGGTTTTCATCGGTTGTTGTATTTTGCAGGAGAATGAAGGGGGTTTGTTCCGCAGTTGGGTTGTTATCATTGAGGACAAACAAGCCTGATTCTGCTACAAGGAGCCCGCAAAAAATAACAAAGCCGGTTATGACTACAGCAAAAAGGTATCTCATATTTATTATCCTGTGCCGAAAAAACATTGATAAGCGATTTTAATATTTTGTTTTCAATCGACAATCAATAATTATAAATCAATTGCGTTATCTTCCATCTCTGAGCCGTTCGGCGTGGAAGTTGTCCAGTTCTTCAATGGCATTTATTTTTTCTATTGTGGTTTGAAAATCATATTCCAGCCGGACAAAATGGACCTCGTTGTCTTCGACATATACGTAGCTTGAACGGTTGTTTTTGTCTCTTGGCTGTCCGACTGAACCGATGTTTATGATGGCTTTTTCTCCCGGGATGATCGGGTAAACATTACTTAACTCTTCAGGCAGATAGAAATCCGGCTCATCGAGAAAGACGCCCGGCAGGTGGGTGTGGCCGACAAAGCAAACATGCTGGATGCGCTCGAACATAAGCTGAACCTTGATTGGATTGCTGTAAACGTCATCGGGGAAGATATACTCGTTAATCGGTTTTCTTGGGCTTGCGTGAACAAAATCTATTGTTGTTGCGTTTGTTGCAAGTTTTGCTTTGAACGTCTGTCTCATCGGCAGCTCGCCCAGAAATCGCCAGCGTTTGTCGCACTGTTCTTTTTCGTTTTCAGTTTCGAGGACTTCGCGTGTCCAGAAGCTTGCCTGTTCTGCTGAGTAGTTGAAGTTTGTCGGCTCATAAAGGGTCGCATAATCGTGGTTGCCCATAACGCACCACTCGGTTTTTTCTATAACCAGGTCAAGGCATTCTTTCGGATTCGGCCCATAGCCGATAACGTCGCCAAGGCAGTATATTGTTTTTATGCCTCGTTTTTCAATGTCCTTTAAGACCGTATTTATGGCTTCAAGGTTCGAATGTATGTCACTTATTACCGCAAACATATCTTGCCTTTAATAAAAAACGCCGATTTTTCTTACACAAAAAACTACTTAATAGCAAAAAGCCTGCGGAAATTCCAGAATATTTATGAGCATTTGCAAAAAGGGCTGTTTCAGCCGTTTTCGCAGGGGTGCGAATGGCTGTTTGGTAAATTTGGCAGGGCGTTTTCTGTTGTACGCTATTTATTTGCTTTGGGCGGGTGTATTGTTATAATACCGCATACGTAAAACGCAATAAGCAATACGAGAAGTGAAAATGGTGGATATGACTCTTCTTGAAACTCGCGGTCTGGTAAAGAAATATTCCGGCAGGGCCGTTGTTGATGAGGTCTCCATTACGATGGCGCAACGCTGCATCGTTGGTCTGCTGGGCAGAAATGGTGCCGGCAAAACAACCACTTTTAGAATGATTATGGGGATGATTAGTCCCTACAGCGGCTCGGTGATTTTTGAGGGCAGGGATATTACAAAGCTGCAGATGTACAGACGGGCGCGTCTGGGGATTGGTTATCTCTCGCAGGAGCCGAGCATCTTTCAGCGACTCAGCGTCAGGGACAACCTCTATGCGATTCTGGAGACGATGTCAATCACCACCGCCGAGCGCAACCGAAGGGCAGCCAGGCTTATCGAGCGTTTCGGTCTGGGTGAGGTCGCCGGCAGTCAGGGCAGGTTTTTATCAGGCGGCGAGCGAAGGAAATTGGAAATTGCCCGCGCTATGGTAACCAATCCTTCGTTGATTTTATTGGACGAGCCTTTTAGCGGTGTTGACCCTATTGCCGTTGAGGATTTGCAGCATGAAATCCGCCGACTTGTTGCTTCGGGGGTGAGTATTCTTATTACCGACCATAATGTCGAGAGGACACTGGAGGTGGTGGATAGTGCCTATATAATCGACCACGGCAAGGTTATAGGGGCCGGTTCGCCGGCGGAACTTATCCGTGATGAGACCGTCAGAAAACTCTATCTGGGTAATACCTTCGAAGGCGATGAATTCGACGAATGAGTGTCATTAGCAGGCCTTTTTTACCCAGGGAGGTATGCTGCGATGAGTATATAACCAAAATTGGCTGTTTCTTTGTAATTTTACCAATTTGGCGGTTGTCGGAGGCAGCAGCAATAAGTCTTACTTTGTGATAATTATGCAAAACGAAACAATAATAGGTATTGTCGGCGGCGTCGGCCCTTATGCAGGCCTTGACCTGATGGAGAAGATACTCGACCAGACCGAAGCAAGAAGCGACCAGGAACATTTATCGATAGCGCTTATTTCTCTGCCCTGCCGGATTGGCCAGAGAACCGCATTTTTGTTAGGTCAAACGGATAACAATCCGGCTGAAGTGGTTTTTGAAATTATTGTAAAATTAGAGCAAATTGGCGCCGGTATAGCAGCCATCCCGTGCAATACTATGCATTCGCCGCGTATCTTTGACCTTTTGCTTAAAAAAATGAAAGACACAAAAAGCAAGGTTAAGCTCGTTAATATGATTAACGAAGTTGCTGAATTTATCCGGACAAACCATCCGAAAATCAAAAATCTTGGGCTATTGTGCACCACAGGCACATATAAAACAAGAGTGTATCCAGACCGCCTTGAGCCTGAGGGCTTCAATGTGATTGTGCCGGATGAAGCTTCACAGGAAAATCTCGTACAAGACGCCGTCTTTAACAGAACTTACGGCATCAAAGCGCAAGCAAATCCTGTAACCAAAGATGCAAAAGCAAAATTGCTCCAGGCCATTCATTATTTAGAGCAGCAAGGGGCTGAAGCGATAATTCTGGGTTGCACGGAGATACCGCTCGCTATTACTGATAAAAAGGTAGGTTCTGCCATAATAATTGACCCTACGTTGATTCTTGCAAGGGCGTTAATAAGGCGGATTAATCCGGATAAACTCAAACCCCTTGAGAAATAACTGCTTCCGCTTAGCCTCCACCCCTTGCAGGGACTTTTTTCATTGATTATTTGGTTGGGGTTCTTCGCTGTGCTCGGAAATGACGATAGGAGCACAACGACAACCTCTTCTTTGAAAAGGCTTAATATTGATGGAATAATTGGGGTGGTCTTTTATTTTTATACAAAAAAAGAGGACTAGTTTTCAGAATTATTTGGCTGTAAATTAAAATATTCGCAATATTTCGCATCAAGCCTCCGTTTATAATTATAAAAACGTTGGTCTAATGGAAATATTAATTTTAACATTGAATTTGAAAGGAAAACAAAATGAAAAAGATGGATCGAAGGGCTCTCGTAGTAAGCAGTATTATTATTTTGGTCGTTACGGGGATTTTGCTCTCGAATGCTTTGGCTCAACCGCGATTTGAAGGAAGGGCAAGTCGGCAAAGGGACGCACAACTAGTGAAGCCGCCCATACCCAAAGACGACAATGAGAAGAAGATACTTGGCATTCTTGATAACATTCTGGCTACTCAAAGGTACCAGAATGTCCCGCCTGAGGATGGGCGTCTTCTACGCCTTATGGTCGAAGCGACGAATGCAAAGAACGTCATCGAGGTCGGAACTTCTACCGGATACTCAGCAATCTGGATGGGCATGGCACTCCAGAAAACCGGCGGTAAACTCACGACCTATGAAATCGACGCCAGTCGTGCGGCTACAGCTCGTGCGAATTTCGAGCGAGCTGGCATGGCGGATATTATTACGGTTGTGGAAGGTGATGCTCATGAAAAGGTCACATCGCTCAAAGACCCAATCGACATTCTCTTTCTCGATGCGGACAAAGAGGGCTACATCGACTATCTCAACAAGCTTCTGCCGTTGGTTCGTCAGGGCGGACTGGTCATCGCACATAACATCACGCCTGCAATGGCCGATCCCAGGTATATGGAAGCCACCACGAAGAATCCGAACTTAGAGACCATTGTCCGAACTGGCATTGGCCTGACGCTTAAGAAGAGATGATTACAGATCGCGCAACTTCAAACAAAGGTACGGCAGGGGCGACAGGAATGTCAAAGGAAGAACTGCAGCGAGGATTTGGTCTATCAACTTCAACGTACGTTGTGATTGCCAGTATGGTGGGCACAGGAATTCTGGTTTCGCCCGGATTTATGATGGTGTCGCTGAGGAATTACCCTGTCATTTTCGGGCTTTGGGCCCTTGGCGGCGTGCTAGCTTTGTGCGGTGCTCTTTGTGTGGCCGAGTTGGCGGCAGCCTTACCCCGGGCTGGCGGTGAGTACATTTATTTACGTGAGGCCTACGGCTCGATGCCCGCATTTCTTTCCGGATGGACCTCATTTATTCTCGGCTTCTCGGCTCCGTTAGCCGTGGCCAGCCATGTCGCTGCCAAATACCTTTGGACCCCCTTCGGGCAGGGAGAGAATGAAGCCGACCTTCTACTCAAAATTACAGCGGCTGTCATCATTTTCTTAGTCACCCTGCCTAATCTCGCCGGTCAGCATCAATCCGCTTGGACCCAGAATCTCACAACCATTTTGAAGCTTGGTCTGTTCGTAATGCTGATGGCATTGACATTCCTCTTTGGTCGCGGACAGTTGTCCCGCTTGTCAGACGGACAACCGATAGGAAAGGTCGGCTTGGGAAACGCTGCTACTCAGTTGTTTTACGTCATGTTTGCCTACAGTGGCTGGAACGCCGCCAGCTATTTGGCCGGTGAAGTCAAAGAGCCTGGCAAGACGCTCCCCCGATCTTTACTTCTGGGCACCGCCCTGGTCACCGTGTTGTACTTGGCCCTGAATCTTGTCTTCGCGTACGCAGTGCCTCTGGCAGATGTGGGATTTGAAAATGCGGTGCAGGTTCCGACTCTAGCGATTGAGAATCTGCTTGGATCTCGAGCTTCAAACGTTTTCTCCATCCTGCTCGGCTTGGCATTTCTGTCAACGATTAGTGCTTTCATCATCACCGGCCCCCGGATTTACTATGCCATGGCCAAGGATGGATTGTTCCCCTCTATAGCCGGGCGAGTGGACGCCAAGGGAGGGGTTCCTGTTTACGCGATGATTGCACAAAGTCTCTGTGCGGTCACAATTCTGTTCATTACGGATTTCGAAAACCTATACAAGTACGCTTCGGTGGGCTTATCGATTTTTGCCCTGCTCTTTATCGGTGCCGTTTACATGCTTCGATGGCGCCAGCCGGAAATGGAAAGACCATTTCGTGTGCTCGGTTATCCCATTGTGCCAGCAATCTTTATGACCGTGATCCTTTTCATGACCATCTTTGCGTTCGAACAGTGGCCAAAAACATCAATTTTCAGCCTTACCAGCATTCTTGCTGGTATTCCGATCTACTACATTTGGGCTGCGCTACGACGCTTCAACAATGCATAGAAGACAATCCTCGTGATGACCCATTTTTTGTGAGGATGTGGCGGTTATAGTGGGCAAAAAATAACCTCCGTGTCGATATCAGCTAAAAAAAACTGTGGCACGGAGGTTTTCAAATGAACTGTAATAGTCATATCGTCAAAACATCTGGGAAAGCTTTCAACAAATTTATTTCATCCGTAGCCAAATGATTGAGCAAGCCAAAGACATCCGCTGGCAGATAAATGATAAGCTTCGGTATTGTCGGCAGCCGAAAAGCTTCTGGTTTTATCGATTACTTATTGCAGTGCGCGACTCGCTGTCTAATCGGACCAGGATGAGTCTGTCATCGTGGTGCAGGCCGCCATAAGAGCACACTTTGGGGGTATTTATGATGCTTCGAGAATCCGGCTCATTGCGGTGACAGTGTGCGCAGAGCCGATGAAAAAAACCTCGCAAGCTCAGGATTAGGCGGTTTTTGCCAATAGAGAAGAAAAATTCTAACCTGCCTGAGCGATAATATGCATCAGAAGGGCACAACTTATTCAAAACTCATTGCTTACAGCCAAAACCCTTACAAAAATGGGTTATCACGAGATTAATTTGCAAATTGTTTTTTTAAAGGCTGGTGGTAGAATGAATTTCATAATTTGACGGCCAAAAGTGGTAATGTCAGAGGGGAGATTAAGGTATGTTTATACCTTACTATGTAGATGCTCCGTATGACCATCGGCCGGTGATGCACTGGCTGATACTTTCAGGGGTGATTGTGGGGTTTATCCTTGTTCCGGCTGAACAAAGAGAGAGGTTTGCTTTAGATGGTTGGGGGATTGGGCTGGTTACATACAGCCTGCTGCACGTGAATGTGGTTCATCTGGTATTTAATCTGCTTTTTTTATGGCCTTTCGGCAATGCGGTCTGCTCGAAGATAGGTAATGGTGCCTATCTGTTGGTGTATTTGTTGCTCGGTGTTTTAGGCGGGGTGATTCATCTGCTGTTCGGCGGAGCGGCGGCGTTTGGTGCGGGTGTGGCCATAAACGGTGTTGTGGGGATGTATATAGTTTTCTTTCCGGAGAATTCGATAAGCTGTTTCTTTTTTCTGCCTCGGCCTATGAGCGCGAGTATTTCGGGTTACTGGGTTGTTTTGCTGTGGATTATTTTTGATATATTTGCGGCCTCGTATGGCGTGCAAGGCGTAATGTACGTTTCTCATATTTTCGGCCTTTTGGCGGGGTTCGGCCTGGCGGTTCTGATGCTCAAGAAGGAATGGGTGGTGATGGAAAGAGACGAGAAGTCGCTTTTGCAGAAGTTCAGCAGGGAAAAGGAAGAGGCCGAAGAAGAGAAAAAAGAAAAGGAGAAAGAGAAGAAAGATGCCAGCGTGGTTGATAAGGAAAAGAAAGCGGTCGAGAAGGAGATGTTGGCGGGCGAGAGTGCTGTAAGCAAAGCAGAGGAATCTAAAGATGAGTTTATTCGGTTTAGCTGCCAGTGCGGAAAGAAGATTAAAGTGCCTAAGGAATATGCCGGCAGGAGCGGTCGGTGTCCGAGATGTAAAAGGGTAGCGCAGGTCCCTGGCAGCTAATCCTGCAGGATTCGATATTCAAGAATGAGATTAAGAGACTTTTTGCCCTGCAGGGAATCGAGGGTATTGGCTTATAGCCGGGATGGTGGTTGCACGCCGCTTTGCACTCACTCAGAGCGGAAAAGTCCCTGTACCTGCCTGAGGCAGGCTGAAGCTGTTTAGGTGAGGTTTTCTACGAATTATCCACCGGCAATACAATTATTCGGGACATCATACCAATTTTCAGTGTGTTTTAATATCTTAATTCAGGATTGGATTAAACTTTTGCATTAGCTTTATTAGCATTTCTTATAACCTCCTGTAACTATTTTATTATAAAGTAGTTATAGGCACAAATTTTTGATTTTAGATGAGCAGTTAAGATAACAGGAGAATGCAGAGTTGGTTCTGGTGGCCATTTCAAAAGAAGTTAAAGCAGGTCTCCAAAAGCCCAATTTCGGTTATTAACAGGTTTTCCACATTGCCGAAGGCGGGGCAAAGCAGAATCGAAAAATTTTGCCGGCAGCGATATTGGACCAAAAAGCCCGTAAAATTGTGTAAGTCCTTGTAAATACAAGTTATAGCGACAACAAAAAACGGTGTTAAAAAGTGCGAACCGCCTTCGCCAGGGCTACGGCGGAGAATAATTGAGGAGTCGCTGTGCGGGGGTGGGGGAAATGATTGATTATCGATTGTTGATAATTGATTATTTTGTTGAAATCGCTTTGCGATGCTGGTTTGAGATAGGTTCGACAAGCTCACTACAGGTTGGGTTTGATTGGGATAAAATAGTTCGTAGTTCATTGTTCGTTGTTCATAGTTTCCGCCTTCGCCAACGGCGGACAGGCGTTGTTCGTAGTTCATAGTTCGTAGTTCATTGTTCGTAGTTCATTGTATTAACTGAAGTTATGTTCATTTGGGCGTTCGGGAAATTGGGTTTGTTTTGGATAAAATAGTTCGTAGTTCGTTGTTCGTAGTTTCCGCCTTCGCCAGGGCTACGGCGGACAGGCGTTGTTCGTAGTTCGTTGTTCGTTGTTCGTAGTTCGTAGTTCGTAGTTTCCGCCTTCGCCAGGGCTACGGCGGACAGGCGTAGTTCGTAGTTCATTGTTCGTAGTTCATTGACTTAATTTGACTGGAACTGCCCTTCGACAAGCTCAGGACAAGCTGTTCCTTTTCGTGCGGGTCTCCGCTATGTCTGCCATTTCTGTGGCAAGTTGTATTATACCAAA
>Ga0180433_10001012_pt1 | contig 47482 bp, 41 predicted proteins | sample SS_ome_8_FD_132980 | JGI IMG/M metagenome (GOLD analysis project Ga0180433, IMG submission 132980) | Hypersaline lake sediment archaeal communities from the Salton Sea, California, USA - SS_1_D_1 metaG | ecosystem: Environmental > Aquatic > Non-marine Saline and Alkaline > Hypersaline >...
AGCCGCAGTCGCCAAGAACTGTGGCACAAGGGAGAAACCTCAGGCAATTTCCTCAGACTGAAATCCATCATCAAAGACTGCGACAGCGATACTCTCCTCATAAAGGCCGAGCCCACAGGCGCAGTGTGTCACACCGGCAACCAGACTTGCTTTTTCCAGCAACTGGGGAGCGAGGATGTGTCCTGAGTCGTGCCCTCGGCATCAAGGCAATAATTTCCTGTCCATTCTATGAGGTACTGCTTTCAGGAACAGCGGCCGTGTCAGGATCTAACACTTCGTTGAGTGCTGATATGGCGGCCTCCAGTTGGCTATCGTCGGGTTCCCTGGTGGTCATAGCCTGCAACATCAGCCCCGGAGCAAGGAGAATGCGGACAATTCTGTTATCGACGTGGCCCGCTCCGAATTTCATGATTTCATAGCTAACGACGGCCACAACCGGGATCAGAACTATGCGGGACAATATGCGCACCCACAGCACCGGCTGACCGAGCAGAGCATCAACCAGCGCGAACACAAAGATAGATATGATTAGAACAATGACTATGAATGATGTGCCGCAGCGAGCATGGGCCGTGGAATAGTTCTTAACCGCCTCCACTTCCAGAGGAACACCTGCCTCGTACGCATTCACCGTTTTGTGTTCGGCTCCGTGATAAGCAAAAACTCGCCTGATGTCCGGTATAAACCCTATCACCCTGAGATAGCCGATGAAAATGCCAATGCGGATGACTCCCTCGAGGAGAACGCTGAGGAAGACGGAATTGACATACGGCTCTATCAGGTAGCGGGTGGCGAAAAGAGGAACCATGAAAAAGAGGGCTACGGCGAAAGCGATGCTAATGCCTACGGTTCCCCACAAGAGCGGTGCAGGCATTTCTTTCCCGCCCTCCTCCATTGAGGCGATCTGAGCAGACTGTAATAGTCCTTGAGTGCCCAGGACCAGGGTTTCACCAAGAACGATGATTCCCCTTACCAGGGGCATTTCTCTAAGACGCCCCCTGCTTATGCTGGCCAAGGGCTGCTTTATCGTGCTTAACTTTCCATCGGGCTGACGTACGGATATGGCCACGCTTTCCCTTCCCCGCATCATTACACCCTCGATCACCGCCTGGCCGCCATAATGGAAGGGTTTTTTCATCGACTCCTCAATCTTCCTGCCATCCAAAGCGCAAATTGGATTCCTGTCTGGCTGAAAGAAGCCCTTACTCTTCCTCTGGGCACAAGAGAAACGGCCGGGATTACGAGCTTTTTGTGTTCAGATGGAAGTCGCAAATGAGTTTCCGGCCTGCTAGTGTGCGTTCAAGAACGGATCCTGCTCGCAGTCAAACAGCCGCTATCATTTCATCTTGTAGCGTTTCTTGAACCGCTCCACCCTGCCCATGGAGTCGACTATCCTTTGTTCACCTGTGTAGAAAGGGTGGCATTTGCTGCATACTTCTAGCCTGATTTCTGGACTGGTTGAACCGATCACGAACGTATTGCCGCAAAGGCAGGTCGCCTTGGCTCCTTCGTAATACTTGGGGTGAATCTTCTCTTTCACTTGTGTATACTCACCTTCTTTTTGTATCTGGTTGCCGGCTCATACTTGACATTGCCGTCTATCAAGGCGAAGAGGGTATAGTCCCTGCCCAGTCCTACATTGTCACCCGGCAGTATCCGGGTTCCCCTTTGCCTGACCAGGATAGTCCCGGCACGCACCTGCTCCCCGCCGTATCTTTTTACCCCCAGTCGCTTAGCTTGACTATCCCTTCCACACCTGGTGCTACCGCCACCTTTTTTGTGTGCCATTTGGTCTCCTTAACCCTTGATTATATCATTCACCAGTATTTTCGTATGTCGCTGGCGATGTCCCCTTTTCTTCTGGTACCGGATTTTAGGCTTATACTTGAATACCGTAGCCTTCTTTCCCTTGATTTCACCCAGAGAAGTAGCCACAACCCGGGCCCCCTCTATGGTAGGATTCCCCACAATGGTATTATCGTCTTCGCCGATGAATAATACCCTGTTGAGTTCAGTTACTTCTCCTTCGGGTACACTCAGGCGCTCGACTTGTATGGTTTGCTTCGGAGCCACCCTATATTGTTTGCCACCTATCTCGACAACAGCGTAAATCTTTTCACCCCCAATACAGAACAGAGAATTCTAGCACCCGAATTGCCCCGTGTCAAACCAGTATCCCCATCCAGGCTCATCATGGATACCATTCGGGCAAAGCCCGCTGGCGAGAGCATCATCGCCGAAACCCCCACAGCGGCCTTCCCCGACCTGCTATTTTCTGGGCCCTTCCGGTTAACAACCTGTCCGAATTGAAAATGCGGACCGCCACCCCTATCATTACCGTTGTGAACACTGCCGCATAAACTATACCGCCGACTACCAGCCAGTAATTATCCAGCATGAGAGCACGCACAGCCATCATAGGATGGGAGAAGGGTATGGCAAACAGCAGGGCCTTTAAGACAACGGGAATGGTGTCAAAATCTTTGAACATGATCACGAATGCAGAGATCATGGCCAGAGCGGTGATGGGGAAAATTAGTGTCTGGGCACTTCTGTAGTTCTTGGCAAACGTCCCCAGGACTATGCACAGTGAAAGGCCAGCCAGAAGGGCCACGAATAACGAAATGCCCACCAGCAAATAATCTTGCATCCCCAGGGCCAATCCGAAATCTGTCGGACTTGTATTCGAAATCTGGAACGAGCCCATGTAGTAGGAAAATCCAATCATGTAGATGGCTGCCATTATCATGCCTACCAGAGCACTGCCAACTATTTTGCCGATTACTATGTGACTTCTTCTGACAGGCAAGGTCAGCAAGGTCTCCAGGGTTTTGTTTTCTTTCTCCAATCCCATGGAAGATATTACGGCAACGCCGGCCATGATTATGAGCATCATCACTACAACTGGCATGACTACTGATTGTGAAATGAGCATACCACTAAGCTGACCGGGCGATAGCCCCTTGATCTCCTTTCCCTTGAAGAACGTGGTTTCACTCCTCGTCGTCGGATCCAACACCAGAGCCGGGTCTAGCGGGTTATCCTGCTCCATCAGTTCACCGGATATCTCCTGATTTACTGACTGCATAAGCACTTCAAGCGTGCCTGATGATATGGAATCCAGCATCCCCGCCCCCCTCATTATCCAGTAGACCTCTATTTCTCCGGGACTGTTGGCGTAGATGTTCTCGGTGAAGGTTTCAGGTATTACCAGAAGAGCAACTCCATTTCCTTCCCTTACTTCTTCCAAGCCTTCTCCGGCATCACCACCCTCGTAGATGACCTCTGCTCTTTCGGCAAGCACGGACATAGCTATATCAGATAATTCACCTTCATCCCTGTCCACGACTCCTATGACTGGCCTCTCTTCTATCCTTTGCTCCACGTTCCCAACCATCTGGCCTACGAACCCAAACACCAGTGCAACAACCACTATGGGGAGGAGGGTTGACAGGGTAAACAGTTCTTTGAACTCTTTCCTTATTATGTTGCCCAGCATTTAGATCAACCCCGAAGAAGTCTGTACCTTCTGGCACAAAATGGATCCGCTCCCTGAGAAATTAGGGGGCTTTCATGGAGCTACTGGATAGCCCTCACGAAGGCCTCCTCTATATTTCTCGCGTCATATTCCCTCTTCAGTTCCGCAGCAGTCCCACCGGCAATTATTCTCCCATCGTTTATCAGGGCAATACGGTGGCACAGGAGCTCTACCTCGAGCATATTATGGGAGGAGAGCAACACTGCCACTCCACCTGCAACCGAGTTGTCTATTATCTTCCTCACTTCCTGAGCATTCACCACATCTAGGCCCGAGGTAGGCTCATCCAATATTGCCAGTCTGGGGTTTACCATCAGAGCTCTGCCTACGAGCAACCGCCGCGCCATTCCTTTGCTGTATGTATCCACCTTGTCATCTATCCTATCCCCCAGATCGCTTATTTCGAACCCCCTCCGAACCATATTCTGGAACTCTTCCCCCTCCCCAAAGAATTTGGCGATAAAATTCAGGTACTCCCTCCCGGTGAGGTTCTTGTAGGCGCCGGCCTCTTCGGGCAGATAGCTTATTATCTTTCTGACTTCCGCCGCCTCCTGAGGAAGCTGATAACCGAAGACCGACACTGAGCCCGACGTGATTTGAAGCAGGGTGGCAACAACTCTCAATGCAGTCGTCTTTCCTGCACCGTTAGGGCCTATCAGGCCAAATATCTCTCCTTCGTTTACTTCGAAAGAAATGCCGTCAATCGCCCTGAATCTCCCGTAGTCCTTGACCAGTTCTCTAACTTCTACCGCCTTCATTGGTGATCTCCAGATACGAAATCCCCGCCCACGCCGACCGCGACTCTCAGTATATACGACATTTGGGTCTGATTCCTAGTATTCCCGCCAGATCGTGACGATCAACAGTGGGTCCATGTGTGCTGGTGTATAATATACTTGGAACAGGAGATGCCTAGCTCGGGACAGAGGACGGGAGTTGCCAATCTGCCTTTGCACTACGGCAAAGTGCCTCCCTGGTTGTTCACGAGGATGTGCCAGCTTGCCCGGGAAATCATCGTCGTTACCATAAGCGAGTTCAGCCCCCGCGAAATGCTGCGTCGCATCTCCGACCCCTTCTGGTTCCAGGCTTTTGGCTGCGTCCTGGGTTATGACTGGCACTCCAGTGGCGTCACCACAACCGTTTGCGGCGCCATTAAGGAAGGAATGAGGGGGCTGGAACGAGAACTTGGCTTATTCGTGGCCGGGGGAAAAGGCAGGACGTCCCGAAAGACCCCTCTCGAAATAGAGAACACCGCACGCCTTCTGAAGGTACCTCCTTCGGCACTGGTCTATGCCAGTCGGATGTCGGCCAAAGTGGATAATTCCGCCCTCCAGGATAACTATCAACTGTATCACCACAGCTTCTTTTTCACCACGGATGGCTCCTGGGCAGTCATTCAGCAGGGCCTGAATGAAGTCAACCGCTACGCGCGACGCTACCACTGGCTGGGGGAAAGAGTCGCCGACTTTGTCTGTGAGCCCGAGGCAGCTATCTGTTCCCAGGCTAAAGGGCCGGCGTTGAACCTGGTTGCTCTCGAGAATGCCACGGTGAGGAACGTCATTACTCAGGTGGTTGCCGAAGAGAAACCGGACAACATTGTCAGTCAGCTAAACAGGCTGAAGACCCTGAACTTGCCAAGACGAGCTTACATCAGCCTCGAAGATATTCACCCTGACAGGCTGGGCAAGATCTTCGTCACAGCTTATGAACACAAGCCACAGAATTTCGAATCACTGCTGGCCCTTGAGGGCGTAGGAGCAAAGACGCTTCGCGCCCTGAGCTTCATTTCAGAGCTGGTCTATGAGACACCGGTCAGCCTGCGAGACCCGGCAAGCTACAGCTTTGCCCACGGCGGCAAAGATGGCTATCCTTATCCCGTGGACAGAGAAACCTACGATACTAGCATACAATTTCTCATCCAGGCCCTAGAAAAGGCCAGGATAGGGGATAGGGAGAAGCTCGAGGCCTTCAGGCGTCTCAGAACCTGGCAGTAGAAGAAGGTAGAAATGAACGAATTCGATATCGCATCTTATGTTTCCCGCATCGAGGCAAATCGCTCGGTCAAGGACATTCTAATGGAAAGCCTGAAGACACGTCGGCCGCCATATCGTGTCTCCGTAACGGACTTGCTTAACGTCAAACAAGCTTACTTCAGGCGAAAGTATCCTGAGGTCGTTCCACCTCTGGAGAAGCAGCAGCTTATGTGGGCCGGCACCGGCTTTCACAAGACCTTCGGCTCAGCCGTATCTAGCGAAGAATACCTGGAACAATTTGTGGAAGCAGAGGGCGTTGTCGGCAAGATCGATATCTACGAAAAGATTCCCGTAGAGGTCAAGACCACCTCTACGCCCGTAGGTACAAGAGACTTATTGAAGTACAGGCCAAGTTATATCGAGCAACTGGGCATGTACTGTGCTATGGTCAATGCCCACGAGGGCCAGATCATCATTTACCAGCGCCAGGGAGTGGAGTTGCCCACACCCGCTCCTCTCGTTGTCTATCACGTTGCTTTCCCCGATCTGGAGGCAATTCGAGAGGAAATGCGGCGGAGACGCGACCTTCTGGTACAAGCACTCATTTCCAACGACCCCAGTAATCTACCCGTTTGCCCTTGGTTTAACAGGCAGTGTGATTACTCCCACGTGTGCGACTGCTCAACCACATCTGTGCCGGCATCGCACGAGATAGCCGATTTGGCCGGGGATATCCACGTCGATAGCATGACCTGCGAGCAACTCCTGAGCAAGATGGCCGGGGCCCAACCATCTCAGGTGTTTGGCATCAATGATATTGTCTTCCCTCGCAAGGCATATTTTGAGCGGCTTGAGCTGAGCGGAGAGGCCCCAGAGGAGAAGGGGGAATATCTGCGTTCCATGGACGAACTCGGTTTTATAGATGCTCTCCGCGATTCGTTGCGCTACGGTGGCCCTGGCGAAGCGCAGAGGATTCCGGTGAAGCATACTCCACTGGCCGACCTGGTCCAGGTCTGGCAGAACCTGCCCACTATCTTGCGCGGACCCAAACTATCTTCACTGGTAGAAAGAGAACGCCTGCCTCGAATGTTCCCCCATTACTTCCTCCGTCTGGGGTTTGACTGTGCTCTAACCGAGAACACAAAAGGGAGGCTTCTGCTCTACTATGTTAGAGTTCCCAGAGAAGATGCCAAACTAATGGTCTATGATGTAAACTTCAGGAATTTGAATGCCGTTAAGGCTGAAGCATTGCGCAGGCTTGAGCTCTTGGAGAAGGCGACATCACCGCTACAGCTCCCCAGATGTCCCTCCTGGATGTGCTCCTACTGCGACTACAGGCTTCAATGTAGCGAGGTCTAGAGTATGAAACGACTGGGCCCTTCGTTGAGTGAAGCGTATTGAGGGAATCAATGCTTATCTTACGACAATAGGAATAGAAGACCGGAGGGAAGTGAAATGAACTGGCTTGATATAGTGATCATAGTAGTTGCTGGCCTACTGGGTTTCGTGGGGTTGCGCAACGGAATTATCAGAACGGCATTCAGCATCGCCGGGCTCATAGGTGGCATAGTTCTAGCCGGGCATTTCTACGACGAGCTCGCGGCGGTGCTTTCTCCCAGCGGTGCTGCCTGGGCCAACATAGCTGCCTACGCCATCATTTTGGTAGCTACCTTGATTGTAGCAGGCGTGATTGGGGCGCTGGTAGCCAAGCTGGTTCACCTCGTCCTGCTTGGTTGGCTGGATAGACTTGTAGGCTTCGCCCTCGGCTTCTTCATAGGAGGTCTGCTGTGTGCTGCTGTACTCGCTATTGTAGTCGAGTATTACCCGGGCACCGAGGCAGCCATCGGTCAGTCGGGACTAGCCAGATTCTTGATGGCGGGGTTTCCGCTGTTATTAGCACTCTTGCCTGAGGAATTCGATTCGGTTCGCGACTTCTTTTCCTCACCCGGATAGATTCATTAGGACCTAACGTATGATTCACTCCCCGAGAACTTCGTCTAGTACCTTATTGAGTTCCTTTTTAGGTTTGTAACCAAGAATCTGCTGAACCGGCTCACCGTTCTTGAATATCAGCATCGTGGGTATGGCAGCTATTCCATACTTGGCCGCCAAAGGGCTGTTTGAGTCCACATCTACTTTCGCGAACTCTACTTTGCCATCGTATTCTTTCGCCAGTTCCTCAAGAACGGGAGCGGCAGCCAGACAGGGAGCACACCACTGCGCCCAGAAGTCCACCATAACCGGCGATTTCGACTGCAGAACACTCTTCTGAAAATCGTCTTCGCCTGCTATTGCTTTTATCACAGATTCACCTCCTTGTTCAGAATTTTATGTCCAGGCGGAAAAAGTCTACGGCGTTTCTCGTCGTCTGCTCGGCAACTACTGCTTCACTGATTCCTTTGAGTTCCGACACGGCGGCCAGGCTTCTTAACACGTCAACAGGCCTGGATTCATACTTGTCCTCTCTTCCATAACTAACGGGGCAGTCAGTCTCCAGAAGTAGCCCCTGCAACGGTGCTTCTTTGACTGCTCTTCTGTGCTCTTGATGATACTCGGCGGCTGGAGTGGCGGAGACAAGATAGCCACCGTCAATTATATCCTTAAGAACCCCAGAAAAGCCAGTAAACCAATGGAAGACGGCTTTGCCTATGCCAACAGCCTGAATTATTCGCAGGGCATCCTTCCAGGCATACCTGCTATGGATTATCGCTGGCTTAGCATGTTTTCTAGCCGTCTCTAGCAGCCGAATAAGAACCTCCTTCTGTAGTTCCTTGGATGCTACCTTCAGCACCCTCTTGTCGTAGTCCAGGCCTATTTCACCAACAGCGACCGCTGCAGCGATATTCTGCTCAATAAACCGCAGATTATCGTCGATCCCGGCAGCCCCCATATTTCCTAGCTCCCAGGGATGCAAACCGACAGCAGGATACACGAAACGGCGATGCGCTTGCGATATCGCCAGCGTCTTCATGTTAGATTGTTGACTTGACCCCACAGCTACTGTGGCAATGACGCCCCTACCCCTAGCTTCCTCAAGAGTCAAACTAAGGTTTTCTATTTCGTCAAGGTGGGCATGAGTATCAATCAGATTGTACACTAGATCTTCTTCTCGTTGAGCATGGCTTTGTAGAACCGGAGCCCCGTCTCCGTGGGTTTGTAGCTATAGAGGAACAGCCTGTCTCCTGGCTCCCTGGTGACCAGATCTGCCGACACCAGCACCCTTAGCATTGCTTCGCCGAAGTATCCGGCTAGACTAAGATGATGGTCGGGAACTGGGTTGTTGTTGGCTTCGTACTCGCGGCAGATAGCCGCCAACAGCTTCGCCGGCTCCCTCTCCAGGTTCGAGAGAAGAGCTTGCATAGTGTCCGTTTTCTTTATTATGGCAGTAAAATCCTCAAAAGCGCCCATATTCCCTCGCGGCAAGACCCGGCTTAAGGGCGATACGTCTTCACCCTGCCCCAGACAGCCGTGCAACAGACATTGTAACGATTAAAGCTCGCCCAGGCAACCGCAGAAAGACCACCACTGTAACTGGTGTTGACAATACACGTACCCGGTGCTATAGTGAAGGCAAGTCAGGATACCAGTAAGGTGCTAACGAGGTGAAAGGATGAACTACGGACGTGAGCTGCTTAAGGGAAACACGGATTCTCTGCTGCTTTGCCTGATCAGTCGCGAGCCTACCTACGGCTACCAGATAGTAAAGGAACTGGAGAAAAGGAGCAATGGGTATTTCCAGTTCAAAGAAGGTACTCTTTATCCCGCCCTCCACCGACTAGAGAGAGAAGGACTAATCCAGGCCAGATGGCAAATACTGCCCAATGGCCAGCAAAGACGCTACTACTACATAACCGAGAAGGGACAGCAAGTCCTGGCAAGCAGGTTAGCTACATGGCAGGATTTCTCTACTGCAGTTAAGGCAGTTATGCAGGCGGAGACGATCTAGGATAAGCATGATAAGTAATACGAGCCACTACCTGAATCGGTTCAAGGCTTCCCTCAAGATTGATCACAGCATAAGGGATGATGTAGCCGATGAACTACATACGCACCTTGAGGAGAAGACTCAGGACCTGGTAGAAAAGGGGCTAAGCAGAGAAGAAGCATACAAAGTCGCCGTACAGTCTTTGGGCTCACCTGAATTGATTGCCCAACAGGTATACGATACACATGCTCAAGGTACTTGGAAAGAGGCGTTTTTCAGTGCGCTGCCTCATTTCCTGGTGGCCTTACTTTTCACTTCCTACTACTGGCAGAACGTTCTCGCCTTGTCGGTCATATTGATGCTGACCGTTAGCATAGCTATCTATGGCTGGCATCAGGGAAAGCCCGTATGGCTCTTTCCCTGGCTGGGATACTATCTGATGCCGGTAGTGGTTACTGGAATACTGCTGCTTAACCTGCCTCAGGGCTGGGGCTGGATAGCCGCGCTGGTCTATATCCCTTTAGCGCTTTATGCTCTTGTCCACATAATGAGGCAAACTGCCAGGCGGGACTGGCTCTATGCGTCACTGATGCTGGCGCCAATGCCGGTGATATTCAGCTGGTTCTTGTCCCTGGGTGCAGGAAATGAATTCTTGACCAGTAACATATGGATGGCAAGGCTGCAGACAAAGGCACCCTGGATAGTTGTTAGCTTCATCGCTCTGGCCGGAGCAACCGTAGCCTTTATCCGTCTCAAGCCGCGCAGGTATAAGATTGTCAGTCTCCTGATCCCGCCGCTGGTAATACTACTGGGTGTAAGCTGGGCAAGTCGGGGGAGTATCGACCCGTGGGGCTGGGTAATACTCTGCTTTTCTCTATTGGCCTTCGCTGTTCCTGTGTGGATGCAAGCTAGGGCGCAAACTTAGGCGCTAACTCTGGCTCCACAAGCCAGGCTGGGGTTGAGCAGCCACTTTGTAAGGCAGTCCCAAATGCTGATAGGCAAGTCTCGTAGCCACTCTGCCGCGAGGTGTACGTTCTAGAAAAGCCAACTGCAGAAGGTACGGCTCGTAAACATCCATAATGGTATCAGCATCCTCGTTAATGGAAGCAGCAATGGTATCCAGACCTACAGGCCCACCTTCGAATTTGTCGATTATTGTGTGCAGCACCCTGTGGTCTATGTCATCCAGACCCACCGAATCTATCTCTAGCTTCGATAGCCCTTCCAGAGCTACTTCATTGGTAATAACTCCATTCGCCATCACCTGAGCGTAATCTCTTATTCTCTTTAGGAGGCGATTGGCCACCCGCGGAGTACCCCTAGAACGTTGGGCAATCGGGGCAAGTCCCTCTTGCTCTGCTTTCACCTTGATGATAGCCGCGGACCTCTGCAGAATCGTCTCTATCGCCGCCTCATCGTAGAAATCCAGATGATATGTCACCCCAAATCTATCACGAAGAGGAGGACTTACCAGCGCGAAGCGCGTAGTAGCTCCGATCAAGGTGAAACGAGGCAAACTCAACCGCAGGTTTCTAGCAGATGGGCCTTTCCCGAGGAAGATATCAAACACAAAATCCTCCATCGCCGGATAGAGTTTCTCTTCAATTGTGTGGCTGAGTCTGTGTATCTCGTCGATGAACAGTACATCCCCCTCGCGAAGGTTAGTAAGGATAGCCGCCAAATCCCCTGGCCGTTCTATCGCCGGACCGGAACTGACTTTGATGTTGACGCCCATCTCGGCAGCGATAATATAGGCCAGAGTAGTCTTTCCCAGACCGGGAGACCCATAGAGAATGACGTGGTCCAGCGGCTCGCCTCTCTTCTTTGCAGCTACGAGCGCTATTCCTAGATTATCCTTGACTTTGTCTTGACCGATGAACTCGCCTAGCCGTTTGGGGCGCAGATCAAAATCAATCGAGCTATCTTCAGTTGCTGTTTTGCCTGAAACAAGTCGCATCACTCGCCTCTGGGATGTCGGCTCTTACTGAGTATCCGTTTCGAGATCCGTATCTTCCGCTTCGTAGACCTCTGCCAGCTTCAATTGCTTCTTGTCGTCAGAATCCAGAGACAGCACTTGAGATGGCATGCGCTTACCGAGAATAACATTCTCCTTGAGCCCCCGAAGCTTATCCAACTTGCCCTTGATCGCTGCATCAATAAGAACACGTCCGGTCTCCTGGAAAGATGCGGCTGCCAGCCAACTATCCTTGGCTAGGCTAGCTCTGGTTATCCCTAGAAGCGCAGCTTGAGCGGTTGCTGGCTCCCCTCCTTCGGCCAGCACTCTGGCATTTATATCTTCATAGTCAAACCGATCAACCAGTTCACCGGGCAGCAGCTTTGTGTCCCCTGAGGAGACAATTCTCACCTTGCTTAACATCCGGCGCGTAATCACGGCAATATGCTTATCATGTATAGTGACCCCTTGGGAGCGATAGACTTTTTGTATTTCATCAATCAGATACTGCTGGACTGCGTCCTTTCCCATGATACGTAAGATGTCGTGTGGGTCAATGGGGCCTCTGGTGATCCTATCGCCCGCTCTAACCTTGTCCCCGGTTCGCACCGCTAGATACGCACCGTGGGGGACACTGTATTCTCTCTCTTCCCTCTCTTCATATCTCACGTAAACATGGTTGTCCTCGGTAATCACTTGGCCGCCTACTCTAGCTATTGCGGCCTGGGATTGCTCTGCTTCACCATGGGTCGTAGACGGTAACGTTTCGTCTGTCTTCTCCGGCAGGGAAAAAATGACCGTGCCGGCACTAACTACCTGTCCGTCAGTTACAGCTAGCTCCGCTCCAGGTGGAACCGGATACTCATCCAAATAGAATTCAGAACTGGTGATCTTCACCAGGCTGTCCCCGTCGGTATCCGACACCTCGATCGCGCCATCGATCTCAGCAACTACGGCATTGCCGCTTGGCGTTCTGGCCTCAAAAAGCTCCTCGACGCGAGGTAGTCCGGTTGTAATATCTACACCTACTATGCCCCCTGTATGGAAAGTCCGCAAAGTTAGTTGAGTTCCAGGCTCACCGATGCTTTGAGCAGCAATAACCCCTACAGCTGTACCAAGCCTCACCAGTTCCTTCTTGCCCAGGTCCCGTCCATAGCAATTTCGACAAACCCCAAATCGAGAACGACAGGTGAGAGGCGACCTCACGTATACCTCGGCAATGCCGGCACTGGCAATCTGCTGGACTTTCTCTTCGTCAATTTCTTCGTCACGATCAACAATGGTGGCATCCGTATTTGGATCAACAATCTTGCTTGCGGCCAAGTAGCCGGTAATCCTTTCCTCAAATGGAGGAAGTGCCCCGTCTGGTGCTCCTCGGCTAATCCAAACACCATCGGTCGTACCACAATCTGTTTCATTCACGATAACATCCTGAGCTATGTCCACAAGGCGCCTGGTTAGATAACCGCTCCCCGATGTCCTCAGGGCGGTATCGGCCAATCCCTTGCGCGCACCATGGGTCGAAATGAAGTATTCCATGGGTGCCAGGCCATCACGGAGACTCGATTTGATGGGAAAATCTATTATCCTCCCTGAGGGATCGGTCATCAGCCCACGCATCCCGGCCATCTGCCTGATTTGAGAAATATTACCCTTGGCGCCCGATGTAGCCATCATGTACACGCTGCCATAAGGGTCCAGTGCTTGGGATATATTCTCGGTAATCTTATCCGTAGCCTCCATCCACACTTGAACGGTATTCTCATATTTCTCATCCTCAGTAATCAATCCGTGTTCAAACTGATCCTCAATAAGGCTGACGTGCTCCTCAGCTTCCCTGAGAATATTGATCCTATTCGGAGGTTCTTCAATATCATCCATAGCGATCGAAATGCCCGACTTCGTGGCATACTCAAACCCCAGCTGCTTGAGCCTGTCAAGGATACCGGCAGTACTCTCATTACCCAACAAACGAATACACTCGGAGACCAGTCTTCTTAAAGAACCCTTGTCTGCCGTCTTATTGTAGAAGCGGAGCTGCGGAGGCAGTGCATCGTTGAACAAGATCCTGCCTACTGTAGTACTGATCCGCCCTCCGTCTGAACAAATCGAGGGGTCTCGCACAACGATTTCAGCACCCAAATCGATAGCGCCAAGTTCGTAAGCCAACTTAGCTTCGTCAAAGCTGCCAAAGAACCTGCCCTCCCCAAGAGCTCCGGGCCTCAAGACCGTCAGATAGTAGCAGCCCAGAACCATGTCCAGGGTAGGTGTGGTTACAGGCTCGCCACAACTTGGCAGCAACATATTGTACGGACTGAGCATGTGTTCCCTTGCTTCCTTCACCGCGCCTCTGGATAGCGGCACATGGACTGCCATCTGGTCTCCATCAAAATCAGCGTTGAAGGCGGTGCAGACTAAGGGATGGATTTGGAAAGCGTCTCCGTCGATCAACACCGGCTCGAAGGCCTGGATACTGAGGCGGTGCAAGGTAGGAGCACGATTCAGTAGCACCGGACGCTCCTTGACCACCTCGTAAAGTGCGTCCCACACCTCGGGGCTATCTCTTTCCACCAGGCGCCGAGCGCTCTTCAGATTATTGGCATATCCGTTCTTTATGAGCTTGTGCATAACCAAAGGCTTGAACAATTCTAACGCCACGTAGCGCGGCAGCCCACATTGATGGAGTTTGAGTTTCGGGCCAACGACGATGACTGAGCGACCGCTGTAGTCTACTCGCTTACCAAGCAGATTCTGTCGAAAACGTCCTTGCTTGCCTTTCAGAATGTCGGAAAGTGATTTCAACGCATGGTTGTTTCCAGTGGTGACCACACGGCCTCTTCTACCATTGTCGATAAGGGCATCAACAGCTTCCTGCAGCATGCGCTTTTCATTTCGCACAATTATTTCCGGCGCACCCAACTTCATAAGACGACGAAGACGATTGTTGCGATTGATGACCCTCCGATAGAGGTCGTTAAGGTCGCTAATAACAAAGCGCCCCCCGTCCAACTGAACTATTGGACGAAGCGCGGGCGGCAATACGGGAAGCACAGTCAAAACCGTCCACTCAGGCTTGTTCTCGCTGAACTTGTAGGCCTCGACTAATTGTAGCCGCTGACTGACCTTCTTACGGTATCCCCCCGAGGTACTATGAACCTGTTCACGAAGTTTCTGGTGCAGTGCATCCATATCGAGCTGCTTCAATATCTGGAGGATAGCCTCAGCTCCCATACCAACTTCAAAAATAGCGCCGTATTTGTCCTTGAGCCTTCTGCATTCCTCTTCGTTGAGCAATTTCAACGGCTGAAGATTCTTTATCTCGTCGATGCTGGCCTTCAACTCTTCTGCGAATCTTTCGTTTATTTCTACGAACCTGGCACGAAGCTCGTTTACCTCCTTTATTCTTGTTTCTTCGTCCTGGTCGTTACCCTCCAATTCTTTGATCTTCTTGTCCAGGCGTTCCTCCTGCCCGGCAGTCTTTCGAGCCATCTCTTCCTCAAGTTCGCGAAGCTTTTTCTCTTTGGCCTCCTCATCGACAGATATAATGATATACCGGGCAAAATAGATGACCCCCTCCAGGTCCCGCGGAGACAAGTCGAGGAGGACCCCAAGCCGACTTGGTACCAGCTTCACAAACCAGATATGGGTAACCGGAGCAGCCAGTTCTATGTGCCCCATCCGCTCCCGACGTACGCTGGAATGAGCCACCTCAACGCCGCATTTGTCACAAATAACGCCTTTGTATCTGGCCTTCTTATATTTTCCACAATGGCATTCGAAATCCTTGACAGGACCGAAAATCCTCTCACAGAATAAGCCATCTCTCTCCGGCTTCAACGTGCGGTAGTTTATGGTCTCCGCTTTAGTTACCTCCCCGTGAGACCAGCTCTTTATTTGCTCTGGTGAGGCCAGGCTTAGTCGAATACCATTGACTCCATCAAACTGAGACATTTTCCCCCTCGCTAAGTAATTCAACGGCAAAACCTAGACTCCGCAGTTCCATGAACAGAACCTTAGTTGATTCCGGAATCCCAAGCTGCTGAATATCCTCGCCTTTTACGAGACACTCATAAGCTTTGGCTCGTCCCGTTACATCATCTGATTTTATTGTGAGCATCTCCTGAAGTGTATGAGCTGCACCGTACGCCTCCAACGCCCACACCTCCATCTCGCCGAATCTCTGACCACCAAACTGAGCTTTCCCTCCCAGGGGTTGCTGTGTGATGAGCGAGTACGGTCCCGTGGAACGGGCATGCACCTTATCCCCGACAAGGTGAATCAGTTTCATCATATAGATATTGCCAACAGTTACTGGCTTGTCAAAAAATTCCCCTGTTTTTCCATCTCGGAGTTCAATCTTTCCAAAGATGGGAGGGTAGAGCTTCTGTTCTTTGTACACCTTCTGCACCATATGCTCTAGGTCTTCATCACTCAAGTTCCTTAGCTCGCGCCTGTCAGCTATACCTAGTTCCTCAAGCCACAAACAGAGGGATGCCTTCCTGGCTGCACCCGTATGCCCATCATCCATTATTTCCTCAGGGGCAAAGCCATGCTCGGAAAGCCATTCTCTTACCTTTCCAAGATCGGTTCGGGCATTCCCCGGATCTTCAGGGCTAAAATCGACAGCGCCAGCTTTCCAGGCCATCCATGTCTTGGCCAACGCATCCTCGATAGTCACGGCATCAGCTCCATCAAAAATCGGGTTCGTAGCCTCAAAACCTAATGTCTGAGCTGCCCACCCCAAGTGAGCCTCCAAAACCTGTCCGATATTCATACGGGAGGGAACACCGAGAGGATTGAGAACAATATCCACAGGTGTGCCATCCGGCAAGAACGGCATATCTTCCTCGGGCAACACGACCGAAATGACCCCTTTATTGCCGTGCCTCCCGGACATCTTATCCCCCACTGAGACTTTGCGCTTCTGAGCAACCCATACTTGTATGAGTCGGTTTACCCCGGCGGATAACTCATCATGGCTATCACGAGAGAAGATTTTGGTTCTAATTACTCTTCCCCATTCTCCCGATGGCATTCTGAGGGAGCTATCCTTCACCTCCCGTGTCTTTTCCCCGAAAATCGCTCGTAGTAACTTCTCTTCGGCTGAAGGTTCAGTCTCGCCCTTAGGAGTAATTTTACCGACCAATATGTCGTTGGACTTCACTTCAGCGCCGATGCGTACAATGCCTATTTCATCGAGATTAGAGAGGCTTTCCTCGCTCACATTGGGTATGTCTCTGGTGATTTCCTCCGGGCCCAGCTTGGTATCACGTTCCTCTATTTCATATTTCTCGATATGAATGGAAGTATAGACATCATCCTCAACCAGCCTTCTGCTGATGATAATGGCGTCTTCAAAGTTGTAGCCTTGCCAGCTCATGAAAGCACAAATGATGTTCTGTCCCAGGGCCAGACTTCCTTCGTCTATCGAAAAACTATCTACCAACACTTGCCCTTGGCTAACTTTGTCGCCTTTGCTCACGATGGCGTGCTGATTGATGCACGTGCCTTGATTAGTCCTGGCAAACTTGACCAAGTCAAGCAACTGCTCTTCGTCCTTTCCATTCCTAAGCACAATGTTTGAGCTTGTCGCTGAAGTAACTACGCCGTCGTCAGGGGCGGACAGTGCTTGCCCGCTATACCGGGCCACCTCCCTTTCCATGCCCGTGCCCACCAGCGGACGCTTGCCACGGAGTAATGGCACTGCTTGTCGCTGCATATTACAGCCCATCAAGGCACGATTAGCGTCATCGTGCTCAAGAAAAGGAATCAGACAAGCAGCTATACTGAATAGCTGTTTTGGTGAAACGTCGATAAAGTCTATCCCTTCTATCGTTTCTTTGAAATACCTGTCTCCCTTCTTTACCTCAACCCTGTCCTGGACAAACTCATTTCTTTCATTGAGTGGAGCATTGGCTTGGGCAATGTTGAATTGGCCTTCTTCGTCCGCGGTTAGGTAGACGACCTCGCCAGATACAAAAGGAACCACCTTAATGGTCTGAGCCGGAAGGGCAGCTAGTTTCTGCGCAATCTCCTTTGTGATCAAAGTTCCCTTGCTTGCCACAATTTTGCCGTGGTTGCCTATGTCCTCTTCGAGTGTCCTCCCTGTCAATTCCTCCAGATTATTGGCGACTTCGTGGACAACCTTGTGGTATGGCGTTTCTATGAAACCATATTCATTAACCGAAGCATATGTAGCCAGAGAGCCAATCAGGCCGATATTTGGTCCTTCTGGTGTTTCTATAGGACAAATCCTCCCATAGTGAGAGTGATGTACATCGCGGACCTCAAACCCGGCCTGTTTTCTTGACAGTCCTCCGGGACCCATGGCCGAAAGACGACGCTTGTGAGTCAGCTCAGCCAGAGGGTTGGTCTGGTCCATGAATTGCGATAGTTGGGATCGGCCAAAGAACTCCCTTATGGCGACCGCCACAGGTCGGATATTTATCAAAGCAATGGGAGTTGCTGCTTCAGGGCCGAGGATACTCATCCGCTCTTTGATAGCCCTCTCCAGTCTCAGCAGCCCGATGCGGAATTGTTTCTGTATCAGGAAACCCACCGCCTGGGCCCTTCGATTGCCCAAATGGTCAATATCATCAGGAGCTTCTCTACCAATGTTTACCGCGATAATACGGCGTACTATCTGCACCAGGTCTTCAGGTGTTAGGCTCGTACAGTCCCCGGCAACATTAAGGCCTAACTTCTTATTGAGCTTGTAACGACCAACCTTGCCCAAGCTATAGCGTCGAGGATTGAACAGGAAGTTATTCAGCAAGGCCTGAGCACTACTTAGACTAGGGGCTTCACCGGACGATAGCTTCCTGTAAATATCAAACAGGGCATCAGCCTTGCTTCTAATTAGCGGGTCTCGCTCCATAGTGGATTGGATAAAGGCATGCTCCGGCGCGTTGTCTACATCTTGAAACAGCGAACGCAATTCTTCATCGCTTTCATACCCTATGGCACGTAGCAAAGTAGTAACCGGTATCTTTCTCTTACCACTCACCTTGACCGAGATTACATCTCGGTTGGATGTGTCAAAATCAAGCCACGCCCCATGTTCAGCAACAAGTTTGGCAAAACCCAGCTCCCGCCCGCTTGAAGCATCCCTATCCAGGGTGAAGTAGACGCCCGGAAAGCGGGTCAATTGATTGACCACTACGCGCTCCACCCCAGCTATTATGAAAGTGCCGCTGTCCGTCATTAAGGGAAAATCACTGAAGAACAACTCCTGCTGGCTAAATTCGCCCGTCTCCTTGATTACCAGGCGAGCAGTCACATAGATGGGTGAAGAATACGTTAAGCCGCGTTCCAGGCACTCAGGAATAGAGTGCTGGGGCTCGCGAAACTCATAGTCAACGAAATGCAGTTCGAGCCTGGTGTTAGTATAGTCCTGAATTGGCGAGATTTCCTCAAACAGCTCCTTCAAACCCTCTTCCTGGAACCAACGAAAAGAGTTAAGCTGGACCTGAATAAGGTCTGGTATCTGCAGAGTCTCGCGCAAATTGGCAAACGACTTCAGCAATTCGCGTTCAGGCATAGAAAGAATGATCCCGGTTCTTCTTCTTCAAAACAGTATCTTGGAGACACTATGTGGGAAGAATTAGAGTGCTAAGACTACAAGAGAGTCTAAGCATAACACAAACAGAGAATTATAACAATACCTCCTAATTTTGTCAAGAGGATGTACTTGTTCAGTACCCTGACGATACCTTCTCCTATTTACTGTTCTGCTCAACGGTTCAAAGAATTCCTCTGGAGTAAGGCATCCATGTGCTTGGTGAGGTTAAAGAGTATTATATACCATTCTGCCCTCTAGCACAAATTTGGCTCTCCTATGCGAAAGAGTATGGTCGTTGCCCTATAGAATCGTTCATGACAGCTCTAACTGGTGATCTCCACAACCTCCCGCCGGACGGTCCTCTCCCTCTGGTCGCTCCCGGCTGGTATGTAATGGCAAGTTCGTATCCACATCCGTCGCCTTCGTGACAAATCTCTGCTACTGCGTAACTAATCTATGTCAACTCGAGCAATCACAAAAGGCGCCACTGATACCTTGACAAGGAGCGCTCCTATACTTATCATAGTAAATCAAATAAGCTGATTGGAGGCGCTAGAAATGACTGAAAGAAAAACAGGGCAACCGTACACCGCGGAGGAGATACTTTCTTTCGACCGCATCAAGAGAGCCATGACGAGCAGGGTACTGGATAGGATAGAAGACTTATGGGAGGGAAAACAACCCATAGGTGCTGAGCAGATGAATGAAGTGATAGAAGATGAGTGGCAGAGAGTAAAAGAGGCAGTAAGGTCATCGCCGGCAGCACGGGACGCCTTTCGCAAGTATTTGGAACGCACCATCTCTGAACAAATAGACAAACTGATGAAAGAGGATAAGGCTGAGTTGGAATCGCTAGGAGTGGTGGAGAAGAGTCTATAAATTGGCTTCAAGAGATAAAGTTGGCCCGGTGGGACAGGTCAACGCGGACCCGAGCATAGGACAGTTGGTTAAGCGCCTCGATATGCTAGATGAGAGGTTGGACAATATGGACTCTGTTGTAACCTCGCTTGTAGAAAGAGTGATGGCAAGGCCACTTACAATAGAAGTGACCTGCCCAAGTTGTGGTCAGACTATACAGATCAATGTTACCAGTGGTGTCAGGCTCCGAGGTAAAGAATAGTCGCTGCAAGCACCGTGTTTCTCTGAATGTTTGACTTCCAGGTCACCTAACTATGAGCAGTCTTCTGTTTGTGCCATACTATCGAAGGTTTACCCTTCTGAGTTACGTCTGCTACAATCGCAGGACGGGCGGTTAGCTCAGTGGTTAGAGCGCTGCGTTGACATCGCAGAGGTCACTGGTTCAAGTCCAGTACCGCCCACTTCTTACGATACTACACTTGATTTCTAGAGGCATAATAGGAAGTGCGATATGAAGCCAGATAGACAAGACGACCAACTGGAGCGAATGCGCCACTCGGCAGCTCACGTAATGGCTGAGGCAGTACAACATCTGTTTCAGGAGGTCAAGTTCGGCATCGGACCCACGATTGAGAATGGTTTCTATTATGATTTCGAGCTGGCACGTCCATTGACCCCGGAAGACTTGCATGTCATCGAGAACAAGATGAGGGAGATCATCAATCAGAACGAACCGTTTCTCACCCAGCAGATAAGCAAGGACGAGGCCCGCCAGCTCTTCGCAGGCCAGCCCTACAAATTGGAGCTTATTGACGAGATTTCCGACCCCACCGTGACTATCTACAGCCAGGGCTCTTTCACCGATTTGTGTCGCGGTCCCCACTTGGACTCCACGGGCCAGGTCACAGCATTCAAGCTTACGCATATAGCAGGAGCATACTGGCGTGGTGATGAGAAGCAACCCATGCTACAAAGGATCTACGGGGTGGCTTTCGAAAGACAGGAGGAGTTGGCGGAATATCTACAACGTCAGGCTGAAGCTGCCAAACGGGATCACAGGAAGCTGGGCAAGGATCTTGATCTGTTCAGTACCCATGAAGAGATCGGCCCCGGTTTGATTTGCTGGCATCCCAAAGGTGCTTTGATTCGGCAGATTATCGAGGATTTCTGGAGGACAGAGCACTCCCAGCGAGGCTACGATATCGTCTACACTCCCCACATTGCCAAGCTAGATTTATGGAAAATTAGCGGGCACTGGGAATTCTATCAGGATTATCTGTTCTCACCGATGGAGATCGAAGGACAACAATACCTGCTGAGGCCCATGAATTGCCTCGGACATATTCTCATCTATAAGAGCAGATTGCGCAGCTATCGCAATTTACCTGTTAGGTACGCCGAATTGGGGACGGTCTACCGGTATGAGCGAACTGGTGTCTTGTATGGCCTTGCCAGAGTAAGGGGCTTCACTCAAGATGATGCACATATCTTCTGCCGACCCGATCAGGTTGAAGCAGAGGTACTACAAGTGTTGCGGTTAGCACAGTACATGATGTCCAGCTTCGGGTTTGATGAGTATGAACTGTTGTTATCAACCCGCCCGGATAAATATGCCGGAACCGCGCAAATGTGGGAGGAAGCCACCGAAGCCCTGAAAGGAGTCCTGCAGAAACTGAACTTACGCTATGACGTGGATCCCGGTCAAGGAGTCTTCTATGGACCCAAAATCGACATTAAGCTGAAGGACGCTCTGGGCCATATCTGGCAAGGTCCTACCATCCAGGTTGATTTCAACTTGCCACAGCGCTTCAATGTCTGTTATATTGGTGAGGACAGCTTGGAGCATAACGTAGTGATGATACATCGCACAGTCCTGGGCAGTATGGAGCGTTTTCTGGCCTGCCTTACAGAGCATTATGGAGGTGCCTTCCCAGTATGGTTGTCGCCCATCCAAACGATAATAATCCCCATTGCGGATCGCCATGTTGGCTACGCTCACGAGATAGAGACCGATCTAGGAAACGAAGGTATCAGAGCTCAGGTTGACAACCGTACAGAGAGAATGAATTTGAAAATCAGGGAAGCGCAACTGGAGAAAATCCCATATATGCTTGTGGTTGGGGATAAAGAAATGGCTTCGTCTAGCGTGTCAGTCCGACTGAGGAGTGGTGAAGATCTGGGCTCAGAGAGTTTAGAGCGAGCTAAGAATAGAATAAAGTCCGCTGTAGAGGCTAAGACTTCAACGCTGTTCCGGGGGTAGTAGGCGCATAGTTAAGGAATTACCGACTAACAGGAGAATCAGAGCCAGAGAAGTCCGCCTCATAGGGGAGGACGGGGAACAGCTTGGGGTGGTGCCTCTGCAGAAAGCGTTACAGGTTGCTTACGAGCGCGGCCTCGACTTGGTCCAGGTAGCAAGCACGACCCCGCCAGTATGCCGGCTGCTTGACTACGGCAAATACAAGTATGACCAGACCAAAAAAGAGCGCAAGGCAAAGAGGGGCCAGAGAGTCGGCTTGCTCAAGGAAGTCCGTTTGAGACCAAAAATAGAGGAACACGATTTGCAGGCAAAAATCAAGACCACGAAGAAACTGTTGGAGGAAGGCAACAAAGTAAGATTGGTGCTGAGGTTCAGAGGCCGTGAAGTTATTTATCCCGAGCTGGGTTGGAAGGTGCTCAAGAAGGTTGCCGAAGCCACCAAGGAAATGGCCGCCGTAACCAGCTCCACCAATGACCAGAGAAGCATAGCCTTGGTCCTTTCCCCGGCCTCGCTCAAGAAACCTAAGGAGAAACAAACAGATGCCGAAACTCAAAACACATAAAGGGGCAAAGAGCCGGTTTCATGTAACAGGTAGCGGCAGGCTCATGCGTACTAAATGCGGCAAAAGCCACCTGAGACGGAAAAAACCTCCCAGGACCAAGCGCCTCTATGACGCAAGAATACCGGTATCGGCCGCAGACCAGAAGAGAATAGGGAGACTTCTGCCCTACAAATAGGAGGGTGTTTTGCCAAGAGCTAGAAGCGGGAAAGTTACCCATAGACGACACAAGAAGGTGCTTAAGCTGACCAGAGGGCACCGAGCGGCCAGGCACAAGCTTTACAAGACGGCTCATGAATCCATGCTGCATGCCCTGGATTATTCTTATCGTCACCGCCGTGAGCGGAAAAGCGACTTCAGACAGCTATGGATCACTCGTATAAATGCTGCCGCACGGAACAGTGGGCTTACGTACAGTCAATTTATGGCGAAAGTAAGAGAATCAAACATAGAAATGAACCGCAAGATGTTAGCTGAGATGGCAGTCAGAGACCCCGAAGGTTTTGCTACATTAGTAGCCTCGATAACTGAAACCGAATCATCTACCTCGTAGTACCGTGTTGCCTCAGGATTTAAGGAATTTTGAACAAGGGTGACATTTGTTAGCATTCGATGCTGGAACGACTCAAGGAGATTCACGCACAAGCCATCCATGAGCTGAGCCATATTGACGACCAACGACAGCTAGAGTTATGGCGCGTACGCCACCTGGGCAAGAAAAGCGACTTGACCCAAATCCTGCGTTCTCTGGCCAACTTGCCTCCAGAACAGCGGCCCAAGATAGGTGCTAAAGCCAACGAAATCAAGAGAGCTCTGGAGTCAAGCCTGAGCCAGAAGGAAGAACTGCTACAGGAAGCCTCCCTAGCTTCTCCTCTGGAGTCCGGAAGATTGGATGTCACCCTGCCCGGTCGCCCCTACGCTACCGGTCGTCTTCACCCCACCACCCAAATACTCAACGAGATTTGCGACGTCTTCAAGAGTATGGGCTTTCAGGCAATCGAGGGACCGGATGTGGAGTGGGATTACTACAATTTTGAAGCTTTGAACATTCCTCAACATCACCCGGCGCGGGATATGTTTGCCACCCTATGGATAGATCCAGGCATGGGAGGGAAAGCCAGACTTCTGCGCACACACACTTCCCCGATGCAGATCAGGATGATGGAGAGAGAACGTCCCCCTATAAGAGTAATAGTCCCGGGCCGAACGTATAGATATGAAGCCACCGACGCTACTCACGAATCGATGTTCTATCAAGTTGAAGGTCTGGCTGTTGACAAGGACATCACTCTGGCTGATCTGAAAGGTACCTTGTTCGAATTCTGTCGCTGCCTCTTTGGAGAAGAAAGGAAAGTGCGTTTCCGCTGCGATTACTTTCCTTTTGTGGAACCTGGAGTGGAGGTAGCCATATCCTGTTTGGGTTGTGATGGCGGTGGCTGTCGACTGTGCGGCTACAGTGGCTGGATTGAAATACTGGGGGCGGGAATGGTTCATCCTGATGTCCTGGCGCGGGTGGATATCGACCCCCAGGTGTACAGCGGTTTTGCCTTTGGGCTGGGAGTCGAGCGTATACCCATGTTGCGCTATGGTGTTGACGACATCCGTCTTTTCTATGGCAACGATCTCAGGTTCCTGAGGCAATTCTAGATTCTAAGGTGGCAACATGAAGGCTTCCCTCAAATGGCTCAATGACTATGTGGACGTGAAACTTGCTCCTAAGGAGTTGGCGGAGAGGCTGACCATGGCAGGCGCCGAGGTTGGCAGCGTACAGACTCTGCAGGACACCTGGGACAATGTTGTAATAGGCGAGGTGGTCGCTCTGAATCCTCATCCCAATGCCGACCGCCTTAAGTTAGCCACAGTCGACCTGGGGGCCGAGCAAATTACTGTGGTTTGCGGTGCCCCTAACATCGGCGTCCGTCAGAGGGTGCCCTTTGCCCGCATAGGAGCACGGCTCATTGACGGGCATACCGGGAAGCTTGCGTCCTTGAAGCCAGCCAAAATTCGTGGCATCGCTTCCGAGGGTATGGTTTGCTCAGAGAAGGAACTGGGGATTTCTGATGCTCACGAGGGTATACTGATATTGCCGCCGGAAGCACCTGTGGGTGCACCTCTGAGTGCTTACCTCGGGGATGTGATCTTCGATTTCGAGATAACGCCTAACCGTCCGGACTGCCTGTCCGTAATCGGTATTGCCCGAGAGATTGCCGCTCTAACCGGACAACCACTTCGTTTACTGCCGATTCAATATGAAGAATCAGAGGACTCCATAAACTCGTTTGCCTCCGTCGATATATCCGCCCCGGACCTCTGCCTCCGGTATTGTGCCAGTTTGATCACCGGGATAAAAGTAGCTCCTTCCCCGAGCTGGCTGCAGCGACGCCTGGATACCTATGGTATGCGCCCGATAAACAATGTGGTCGATGTTAGTAACTACGTGATGCTGGAATACGGTCAGCCCCTTCATGCCTTTGACTTTCGTAAACTCAAGGGCCAGCAAATTATCGTCCGCAGGGCTGGGAATGGTGAAACCATAACCACCCTCGACGGCGTCCAGCGTGGTCTCAACCCACATTTGCTGGTTATCGCTGACAAAGAACACCCTGTCGCTGTTGCTGGAATCATGGGCGGCATGGATTCCGAAGTTACGCCCGAAACCGACGCCATCCTCTTGGAATCAGCGATTTTCAACCAAAGTGCTATTCGTCAAGGCTGTAATCACCTTCAACTTCAGAGTGAAGCCTCCATACGGTTTGACAAAGGACTTAATAGCGAGCTTGCGTTGCCACCATTGAGACGGGCTACTCAATTGCTACTGGAGCTAGGCGGCGGTAAAGCGGCCAAGGGCATAATTGATGTATATCCCGGGAAGTCTGAGCCAAAGCCCCTAGCACTTGCCGCTCGAGAGGTTAAGCGTCTTTCAGGCCTGGAAGTCAACGTCGATGCAATTCTGAACGTGCTAGAATCTCTGGGTTTCGAATGCCAGAAGAGTGACTCAACTTCACAGGTTCTGGTGTCTGTCCCTTATTGGCGTAGCGACATCAAATGTCCCGCCGACCTGGTCGAGGAGGTGGTCCGCATCATCGGTTATGAAAAGGTCCCACTCACCACACTCAGTTCTCCTTTACCTCGGCAGGAGTCAAAACTATCTCCCTCAGCCCGCCAGAGTAATCTCAAGGAGAACATGAGCAATATTCTGACGGGCTTCGGCTTTCAAGAGGTACTGACTTACTCCCTGGTCAGCATGGAAAGGCTGCAGAGGCTTTCCCAAGCTCCAGCTGCAGACTTCTCCGTTGAAGGTCGCCAACCCCATGACACGAGAGCAAGAATACTTGCGTACTAGCCTGCGGGCCGGGCTCCTGTCCACGTTGGCACATAATCAGAAATTTGTAACAGCAGGTATAAGGCTCTTTGAAATCGGCAAGGCATTCTTACCCAGGCACCTGCCCGATGTGCCAGGCCAAAACGAAGCAAAAAGGAATCAATCTCAAGAAGAGAATGAGCTGCCTCAAGAGAAACGGATGCTCTGCGCGCTACTAACTGGGCCCCGACGGGAATTATCCTGGCATAGTGACATGGAGATGCTCGATTTCTTTGATGCCAAGGGCGTATTGGAGAACCTCCTGAACAGGTCGGGGCTAAGAGCAAGCTTCATTATCAGTAATGATGAATCTCTGTTCCCGGGAAGAGGGGCAGATATAATCATTGACGATGCCAAGATAGGTATTGTAGGCGAGCTACATCCGAGAGTAGCCCGGGCCTTTGAACTTTCCGGTAGTGCATACCTTATTGAAGTTGACCTGGACCATCTGTTGGCCAAGCTTCCCGCAACAAGAGAATACCAACCAATCCCGAGGTTTCCAAGCGTAACCAGAGATATCGCCCTGGTAGTGGATGAGCAGTTGAGCTATGTTACGGTAGAGAACATCATCCGGGGATTTCCGCTGGTGACTCGGGTAATCCTTTTTGATCTTTATAGAGGCGAGCAAATTCCCAGGGACAAGAAGTCTTTTGCCATAAGGGTTCTCTATCAATCAGCCACTCATACCTTGACCGACGAAGAGGTTGACCAGACTCAAGAGCAGATGCTCGATGAATTACATCGAGAGATTGGCGCTATCTTACGACGCTGACTTAGGCTCAGCGACCTGTACTCGCTCAACCCTGAGACTCTGCGCTCTCGGCCAGCAACTCTCTTACTTGTACCGCCGGGTTCTTAACAGGCAGTATCTCCGCTTCTTTTCGGGTACGCCACTTCACCTCCATCCCCTCGCTCCGCAGGGTCCGGGGGGACAAGGTCAATCGCAGAGGTATTCCCAGAAGGTCGGCATCATTGAACTTGACCCCTGGCGACTCAGCGCGGTCATCGAGTAGTACCTCGATGCCTTCATTTTGCAGTTCCTGGTAAACCCTTTCCGCTGTAGGCAGTACTTGTGATTCATCGAGGTGTAGTGCGCAGAGATGGACCTGATAGGGAGCTACGGACAGGGGCCAGATAATGCCCTTGTCATCGTGGCTCTGTTCTACAATCGCAGCCAACAGTCGTCCCAGTCCAATGCCATAACAGCCCATAACTATAGGTCGGGACCTGCCATCCTTGTCTAAGAAGGATGCTCCAAATCTCTCACTGATGAAGGTGCCCAGCTTAAATACGTGGCCCACTTCAATACCCCGAGCCAAGGATAGTTTGCCTTCACAACGGGGACACCTGTCTCCAGGTTGAGCCAGGGCAATATCAGCCATAAGATCGACCTGGAAGTCCCTGGGGTAATTGGCATTCTTGCAGTGATACCCCGGTTTGTTGGCCCCAACAGTGAAGTTGTAGCCCGACGTTATGGAATCATCGGCAACGACTTTGACTCCCTTCAAACCTATGGGTGAGGCAAAACCGGCCACGACCCCAGCTTTGTTCACTTCGTCTTCCGTAGCCAGCCGAAGCTCAGTACACTTCAAAACATTTCTCAGCTTTGTTTCGTTGACTGCCAGATCGCCGCGAATGGCAACGAAGACAAACTCTCCGTCAACATAGTAGAACACCGCCTTAATGGTCTGACTTGTTGGCACGCCGACAAAATAGGCTACTTCCTCTATGCTTTCCGTCCCCGGCGTGGCTATCTCCTCTAAGGGAAGTAGATTCTTGCCGTCCCGTTCGCCATGCTCGGAATTTTGCCCCACCGCAACCGTACTTCCGACCGTCTTAACGAATTCCGCTTTCTCAGCATTTGCAGCATACGCACAATTGGAGCAACGAATAATCTCATCCTCACCGGTCTCCGTGAGAACCATGAATTCATGGGATTCCTTGCCTCCTATGGCGCCGCTATCCGCTTCTATCATCAATGTTGGCAAGCCAAGGCGGCCATAGATATCCCTGTAAGCCTGGCTTGTCCTCCGGTAACTCGCATCCAAACCAGCTTCGTCCGCATCAAAGCTGTAAAGGTCCTTCATGATGAACTCACGGACTCTCAACAGGCCTCCGCGAGGTCGAGGCTCGTCGCGGAGCTTCGTTTGTATTTGATACAAGAGCAGAGGAAGGTCACGGTAGCTATGCACGTAACGATGGACAAGGTCGGTGATGACCTCCTCATGGGTGGGTCCCAGTGCTAACGTATGATCTTTACGGTCGGTCAAGGTAAATAGAGATTTGCCAAAGGAAACGTCGCGACCCGACTGTTGCCACAATTCAAACGGCTGCAAAACCGGCAGCATTACTTCCTGCCCGCCGGCATTGTCCATTTCCTCCCTGATTATGTTCTCTATTTTCCTGAGGACCCGCCACCCCACTGGAAGAAAGGAATAGATTCCGGCAGCCTCCTGGGCAATCATACCCGCTCTGACCAGTAGCTGGTGGCTGGTGATTTCCGCCTCGGCAGGCGCCTGTCGCAAGGTCTTCCCAAAAAGTCTGGAAAAGCGCATTCTACTTACCCCTGCTCCAGTTCCTCCCTGTCAAGAGAGTCTACTTCCTTCATAAGGGCCTCCAGGAAATTCTGATCGCTCGTTACGCTCACCACCTCCCCTCTCTTAAATATGGCACCTTTACCCCTGCCGCAGGCGATGCCCACGTCGGCATCTCTGGCTTCGCCGGGGCCGTTGACTACGCAGCCCATGACTGCCACCTTGATGGGCTTAGCCACCTCTTCCAAGCGCTTGCTTACTGATTCAGCCATAGCAATGATATCGACTTCGGCTCGCCCGCAGGAAGGGCAGCTGACCAGGGTTGGGCCCCGTTGCCGGAGTCCCAGACTCTTAAGTATTTCGTAGGCCACGAATACCTCTTCACAGGGATCAGCACTGAGCGAAACGCGTATCGTATCCCCAATTCCTTCATAGAGAAGTATACCTATGCCTATGGCGCTGCGTATGGCTCCTGTCCGCGGAAGTCCCGCCTCGGTGACTCCCAGATGTAGTGGGTATGGGATTTTGTCGGCAATCATGCGATAAGCCTTTATGGTAGTGGGGACATCAAATGCTTTCAGGGAGACCTTGATTAGGTCGAAGTCCAAGTTCTCCATAAGCCATACCTGCTCCAACGCCATGTTGACCATGCGCTCGACCAGCGGAGCATCGGGCTGAAAATTGACGGGCAAGCTGCCAGCATTCACTCCAATACGAATGGGCACCTCCCTTTCTTTGGCAGCTGCTACCACTGTAGCAATCTTCGCCTTGTCCGCTATGTTGCCGGGATTGAGTCGCAGCCCTTCAATACCGGATTGTAGCGCAACCAGAGCTAACCGGTAGTCGAAATGTATATCGGCAATGAGGGGTAACGAAACGCTCCTTCGAATAGCTGCTATGCTTTCAGCCGCTTCATTATCCAGGACTGCAACGCGCACAATTTCGCAGCCACAATCCTGCAGTTCTCTAATCTGGTTTATGGTCGCAGAAACGTCGCGCGTATCGGTCTTGGCCATAGACTGCACGGCCACAGGAGCATCACCGCCTACGGTTACTTCGCCGATCCTCACTGATTTCGAGATTCTTCGTGTCATAGTCCGAAACCTTCGCCACTAACAAGACGGAAGATATCACTGAAAGTCACCAGGACGATAAGTGCAATCAGAAAAGCAGTACCGATAGTGTGGGCCAGGCGCACCGTCCGGGCGGAAAGACGTTTACCACCTCTACATCCTTCGATGAACGCCACCAGCATCCCTCCTCCGTCCAAAGGGGGTACGGGAAACAGATTAAATATACCAATGCCCAGGCTGATTACGCTGGCCATAAACAGCATGTTGCTAAAGCCCGCAGACCGAACCACCTCCACCGTCAATTGACCGGCACCTATCGGCCCAACCAATGCCAGATCGGGAGATTCTCTAATGAGAGGCAGAGCCTCTATTATGAGCACAGGCATATATATGATATACCTGGCCCCCAGATAAGCGGCTTTCCACACAGGAAGCCGCTCTTGTTCTACCTGTGTGCCATCTACCCATCGTATTTCTATGCCGGGCAGGTTCTCAGAGCCGTCATGAATCAGGGATGTTTCCTCCGTCTCTTCGGCCTCGCCCCTTGGAAGTAACAGCAGCTTTATTTCTTCGCCCTCCTCAGTGAAACGTAGCGTCTCGGACAAGCTCTCAGGATTGTATACACTCTGTCCGTCGATACTCAGGATAGTATCACCGGCCCTTATCCCAGCTTCATAGGCTGGCGAGCCCTCCGCCACTTGACTCACCATATTCCAGCTCAGCAAGACCCCGATTAGCCTTCGTTGCGATTCCGGGTCGACTTCTGGCTCCAAGGCGATTTCCTGCCGCTCACCACTCCTTAGCAGAAGTAAGGTAATTCCCTCACCTTCTTCCGCTGAATTCACCATGGTCTGCACATCCCCCCTAGTACGCACAGGTTGTCCGTCTATTTCTACAATGATATCGCCGGGCTTGATGCCTTGTTCCTCCGCAGGAGAATTCTCCATTACAGAATGCACCATGAGTCCATCGCCGGCAATGACAGGGTACGGCAGCGCAAGGAAAGCGCTGAGCAGCACAGCAGCCAGAAGAATGTTTACCAGTGGACCGGCCGCGTATATTCCCAGCCTGGTCCACGGCCCTTTGCCGGCCAGACTTCGGGGAACAGTGGGGTCGTTCTCGCCAGCAGCTCTAACGAAGGCTCCAACGGGTATGGCGTTGATCGAGTATACTGTCTCGCCTCGTCTAATGCCAAAGATTCGCGGGGGAATACCTATGCCGAACTCTTCTACCTTCACCCCAGCACGTCTGGCAGCAATGAAGTGTCCCAATTCGTGTAGACAAATCGCCACGAACAGGGCTACCACGAAAACGACGATGATTATGGCAATGCTCATCTGCTATCTCTCTACTTCACGATTGCTCGTTCGCCTAGGTTCTGCACGGCAACCAGATGAAAGGCTCGCAGCACATTCCCTTGCCCAAGCATCAGCAGCCAGTATCTCTTCCAGCGATGGTTCGGGGGTGTTCTGATGTTGCTCAAGCGTTTCTTGCACAATTTTGGCGATGTCGAGAAAACCTATTGCGCCACCAAGAAAAAGCTCTACAGCCACTTCGTCTGCAGCACAAAGCGCCGCTGGATAAGTTCCTCCTGACCTGCCTGCATCCACTGCCAGTCTAAGACAAGGAAATCTACCATAGTCCACAGGTTCGAAGTCCAGAGACTTCATTCCATGCCAATCAAGGCGGGGCAGTTCTGGATTAGACCACCTGCGGGCATATGAAAGGGCATATTGTATAGGTAACCTCATGTCGGGTGAGCTAAGTTGGGCTTTCACGGACCCATCCATAAACTCCACCATCGAATGAACGACAGACTGGGGATGCACCAGTATCTCAATACTATCAAAGGGTAAGGAGAAAAGCCAATGTGCTTCAATGACCTCCAGCCCTTTGTTCATAAGCGTCGCCGAATCAATGGTAACCTTTCTTCCCATCTTCCACACAGGGTGGCTAAGAGCTTGCTCGGGAGTGACTTCAGCCAGTTGTGATTCCGAATAGCGATAGAAGGGTCCGCCGGAGGCGGTCAGCAGAAGTCGCTCCGGTTTGTCTTCTTCCCCACGCAAACACTGCCAGATCGCGCTGTGCTCGCTGTCAATCGGTACAATCTGGCCTTGGTGCCGGTTGGCTTCCCGAATAACGTTTTCACCAGCCATCACCAGTACCTCCTTGCTGGCCAGGGCCACCATTTTGCCTGTTCGTAGAGCGGCCACAGTAGGCTCCAGTCCTGCCATACCTGAAGTAGCCACGAAAACCAAATCGACCCCGGGGTGTGCGGCTATTTCCGCCATGGACAGAAGCTCTGCACCGTACTTGGTGCGAGGCTTGACCGAGGAATAGAACATCCCGGGTCTGAATTCCCTGATTTGCCTTTCCAGAAGCCCAACGTTTCTGTTAGCTGCCAGAGCTACTACCTGCAGTTCATAAGGCCGGGCACGAATTACATCCAGAGCTTGCTGGCCTATAGAGCCCGTCGAGCCCAGGACAGCTATTTTCTTTACACCACCCATATCACGTAATAGTATACCACTGCCCCGACGAAGATGAGGCTGTCAAAACGGTCAAGAACGCCACCGTGCCCCGGTAACACACTGCCTGACTCTTTCACTCCCATGTTGCGCTTGAGCAAAGACTCAACCAAATCGCCAAGCTGAGCAATAAGGCCAACCAAAAAGCCGAGGACTACGATTTGCCAGTATTTGAAGGCAAAAGGAGAAATCGCGTTGAGCACTGCCGCTATGGCGGTAGCACCCAGAGTGGCACATATCAAACCCCCTATGACCCCTTCCCAGGTTTTGGATGGGCTTATCGCAGGAGCCAGCCTGTGCTTGCCTAGTGACGTTCCCAGGAAATAAGCGCCCGTATCGTTGGCAAATGTAGTGAGCATAGCCAGGTAAACCCAATTTCGGCCATCCTCAAGGCCTCGCAGGTTTAGCCAGTAGCTGAGCATCCAGCCTACATAGAAAGCGCCCGCTATTGCCCATGCCCAATTGCGGAATGCCTTCTCTCTCGATGAGCGGCCTAACAGCCAAATCATGGAAACCAGCACAGTGGCGGTAACAACCAGGGGCAAGACATCCGGACTCCTGTAGTGATAATGAGGACTCAACACAAGCGCCAGTGCAAATAGTAAGCCCACATACAGCAGGGGCTCTCTCCTGTCAAACTCGTACAGACGGTAGAACTCGTAGGAGCCGGCCAACGCCGCTGCGGATATCAGGAAGCTGAACCAGGGGTCACCGAACCAAATGGCAACTATGACCAGGGGCACGCCCACAACGGCCGTGATAATCCTGTGCTTCAACACAGACTTATTGTAACAGCTTTTGAGCGGCCATGACCTTGCCGGGGCTGTGCGGATATACCATTAGTAACTGCTGGAAGACAACAGTCTCGCATACAAACGTGGAAGCAGGCCTCTACGGCCCGGACGGGACACTGTTGACGACCACGGTGGTCATGCCTACAATAGGCACCAATCCAGCCCTCACGATAGGCTTCAAGCCAGGATGTTCAATTATGAACTGAGCTATTGGCGGGCTGACCATGTAGTACAAATCCACCAAGGCCTTCCCCACTGCGTTGGTCAGCAGATACCCGTCTCTGAACTCACGCAGGACCTGTATCTCCTCCGATGTCGAGGTGCCGTAGGCTGCCGTGGCGATGAAACACCAGCCACCATTGCTGAAGTTGGCTCTGATAGTATGAGAGCCGTCCATGGTGATCACGGTCGAGGCAGAATCAACATCCGCAATGGTATCCACATCGCCCGACCAGTTGAGAAACTCATGGCCTTCATCAGCCTCCGCCACCAGGCTGACCTCGGTACCGAGAGGGAAAAAGAATTCCCCTACACCGGGGGTAGTGACCGAGCCGCCGGAGGTGCTGTGTATCGTTAGTAGCCCCACGGGTTCAGGATGAGACGTTTCAAAAGTGGCAGTGAGAGAATAGGAAGCATTCATAGCGATAGTGGTCTCGGCAGAATTGACATCGGCAACAGTACTCACATTGCCCGTCCACTTCGCAAATTGGTAACCTTCGTCGGATTGAGCCACCAGGTCCACCGTGGTGTTCCCGGCATGAGTAGAAATCCCTTCCCCGGGCTGGGTTACTCGACCACCTTCGGTGCTGGAAATGCTAAGGCTGTACCACCCGTCGTCAAGTTCAAAGTTGGCCGTAACGGAACAGGAGGCGTTCATGGCAATGTTGGTTGCCGCAGCATTAACATCGGTTATGGTGTCCACGTCGCCCGTCCATTCCACAAAGTGATAGTGTTCGTCACCTGCGGCAACAAGTTCCGCCTTTGTGCCATCCTCATAGATAAAGGTTCCTTCACCAGGTTCAGTTACGGAGCCTCCCTGGGTGCTGGCGGTGGTGAGTGCATACCAACCTTCGTCGAGTTCAAAGTTAGCAGTAATTGAGTAGGACGCGTTCACGGATATGGTAGTCTCGGCATCTCCCACATCACCAATGGTACTCACATCGCCCGTCCACCCCACAAAGTGGTAGTGTTCGCGGGGCTGCGCGGCAAGATTAACCACCGTTTCGGCATCGTAGATAAACCTTCCTTCACCCGGCGTAGTTACTGAGCCGCCTTGGGTGCTGCAGATAGTCAGGCTATACTGTCCCTCCGCAGGCTCAATAGCAATGCCCAGACCATCAATGATGTATTCTGCCTTACTGATGTAAGCGTAGCCTTGGGACCCAGCGAAAACCAAGCCTACGAACTCTCCATCTTTATCCACAGCGGAACCTGAATCACCCGGCCCCGAAAATGACCAGTTGTCCTGAGCTACCACAATCTGGTCCACGAAATAGGCGCGTTGCCCGTCATAATCAACCCAGACCGAGGCATTGGTGTAAAGCACCTCCCCAGTCGTTACTCCGGTCGTGCGGCCAGATTTCCGCACAACATCGCCGTCGGAGACCTCGGTCCAACCTTCAATCCAGTAATTACCTGCTTCGTCAAACTCCTCACCGTAAGACAAATCCACACCCTCATCAATGCTTCCTATAGCGGCATCAGCATAGTTTTCCCCATCGGGTTCGAAATGGATAGGTATGTATCCCCCAAGTTCCCCCACTCGATCGTCTAATCGGCCTCCATCGCCGCTTCCCGGCTGCAGAATCGGTGTCCCTATGTCGAGAAACTCATACGTATCTGGATTCATAGCGATAACGTGGGCATTGGATAGAATCTTATCGTCATAGGTGACCATACCCAGTGTACCTCCATACAGGTATATCCATGGCCCCTCAGTGACATAGGCAGATAGGCTTGTCCCACCCACCAGTGGCCTGACCTGGTCCCGCCTCGCTTCACTAACATCGCTTACCGGACTCGCCACCTCGCTGGAAAGGCTTTCGATTTTTCCGGTGATTTCTGTTCGCACGGCACATCCTTTGAAAGAGCGCGGCACTGCTTCCAGCGCCCGTTCATCCTCTACAAAGACAACAACTTCACCGTCGCTTTCTGAATGGGCAATGCCCACAAGACCGGCTCCGGCTAGAGGCCGCAGTTCTTGTTCCAGCGCCTTTCGAACTACAGCCGGTGATGTTCCATGCCCGGGGTCCTCACCGGCAGAAGCAGAGACGGAGCTGAACAGTAACGCACCGATCAGAACCGACACCAAGAAGAGTGGAAGCCTTTTCGCTTTCTTCATCTCTGCTCAGCCAGCAAAGCAGCAATGCTTTTTGTCAGGATCATCTCATCCCATGCTGCAGTATAGTTGATCGACTTCTCGGTGGGAGCCCATCAAATTAGCAGAAAACGGCACAACTTGTCCAGCGGTGCTAGAAAGCTGAGAAATCTTCTCCAAATGGCCTTGCCTATTTCAAGGGTAGATGGCCAAAGCCTCCAAACCGGCGGTTTCGGGCAAGTCAAACATCAAATTCATGTTCTGTACTGCCTGTCCTGCACCGCCCTTGACGAGGTTGTCCAGGCAACTAATGACTACAAGCCTACCCGTGTAGGAATCGATATTGGGATAGACAAGACAGAAGTTGCTGCCCCACACATGCTTGGTGTGCGGGGGTCTGGTCGCCACTTGAACGAAAGGGGCTTTCTCATAGAATTCCTGGTACAGTTCTCTCAAGCTGGCGGTCGACAACTGACGACCATCCGCTAGTTTGGCATAGCAAGTGCTCAATATGCCTCTTGTCATTGGCACGAGATGGGGCACGAAGGTCAGCGAGAGGGGAAATAGCGGATTAAGATCTTTCAACTCCTGCTCTATTTCCGGTAAATGACGGTGTCCTTCGAGAGAATAGGCGCAGACGCTCGCATTGATTTCGGGATAATGGGTGGTCAGGTTCAGTGTTCTGCCAGCGCCAGACACCCCTGACTTGCTATCCACCACTATGTCCGGCTGGACAAGCCCGTCTCTCATCAGGGGCGCAAGGGCCAGAATGGCACCGGTGCTGTAGCAACCCGGATTTGCAGTCAAAGACGCCGGGGCGATTTCACTCCGATGCAGCTCAGGCAGGCCAAAGACTGCCTGTTTCAATAGCTCAGGCGAGGGATGAGTGAAGCCATACCACCTTGCATAGTCCTCTGGATTCTTCAACCTGAAATCGGCACTGGCATCGATGACTTTGATTCCCTGTTCCAGTAAAGGTGCTACTACCTCTATGCTGCTCTTGTGAGGCATTGCGGAAAAGACGATATCGACTTCGCTTTCAAGCTCGGCTTCTATCTTGTATTCGGTCCCTGCAAAACTGGGGAAAACATCACCCAATTTCCGCCCGGCTTCGCTTCGTCCGGTAACAGTGGCCAACTCTACGTGGGGGTGTTGGCTCAGCAAGCGAGCCAACTCGGCGCCGATGTATCCGGTAACGTTTATAATGCCTGCTCTTATCCGTGTCATACGGTGTTCCAGAAATTATACTATATTCCGCGTGCTAACAGGACGCTGCGCGATCATTCCGTTTCTGCTCCTTCTGATGAGATATCATATCCTTCACTCCACCTTTGGCCAGGACTCCCTTAATACCAGACAGATTGCGAACCAGCATGAACAGGTCAATAGCCACGGCGTAGAGTACCAGCGTAGGCCAACCTCCGAATAGTCCAATGAACACAGGCAAGAGGCCAAACCCGATAAGTATGGCAAAAGTGAATTTGCGGGTAGTGAAGAACGGAATAGCTACTACCGCCAGGGCAATGAGTATTGCCCACGGGGCCAACACAAGAAAGATGCCTATCACCGTAGCTGATCCTCTGCCGCCTTTGAAACCTGCGAATACGGGAAAACTGTGTCCTATCAGCACCAGAAAACCGGCAGCAAAAACCCAGGGCTGAGAAGCACCTAAACCCTGTGCAATGAGTACGGCAATCGCCCCCTTTGCGATATCAACGAGCCCCACCAGAACTCCCTCGTGAGCTCCAACCTGGCGGATAACGTTGGCGGCACCCATGTTTCCCGAACCCACGCTACGGATATCGATTCCCTTCCTCCTGCGAGACATGATGTAGGCCGTAGGAATGGAGCCCAGGAGATACCCCACTACCAAGCCGACAGTGCCCAGCAATATGTCCTCACCGCTGAACATGCATTACGTTCCTTATGGGTAGTATCTCAACCCAACCACAACTTTGTTCTTCCGCACCTGATTATCTGTCTCCAAGGACGCTAACCACAACAAGGCCAGGTCCCGTGTGCGTCCCAATAACTGGGCTGGCACGCGACAGGTAGATAGGTATTTGGGGATACTTCGAGTGAAGCTGCTGGGTCAAATTGTTGGCCTCATCCAGGTCAGTGGCATACTCCACGGCTAGCCCTTCAACCTTGCTGAAGGTTGTGGGCAGATTACACAGTTGGTCCAGTGCTTTGGCTCGGGAACGTTCCCTGGCATACGGATAGACTTCTCCGTCTCGAATACTTATGACCGGGTTCACTTTTAGCAGTGACCCGACGAAAGCCTGTGCTTTGCCGATGCGTCCGCCGCGTTGAAGGTACTCCAGAGTATCAAAGGCAGCACACATGTCTACTCGATCAATGTTATTACGTGCCACATCCAGCACTTCATCGATGCTGGCTCCACCTCGAGCCGCCCTGGCGGCACCGATTGCTATGAAGCCCTGCGGCATAACCGCCCACTGGGAGTCCAGGACTTCCACACGACACTTCTTCTTCATCAATCCTACGGCTTCCAGCGCTACCTGATAGGTAGCACTGAGCTTAGAAGTCAAACTGATAACCACGATGTCATTTGTTTTTTCAGCAAGCCTATTGTACGCATCGACGAAACCCGCTACCGGCGGCACAGACGTTGCAGGCAGCACCTTACTGGTCTTCAGCTTCTCGTAGAACTCATCGGGGCTCAGGTCGATACCATCGCGGTAGATCTCATCTTGGAACCGGACAACCAGCGGAACCACCACGATGCCCAACTCTTCAGCTACCTCAGCGGGGAGATCAGCAACGCTATCGGTCACAATAGCTACGTTAGCCAAAGATAGTCCCCTTGCCTCCATTAGACGACCGGGGCAATATTACTTCGTCGCAGCGCCACATTCTGGTAGCCCCCCTCACCCTCGGGACGTGATAGTGCTTGTCCATCAATTGTGTAACAGAATGATAACACACCTCCTGAGGTTACTGAACCGAGAAGAACATCACCTTGGCCGATTTTGCCGTTGGGCGGTCGGGCTGGCCGCGACCATCCTGGTTCCATTCCCCGAAAAGTGAAAACCGCGCCCAGAACCCGCTAACCAAATACGCCGTAGTATTCCGGTGAAACTGCTTGTACTAGGAGCCGGGTAGTACAACAGCACCACCCGGCTCTCAGTAACACTCCGTCACCTTGGTCCAGAGCGTCAGCAGACTCCTTCTGACTATGATTCGCTTGCCCGCTACTTCCGATCCTTTCCCTCGGTCTTGCTGGCCCTGCCACCACTCGAGCCCGTCTTAGTCCAACGGGCCAGCAGTTCACCGGCAACCTGGCGGCCACCCAGTCCGAAGGCAATAGCAGCCGCCAGCGCAGCTGCACCCACAGCCAGGCCAAAGCCCAGTAAGATCAGATCATCCGCAAAACCCATTGCGCGTATTCCCAGCACCACACTCAACACGACAATCGCGATTTTCACAACGGATATCATAGATTCTGACCTGCCACCTGCCCGTAGGATATTCGCTACGAAATTGGCAACAAGAATACCGATGCCGATAATGACAACACCCAGAAGTACCAGACCAAGGAATTGGGTCAGCACGGCGACCAGTTCGTTCACACGGGCAAAACCAAGCAGATCGGCTGCCATCATCAGGGCAAAGAGCATTATGAACACCATAATGATGTAGCCAACGATGTTGGAAGGAGAGCCCGCTCCTTCAACACGCTCTTTTGCCAGACCTAGTTTGACTGGCAAGTCGTCAAACCGAATTCTGGTCAACAATTTGGCAGTCAGCTTGGCTAAGAGACGACCAACGAAATAGAAGATCGCGAGGATCAACGCAGCGCCGACGATTTGCGGAATAGCGGCGAAGATTCTCTGGAATATGACGATAATCGAATCAAACAGACCTTGCACGCCCAGGACCTGCAGTATGGCCAGTATGAACAATATCCATACTATCCAGAAGACGGCAGTGCCTGTACCTTGAGCAACCGGATACTGATTCGGATCCTGGGGATCGCCACCCTTACCCAGTCTCTTGTCAATACCGCTGGCCCTCATAAGTCTACGGATGCCTGTCCTCAGCACCTTTGCCAGAATCCAGGCAATAAGCAACAGGACCAGTACGGCTAGGATATTGGGTAAATAGCCGATCAGCGTCCCAAAGAAATCCTGGAAAGACTGTATTACACCGCTCCAGTCCATTTGTAGCATACCTCCTTTCTAGCGATTGCGGCCTTGCTTCTGCACCCTCATATGTGCAATTCGATTCCCCAGAAACGTTAGCTCATGACTTATCACCCCCCACCTGTTAGTAACCTTCTACCGAACCTTCTACCGCTTGACATCACTCCCACTACGTATATACGCAAGCATCACTCCGCTATGCTTCGCAATGACCTTTGGCTGGGAAAGTGATTGCCGATTCTACCGCGATACAAGAAAGCCCGAGTCACACATTCATATATGCTCGGCCCATCATCACACGAACCACCGTAGCCCCATAACGCACACATTTGATCACCAGGCCCACTTAGCCCTCAATTTCTATTGTATCATCAAGGTAGGCATTGTCAACAGCCTCGTACATGATGTTTGCGGACACAACAAGACTTCAACGGCAGGTTTCTCCTTATGCCCTGCCATAATTTGAGCAAGTTGGCGCATCTGGCCTAATGCCCGTAGCAAGAGCTGGCTGCCCCCGCTTATCGAGGTTGTTGTAGCAGCTTTTCGTAGACCTGCAACGTCCGCTGGGCAGCAGTTTCCCACGTATACTTGCCGGCGGTCTCTATCCCCCGCGCTCTGATCGTGTTTGCTAACTCTTTGTCTGTGAGCAGGCGAACTATTGCCTGGGCCATGGCTTCAGCATCCCCTGGGCGATACAGAAGCGCATTGAAACCATCGTGGAATACTTCGGGAGCTCCACCCGCATTCGAGCATACCACGGGCACACCGACCGCTGAAGCTTCCAGCAATGCAAGCCCGAAGGATTCGACTCTGGAAGATGAAACAAAAACATCGGCGGCTGCCATGAGCTGCGCGATTCTCGCTCGCGGTAGTTGTCCCACAATGAACGCTGAATTTACAGTGTTTAACCGCTCGACCTGACGGCATAGCCTGTTCCTCTCCCGCCCAGACCCCGCAACAATCAGCTTTGCCTCTGGAATCGCTTCCAACACCCGGGCAAAGGCCGATACAAGCAGGTCTGGACTCCTGCGTTTGACTAAGCGCGATGCCGTGACTACAAGAGGCTCATCGGCTATGCCGAACTCCTTTCGTATCGAGGAACTGTCTACATTCTCATTGAAGCAGGACAGGTCAACACCATTTGGAACAACAGTTATTTTCTCTTCAGGGCAGCCCAACAGGTGACCGAAGTGTGCCGACGCCTGACTAACGGCTATTAGTCGATCGGCTCTTTTGAGTAGCAAACCCATTGGGCGCTGCAATCGCCACAGAAAAGGTGAGTCCTCTACCGTATGGCAGGTTAGAACGCAGGGAATGTTGCATCTATGTGCATATTGAACAGCCATTTGTGCCATAGTCCAATATATGTCCACTCCGTGGACTACATCGAATTCTCCATCGTGGATATACCTATGACAGTGGCGAAGGACAACGGGTGAAACGACACGATGGGCACCACCCAGCCCTGGACCTTTGATTCGCCTTACCTTGAGCCCGCCGCTTTCTTCCTCCTCGGGCTCACCCTTATGCCCGTGGGCGATCAACGTAGTCTCCACACCTAATCTTGCCAACTGCCGACCTAGCTCAAGAGCATAGTGAGACGCCCCACCTGCATCAAGCTGATGTTGATCGCCAACCAATGCTACACGCAGTTTGCTCACTCTCAATTCTCGGTCTTCACTGCCATCCTCAGGCCCAGATAAACGAAGACCACAGCCCCCACCAGCGAACTTAGGGCAAATGATATTCCTCGCTCAATCAATGTCGCCGCCGTTGCTATGTCCAGGGAAACACCAAAAAGGACGAAAACCGAAATCAACGACCCTTCGACAATCACCAAGCCTCCCGGCAAAAATGGGACAAAGCCCAGGATTGTCGGAAGTGAGGCTGCCAGTAGAAGCATAGAAATTCTAGGATTATAGCCCAAAGCTAGGAATACGATATGGAAGCGAGCAATGGTGAGTACCAGCATTAGCGAAGTCAGGCTTGCTATGGCCAGTACTTCCTTTCGCTTGCTCATCATGACGTAGGCACTGGCGTAGAAAGTACTAACGGACTCCGCTATTTGCTGAGCGTCGATGCGCCTTCCAAAGACACGGGCAACCCCTGTTGCAAGCCTGCTAAGGGTGCTGACTCCGACCATCCTCTTGATGAAGAAGCGAGGAAACAAAACCAGCCCCAAGACAACCAGCGCACCTATCACCAACAGTAACCCCGCGGGTCCAAGTACGTCTTCCCCAAATCGCAGAAAGAGTCCCGCTACCAAGAACGAGATAATGATTGGGGGGGCAAAAACATGCTCCCCGACAGAGGCAACGATAGCTGTCGAGTACTTCACACCTTCCAGCTTGCGCACCAGGTATACCCTTCCAAACGGATCGCCGCCAGCATGCAGCAAAGGTGTAACGTTGTTGAGGAAAATGGCGCTGCAGATTATGGAAAACAGAGCGGCGAAGCTTGTTTTCGGATTGTCGCTATCTATGGAACGAATGGCTATTCGCCAACGGACGGTCCAGAGTACTACACTTAAGAAATACGTTGCTATGGCCAAACCCAGAAACAGACCGTTGGCGGCCCTGACAGCTTCAAACATCTGAGAAAACAGCTCAGGCTTGAGAAGCCAGACAGTCACTCCGATGAGGGCCACAACGACAGCTATGACGAGTAAGGATCTGCGCAGATCTATCTTTGGCCCGTACTCAGCCATAGTAAGAGCCTGTGGTTTTCACAGTTTGCAGCCTATGCCGGATGGGCGCTATTGTAGCACGTTCCTTTCTGATGTGTCCTGCGGTGGGAGACGATGAAAACGCCCGAACATTGGCTCAGATGGTTCAGATGATACGCAGAAATATTAGCTCATACATTTCATCTGAGTAGGCGGATAGCCAGTGACTCTCGGCTTGTCACGCGTCGTGGGTCAAGACTCATCTCTTGAGTCTCTTGCGGACAGCTTCGCTCTTCAGTTCTCTGAGAGCATCGGAGGCAACCCAACGGGCAGCTTTGGAGTCAAGTCGCTGGATCTCTTCCGCTGCATCGGTCGCCGCCCGATTCAAATTCAGGTTCCTTTTCCCGATATTTCTGAGTGCCCAGTTTACTGCTTTCTTGACAAAGTTACGTTCGTCTGTAGCACCTCGTACTATCACAGGAAGCAAGCCGATAAATCTCTTATCGCTCGCCTTCTTGTCATGCCATGCCAGACAGGCTACTAGCGAGAAGGCGGTCCTTCGTACAAACTCCTCTTCCCGCCCGGACCAATCGATAACCTTCTTCCATGCTAACTCGTTCTTTTCAAAAAGATTCATGCACACCTGGTCACAGACATCCCATGAATTGATGTCTTTCACCCAGTGTTCCATTTGCTCTTCAGTCAGCTCGCCAGGGTCATCAATCATGGCAGCCAAGATCCTTGCTTCGGCTACCCCGGTTTGCCACAGGCGCAGCGCCAGTCCGTGGTCTCTGCCTATTTCTTTGGCCAGTTGTCTCATGTCTGGAACAGAGACACCTAGTCTTTGCTCCACTGTGATCCCATACTTGGCCATCCCTGTCAACTGCTCTGGCCGAGCCTTGCTATGAAGCCTGTCCAGCACATATTGTACACGGTCCATAGTTTCCTCCTGGTCGGTTGCTTCACGATCGCTGATTCACCAGGTTGAATTATAGGGGCGCTCCAAGCCATTATCAATACTCCGTTTACCAGAAGCGAGAGTGTTGTTCTGGGATCGCAAGTTCAAAGAGAAGAGACCGCGGCAAACCATAGTGTATAATGGATAGCGTCTGTTTCCGCCTCCGCGAGACCGACCCAGCCATGCTAAGGCACTTTGATTCAAAGTATCTTGGATATTTCTATGTGGCTGCAGCGGCCATAATCTGGGGCTCCAATGGTGTAATTGTCAACTGGGTCCCCTACAACGCACATACTATCGCTTTCTTCAGGGTATTGTTTGCCAGCGTGACCCTTCTACCTGTGGTACTTCTGACACGAAAACGCCAGGTAGTCAGTGCCGCCAGGTCCTGGAGAACCATGTTGGCTTTAGGCTTTCTACTCGCCTTGGGTTGGGCTCTGCTCTTTAGTTCCATGAAACTCATCGCGATCGCCAATGCAGTCCTCCTGAACTACACGGCACCCATCTTTGTGGCCTTGCTTGCTCCCCTGCTGCTCAACGAGAGATTGGAGAAATCTACCCTGATTGCACTGGCCATATCCATAGCGGGAATAGTGTTGATTTCACATCAGCAGAACACTCAGACCAGCACTGTTGACGATCTCAGCCTACTAGGAGTGGTTCTTGGACTGCTTGCCGGCCTCGCTTATGCCGGATTCATCATTGTGTCAAAGAGGGCTTTGTCCAGGTTCTCAAGCCAGGTTGTGGCATTCTACTCTTACTCTGTAGCCTCAGTTTTCCTGCTCCCCTTCGCGATAGGTGCCGACCTTTCCCCAGATCTAGCTCCGTGGCTGCTTTTGCTGGTTCTGGGTATCTTCAACACAGCATTGGCCGTTACTCTCTACCTAAAAGGCCTTGCGATGGTGAAAGCCCAGAAGGCGGTGGTCCTCACTTACCTGGAGCCCGCCAGCGCCGCGGTCTTCGGGTTTGTCTTTCTAGCTCAGCAACCCACCCCACTGATGCTCGTAGGCGGTTTTCTCATCCTCATTGCTGCTTATGTGGTAGCCTCCAGATAACTCAGTATTCGACAAGAATGCATAACAGCCAGGGATGTTTCCTCCTTCCGTTCAAGGGAGACTGAATCTCACGCCAAATCCTGTGCCAGACTATGAACGGAACCGATGAGCCCACCAGTAATATCCCATCGCAGCGACCAATGCAATGAACCCGATGGGCCCCCATACCAGTCTGAGGTCAAAGGGGAACGCGTCAAGCAGTATCCCTCCAACCAGCGGCCCCATTGCTATACCTATGGTTTCGCTTAAGCCGAAGAACCCCATATATCGTCCTCTCTGATTTTGCGGAGACAGCTCCCCTATTACCGAGAGTGTTACCGGAGCGTGTATAATCTCGCCTGCCGTAACTATGGCCATTGCTGCGAGCGCCCACTCAAATTGTGTTATCCAACCCAATGATACGTAGCCAATCGCGTAGAGCAAACCTCCAAGCATGAGAGCCCGGAATTTCGCGACCCGCCTGAGAACAAGAGTAATCGGATATTGAAAGAAAATCACTATCAAGCCATTCAAAGTGAGCAGTAGACTGTATTGGGTAAAAGAAAAGCCGACTCTGTCCACGGCGAAGATCGATAAGGTACTGACCATTTGCCCCATAACTACGAACAGCAGGAGACTCACCATCGTGAAGACCAGGAAGGCCCGATCATTGGCAGGCGGAAGCATGCTGCGGAAGCCTACCTCTTTGTTAATAAACTGTGAAGACTCGCGGACAAAAAAGAAGACAATGAGGGAGACAATGCCACAGGTCAGGGCCGGGACCCCGAAGAGCCACGCATAGGGCAGAGAAGCGGCCATGTATCCTCCTATGGCAGGACCGGCAGCCCAGCCGATGTTGGCTCCTATGCGAAGGATTCCATATGCTTCTGTCAGTTTCTTCTTCGAGGTAAAATCTGCCACCAGGGCTGAGGTCACAGGGCGTATTGTAGTGAGCACTGACCGACCAACGATGTAGGCAACTGCGATGGCCCAGACCGGAGCCGAAACTCCGATGAGGATGGCCAGCCCTGAATATAGAAATATGCTGACCGAGGTGGCCAGAAGTAGGACTGGGCGCCGGCCAAATCTGTCTGAAAGTGCTCCTCCGAGCGCCTGGCTAACGGCTGAGCAGAGTCCCGCAGCCAATAGGATTATTCCCACCAGAGTCATGGAAAGACCTCTATCCTGATAGAGATACAAAGAGAGAAACGGCATGCAAATGGAGAAGCCGATCACTGTGAAGAAATGAACTACGGTGATAACCCATATCTCAGGCTCGAATCCATGATAAAGATTTCGGAACGGACTCTTGGCACTTTCCAGCAGTTCTTTCATGGTCTAGGTGAGACGCCCATTATAACCGTTTTGGATCTGTCCGCCTTTTAGTTTGGTTCCAAATCAGCATCAAAATGGTTCGCAGGAGCTTGAGCTAAGTACATCTTGGCCCGGCTACGGAAGGGAGGCGCCAAGGGTGGACGCCCCCAACAGCCCGGCACGCTTCAAATGGCGCAGAGTAGTTCATCCCGTCAACAATAATTGTTGTCACAAGTATAGGCAAGCATATGTTAAGGGAAGTTGAGCTCTAGCGCGTCCTCCGTATGCGTGCCATCAGGGTCATTAGACAGCGCGATGCACTCCAACAGCACCGTCTCACCGGTCGCGGCAACCGGAACATCATCATCAATCCCAAACAGAAATGCCTGATACGGCTTACCTTATTCCCTGAAACATCAAGCCATGTCAAGCGGGGAAGGTTAACAAGGGGCGAGATATCGGTTACTTGGTTGTCCGCAAGACGGAGGTCCTCCAGGCCGGTAAGACTGGCCAAAGCCGAGATATCGTTTATCTTGTTGTTGTCGAGGCAGAGAACTACCAGGCCGGTGACATTGGCCAGAGGCGATATGTCGCCTACATGGTTCCTTACTAGGTTGAGCCAGCACAAGTTGTTCACGTAGCTAAGAGCTGATACATCGCTTATCTGGTTGCCCGAAAGGTCGAGGTTCATCAGGTTCGTGAGGTTCCGCAGAGGGGTCAGGTCGCTTATCTGGTTGCCCTCGAGGTACAAGTTTCTCAAGCTGGTGAGGCTAGCCAGAGGTGACACATCGCTTATTCGGTTTCTTCGAAGGTACAGTCCCGTCAGGTTTGTGAGATTAGCAAGGGGCGAGATGTCCGCTATCTCGTTGTTGCCCAGGTTGAGATATGACAGGTTGGTGAGACCGGTAAGGGGCGAGACATTCTTTATCTGGTTGCCCTCAAGGTCGATCGACGTCAGCTTGGTCAGATTGGCGAATTGTGAGATGTCGCTTACCCGGTTATTACACAGCATAACTTCTGTCAGTTTGGTGAGGCCGACAAGGGGTGATATATCGCTCATCTGATTATCTTGAAGTGCGAGCCTTATCAGGTTGGTGAGGTTAGCCAGAGACCGGATATCGCTTATCTGGTTTCTACCAAGAAACAACGTTTGCAGGCCGGTGAGGTTGGCAAGCGGCGAGATATCGCTAATCTGGTTATTATTGAGGAATAGCATTTGCAGGCGCCTGCAGCTGGCCAGAGGCGAAATATCGTCTATCTGATTATCATCAAGATGGAGCGTTGTTAGATTGGCAAGTTGAGCCAGGGGTGTGATATCACTTATCTCGTTGCTATCGAGGAATAACGCATGCAGGCTGGTGCAATTGGCAAGCGGCGAAATATCGCTAACCTGGTTATCGTGACGCCCGAGGACCCAGAGATTTGTCAGTTTGGTTAGATCCGAAGGGTAAATGTGACGCTTGGCTTTGCCGGTCGCTTCCCTCACCGTCAATTCAAGGCTGGAATCGGCGAAGGTTAGTGGCTCCCCACTGTCGAACCTCCCGTCGTCAGAAGGCTCCCTCAATAGACGATTCTCACCAACTTGAGTATCAATTCCGATCTAGATCCGGCCACCGTCGCAGAACAACCTGACTCAAGACCCGTACAAAACACAGTGCAGCCTGCAAGAGCAGCTTCCCCAGTCCGTCTGCATTAGCGCTGTAATGGATTGAACATGTCAGGAGCAGTAATCATTTCCTCGAAACAAGATCGCCTTGCTCACTCGCAGCAGCCGGGCTCACCTGGATGCCCGCAACAGTTCTGCCTCCTGACTATCTTAATCCCATAGTTACGTAGAACCAGATAGATCTTCTTGGGAAGCGGCATCTTAACCGACATATTGGTGAAGAATGCTCTTATCGTTGGCATATCCCCTCCTTCTCGCTTGCTCCGCAAACGCCGCACGTACTTCTGCGTTACTCTACACGATACGCTCTAGCTATCGATTGATTTATGGCAGTGGGCTCTATTCAATGCCGATCATTACGTTGGTCGCCTTTATGATCGCGTATGCTTCCTTTCCCACCGTAAGGCCAAGTCTATCCGCAGATTCCTTGGTGATTATGGAGACAAT
>Ga0180433_10001013_pt1 | contig 47473 bp, 44 predicted proteins | sample SS_ome_8_FD_132980 | JGI IMG/M metagenome (GOLD analysis project Ga0180433, IMG submission 132980) | Hypersaline lake sediment archaeal communities from the Salton Sea, California, USA - SS_1_D_1 metaG | ecosystem: Environmental > Aquatic > Non-marine Saline and Alkaline > Hypersaline >...
ATAGAAAAGTTTATGCCTCGGTCTATACATGCTGTAACAAAAAGAGGTTTTGAACTGAAAACTATGCTTTTTGTTCTAGCATATGCTGTTAGTAGAATAAGTTATTAAGGTAACAACTTAAGTATTAAACACGGTATTTAAAGTTTTTTTCTAAACAAGCTGATGTGAAGGATTATACAATGAAATGTTTAAAAAAAGTTGTTCTGTTAGGGTTGTGTGCCTTTTTTGTTGTTACGGCTCAAGCTAGTGAAGCCTTAGCACAGGAGCCTGCGGGTTCAGCGAGTATAGGACAGGTTGATAGGTGTTATACCGAAAAAATAGCGCCAGAAAACAGAGTGGTAGCAGCTAGTTTAGCATTTTTCTTAGGCAATTTCGGTGTTTGTGGAGCTCATAGAATTTATGTTGGAAAATATAATACCGCAGCGCTTCAATTTCTTACATTAGGTGGACTTGGCGTTTGGCAATTGATTGATTTAATTTTTATTTTGGGTGGAGAATTTACAAATGCTAAAGGTGAAAAGTTAAAAGATTGGGCCTAATATAGTCTTTTGAAAAAAATCTAATCCAGGAGCGTTTTTGTGGCCTGGGATGTGTATATAAATTAATTTTAAAGGTTCTGCTAAGATACAATTAAGTATTAAAGGCAGAACTTTTTTTTTAGCATAATAATTTTTTGATGTTCGGGCGAGAAATTAAAAGATTAGATATAAGTATTCTTTTTGTAAACTTTTCTTGATGTTTGCTCCTTTTTGCGGTAAAATTATATGTTGTGCCCCCTCGCATGGGGCAGGAGATCTCCTTTTTCCTTTTGTGCCCTAACTATCGTGTTTCAGGGCATATGGGGTACCGTATAAATTTTTGTAGCGTTTAACAAAATAAGCACATTAAAATAATAGAAAGATAATGTGTTTTTTACGTTTAAGGAGTTCCTGAAATGTTTGATAAAATAAAGCGGTTTTTCAAAACAATTGCCGAATTTATTTGGGGTAAGTTTAAGAGTAAAGAAGAGGTTCGTAAGTTCATGAGCCTGGCTCTTATTTTTTTCTTTATTATTGGTGTCTATTGGATATTGCGATCAATTAAAGATAGTATTTTTAACGTAACCGTTGGGATTGAGATGATCCCCTACGCAAAGATATTATCTGTTGTGTTTGTGTTTCCCATTATTATGTTTTACATGAAGATTGTCGAGATTTTCAAAAGAGAGCGTGTTTTTTACACGATGATGATATTGTATGCAATTGGGGCGCTGGTCTTTATGTTTGCCTTTATGCGATATGATTTATCGACAATTAAAGCATCAACGTCGAACTATGTCGGTTGGTTATGGTATTTTTACGTAGAAAGTTTCGGTTCTGTTATTACTGCATCATTTTGGATTATTTTAACTGATATAACGTTGCCAGATGCTGCAAAACGAGGATTTCCCGTTGTCTATATATTTGCACAACTAGGGCAAGTTTTCTTCCCGCGACTTGTTAATGCAAAATTCTTGGGCTTTGCAACGAGTGCTCCGATAGCAGGTATTTGTGCATTAATTATGATTTTGATTGCAATTATGTTATGGATTTTTATGAAATATACACCAAAAAGCCAGCTTGCCAGATATGTAGCGAAAGGAACTATTGAGGACGAAAAAGCGGAAGGTAAGGTTGAAAAAGCTGAAGTTATAGTTGAAGATGAGCCGAAGAAGAAAAAAAAGAAGGTTGGCTTTATTGAAGGAATAAAAGCAATCGCCTCCAGTGGGTATCTTATGGGAATATTATTTGTGGTTATGGTGTTTGAAGTTATTGTAACGGTTTTTGATTTTCAATTTATATTTATGGCAGCTAAAGCATTTCCACTAGAAGTTGATATGTCAGCCTATATGAGTTCTTTTTCATCTACCGTGGGTATTGTTACCTTTATATTTGCAGCGTTTGGATTAAGTACTATACAGCGTAAACTTGGCCTTTTTGTTTCGCTTTTACTGACACCTATTTTGGTCTTGTTCTGTATTTTTGTTCTTTGGACCTATCCTGTCTTGTCTATTGCATTCTGGATCATGGTGGTTTCAAAGGCTATAAATTATGCAATAAATCAGCCAACACTAAAGAACTTGTATATTCCGGTGAAAAAAGAAACAAGGTACAAGACAATGGGATGGATAGAAGCCTTTGGTGGAAGAAGTTCCAAATCTGTTGGTTCCCTGATTAATTTATTAGGTAAATTCTTTAAGAGCAAGCATGGTGCTGCTGGTGTTGCAGTATTTCTCAATGTGAGTTCACCAATATCACTAGGTCTTGTAGGCATCTGGTTTTTTGTAACTTTTTACTTGGCAAAAACAAACAAAAAAGCTGTGGAAAACAACGAGTATGTATGCTAATTGTTTGAAGTGTAAGAGGGCCGCTCCATTTAAAGATCGGCTCTTTAATTTTTTTAGGGGTGGTTTTTTATGGATAGGAAAATAGTCTTTTTTATGTGTTTTATTGTATTGTTTTTAGTTATCCCAGGTTGCAAATGGTTTGGGGCAAAATCTAAAAGAGAGACTATTTTTGATAAAAAAATAAATATTCCGAAACAATTGGTGCTTGATATCCCTAAACTGCCCCCTTTGTGTGATGAAATTCCTGGTCTTAAAAAAGGCTATGTTGATGTAAAGGGTGGTAGACTTTATTATGAAGAAGAAGGTAAAGGAATTCCGCTAGTGCTTATCAATGGAGGGCCCGGGGGTACTCACCATTCTTTTCATCCATATTTTTCCCAGCTTAAGGATGTTGCCCGAATCATTTATTACGATCAACGTGGAACGGGCAAAAAATCAAGTAAAGATCATACAGGAAAAATGTATACTGTCCAACAAGCTGTAGAAGATGTAGAAGATTTAAGAAAAGCGTTAAAGATTGATAAATGGATAGTGCTTGGTCATTCATATGGAGGTTTTTTGGCTCAGTGCTATGCTTTGACCTATCCACAACATTGTCTTGGATTGATTTTGGTTAATACTATGACGGGGCAAACTACAATGAATTCCAATCGGACTCAAATGTTTATTTCACCCTCAGAGCGGAGCGCAATAGATACTATTAGACAAAAAGCATTAACACCAGTGCAATCTATGTACAATCAATATCTTTGGGGGGATTGGAAGCGCCAAGGAAATTATTATAAACCGACAAAAAAAGAAATAATAAGACAAGCGATCTATGGGTGGGACCCTGCACCAGGATTTAGAGAGTTGATGTTTCCAGAAGCTATTAAAATAGACTTAAGGGGTAAATTTTATAACTTTGAAATTCCTACGTTAATTGTAGAAGGTAAGTGGGATTTATTTTGGGATATAACCGATAAGGTTGTGTTTTTGCGTAAAAATCATCCTCATGCACAGATTTTGGTATTTGAAAAATCTGGACATTATGCATTTAAAGATGAGCAAGAAAAATTCTGCAACTTGCTTAAAGTGTTTTTGAAAAAAGTGAGCAAGACAAATATTGTATATAAACTAGGCAATAGATTGATATGGCCAAAACCTCGTCCGATATTGTTGCGGTTGTTTGCATGATGTAATTGTATATATGCTAAAATTAAAAAACCTTTTGAATGGAAGTAATTTTTATAAGGGGAAGTATATATGAAAAATAAAAAAGTATTGTTTCTGACAATTGCTTTATCTTTACTTACTATTTTTCTTCCGGGATGTTGGCCACAAAAACAAATAGTTCAATCAAAAAGTGTTGTTCACAAAGTTGCTAATTTGGATCTGCTGAAAAAAGAAATGCAGCAGATGGATAAAGATAGACTTGTTGTTTTTGATATTGATCAAACATTAGTAGTTGCAGCAGGACATCATGATAATTGGTCTAATAAAAAGGCACAAGTTATTTGGAAGCCGTTGCTTGATAAGTTAAGTTTGTATATGAAGGCAACAGGAGATATTGGTCTTTGGAAAAAGCTTATATTAAGCCCCAAGCGACTTCTGGATCCAACAGTGCTATCAATCATAGATGATATGAAGCAGAAAAGTGCAAAAATTATTGCTTTAACGGCGGCGGTCACTGGATCAGTAGGAAGTATTAGGCGCTTTGAAGACCATCGTTTTAACGATTTAAAAAGCTTAGATGTTGATTTTAGCGATACGGTTAGGGCATATCCTGATATAACGATAACAGAGTTGTCGCACCTTAAAGATAGTCCTATGGCTCAAAAGAATAAAAATTTTTTAAAGCATCCGGTATTTTATAAAGGGATTTTATTGACCGCTAAATATGAAAAAGGCGAAGTATTGAAAGCGTTTTTAGATAAAATTAATTGGTGGCCTAAAAAAATAATTTTTATTGATGATCATCTCAAGTATCTCAAAGATGTTCAAAGAGTAGCAAAAGACAAGGGGGTTGATTTTGTCGGTTTGTATTATCGGGCAGCAGAAAAGGCGCATATAGATATTGATCCAAAAGTTGCAGCATTTCAGATATACTATTTAATTGAACATAAAAAATGGGTATCGGCCCAAAAGGCAAAAAAACTGATGAAAGATATGGTCATAACCTGGGAATCAATTGTAGAAAAATATGATCTTCCAATAATAAAAAAAAGAGTTGCAATATCCGTTGATCCTAACATCTATGATGCATATGTTGGTGAATATCAAATAGGACCAGATCTTATGCAAACCATTACAAGAAAGGGGAATCGTCTTTTTGCCCAGATAACAGATGATCCACCATATGAATTATTTTCTGAATCTGAAACGAAATTTTTCTTTAAAGACTTTGACGTTCAAATATCCTTTATAAAAAATAAAGGCGATAAAATTGCAGGACTTATAAGGCATCGGGGTGGCAGAAGTGCCTCTGCTAAAAAGATACAATAAAGAGTCATTGCAAAAGGGCTGAATATTCCACCAAAACATTGTATTGCAATAGAAGATTCTTTATGGGGTATTACCGCTGCAAAAAGTGCCGGTGCGTTTTGCATATGTATTAATACAGCTGGCCTACGAGAATCGCTTGCCCAGGCACATATGGTTATTGATTCGTATGATCAGATAGATTTGTAAGATTTTTGAAAGGTTAATTATTATAATGGATGAAAAAATAAGTCTGAGAGAAACAACTCAAAATGATTCTAGCATGATAAAAGAGTTAGTCGATAAATATTGGGGGGGTGAACCGCTCATTATTAGAGGCAAAAAATATTATCCCAGTTCTTTGGATGGTATTATTGCACTAAAAGAAAAAGAAATTATAGGTTTTTTTATAATGTCCTTGGAATTCCTATGAAAAAAAACGCTGTAATTTACCTGTTTCTTTTTTGTTTGTTTTCATTTTGTTTGCTACTAAGATATAGCATATGGAAGCCTACTAATAAGAGCGGGCTTCCAAAATCACTTTTTACATTATTGGAAATGTTTTCAGCGAATCATAACGGCTCTTTGGAAGATATTGTTGCTGTTACTCAAAAAAAATGGCTCAGAAAAGCTGGCTCAGAGCGATGGGAAATGCCCATACGGTTTGAAGAAAAAAGAAATATCGTTATTCCTCTTTTAAAAGACTTACAGTTGGTTGCCAAAAAGGTTTCCCAGAAAAAAAGGTATGAATATGCAATTGTTTTAGGAGCGTTGTTGCCAAGAGTCAGATCTCGTCTTGCATATCTTGTTCGATGTTGGAAAAAAGGGGTAAGATTTAAATCAATTATAGTGTTAGCAGGAGAACGCCCTTTACATAAAACGTGTGAATCGAATGAAGGTCTTTTTGATTCTCAGAATGGGATATTGCCGTTTAAAGAGAATTGGACTTATGTTGGAGCTTTGCCAAAAACAGAATATGAAATGGCAAAAGTAGTATTTGATCAAGCAAAGTTGCCAGATAGCTGGGAGAAAGAGGTAGATATTGTATTTGTTAATGCTCCTATGAAAAGAAGAAAAGATGGTGTGCTTCTAAGGCCCAATACAAATGATACGGTAAAGAAATGGATGGATGCAAAACCAAAGCCAGGTTCATGCTTGGTCATTTCTAATCAGCCATATATAAAGTATCAAGATCTAGTTTTAAAGACGCTATTGCCAAAAACGTTTCATATTGAGACGGTAGGAGGAAAAGCATATGAAAACCTCCCTCTCGTTATTTATTTGGATTCTATAGCTCGATGGTTGTATCTGGAAAAAAAACGATTAGAAAAAGAGGTTTATCCTGAATGAAAAATAAGTTTTTTGAGCAAAGTTTAAAGGAAAAACATATATGAAAAAAAGAATACGGTGAAACCTTGTTTGTCAATTGTTGAGGATTCTTTTCTGAATAATCGAAGTATCATGGGGGCAACGGCATATTTCATGGCTGTCGGTAAAAAGTGAATCTTAAAGTTTTTTCTTGACTATGTGGAGATATTGTGTATAATGGTTGTTGAGAATGAGTTATATTAGTAACCTTATGTTTTATTAACCAATTTATAGAGAGGAACAGTATGGTTAATACAATACGCGTAGGCAGATGTAGAATGCCTAAAGCTTTAAATGACCTGATTAGGTGCCAAAAAGCGCTTATGGGAGAGGTTTGTAAAATTATTTCAAAAATTTCTTTTTTGAATGCTCATTTTACTGAGCTTAGACAATTTGGTCTTTGTCAGTTTATCATCGGTGCTTAATATCTTAGCGCCAAATTCCATTTTTTTTATTTTTAATTATATAGTATTGATTTTTCTTGTAAAAAGAGAAACAGATCAAGTTTAATCTTTTTTACTTAAGATAATATCAAACTATATGTAGTAATTTTTAATGTGTGTAATAATCCGCGGGGATAAGAACCCAAGGCGGGTAGAAACTGTGTTTATGTAGCTACAAGTGCAATTAAAGCGGTTGGTATATATTGCTGTTCGTTTTTGTATGCACGTAAGCTATGTGTATGAAATAAAAATATATTTATTATAAAGGAAAAATAAAATGATTATAGAAAAGAAAAAACAATCTAATGTTGGTTTAGTGAAAATATATTCACTAGTCATACTTTTAATGTCTTCAATGATATCAAATGTATCGCTTGGTATGGAAAAACCGTGGATAAAAGATCCGGATAATTGGGAAAAATGCCCTCGTGACAGAACCACTGAGTATATTATTGTTAGATGGAAATCTAATGATGGTCGAGTAGGTTTAGACATACGTAATAGAAAGAAGGGTGAAAGACCAGATGGATCACAAATAAAGGCGGGATCAGAAAGAACGATGATAATTCCAATACCTTATTTGGACATAAATAAGACAAGAGTATTATTAGATGAAAAAGGAAATGATTCTGGTCTCATATATGTCAGCTATCGTTCTAATGGGTATCGGTATCGTATTAAGATATATAATATAAATACTGGGAATGAAATAAAAACAAAATTAATTATAGCAATGCCAGACCAATACGACGAGGATCTGTATGTTTTATATGAAAACGATGAAGAGAGATTGTATAAAAAAACAATAAAAAAGGAGGAACGCGGGGGATATGTTTCTTGGCCTCCAGAGGTAGGCTATCTATATAATCTTAAAGATCCTAGAGACCAAGATAATCTTAGAATGTGTGATGCAGTATCATATATTCGTTTAAATGATGGTGGATATTATCTATATGCCAAAGACAAAAACTCTAAGTATTGGGAAAGTATGTGGTGTCAGCCGAAAAGTGTGTGTTGTACGCAGAGATATAAACGAAAGAGTATAGATCCAAAAAAAATCCTGCGAATTTGTACTGATAAGGAGTCACCATCCCCAAATAAATTATTGTTATATGTTGAACAAAATAACAAAGGGAAAGTAGGGGATCTTGATACTGGGGAAGTAAAACCTGCCTATATTATGACGACTGAATATGAAGATGATATTTATGAATCATTATATATTAACAATCCAGATGGAACATGTGATTGGTGGGATATTAGTAATTGTAATGGTAAAGGTGAAAGGATTGCTGAACTGAAAAGAAGCGGAATGACGCAGTAATTGTATTTGATTGAAAATAAGAAGTTGCAGTAGGGAGTAATAAAAAGAGTAGAGAGGGGTTTCATCTCCGTTTCCCCTCCCTGCTTTTCTTATTTTATATGAATAGCAATATAAGATTTGACAAGTAAAAAATTATCTTCTACGGTGAAAAAAGATAAATTTTTACATTCTTTTAAAAGGAGAGATGACGATGCCAACAACAAAAGATTGGATCATGGCAGGTATAGCCGGAATTCTTTTTTATATACTTATTTATGTATTTTTATATGCGATCAAATATGATGTAAACCTATTTCTTTATTCATTGATTATTTGGGTTCTTATATACGCTGCTTCTTGTGTTTCACCATTGGTCAGAGTATCAGAAGGTTGGAGGCGTTTGTTTAGAGAAAAATAAAACATTTTTTTGAAAAGAAAAGGGAGTTGCTTTTATGCAACTCCCTTTTTCTTGGCAGAGACTTTAGCTTAATGGATAGTAAGGGGCGCCTGTATTTATTTGTGCAAGATTTTTTTTCAGTATAGTATCTATAATCTTTTTCATGCTATCAAGTACCGTTGCGCAGAATATTAATTCTTTTGGTCCTTTTTTTCTAAACCAGTTTGCAGTTGTATTTGCCTTTTTTAGTGCTTTTTTTAATATATTATTCCTTTTTTTTGCCTCTTTTTTACTGGCATTTTTCCAGTCAATAGGAGCACGTTTTGATATCATGTTCAAAGCATTGAAAACTTCGATCAGATCAAAGATTTTGTTTGCTATTTTTTTAATATCCTTAGTCTTAATTTTATCTATTTTTCTTAATAAAGAAGGTACTTTATAGTAGGAAAAATTTTTGTTATAAATATCCATTAGTGTATTTAAAACTTCATCTCTATATTTTGTTTTTCTTTCCCACTTGTTGAATATGTTTTGTATTTTTTTCAAGTTAGGTAAAATGTTTTTCATTTCACTACCAAAGTATGTTTTTAGTTCTGTTGCTATGGTTTGTGGCGATTCCAAGCTTTTTTGCCTCATAGCAGCATTTGCAGGTGGCTTAATAAAAGCCGTAAAAACAAACAAGATAGCTATTATTTTTTGATTCATAATAAATTCTCCAATTTTTATTTATTTAATAAATTAAAGTACAAAGTACTAGGTAGGTCAAAGATTTATCCTTGGAGACGTTTTGTTTGTAGCACTTTTTCATTTTCTAGTTCATGGAAGAGTTTCTCGTGCTCTAGTATCATTTTTTTATAGATTTCTACTTGTTGAATATCTTTGGCATCAATCATTTTTTTATCAAGAAGTTTAAGCATTGTTGAAACCGTTTCGAGATCTTTATTTATCATTTCAAGTGGTCGATGTTCCATTTTTGCCTCCTTTTTTAGAAAATTATTATTATTATATATCTTCTATTCTTAGAATAAAGCAAAAAAGGCGCAAAATGCAATGGTTTTGCGCCTTTTTTTTAAAAATAACGTCTAGATGTTGATAATAACGTCATATAACAGTTATTTTTTGTCTTTTTTCTTTAGGTAAGCCTTTTTTTGTGCTTGTAGTGTGGCAAGCTCTTTATGCATTTTCATATAGACTTTTTTGGTACAACTTTTGACGAGGTTGGGTAATACATTCATTTTGCATCTAATAGGAGCTTGCTTTTTGCTTAATCGTAATTGTAGCTTTTGTATTTTTGTATCAAGTTCCTTTAGATATGCATCTTCTTTTGCTTTTATGGCTAAAAACTGCAGGATTAATATTGATATTAAAACGCCTAAGCTCAGTTTTTTCATGAGATTGTCCCCTTTAAAAGATTAAAAATATTCCCCTTTTTTCAAATCTTCCCTTTAAATGTAGTTCTTTTGTCCAATATTATGCAATAGTTTTCTTTTTTTGCCGATTACAAAGCCTTCTGATAAAAGAATATTTTTAAAAAAGAAAAAGGCCCTGGGTTTTTTATATGTTATCCGTGGCCTTTTTCTTTTTTTCGTAGTTTATTGTGGGTGTGGTTGATGTTTGGAGCCAGGTTTTGGTTGATACTTGTGATCATCTGGCTTAGGTTGGTATTTGGAGTCATCTGGTTTTGGCTGGTATTTGTGGTCCTCAGGTTTTGGCTGATACTTAGAGCTTTGCCACTTGGAGCAACAAGGTTTGGGTTGATGCGTTGTTGAGAATAAAGTGCCTGATATAAGTAAAATAGTTATTGTTACATATAAAAATTTCTTCATCAAACCTCCTTTTAGGTTTACATGTTAATATTATTTCTTCCACTCTTATTATAATTCAAATTGAACAGAAGTCTCAATGGTTTTGTGCGCTTTGTTTCAGTTAGTCCTGTGGGGGCTTTTGTTAAAAGTAAAAGATGCATTTTTTCATTTTTGTTTTTTCGATAAAAAAGTCTCTTTTTTCGTATGAAATCACTATTTTTATGTATATTTACTTGTTTTTCTTTAAATGTGGCGTAAAATGAAAATATATGAGTGCGTTAATGAATGAATGTGAAAATGGGGTTTTTATGTTCGGGATTATAATGAAAAAATCGGTCTGGTGTCTTTTATCATCGATGTTTTTTATGCCACTGCTTTCTGCAGGCAGTCAGTTAACAATACCAGAGGGTGTTTTATCTGGTACAGGTCTGCATCCCGAATTTGTTGCAAAATTTGCATTTTTCTTAGCAATTTTGATTCTTTGGACAACGTTATTAGGCAAATTTTTAAAAGTGATGTTTAATATTCCCGTGATTGCAGGGCAAATAATCGCGGGAATTTTTTTAGGTCCTTCTTTATTTGATGTCAAACATCTTCCGGTGTTTTCTGAGCCGTATGTTGTCTTTGATAGGGCTTCTGGTGTTTTGTATTCTATAGCATCTTCAGATATTTTTGTTATTTTTGTTCTTTTGCTATCTGCAGCATTTACGGTTCCATATCTTCTTTGGATAGCAGGTCACGAAACTGATATACAGGATATTTTAAAGGTTGGTTTTACTGCCGTTACAGCGGGAGTTTTGGGGGCGTTGCTTCCTATATCGGTTACGGCGATATTTCTATTATACTTTGTAAATGGTTCTTTTGATGTCGTGCAATCATTAGGAATGGGGCTTGTATTTGCGGCAACGAGTGTGTCTATTCCTATTGCATATATTTTTTCTCGAGAAAAAATGTACTTAAGAAGCTCAAAAGCAACGCTTGGAGCGGCTATTGTTGATGATATTTTGGCCGTTATTTTACTATCTATTTTCTTTATATGTATTCAAAGTGGTGTTTTGACTGCTTCAAGAAATGTGATATTAGAGAATCATGGACATGGTAGCAGTATTATAAAGGCGCTGTCTTATATGCTTGTTTCTTTTGCTGTTATATTTGCATCTGGGTATTATTTAATTCCTAAACTTATAAAGGTTTTGAAGGAAAAAAGTCAAACTCCAATTATTGCTTCTATGGCTAACGGTATTATGTTTACCTATTTTGCATTTGCTGAAATTGTTGGTGGTTTGGCCGGTATTACAGGGGCCTATTTTGCAGGACTATTCCATAGAATGGGAGATAAACGGCATTCTGCAGAAAAGGTGATTTCCCCGTTTGTAAATAGTATTTTGTTACCTATTTTCTTAGGTTCAATAGGCTTGCAAGTAAATGTGCAGCTTCTTACCTTTAGGCAATGGATTATTGCTATGTTTTTATTGTTTTTAGCGGTAGGATCTAAGTTTGCTGGTTGTTATTTTGCGACTTTCTTGAGTAATTTGAGGGGCAAAAGAACCAAGCAGAACAGGTGGCGATTGGTAGATTCATATCTTTTTGGTTCTTCAATGGTTGCACGAGGTGAGGTTGGATTAGTTATTGCGACGATTTTAAGTGGCAAGTTAATATTGACCCAAGAACAATATGTGCTGTGCGTTGTCGTTATAGTCTTGACCACGATAGCATCACCATTTATGCTTTCTGCAGGATTTGTATGGCTTGATCGGGTAGAGAAGGCTGAGAGAGTAAAATATAAAGATGTTACCGTTAAAATAGGAACGTTTGATTTTATTGGTACGTTTCAAATGTTTAATATTATTGTTGGAATGCTTGAATCTTCTGATAAATTTAAAACACCAACGGTGATTTTTTCTGAGGGCAGAAGAGTTGCTTCTTTAGAAGAAAATAACGTCAAAGTCATATATATGCCTGATGAAGGCATAGATTTTGAGGGTAATGAGAAAGAGATCAAAAAAATCCTAAAAATGGTGAAAAAGTCGGTTGTTTCCGAGGCTGATAATATAGTAAAAGGCAAAATAGAGAGTCAATAAGTGAAGATTTACGCATTTTGGCTTTACAGAAGTCCTTTTTTTAGAGATAATAGATAATAAATGGTATAACGTAAAAATTGATATATTTTCAGTGGAAAATAAGGGATACGAAGTGAAAAAGAATATTCATCCAGAATTATTTGATATAAAAGTAGTTTGTACTTGTGGCGCGACATTTGATATTCGTTCAACAGCAAAAGATATAAAAACCACATTGTGTTCACAATGTCACCCTTTCTATACCGGTGAGCAACGATTTGTTGATACAATGGGAAGAATCGAGCGATTTCAGCAAAAATATAAGAAATTTAAAAAAGGTTCAAAGAAGTCTGAATAATCTTTTTGCTTAAAAGATACATATGATTTCTGAAATTCAAGAAATAAAAAAAAGACACGAAGAACTTTCTCAAATATTGTCTCAGCCGGATCTTGACAATTCAAAAAGGCATGTTTTGCAAAAAGAGTTGTCCCAAATTGCAGGCATACTGACAAAAGTAACTGCTATTGAGGATATTGAAACGCAAATTAAGCAGGCACAAGAACAGGCTGATCAGAACACTGATAAAGAGCTAGAAGGGTTGTATCAAGATGAAATTCTAGAGCTTGAGGCAAGTCTAAAAGGCGAGAAAGAGGCGTTTGATGCGCTGATGTACCCGCCGGATGAGCATGACAATAGATCTGTTTTCCTAGAAATTAGGGCTGGAACCGGAGGCCAAGAGGCAGCACTGTTTGCGGGAGATCTCCTGAAGATGTATACCAATTATGCCCTTGCCAAGGGTTGGAAAGCAACGATAGATAGTTCAAGTTCAACCGATTTGGGTGGGTTTAGAGAAGTTGTTCTCTATATAAAAGGAAAAGATGCATATGGGCATCTCAAATATGAGTCTGGCGTGCATCGAGTACAGCGAGTTCCCTATACAGAATCATCCGGAAGAATCCATACATCTACTGCAACGGTTGCTGTTTTGCCTGAGGCAAAAGAGGTTGATGTTTCGGTAAAACCAGAGGACTTGCGCATTGATGTCTATCGAGCAAGTGGGGCAGGGGGCCAACACGTTAATACAACGGACTCTGCTGTTAGAATTACTCACGTTCCATCAGGGGTCGTGGTAACGTGTCAAGACGAACGCTCACAACACAAAAATAAAGCAAAAGCCATGAAACATTTGCAGTCAAAACTTTTAATGCATCAACTTGAAAAAGAGCATCTTGAAAGAAGTAAGATGAGAAAAGATCAAGTTGGCGGTGGTGCTAGGGCTGAAAAAGTAAGAACATATAATTATCCACAAAATAGGGTAACGGATCACCAAGTTAATCTTACTCTTAAAAAATTGGATGTTATTATGGAAGGTGCTATGCAGGAAATTGTGGACGCATTGCGCGAGAGAGAGCAAGAAGATCGAAAAAATCAATCATTCTTAGAGCTTATTGGTTCCAAATAAGTAATTAAGTCCAGATTTAAAAGATATTACTTTTAAATAGTAAACATAATTAGCGTGAGTTTGAATAAACTACAAAGCGTTTAGTTTTCTTATAACAAATGTTGTTACATTTTGTTGGTCTTAGTTGCGCCCATTGTTCAAATCTTATGTGTCTACACTTAGAAAAGATCATCTCTCCGTTTCCCTGAGTAAATTTTGCTAAAAGCAAAATTGTAACGAAGGGTTGTAAATCTTTCTACAAGCTCGGGACGAACGGATTCAATAAATATTCTCTTACAAAGATCAAATTGTCTTTACTTTTATGATAAGTTTTAAATTAAAAAATCTTTATGTCAAAGCTAAAAACTTCATTTCATTTTTTATTCATCTTATTAAAATTATTATTTTAAGATTATAACTTTAATGCTTGGAGTAAATTGATCTTTTCGCTCATATTTCGTTGTTTTTTTGTTTATACTTTATACTTTGTAATGTTTGTCTCAAAATTTTTTCTAAATTATTTTTTTATAACAGAAGGATTTTTTTATGGCGTTTCTTCAAGACATCTTCCAGTATTTTGTGGCCTACAATAGATACATGAATCTGTTGGGTATTATTGTTATTTTATTAGTGGCATGGTTGTTTTCTAAGAAAAGATCGAGGGTTAATTTTCGACTTGTGTTCAGTGCTTTGTCTTTACAGTTTTTGATAGGGCTTATTGTTTTGAAGATGCCGTTTGGTATAAAAATGGTTAATTATGTTGCTTTTGGAGTGCGAGAGATATACAAGTGTGCCGATTTTGGCTCGTCATTTGTATTTGGAGGATTAGCAAATGAAGGTGGAGCATGGGGTTTTATTTTTGCAATTAAGGTGTTGCCGATTATTATATTTTTTGGGGCATTGATGGCGCTGTTGTTTCACTTTAGGATTATACAGTTTATTGTTTTGCTTATAAGTTATCTCATTCGACCAATTTTAGGAACATCAGGAGCCGAGACATTATGTGCTATCTCAAATAGTTTCTTGGGGCAAACAGAAGCGCCACTTTTAATTAAAGATTATTTAACAGATATGACACGGTCAGAATTTTTGCTTGTTATGGTTAGTGGGATGGCAACCATTAGTGGTGCTATTTTAGTTGTATTTGCGGCAATGGGCGTTCCAATTGATCACCTATTGGCCTCCAGTGTTATGTCTATTCCAGCCTCTATTTTAATTGCAAAAATTTTATATCCTGAGACGGAAAAATCAAAAACAGCAGTTGGCGCACAAATTAATCTTGAAAGTAAAACGTCTAATATGTTTGATGCGATTTTTACTGGAACTACAGATGGATTGAAACTTGCCTTGAATGTGGGTGCAATGTTAATCTCATTTTTAGCATTACTTGCATTGCTTAATTTTGTTCTCGGATATTTTTCTCTGAGTTTAGAGTTTATTTTAGGATACATTTTTTATCCATTTGCCTATTTGCTTGGTTTTACGGGTAACGAGGCGCTTAAGGCCGGAGAGTTGCTTGGGGTTAAAGTTGCCGTCAACGAGCTTATCGCTTATTCTCAGCTGGTAAAAGCAAATCTTTCTCCACGAACAACCTCTATTTTAACCTACGGACTATGTGGCTTTTCCAACTTTTCTTGCATAGGTATTCAGATTGGGGGCATTGGAGCCCTTGTTCCGGGTAAAAAATTGTGGCTTACTCAATTTGGGCTATATGCGGTATTGGGAGGCGCTTTAGCAAATATTCTTTCTGCTATGATTGCAAGTTTGCTACTGTAAAAACGACTGCAATTAGTTCTTTATATTGTTTCGATTATAAGATATCCCCTAACTTTTCTTTGTGTTAGGGGATTTCTGCTGCTTGTTGCAAAGGGCTGCATTTGTTACAATAGGAGGTAAAACAATGAAAATTGAGCATTTAGTAGGGGATAAAAATGTCTAAGACAAAATATATATTTGTAGCCGGAGGTGTTATTTCTGGCGTAGGAAAAGGCGTTACCACGGCGTCTATAGGTAAGATCATTAAGGAATATGGGTATAAAACGACACTTGTTAAGATTGACCCGTATATGAACTATGATGCCGGAACTTTGCGGCCTACTGAGCATGGTGAAGTATGGGTGACGGATGATGGTGGCGAGATAGACCAGGATTTAGGGACTTATGAGCGATTTTTAGATGAGGATTTGCCTAAAAAAAATAATATGACGACGGGGCAGATTTACAAAACCGTTATTGATAGAGAGCGAAGTGGTGGATATTTGGGTAAAACGGTCTCATTTATTCCTCATGTTCCAGAAGAGATTATTCGTCGAATTAAGGCTGCGGCTGAAGGCTTTGATGTTGCGGTTATAGAGATTGGTGGTATTGTTAGTGATTATGAAAACGTTGCGTATCTTTTTGCTGCTAAGCGGTTAGAGCGTGAACTTGGAACCGATAGTGTTGCATTTGTGCTTGTCACCTATTTACCTATTCCTCCTCACATAGGAGAAATGAAGACAAAGCCAACACAGCATGCAATCAGAAGTTTGCGAGAAGAAGGGATATTTCCGGATTTTATTGTGTGTCGTGCGCCACGGGCACTTGATCTGGCAAGAAAGCAAAAAATTGACAATGCGGTTAATATTTCATCTGAAAATATAATTTCTGCTCCAGATCTACAAACGGCATATGAAGTTCCTCAAATGTTTGAAGGCGAGTTTTTAGGGCAAAAGATTTTGAAAAAATTGAAGCTTAAACCAAAAAGGCTTTGTGATTGGAGTAGATGGAATAAGCTGGTATCTCGAATAAAAGAGCCAAAGAAAAAGGTTCGTGTTGCCGTTGTTGGTAAATATGTAACGCTTGGTGATTATGAAATTGCTGATAGTTATTTGAGTGTGAAGGAGGCCTTAATAACGGCCGGAGCAGAGTTTGATGCAGGGATTGAAATCAGCTGGGTTAATGCTGATGATTTCGCGAAATCTAAAAAAAACTTAAAGAAGTTGGATAAGTTTGATGGCGTTATTGTCCCAGGAGGCTTTGGCGATTCTGGGGTTGAAGGTAAAATTGCTGCAATTGAGTATGTGCGAAAGAATAATATTCCATATCTTGGTATTTGCTATGGTATGCAGCTTGCAATCGTGGAATATGCAAGGAATGTCTGTAAATTAAAAGGAGCAAATACGACCGAGGTTAATAAATTAACCGATTATCCGGTTATTGATCTTCTTCCGGAGCAAAAAACAGTGATTCAAGAGTGTGGATATGGTGGAACCATGCGTTTAGGTGCATATCCGGCAATAATGAAGGCAGATTCAAAAATTTTGGACCTTTACAAAGAAACCGGGCGCTTAAAGCAAGATTCTGAGAGGATAGCTAAATTTGCAGCCAAAATAGGCCTTCCATTTGAGCTAGGAAGCAAGAAAATTGTTTTGGAGCGTCATAGACACAGGTATGAGGTAAATCCCGAGTATGTTGGTGTTTTGCAGGAAAACGGCATAGAGTTTTCTGGTTATTATCTCAGGGCTGATGAGAAGAAGTTGATGGAATTTATTGAGCTTCCAGATCATAAGTTCTTTGTTGCGTCACAAGCGCATCCTGAGTTCAAGAGTCGTCTTGGTAATCCAAGTCCACTTTTCTATGGATTTATAAGGGCTTGTTTACAAAAATAAAAATATCTAAGAGACGGCAAAACGCCGTCTTTCTACTATATAAAAACATTGAAAGGTTTTCTATGATTGGAAAAAAAGCACCCAGCTTTTCATGTGAGGCTGTGGTCAATAAGCAAATTAAAAAAGTAACGTTGGATGATTTTGATGGAAAGTATAAGATTATATTTTTTTATCCACTTGATTTCACTTTTGTGTGTCCAACAGAGATTCGTGCATTTCAGCAGATGTTACCAGAGTTTGAAAAAAGAAATGTACAAGTGTTAGGGGTTTCGGTTGATTCACCTTATAGCCACTTGGCATGGCTTAAAATGCCTGCAACAAAAGGTGGTATAGAAGGAGTAGAGTATCCTCTTCTTTCTGATATAAATAAAACAATGGCAAAAGCGTATGGCGTGTTAGATGCACAACAGGGCGTTGCCTTGCGTGGGGTTTTTGTATTGGATAAAGATAACTGTGTACAAAGTATGGTTGTTAATAATCTATCCTTAGGTAGAAATATTGAGGAATTTGTTCGATTGATAGATGCCTTACAATTTGTAGAAAAACATGGCCAAGTTTGTCCTGCAAATTGGTCTGCCGGTAAAAAGGCTATGACGCCAACCAGTGATGGTTTGGAAGATTTTTTTGGGTCGTCTGAATAACTGATATCGTTCAAGAATTTTTGAACAATAAAAAAGCCTGCTTGGAAAAATCCAAGCAGGCTTTTTTAATAATCTATAGAGAGAGTTAGTTATTACCAAATCTCTTTGCGAAGAGCTTTTCTCTTTCTATTCTGAGTCTTTCATTTCTGTAGCTTTGCTCTCTTGCTAATTTATTATATTTTTTGCGTTCACCCTTGAACTCTTTGTTTTTTCGAATGTGTTTGAGCACGCCGGTAAGTTTTTTTGCCATATTTTTCATTTTTGTGCTTAAAAACATCATAGCAAGGAAGTTCTTCTTTGCGGTTGCATCTTTTTCTACCCATACACCAGGGTAATCGTTATCAACAGATTCTGAATCGATACAGCATTGTTGGTAGTATTGTGTGGTGGCATCTTCTTTTAAATCTTCGTAATCGTATTCTGGAATATTTTTAAACTTGTTAAGAATTTTATACCTTTTTTTAGCACCTCGGTACACGTGATTACTGTACCAAGAGATTCCAAGATAACTTGCAGCACCACTTAATGCAACAGCTCCTGTTGTTATGATGGCATCTTGGTTAATTGCTTTTATGCTTGTAGTGTATGGGAGTGTTGATATAAGAAGACCACAAATTAAACCAAGCTTTAATATGTTGTTTTTTTCCATCGACTTCCTTTCCATTTAAGGGTTTGGGGTTTAACAAAAAAGGGGCCAACCAAAGTGTTTGGTTAGCCCCTTTTTTTATTTATATTTCTTATTCTGTGATTAAAGCATTCACAGCATTTGCAGGAGAATAGCCTACAAAGTCTTTCCATGCGTCTTTACCATCAGTCATTGCTTTTTTGAATATATTCAATGCGATGACGAATCCTAATGCTTTTGTAGCTGCAGGAAGATACATGTGTGTGTAACCACCTAGACCGATTGGCCAGAAGCCTGGACGAACATCTAATTTTTTACCATCTGGAGTTACTCTGATGGATGACCTTTTACCTGCTCTACCAATAACAACATCATCTAAAAAGTACCATGCTTGTTGGAATGCTTCTTTGATTTCTTTATCTTTGATAGAATCCAAGAAGGTTTGTTTGTCAAATCTGATTGCAGCGCCTGAAGGTTCTTTCATGAAGAATCTGAAGGCTGCCAATACACCAGCCATAGCTGCGACAACTTTTACTTGATTTTTGTTAAGATGCATTTTACCTAATCCAGCTTTTGCAAGATCGATTGTTTTTACTGTGCCATCTTTAACTAATGTTGCTGATTTTACGACACCTGTTTTTGCGAGATCAACTGTTTTTACTGTACCATTTTTTACCAAAGCTGCTGTTTTTACTGTCCCTGTTTTTGCAATATTAAATGCACCTAATGTTCCATTTTTAGCTAAACGTCCAATGAATGAAACAAAATCAACTGTTTTGTCTTTTGCAAATGTTGCTCCAGAACCAATTCCATTTCCGATTCCTTTTACAACGTTAACCGGAACTTTTGTGAGACTTACACACCCGACTGGTGCAAATGTCCCTAATGCTAAGCCTAAAATCACAAGTGATGTGAAAGCTTTGTTTCCCCTCTTATTACAAATCATCTTGGTTTTCCTTTCTGTTTTGGAAAATGGGTTTTTCAAATTTACTAACCACCAAAATGGTATACTTGTTTTGTTTGTATGTCAATCATATTTTTTTGTATTTAGGGATTTGCAAGATTTATTGACAGAATGTGATTTTTTTCTGTAACCATCGGTGTTTTGAATTTCTTTTTTGCATTTGCCTTTTTGTTTTTTTTAAATTAGATTCATCTGCAAGTGTGTTTGTATATCTCAATTGTTTTAATTAATAAGAAGGGTTTTGTGTGAGAAATATAAAAAGCTACTTGAAGTTTTTGTCTTTTGTTCTTGTTGTAGGGGCTGTTTGCTCAACGCAAAGCATGGAGCTAAAAAAGGAAGAATTGAAAACGAAGTTAAAAAAGGGTGATCCTTTATTTAATATGAATATACTTATGACCTTTGAGCAGCCACCTGAAGAGACCGTTCCATCTTGTGGTGCCGGTGATGTGAAAACGTTTGCTCGGTTTTTGTTTTTTTATGCTCAATTGGTAAAAAAGGCAAATGTAAAACTGAGACTTCACAACTGGAAATGGTTAGGTAAATTTTTTGATAATTGTGCAATAATACCATTTGTAACGACAAAAGAAGAAAAGGGATTTATTCCTCTTGACGTGAGGGAATTTCTTGATTGTGTGAGTCAAGTGAAAGATATTAATGAATTTGTATGTGATTATAAATATTTACATGAAGGAACGAAGGCATATGAAAAAGTGGGAGAGGTAGCTGAGTTATTTGAAATGGAAGACATTACTCCTGTGATAGTTAATAGGTCTTGTAAGTATTATGATGGGTATTTGGCGCCTGAACATCAATATTTAAATGAGAGATCTCTGAGTCGTGAGCATATAGAGTGCATGGTACAAGGGACTAAGGCGACTGTTTTTAATATTACCGGTATAGATCAAAAAGAAGCCAATATTCCGGGTACCGTGAAATTAAATACGGTATGGAAGAATTATAAGTCTCCAAGTAGTTTTGTAAATGATGCAATTGCTATGTCTGCAGCTACTAAAATAGAAGGCGGTAGAATAATTTCTGTTGATACTGCAATTTTAAATGGTGCAGTGGCTGTAACAAATTATAGTACAGAGAAAAATGTTATAGGTGTATTTAATCAAAAGCGTAATACGCGATTTGAAGATATGTTTTTGAAAAATAATTCAAATTTAGAGCTTATTGTTGCTCAAGAGCATAATGAATTTGGGTCTGTTGTCAAAACAGTGAATAGAAAATTACAAATATTAGGAAACTAATAGCGATATTTATCTGTGTTATTGTTTAATTTTTTAACATAAAGGAAAAAAGCTTTGAAAATACGGAATTTTATAAAGTTAAGTCTTGTTGGATTGCTTTTGATTAATGGGGCTGCGCAAGCTAGCTTATGTGGCTGGTTTAAAAGAACCTTTTGTTGTGGACCAGATTTAAAGCAGGAAATTTTAGATAATTTACGAATTGGAAACTACGAGGCATTAAAAGATAAGAATATTGTTGTCACTTGTAAAAAGGCTCCAAATAGTGATGTTCCATCGTTTGGTTTTGGTGATGGTTTTTTATATCCAATTAGATTGTGTGATTTTCTAGAGAACGTATGTGGTGCTAATTCTGCCGTTTGTCCTCCTGGGCCATTGAATAAGTTTTTTGAAACTTGCTCAGATTTACATGTTATAAAAGATATTAGCAAGAACAACGGTTTTATTGCTATAGATTGTGTTGATCTTCTTAATAATATTCCTGATTTTCATATATATGAATGTAACAAAAGATTCTTGAGCAAAAACAATGCATTAAGTAAGGAAGCTACAGAGCTTGCTCATAAGATGAAGAAATCAGGTATTATTCCTATTTTGATTACTCGTCAATCAAGTAAGTTGCCAAAAGAACATGAAGGTAACAAAAAGTTCAAATATCTGGACTTCAGATCGATGAGTCGAGGTAATGTGCAAGATCTTGTTGGCAAGTTTAATGCTGAAAGACAAAAATATGAAGAATCTAAAGGAATATTTGCAAGATTGTTTGCTGCATTTAATTTCTTTACGACACCAAAACAAGTAAGATTCTATAATATTCAATTTGAAGATCAAAAACAGCCGGACATTCCAGGTGTTGAAAAGCCAGATGTTATTTATCCACAATACAAAGAAAGAAGAGGTGCATTTGTTAATGACCTTGTTCTGATGAAGGCGGCATTGGATGCCGGCGGACAAGTTGTTTCTGTTGATACCGCGGCTGGCAATGTTGCTGTTGGGGTTCCAGATGTCAATGATACTAGAAAGAATATTAAATTCCTTATGGCAAAAGAACATAACTCACGATGGAAAGGTAAGTTTGTTAAACCTGATGGATCATCTGTATGGTCACAGAACATAGAAATTGTTAAACAAAAAGATATGGGTGATTGGTCATCTGTTTGTGATGAACTTGTGAAAGAGTTCAAGGGCCTTGAGGGTATAAGAGGATAAATAAGATAAGGGCTCTGTGAAAGCAGGGCCCTTATTTTTTGGAAAGGGAATGGTAATGATACAGATTTTTGTAAGAGCATGTATTGTTTTGTGTGCGTTGCAAGGGGGCAATATTGTTGCCGGTATCTTAGACGACCTAAAAGAAAAAAAAGATTTAGGGGGGCGTAAGGTGCTTATACCGTTTGAAAAAGATTTTGGACGAGAAAAAGGAGATGGAGATTCCTTTTTACTTCATTGTCAAACTGCCCGATTGGTTAAAAAAGGGGGAGGCGATCCGATTGCTCTTATTCCACGACATCTTGCTCCATTGTATAAAGCCTGTTGTCCATGGCTCACGATAGTAACAAAAAAAAGAAGATGCTACATATACCGATGAGTTGGATATTGTTGATATCCATAATGCATATATGAAAGATCCAAAGGGGAATTTACGTGATCTTTTTAAAGCTGATACCCCTTATTTTAATCCGCCTGAAGAGCTCGTAAACAAATATAAGAAGGCCTTGCAAAAGAAATATGATCTTGAAAAAAAGAAGCTTATTGGATTTGTATATAAAGGAAATGCGGGGCCAGGTCATTCAAGTGAAAGATTTTTAAAGGATGAAGAGGTTGCTCTTTTGACTGAACCTCATGAAGATTGTACATTTATAAACTTTCAGTTTGAAGATAGAAATAAAGGGGAGAGTAAGTCGGGTGTTGTGTCGGCACAATCTATTTTTGACGATATCTATAAACATGGTCGATGGGTTGGTGATGCGGCAGCGGTAAAAGCTTTATTGGAACTGCATGGTAAGGTAGTTACTGTGCCTACCGGATTTATGGAATTGTCTGCAAATTGTGCAGAAGGTGATGAAAATGGAGACGATTTTGTTACGGCTATTATGTAATAGCAATGTGGATAACATTCGCCTGAGTAAAAAACTGAGCCATAAGGTTGGGGTGCGAGATTTTAGAACTCCATTGTATCCTCAAGCTTTGCTGTTATTGCGAACTCAAAAGGATGAAAAAAATTTTTCTAACGTAATAAAGCGAGCAAAAAGCTTGTTATAAAAGGATCCCTTTCCGTAAAAAACCCCTGGATACGCTTGTCGTATCCAGGGGTTTTTTCTGTTATTTTTTCTATTTTAAAAAATATAATAGGTTGAAAAGGAAATCAGTAATGTTGCAAATACTGGAGCTTTTACATATTTGAACCCAAAGAGCTTATACGCAATATTGCAGAATGTTAATACAATTAATGCTGGGTATCCAATAAATACAAGAGGACCACCAGTTATTGCGAGCACAGCATTGAGACCATATGTTGAAAGGGGTATGGATGCCAACAATACAAGGATAAGGGCGGTTATGTATCCTATTTTTCCTCTAAATATATTTTTTTCAACATATTCGGTCGCAACGGCACTGAGAGCAATAGATGTTGAAAGACATGCCATAAGCGTAGCGGTAGAAATAATTGAAGTTCCATAGGTGCCAATAACTCTGAAAACAACCTCTCTGAAGGCTTGGCCGTCATTGAGGGATGCAAGTCCATGTCCGTGGAAAGCTCCTAGATAGCTCATGCCAACATAAATAATACCAAGTAGTGTAACACCAAGAATCCCCGCTTTGAGGCCAATTGCAGCTAATTTTTTTAAACACCCTTTGGTTTGTTTGCCCATTTTATTTTTCAAAATGGTGATGACGATTGAAGCAAAGAATATCGTTCCAAGTAGATCTAGGGTTTCGTATCCCTTTAATATATTTGTTTTAAATAATTGTAGTGGAGTTGCTGTTGCAACTATTGCCGCACCTTTAAATACAAGTCCTTTTATTATAACGGTTGCTAGTGATATTAAGAGTAATGGACTTATGAAGTAACCGAGGATATCAACAATATTATTTTCTTTATAACTTGCCAAGAAGGTCAAACCTAAAAAGAGTACGCTAAAAAGAAACATAGCCAGATAACCACTACCTTGCAGCGCAGCTATGGGCAGGAAGGGTGATATCATCACTTGTGCAACGGAGACACATCGAGGAAGTCCGATAATAGGTCCAATGACGAGCATAGAGATGAAAACCATTATTTTTCCCGGTATTTTTCCCATACGGTAAAAAAATGACATATAGTCTCCATCATAGAGTATCATTGCTATAAGACCCGCTAAAGGCAAAATAACAGCTGTAATTATAAAACCAGAGATTCCAAAGAAATTATATTCTCCTGATATGATACCGGCTTTGATCGGAAACATTAAGTTTCCAGCACCAAATAACATTGAAAATATTGCTAGACCCGTTGCTATTATATCGAATCTTCTACTCTGATTCATTTTTTAATCCTCCCTTAGGATTGCTTTTATATGAAAGTGCTCTAAAATTACGCACAAAAAAATATTATTTACAAATTAAAAGTGGGGGTTTGATTGCTTTTATAGAATCGATGAACTTAAAAGGCTGTTGCGATATACATTGTGCAACAGAAAGATGTGGTAAAGCGAGTTGTCGCTGATAAGGAAGGGGAAAAGGAGGTTGTTGTGGTGTTAAAATTGATTATGAGGGGTTTTTTATGATTTATCTTGGGTTTAGGATGATTATTCTTACTCATTTGTAGCTCCTTATCAAGCAAAAAAAGTTTTATTAATAACTCGACTTTTATCCACCATGGCATTATAACGGCGGGTTATTTTATTCTGTTTGAATATATAATATCAAAAATTTTGTGGCTTGTAAATGTGAAATTGCCGTATTTTAGGAGTTTTGATGCAAGTAGTAGTGTGGTTTTATCTGTCAATCGCCTTTGCTAAAAGACTAAGTTGTACAGGAGTCAATGTGATATATTATAGGCGAATAAGTGTGTTTAAATTCATGATTTCGCATAATGAAAGTGAGTTGGTAAAGAATCTTTGGTATGGGTGCGTGGTGCTAAAGTTGCTATTGTTTTGACTTTTATCCTCTTTTGGTATTGTTTTCAAGATTCTATATGCCTTTATTTTAGTTCTGATACAGTTATGCTGTTGTAATGAAGCTTGCATGATTTTTATCCCATTAGCCCTATTATTGATTGAGTTAAGATCAAAGAGCCCAAGCATAAATATACTTTTTGTCTTGATGACTTGATTAATGGCTTGATTTGTTAATTGTGCAAATAGTGCGCGAGCTTCAAAATACATCTTATTTTTTAGTTTAATATGGGCGTTGATATACGTTTTGAATAGATTCATAAGATTTTTTTTGTTTGTAGGAATATTTTGCATTTGATCTATATATGCTTGTGCTTTGAAATATTCTTCAGATTCTATAGCTGATTTTGTTAACATAAAAAGCATGTTGAGATTTGGTTGTGTTATTTCATATTCCATTATATCGTTAATACTCTTGAGAAGATTATATCGTTCTTGGCAGCTTGGGTGTGAATCATAATCAGGATCGTCTTCATCTTCCATTTCTTCTGCAAGACCCTTTTCTATTTCAGGATGCATTTCTATGACATCACTATCTTTAAAACTGAGCATTACTTTTTTGCCAACTATAATATCATCGTAAATACTCCTAATATCGGCTTCATTTTCTTGATCACATAAAAGGATTTCAAAATCTTTTGTAAATTCTTCTTTAAGGTATCTGGCTTTTTTTCCAAATTGTTTGTATAGTTCATCTACAAATTCTCTAATGAGTCCATGCTCATGATGGATATGGGCAAGCTCATGTGCGAGGTTTGCAATTAATATATCAATTGATGTGAGTTCTGACTCTGCAGCATTAAGCATGATCGTTCTATCGAAGGTTGAAGTTGCTATTTTTTCTACGTTGATTATCTTAATGAGCCGTTTGTTGCGTATATATATTTTTATGCAATCTTTTTTTTCCTTTATTCCTTGTATGTTTAAAATGGCTTTAATGCTTGGGTGATTTACAATATAAGTGGTTGCTTGCCTTATTTTATTTGTTATAGGCTTTTTCACCATGTCTTTAACTTCTTCTGCAATGTCCTTTTTGTAGTCTACTTCGTATTGTTTTTTTGTATTGTGCCAAAATTCACTATCAAGTTTGAGCTTAGATAAAATTGTATCTAGGTTTTGTTTTGCTTTTTTTTGAATTTGAAGAGTGCTCCATTGGTAAGGGTTCATGTTTTTTGGCCGGTTGTAAAATGCGAGGTTTAGTGCGTATAGTTGGGGAAATGCAAAAAGTAAAGAAAGGAATGCATGCAAACATTTTTTATTTATGTAATTTTTCATTTGGATAACCTCTTTTTTAATAAAACATTGCTAAATAATGATTATTATACCATAAAATAGTCTTTTTGTGTAAAAAACCTCAGCTTTTGGTTTCAGTTTGAAATGTTTGAATGTTTTTGTTGAAATAAAGTTTAGAATGTGAAAACATTACGGATCTATAAAATAATCTTTTTTTTGATTTGCCGCAATTGGTATAGTAGGGTTCAGGTTGATTAGTAGGTTGGATTATTAAAAAAGAGAGATGAATATGAAGTTTATTAAGCGTCTTGATCAGGTAAGAATTACAGATACGCCATTAGTGGGGGGGAAAAACTCTTCATTGGGACAAATGATAGCTCAACTGTCATCAAAAGGTATTCGTGTGCCCATGGGGTTTGCGGTGACAGCGCAAGCCTATTGGTCTTTTATTAATCACAATAATTTTTTAGATAAGATGAAGGCGATCATGGCTCGCTTGCAGGATAAAAATGACATGAAAGAGCTCAAGCGGGTGGGTAGTGAGATTCGGACGCTTTTGTTGGAGGGGAAGATTCCGGATGATTTGAAGGCAGAAATTGCATTGGCATATAAAGAGCTTTCTTCATATTATGATCAGCCAAATTGTGATGTGGCAGTTCGTTCTTCTGCAACGGCCGAGGATTTACCAACCGCATCATTTGCCGGGCAACAGGAGACCTTTTTGAATGTAAGTGGTGTTGATGCGCTCATTGTGGCGTGTAAAAAATCGATGGCCTCTTTGTTTACGGATCGCGCAATTATTTATCGTATAGAACAAGGGTTTGATCATTTTAAGGTGGCGCTTTCGGTGGGGGTGCAAAAAATGATTCGGTCTGATTTAGCAAGCGCGGGTGTGCTTTTTACATTAGATACTGAAACAGGATTTAAAGATCTTGTGATAATTAATTCTTCCTATGGATTAGGTGAAGTTGTGGTAAAAGGTGAAGTGATACCTGATGAATTTCTTGTCTATAAGCCAACATTAAGCGAAAGATTCCATGCAATTGTAAAAAAAAGCTTGGGTGAAAAAAATATCAAAATTATTTATGCGCAAGAGGGGGATTTGCCTGTTCAAACGGTTAATTGCTCGGAGGATGAGCGAGATACTTTTTCTTTATCGGAAGATGAGATCGTTGAGCTCTCTCAGTATGCGGTCATTATTGAAGATCACTATTCGGCATTAAAGGGTGGTTGGAGCCCTATGGATATTGAGTGGGCAAAAGATGGCATTGATGGAAAGTTATATATTCTTCAAGCTCGACCAGAGACGGTGCATGCCTCAAGAACGCAAAAAGACTTTTTACAAGTGTATCGGTTTAAGGATAAAGGTAACAGAAAGATTTTGATTTCTGGGCATAGTATCGGTGGAAAAATTGCTTCAGGTAAAACCCGTGTTGTTTCCTCTGCATTGCACATTGATCAGGTGCAAGAAGGAGATATTTTAATTACGGATATGACAGATCCAGATTGGGTTCCTGCGATGAAAAAAGCGGCAGGAATTGTGACCAATAGGGGAGGGCGTACGTGTCATGCGGCGATTGTGAGTCGAGAGCTTGGTATTCCTGCGATTGTTGGCGCGCAAGGTGCAACAGAAAAGATAGCTTCAGGCCAGGAGGTAACCATAGAATGTAGTAGAGGAAAAACGGGGTATGTGTATGAGGGTTTATTGCCATTTGAGGAGATAGCTATTCCGATTGGAAAAATGTCCACGGCCTCCATTGCTCCTGATGTGATGATAAATATTGCAGATCCCGATAGTGCGTTTGCTGTTTCTTTTTTACCAAATGATGGAGTTGGTCTGGCACGTATTGAATTTATTATAAATAATTTTATTAAGATTCATCCACTTGCATTGCTTCATCCCGAAAAAATTGAAGACTCAAAAGTAACAAAAAAAATTGCATGGATAACCAGGGCATATGAAGATAAAACATTATTTTACATCGACAATTTAGCATATGGCATTGGAACTATCGCAAGCGCTTTTTATCCTAAGCCGGTGATTGTTAGACTTTCAGATTTTAAAAGCAATGAGTATAGAAATTTAATTGGTGGAAGTTATTTTGAACCAATAGAAGAAAATCCTATGCTTGGATTTCGTGGAGCCTCCCGTTATTACAATCCACGATTTGAACAGGCATTTATGCTTGAATGTGAAGCAATAAAAAAAGTGCGTAATCAGATGGGATTGCAGAATGTAAAAGTGATGGTGCCATTTGTCCGAACCGTTGATGAAGCAAAAAAAGTGGTGCAGGTATTAGAAAAACATAATCTTATACGTGGCAAAGATGGTTTGGAGTTAGTGATGATGGTTGAGATACCTTCTAATGTTTTATTGATAGATCAATTTTGTGATTTTTTTGATGGTTTTTCAATTGGTTCAAATGATTTAACGCAACTGACATTAGGTGTTGATAGAGATTCACAGATTGTTGCTCCTTTGTTTAATGAAAATAATAGTGCAGTAAAAAAAATGATGGAGATGGCAATCGGAGGTGCTTTGAAGCGCTTCCGACACATTGGTATTTGTGGCCAGGCGCCATCAGATTTGCCCGAGGTTGTAAAATTTTTAATTGAGCAGGGTATTACGTCAATTTCATTGAGTCCTGATGCTGTTGCCCCATTTTTGATGCGTTATATGAAAAAGGAATAATTGTTTCAAGTTTGTTTTTGTTTTCCTATGTGAACACAATAGTACTAATGCGTTAGAGTAAATAAAACAAGGGGATTTAAAAATAAAGCTAGGCTTGAGTACATGTATATTTGGTAAAAGGGGCATAATAAAAGACGGCTTTTTAAAGCCGTCTTTTAAGTGATTTTATGTTTGGTATTTATGTTTTATATTATGGTATAAATTTTTATCAGTAGTAATAATGCAACTAAACCAAATGAAGCATATATTATTGATTGTTTTTTCACTTGTTCTCCTTTTAATTTTTTATATAGCAACTTAATGTTTTTTATATTTTGCGCGTTCTTGTGCCTTTTCTTCTTTTGCTATGTGAACTAATATTTTTTGTGCTCCTGGGTCATGATAGTGTTTGCATTCTGGGCATATTCCCATGACAAAAGAATGGATGTATCTATGACATGGGCAATCGCATGTCTCAACAAAGCGATATACTTTTGGGTCATATTTTCTTGGTTTATCATATCCTTTGCGTTGACAGCTTTTAGCGGTATATGCTGTACTTGCACTCAGTAATATAAGTAGCATAATAAAAAGGTGTAGTTTCTTCATAATCCCCCCCTCAGGTTTTTTGAAGTGTTTCTTTTTTATTTTCTAAACCTTAAAAAGTTTTCAATGGTTTTTATTTCAAAAACATACTAACAATTTGAATTTCAATTTGCAATAAATTTGTTGCGATGGGGGGTATAACATGAGAAAAAGGGAAAAACAAAAAAATGTTTTTCCCTTTTGTTATTTGTATATTTTTTGTTCTACAAATATTTAATTTGTTAGTTCCTTGAATAAGTTTTTTATATAGTCAGCATACATTGGGTCTGCGAGTGCGGTTCCTATATTTGCTCTGAGCCAACCAAAGACATTTCCGGTGTCGTATCTTGTTCCTTTAATTTTGTATGCAATTATTTTTTCGCCATTTTGTGCCATATGGTTGATGCCGTCTGTTAATTGTATTTCTCCAACATTATCTTCCATGATTGCTTCTAAGGAAGAAAATAACTTGTCTGAAAGGACATATCTTCCAACGATTGCAAGGTTTGATGGAGCATCTTCTCTTTTTGGTTTTTCAACCAGACTAGAAATTTCATATACTCCGGGCTCGATTTCTTTGGTAATTGTTACCACACCGTAGGATGATACTTTTTCCATCGGTACTTCTTGTACTGCAATAACACTTGCATTTTCTCGTTTTGCGATTTTCATAAGTTCACCAATGCATGGGGATTCTTTTTTGCAGGCCATGATATCGTCGGGAAGAAGGACACAGAAAAATTCATTATTGATAGAATGTTTTGCCATTAATACGGCATGACCAAGACCGAGGGCTTGGGGTTGTCTTACGTAATTAAAGTGAGCTTTTTTGCATATTTCATCTACACTATCAACCAAACCTGATTTATTTCGTTCTTTTAAAAAGACATCAAGTGCAACATGTGGATCAAAGTAATTTGCGATTGCGGTTTTTGCTTTGCCGGTTATAAAAAAGAAATTTCTAATGCCAGAGTCAATACACTCTTCAACCCCGTATTGAATTGATGGTTTGCTCAAAACCGGTATCATCTCTTTAGGAATAGCTTTGGTTAACGGTAAAAACCTTGTTCCAAATCCTGCGGCAGGAATAACCACTTTTGTTATTTCTATATCTTCTTTTTTATCTTTGTTTTTCTGTATTGTTTTCATGTATTTTGTTGATAAAGACAACATGAGAAAACATAAAAAGTAGGCCGTTTTTTTCCTGTACATTAGTGTCTCCTTTTATTAAAGAGGTTAATTGTTTTGCTTCATATAAACTACCTAAGTACTCTGGAAACAGAGATAAAGGGCGTGAAGTTTTTCTCGCGACCATGCATCGGGAGCAGCTGGGTTCAGGGTATTTCTCGTATGCAACTAGGGTAGCTTTTTCAGGCCTTTATTCTAATGGCTTTTTTTTATTTAGCAAATTAATTTTGCATGTAAAAGAGAATTTTTTTATTCTACAATGTATGCGTAATATTTTTAGTGTTATCAAAAATAAACGATTCCGGGGTGTCAATTTCTGCTAAAAACTTTTTTACGTGGGGGCCATATAGAGGATCTTGAAGTGCTGTACCTATGGTTGCCTTAATCCATCCTAATGGATTTCCGATATCATATCTGGTTCCTTGCATTTTATATGCAAATACTTTTTCCCCATTTTGTGCCATATGGCTTATGGCATCAGTGAGTTGTAACTCTCCCATGGCATATGTGCTAATATCTTCCAGTGATTGGAAAACTTTTTGAGAAAGTACATAGCGTCCAATAATGGCAAGATTAGATGGGGCATCTTTTTGTTGGGGTTTTTCAACCAGATGGGATATTTGAAATAGTTTTGGAGTAATTTGTTTTTTGATTGCTACTACGCCATATGAGGATACGCAATTCATTGGTACTTCTTGAACGGCAATAATATTTGCTTTTTCTTGTCTTGCTATGTTGATTAATTGACGTAGGCCTGGTTCTCTTGCGACTATTATGTCGTCAGGAAGAGCAACACCAAAATACTCTTTAGGTTGTATTGCATGTTTTGCCATTAAGACTGCATGACCAAGTCCAAGCGGTTCTGATTGTCTGATGTATGAAAAGTTAGCCATTCGTATAATTTTTTTGATGCCTGAAATAAGCGATTCTTTGTCTCTTTCTTCAAGTGCTAGTTCAAGTTCTTGGCTGGTGTCAAAGTGATCTTCGATTGAATGTTTTGCTTTTCCGGTGACGACCATAAAGTTTGTAATGCCAGACTTTAACCCTTCTTCAACGATATATTGAATCGCTGGTTTATTCAATAGGGGAATCATTTCTTTCGGAATAGATTTTGTTATAGGTAAAAATCGGGTTCCGAGTCCGGCTGCAGGAATTATCGCTTTCAACACATCCATATTTTTATTCCTCTTATTTTATATATACCCAACTAAGCCAAGGAGCAGAATTTTTCCTGAAACTTGCCAAATGAACGGGTTTTTTGCATGAAAGAGTTAATTTCTATTAAAACTGATTTAGGAAATCAATAGATGCACTATGAAATAGCCTAATATCACTTATTCCATATTTTATCATAGCCATTCTTTCTATCCCAAATCCAAATGCAAATCCACTATATTTTTTTGGATCTATTTTGCAGTATTTTAAAACATTTGGATGGACAAGTCCAGCTCCACCCAATTCTATCCATTTGGTTCGCTTACAAGTTGAGCAACCAGTTTTACAAAAAGGGCAGGAGAAATCAAATTCTATGCCGGGTTCGACAAATGGGAAAAAACAAGTTCTTACGCGAATTTTAAGGTTTTCTGTGTTGAATAAGCGTTGCAAAAAAACTTTTATTGTTTCAATAAGGTTTCCCATTGAGATATCTTTTCCGACCATTAAGCCTTCTATTTGTCCAAAAATAAAATTGTGGGATGCATCGGTTGCTTCGTTTCTGTATACTTTTCCTGGTCCTACCAATGCAATCGGTACGCCTTGTTCTTCCATTGCACGTATCTGTATCGCAGATGTTTCGGTTCTCATTAGCAAGCCTGGTATATCAAACCAAAAGGTGTCTCGGGAGTCTCGAGAGGGATGATCCTTTGGAATATTAAGAGCGTCAAAGTTGTAATATTCTGTTTCTAATTCTGGTCCATCTGCTACTTGATACCCCATAGAGATGAAAATATCCTCTAGTTGGTCAACTAGTTTTGTTATAACATGGAGTGTGCCTCGCAATTGGGTTGGCTTGTATGCGCCTACATCAAAATTTTGCTTTTTAAGAATTTCTATTTTTTTTTGGTCTTCTTCTAGTTGTTTCTTTTTTTCTTCGTATAATTGTTCACTTATTTGTTTAAGCTGGTTTATTTTTGGGCCGAAGATTCTTTTTTCTTCCAAATCGAGGCTTTTCATTTGCCCCATGATTTCATTTATTTTTCCTTTTCTTCCCAAAAAATCAACGCGAACTTTTTCTATTTGCTCGTAAGATGTGGCAGATTGTAGAGCATCTTTCAGCTCTTGTTCGAAAATCTTAATATTTTGCTCTAAGTTTTTCATTATTATTATCCACTACCATATATGTAATTTAAATATATAAATTGTCCGTAACAATGATATCAGATGGGTTGCGTATTGACAATGTAATTAAAACAATTGTCCTTTTTGTATAAGGGTAATTTTTTTTGTTTTATTTTTGTATGTGTTGATTGAGAGCCGCTTGTGATGGGGGGGGTATATTTTTTTTGCTTCTATAGGGGGATTTGTGCTATAATATTATTGACAAAAGGTATGGATTTTGTAACCTACTAAGTGTTGATTGACTTGTCTTTTAGGTGTGCCGGGGTAGCTCAGTGGTAGAGCGTGAGCCTGAAGAGCTCAGCGTCGTTGGTTCGATTCCGACCCTCGGCACCATTAATTTTAATATAGATTTCAAAAATCATAGTTTCAGTTCTTATTTTTGTGAATGCGGGATAGATTTTTTGTGTTTTTAGTCTTATGTCTTTTTCTCTTTTTTCCCCAAAAAAAGCCAAAACAAAAATTATTTGATTTTTTTATATGAAAATGTTTCATTTTCTATATGGATACATGTAGAATTTTAAGATATACTAAGTTTACTATTCTTTTAAACGGAGGTGGTTGAGAAAAAGGGTTTTGAGTATGAAGTATATCCAGTCAGAGAAGTACAACATAGCATGGTTTAAGTTGGCCGAATACGTTTCTCGAAAAGAGAGGGAGCGTGCTATGGGTGTCTATCGCTTGTTACACCATTCTCTTGGGGATGAAGCGTTAGCAGCTAAGTTGAAGGGTGATTTATTGCTTTGTTTTGATGAGAATGAGAGTGCACTTGAAAAGTATGTTGAAGCTGCAGAGCGGTATAAAAAAGAGAAACGTTTTATAGAATCAATTGCCGTCTATGAGCATTTATTATTTTTAATTCCAGGATCTGCCAGTTACCTGAAAGAGTTGCTTGTCTTGTATAAAAACATAGAAATGTCGTTTAATATGGTTGAGCATGTGAAGGGTTTGGCACAGGAAAGCAAGGTTGATTTAGCGCTTGAGATTGCAGATAATATGATCGATTTCGTAGAGCCAGTTGATGCGTATAAAATGAGGAAGGCAATTGTTTTTTCTATGATTCAGTCTGATGAATGTGAAGAAGAAAAAATTATAGCACAGCTAAAAATTGTTGTGGAGGGTCTTGTGAAAATACAAGATCAGCCTATGATACAACGGTTTTTATCAGAGTTAGAGGCGATGAGTAAAATATACTATGAAAAAGCATATTCTTATATGTGAAACTATTCCCCGGGACCAAAAACTCCGGGGAATAAGCTAGAATGTTTAAATTATGTATCTTATTGCTTTAATGTATTTGTTATTTTTTTTGCTTCAATGATTGATGTCATTGGAATTGATCCATTATATAAATGATAAAATTTTGTTCTACCACCTGGATTTACTTCGAACTTGAGAGTTCCCGGTAATTTTTTTGGATCTAATTGTAGAATATAAAATACCGGAATATCTACGAAGAATTTTTTAGCGATACGATCGATCTGTTTTTTGGTTGCCAGATGAATGAATTCGGCATCCATTTTTGATAGTCGTAACTTTTCTTTCCCTTGACTTGTATTCCAATATTCAGCTGAAACTATTTTATACAAAGATTTTGGTATGGATTGTTCTAGATCTTTTTTTCTAAACATAATGAAGGCAAGAAGTGATGTTGATAATGCTATGATAATAAATTTTAAAATATTCATCTTTTCCCCATTTTACATCGAAAATAATAGGCACGCATGGCCCCGAGTATTATTAAAATGATCAAAAATATAAAAAGTGTAATTGCATTCATTTTTATCCTTTTTTAATTAAATGTAGCGTTGCAGTAAAAAGCGAACTATCATTCTTGTCGCAAAAATTATAACAAGCATCATGAAAAGTTTAATGAGATACATTTTTCCTCCAGATATGTGTTTTCTATTGCTTCAGTGTAATTATACAGAAAAAGTCTTGTTTTGTCAAATAGTAAATTTTATAGCGAAGTTAAAGCTGCAAGGTAATCTTTACATCTAGATTTTCGATTTTTTCTATAGTTTCATTGTCTAGGGCTATTTTGTTCCGAGTGCAGAGTTGTACTTTTTTCCCATTTTCATTAAAGACAAAACTAAGAGGGATTTTTCCTTTGATGAGGTTGCTTTTTATTTCTTGAATTTTTTCTTCTGTTATACTGTTTGGCAGGTGTAGTGCTGCAGATGCGATAAATTTCCATTCTTGCAAAAGAAGCTCAATAGGAACAAATTCATTTGCTTTAATTTTACACTTTTTTTCTGATGCGGCATCTATAGCGCCTTTTACAACGAAAACGTCATATTCGTCTAGCCATTGAGAGACTTGGCTGTAGGTTCGAGGAAATAGTATGATTTCAGCGCAAGAGTTTGCATCTTCCAGTTGTACAAAGGCCATCTTGTCGCCTTTTTTTGTTAAGATAGTTCGTTTTGTTTTTATGATTCCGCATCCAACGGTGACGATTTCTTGCATAGATTTATTGTTGTTTGATTGCTCTAAGCTTGCAGTGAATGCCTTAGTGTTGAGTCGCTTGAGTTGTTTTTTGTAAGAGTCTAATGGGTGAGCGGAGATATAAAATCCTATAACCTCTTTTTCTTTTTCTAGTTTCTCTTTGTTTTCCCATTCAGATGCTGGTTGGAATCCGTATAATTCAGGTTCTTCCGAGTCGTTTTTCTTTTTGTTTAATCCAAAAAGATCCAGTTGTCCTGTTAGTTGTGCTTTTTTATAAGCAGCAGCAAGTTCCATGATTTGTTGTACTTCATTATGTTTTTGTGCGCGGTTTCCTGGCATTTTATCAAATGCACCGGCATAAATGAGATGTTCAATAACCCGCTTGTTTGAAGTTCGTAGGTCTATACGCTTGCAAAAATCAAAAAGGTCGGCAAAAGGTTTTTTTTGTCTTTCAGCAATAATGTTTTGCAGTGCGGCTAGTCCTACTCCTTTTATTCCTTGTAAGCCGAATAAAATATTTTTGTTTACAACACTAAAATCAATTTCTGATGCATTGATATCTGGAGGGAGTATTTCAATGTTCATGTCATTTGCTTCGTCCAGATAAAATGACATTTTATCTGCATTTGTTGCTTCAAGGGTGATGAGGCAGGCCATAAACTCAGACGGGTAATTTGCCTTTAAGTAGGCTGTTTGGTATGCAATCATAGCGTATGCGGCCGAGTGTGACTTATTAAAACCGTATCCTGCAAAGTAGGCCATCAAGTCAAATAATTCACCGGCTTTTTTTGCGTCAAAGTTGCGCTCTTTTGATTTTTCAATGAAAATTTTGCGTTGCTCGGCCATTACATCAACTTTTTTCTTACCCATAGCACGACGCAAAATATCAGATTGTCCTAATGTGAATCCAGCAATGGTTGATGCAATTTTCATAACCTGTTCTTGGTATACAATAACTCCATAGGTATCTTTTAAGATTGGGGCTAGTTCATCAAATAGATATTTGATCTTCTGTCTGCCATGTTTTCTTTCGACAAAGTCGTCGACCATACCAGAACCAAGTGGACCGGGGCGATATAATGCGTTTACTGCCGTTACATCTTCGATGTTTTCAGGATGTAGCTTTCTGAGCAAATCTTTAATGCCGTCAGATTCCAGCTGGAATACACCGGAGGTATTTCCATCACATAATAATTCAAACGTTTTTGCGTCATCAAGGGGGAGCTTATCGACGTCTATTTTGACTCCATGATTTTTTTCAATGAGTTGTACTGCCTTGTCGATAAGGGTAAGGTTTTTTAGTCCTAAAAAGTCAATTTTCAAAAATCCTAAACTTTCAAGCTCTGACATTGCATACTGAGTTACCAGTTCATTGCTTTTTGCGGGAATGTATACTGGAAGGACCTCATCAATTGCCTCAGGGGAGATAACAATGCCGGCAGCGTGTTTTGAGGCGTGCCTTGTAAGCCCTTCAAGCTTGAAGGCTAGGTCGAATAATTTTTTTATTTTAGGATTGCCTCCAATTAATTCATTTAATTTTGGTTCTTGTTCAAGAGCTTCTTTTAGTGATATTTTTAACTGATCTGGAATTAACTTTGTGATAGCATTTGAATCGTCAAACGGGATACCAAGTGCGCGGGCTGCGTCTTTAATAACACCTTTTGCCATCATGGTTCCAAAGGTGATTATTTGACAGACCTTTTCATGCCCATATTTATCTCTAACATAGTTTATAACGGTGTCTCTTCCTTGGATGCAAAAGTCGATATCGATATCAGGCATCGTGACGCGTTCAGGGTTTAAAAACCTTTCAAAAATGAGGTTGTACTTAATCGGATCAATGTTGGTTATTTGTAAAGACCAAGAAACCAATGAACCGGCTGCAGACCCTCGACCTGGCCCAACTGGAATACCTTCTGCTCGTGCCCACATAATAAAATCACTCACAATCAGGAAGTAGCCGACAAATCCCATGTTGATAATGAGGTCCATTTCCTCTTTGAGTCGGGCATCATAGGTTTCATGTGCATCTTGAGGAATTCTGCCATTGTCTTTAAGTGTTTGTAGTCCGTCGATGCATAATTTTTGAAAGTATTGCTCTTGTGTATATTCCTTTGGTATTTCAAATTTGGGAAAAAATAGCTTATCAGTCTGAAAATCAAAATTGCACATGTCGGCTATTTTGCCGGTGTTCCATAGTGCCTGTTCGTGTGCGCCGAATAAATCATGCATTTCATTTTGGGTTCGTAAGTAGACCCGGCAGTCTCCAAATGTATATCGATCAGGATCAGTTATTTTCTGATGCGTTTGGATTGAAAGCAAAAGCTCGTGGGCTTCATGATCTTCTAGGTGACAGTAGTGTGAGTCGCACGTGGCGATTAAATCTATATTTTTTTTCTTGCCGATTTCATATATTTTGTTGTTAACGATAGCCTGTTCTTTTTGGTCCTCAGGTTGTACTTCTAAATAAAACTTTTCTCGACCAAAAATGTTTAAGAACCATTCTATTTTTTCTTCAGCCTTATCTTCTTGTCCCTTTAATAACAGTTGGGGTATGTGTCCTCCCAAGCATGCAGAGCTGACGATTAATCCTTCGGAGTATCGTTCTAAGGTTTTGTAATCGATTCTCGGTTTAAAATAAAAACCGTCTTTAAAAGAGTATGAGATAAGCTTACACAAATTTTTGTAGCCGGTTTCATTTTGTACGAGTAAAAGAAGGTGGAAGTATCTATTTTTTATATCTTTTACTGATGCGTCTTCTGTACAATATGCTTCCATACCAAGAACCGGTTTAATACCAGCCTTTTTACATTTTTGAAAGAACTTAACGGCGCCAAAAATATTACCGTGATCAGATATAGCTATAGATGGCATTTTGTTTTCTTTTGCAAAGTTTACTAGCCTATCAATTTTGATGGCTCCATCTAGCAACGAGTAATCTGTATGTAGATGTAAATGTGTAAAATAATTGGACATACCGTATTGTTCCTGTTTTAAAATATAAAAATGTAATAATGAAACTTAGTTTAAGGTAAAAAACAAAAAATGTTGAGTGATTTTGTTTAAAGTTTTTGTATTTGTTATATGCTTGTTTAAAATTTAAATTTTAAAGGGTGATAATGAAAAAATATTTTTTTGTTTTTTTTACGTTTGTTTTTTTTATTTGTACAAGTAATATTTTTGGAATCTTTTCGTTAAAAAAAGATTATAATACGCTTGATGGAGTGGTGCTAACAGAAGAAAATTTTTTAAAAGAGTGTAATCGCTTTTTGTTGTTATGAAATATGCTGGAATCTGGGGTATTGCTGAAGAAAATATATGGAGGCATACAAAAACAAAAAAATGTATGTATATAGGTTTTGAGCTTGATTATTATACGAAATTAAGGGGGTGCGTGTGTGAAAAAATAGTATATGCAGGGAGTGTATGAAAAAGAAGATTATATTATTAGGAGTGTTATTTGCCTTCTTGGGGGTTGTAACTGTTTTTTATGTAAAAAAGAAAACAAGGTATACCGGATATGATTCTATTGGGGGTAAAAAAGTAACAATTGAAAATTTTCATCTTTTTTTAAAAAAGACACCAAAAGAGATTGAGAAAAAAGTGAGACAATGGTTTGCCACACATCCGAATGCGTATAAAGTATTGGTAAGGCAGGAGGGCTTCTTAGGAGATATCAGCAAAAAATTGAAAACTAGTGAGGAGTTTTTTGCAGTACATAAGGATATTGCTAATACAAGTGCTATAAACTATATTTTTAAGGTTCCGAGAGAAACCTTTTTTCTTAAAATTAGTGGGCCAAATAATAGATTTACAAACTCGGTATATAATATGGGATTGGGTTGTCGCCTAATCTATTCTCGGAGTTTATTTGGTAAGGGAAAAAAGAATCCAGAAGCCAAACCGGTATGTTTAGATGAAGATAAACAAGTTATAATGCGGTGTTTTAAATGGTGTTGCCCGCAAAATCTTCTTAAAAAGAAACCGACTAAATCTCAGGTGCGAGTGTTAATTGCTTTGGTAGTTGGAGCTTTACCTAGAGAGGAGTTGATGCAGATTGTTGAACCTATATTGGTAGATACATTTTTTAAAATTGATACCTTTAAGCCTAAAACGATAGAAGAGACCTTTAAGGTGCTTGTTGATTATGCATTTAGAATTCTAAAAGAGATTTGTTATGATAACAAAATTTTAATGAGTAAAAAATGTATAGATACCTATCAGACTGCAAGTCGGTTTTTTCATCAGCAGAGATTTAACGAAGCTATAGATCTTTTTAATTTAAATGCATTAGAGCATGCTCCTGAAACATATGTGATTAATATAAGTTCTGGTCCGAGACATAGGTTGTCTTGTAGTGATGAGTATGTGGTTCTTGCGCAAAAAGCGGTTCCGGATTACTATAAGCCACTAGATTTTTATACCAAAGGTCCGCAAGATTTGTTGGATGCTGTTTTTTCACGAGAAGCTTTTTTACAGCTTTTGCAAGGTTTAAAATATGCTGGGTGTAATGATATAAATGGTAAAAATGTGTATGTTAATTCTAAAACGAAAAAAATTACCTATATAGACTTTGAACAATATGGATTTACAGAAAAAACTGAGCTTTTCAATAAAAAAGAAGGTATTAGAAGACGAAATTTATATGGGGTACTTATTGGTTTTTTTAAACAATTTAAGGCTACTGCAAGGCAGGCATATTACCTTCACTCATTTATACAAAAAAAATGGCCTGAATTTTATACATACAAAGAAGCAAGAAGAGGGTTTCCTTCTGCATTACAAAATCAGTGTGAAGGGAAGTATGATATAAACAAGAGGGCGATAAGTTGTATCGTGTTTTCTGCACATAAAGATGTAAAACTATGTATGCGGTTAAAAAAGTATATACAAAATATATTGATAAAGGCAGGCAAGGAGGTCTTGTAATGATAGGTAAGAAAAAAGGTTTTATTGTAATAACTATTTTTGTAACTCTTGCTTGTGTTGGAGGTGTTATTTTTTTCTCCGATAATGGGCAACGGGAGGTTTATGCTGGGTATGATTCTATTGGGGGTAAAAAAGTAACAATTGAAAATTTTCATGCTTTTTTTAATAAAATACCCAAAGATATTGAGAAAAAAGTGAGACAATGGTTTGCTACACATCCGAATGCATATGAAGTACTGGTAAAGCAAGATGGGTTTTTAGGCTGTATGCATAAAAAATTGAGGGCTGCTAAAAAGTTTTTTTCTGTACATCAGGATATTAAACATACAAGTGCTTTCAATTATATTTTTAGGGTTCCAAAAGAGTCTTTTTTTCTTAAAATTAGTGGGGCAAATAATAGATTTATAAACTCGGTTTATAATATGGGTTTGGGATGTCGTTTTAGTTATTCTCGAACTATGTTTGGTAAGGGGAAGAAAGAGTCAGAAGCGAAGTTGGTAGGTTTTGATAAGGATAAACGAGCCATAATGAATTGTTTTGCCTGGTGTTGTTCTCAAGATCTGCTTAAAAAGAGACCGACGAGGGCCCAGGTGCGAACATTAATTGCTCTTGTTGCAGGAGCCTTTTCTAAATTAGGTTATATTGTTGAATCTATATTAATCGATACATTTTTGACGCCAGAGACATTTAAGCCCAAAACGATAGAAGGAGCTTTTAAGGCTCTTGTTGATTATACATTTTTCCGATTAAAGGATCTCTGTTATGATAACGATCTTTTAATGGTCACAAAATCTCTTGATACGTATCAGACTGCAAGTCGCTTTTTTCATCAACAGAGATTTAATGAAGCGATAGCTCTTTTTAATTTAGATGCATTAGAGTATGCTCCTGAAACATATGTGATTAATATAAGTTCTGACTATAGACGTAGGTTGTCTTGTAGTGACAAATATGTTGTTCTTGTGCAAAAAAAGATTCCAGATTATTATAAGCCGTTAGATTTTTATACAAATGCGTCGAAAGATGTATTAGATGCTATTTTTTCACGAGATACTTTTTTTCAACTTTTGAAAGCTTTTGAATATGCCGGTTGTTACGATATAAATGGGGAAAATATATATATAAATTCCAAGACAAAAAAAATTACTTATATAGATTTTGAACAGTATGTATTTACAAAAGAAGGTGAGCTTTTTAATAAAACAGAAGGTATGAGGCGTCGAAATTTATATGCTTTGTTTACAGGTTTTTTTAAGCAATTTAAGGTTTCTTCAAGGCAGGTATATTATCTTCATTCATTTATTCAAAAGAAATGGCCGGGATTTTATACATATAAAGAGACAAGAGGGGTTCATGCATTTATAAAGAATCTTTCTCTTGGTAGTTTTCATGAAGAAGATTGCGATACAAAGAAAGCGATAAGTTACATATTGTTGTATGCGCATAAAGATGCAAAACTATGTATGCGGTTAAAAAAGTATATACAAAATACATTGATAAAAGCAGGCAAGGAGGTCTTGTAATGATGGGCAAGAAAAAAGGTTTTATTGTAATAACTATTTTTGTAACTCTCGCTTGTGTTGGAGGTGTTATTTTTTTTTACGACAACGGGCAACGGGAGGTTTATGCTGGGTATGACTCTATTGGTGGTAAAAAGGTAACCAAAGAAAATATTTTACAGCTAGTTGAATCTGTACCTGTAGCTGTAAAAAAGAAGGTAGCAGGTTGGTTTAATGTTAATCCTCAAGCGTATAGGATTTTAGTTGAGCAGAATGGCTTTTTGACTGATGTTGGACAATTTATTTTTAATGCTCGTGCATTTTTAAATATAAAAGGGATTAAAAGTGTCGGAAACTTTAATTATGTGTTCAAGTTTCCCGGTGAAGATTTTTTTATAAAAATTTTTGGAGCAAACAATAGATTTATATATACGACGTCCGCCTATAACATCATAGGCCTTGGCCTTTATTTGCGCTTGGTAGAAAAAAAGTGTGGAGGACAGTTATTGCCTTATTATGCCTATATGGATTTTCAACAAGATAAAAAAAGAATAAAAAACTATTTTTATCTTTGTTGTCCGCGTGATATTTTACGGCAAGTGCCGACAAAAAAACAGTTAAAAGCCTTGCTTGATTTATTGGTTGGAGCATTTCCTCAGGTGGCGCTACGTGGATTTTTATATGATTGTTTAGTTGAGAAATATGCTCATAATGATTTCAATCCTGCAACTGTTGAGGATGCGTTTAATCAGATGTTAGATTTTGCATGTGAGGCTTCATCGTTTCGGTGCTATAATCGAAAAGATTTAGCAGGAAAAAAATTTATTGATACCTATAATATTGCTAATCGAGTTTTTCATCGGGCGCGATTTGTTGAGGCTATTGAAAAATTTCATTTGGATAGGCTAGAAAAGCCTCCGCAGTCTTATGTTATACGGCTAAACTCGCATCGTCCACATTCATGTATAGATAAGGATGTTGTTTTGGTGCAGTATCCATTACAGAGTCATAAGCCGTTTAAGTTTTATCTTAAAAGGCCATCTATTTTGAATGTAATATTTGATAAAGAAACGTTTGCTCAGCTATTAAAAGCTATGAAGTATGCCGGTCTTTGGGATATAACGGGTGAAAACATTCAGGTAAATACCAAGACGAATAAGGTTACCTATATAGATTTTGAGCCAAAAAATGATATTTTACCCCATGAGATTTTTAATAAATGTGATAAAAAAAGAAAGCTAAATTTGTGTTATTTGATGTTTGAGTTTCTTAAACGGTTTGCTGAAGGGACGATACAAAGAGAGGCTGTATGCGAATTTATTTTATCCAATCATGAGATAGATTTGACTTGGTATCAAAGATATAATCTCAAGAAACATGCAGCACTTTATCGCAACGTTAATTTTGAGTTTAAAAAAAAGTTGGCGGCAACACATAGACATACAGTTACACAAGGGCCGTTGGGTAAGTTGTTATATTATTTTGATCCAACAAGTGATAGTTGCGCTTTCCTGAGAAAAGAGGTTAAGTTGATTCTTACCGTATGATGTCGCCTCAAGGCGACATCATTTATACAAATATTTTTATACAATATTTTGTGCTTGTTCTCTGGTTTTTTCGATTTCAACTTTTATATCAATAGCTTTTGAGCTGATTTTTGCATCCGAACATTTTGCAGATATAGTATTAATCTCACGAGCCATTTCTTGGAGTGTGAAATCTATTTTTTTCCCCATTTCTTCTTTGGGGTTTTCTAGCTGATGAGAAAGGCTTTCCAGGTGGCTTCTAAATCTTACGATTTCTTCATTGATGTCCAGTTTGTCGAGCATTAACAAGAGGCTGCTTTTGCGTATGTCAGACGGTTCTTCTGTTGCATCATCTATTTTTTTTATAACAGTGGCGACTTCTTGCTTTTTTTGTGACATGAGTTTGTTTGCAGATTTTTCTATTTCAATAATGAACTTACGCATAGCAGACATTCGTTTTTTTAGATCTTTTTTTAAAGAAGCACCTTCTTTTTGTCTTGCTTTAATAAGTTGTTCTATGAGATCATGAATAGCCTCAAGAATTTGTTTGTCCAGGGACTTGTTTCCTTCTTGTTCTTCAGATCCAAATATATTTGGTAAAGGAATAATATCACTTAAAGTAGTATTTCCTTCAAGAGAAAATGTCTTTTTTATTGTTCGTATAGAATCAATATAGCTTTTTGCAATTGCCAAATCAGGTCTTATTGTTCCTTTTAGCAGCATTGGCTCTTTAAGATGAAGTGTCAAATAAATATGTCCACGATGCAGATTTTTTTTGAGTATTTTTATAAGATCAGTTTCAAGATGTGCTGCTATATGAGGAAGCTTGCATGTTGCTTCAAAAAACCGAGAGTTTAGTGATTTTATGCTAATGGAAGCGTTGATTTTTGTGTTGTCTGCAAAGGCAAGAACTAGTGTTTTCGTGGCAAAGCCTGTCATGCTTGCAATCATTTTTTACCTTATTGAGTTAAATTAGTATATACATTTTGAACGTCATCATGGTCATCTAAAACGCCCAAGAATTCATAAGCCTTTTCTGCTTGTTCTTCTGCAAGTTTTGTTGTTGATTTTGGAATCCACTCTAAATCTGCATTTTCCACTCTTAGTCCTATGTTTTCTGCTGCGCTTTTTATTTGCATTAATGCTTTAGACTCACAGATAATGAAGTAAATTTCATCATCTTTGACAATATCATCAACATCATAATCTATTAATTTTTCAAGGATCTCATCTTCTGATGTTTCTTCTCCTTGGGCCTTAACGACACCTTTTTTTTCAAAAATCCAGCTGACGGCACCGCTTTCCGCAAGATTTCCGCCTTTTGAGGAGAATATTCGTCTCATATCGGCAACCGTTCTGTTTTTATTGTCTGTGAGTGCATCAACAATAACCGCAATACCATAGGGTCCATACCCTTCATAGGTTATAGCTTCATAACTCATTCCAGGAAGTTCGCCTGTTCCTTTTTTTATTGCTCTGTCAGCATTGTCTTTTGGCATATTGATTTCTTTTGCTTTTTCAAGCAACAGCCGTAATTTAGGATTTCCTGTAGGATCTCCACCGCCGGAACGAGCAGCTACCGTAATTTCCTTAATAAGCTTGGTAAATGCCTTACCTCTTTTTGCGTCTTCTTTTGCCTTCTTATGCTTGATCGTTGACCATTTGGAATGACCTGCCATAAAAATTCCTCCGATTGATACTTATTTTACATTTTTTGGAGTACTAATGTAGTAATTGTAACTTTTTTTTATACGCATGTCGACATTGAAACGTAATTTCATTATAAGCTAGAATAGAAGGTTGTTTTAAGCGTCGTTTTTTCTATAGTCTGACTCTATTTTTTATTAAGGTATCAGATGTGTATTTTGCGTTTTTTCTTAGGAGGCTGATTGTTTTGTTTGTCCATTAAATAAATATTATGCTTTTCCAAATGTTCGCCAGCTATCCAAGGTGGGCTTTTATACTCTTTATCGCAAATATTGCATTTCCAGCTGTGTTTTTTCTCTCTGGTATTATATTCATAAACCGTGATATAATCAGCATATTTTCCGGTATATTTGCCACAATCTTCTCTTTTTCTTTTTTTACTACCGGTTCTACGAGGAGTGGTGTAACTTCTTTCCTTTTCTGTTTCTGATTCTGATTCTTCGCTTGAGCTGTCACTATCTTCAGCTTCTTCTTGGTCTTGTTGATTTTTTGCTGTGATACCGTGTTGGCTTCTTAAGTGTGCACCAGCACTTCGAGGGTAACACTCAAATATTTTATGGCACGTATTGCATTTCCAGCTATTTTTGTCGCTTCTTTTGTAGTTACATTCATAGACCGTTATGTATTTAGCGTATTTTCCGTTATATGTATAGCTATCGTCTTTTTTGTGTTTTCTTCGGTGACCAGCGAATATTTTTTTAGGTGTTTTTCCTCTGGGTTTGTGTGTAAGTGCTTCTTCTTCTTCTTCTTCTTCTTCGTTTGAGCTTGATTCTTCATCCTCATCTTCATCGCTCGAGCTTGATTCTTCATCCTCACTTGAGCTTGATTCATCTTTATCAAAGGTTTTTTTGTCTGTAAAGGGTGGTGCTTGGTTCCCTGTGGGAGTTTCTATCGCAAACTCTGACTCGTCAAGATCTTCTTGCGCATTAGGATTGTAGGCTTTATCATATGCAAGCGTTCTTTGGTTAAAGGAGTAATAATCAAAATCTGGTGCGCATTTTTTATAAATATGGTTTAATAAAGCTTCTCCTGTATTTTCTTTTGCCTGGCAAAAAGGGCAAGTAAAGAAGCCATTTTCATAGTTGAATTTTCCATATTCCTCTGCGAGATATTTTTGATAGGTATTCTTTTTTTTTCTGTTATATGGTTTTTCTTGCAGGGTGTCGGTGAGGAGATTTTTTGTATCATTTTTTTCTTGTGGAAGGAGCTGCTCTAATAGTAAAAAATCTTCTTCATCGAGATCTTCCAATGAGATTTCTAAATCATTTTTTTTCTGTTTGCTTTTAGAAAAACTTTTGGCCGGACTTTCTTCAGGCGTTTTTTCCTGGGATGTTTTTTGTAAATAATAGTGTTCTTCTTCTATATTATATTGTTCTTGTATTTTTTTTTCTTTGGCCATCTTGGCAAGCAATTTTTGGGGAGATTCTGCTAATATTGTTGCAAACATTTGTTGTTTCTTTTTTCTTGGAGGCAATACAATAAATGGCTTGGTTGGAGTGTTTTGAGATGGGGGAACTGGATGTGCGACATCTTTTTTTGCTTTAAATAGTTTGTGTTTGATTTGTAAACTTTTAATTTTAGGAATAATTTTACGTTGCTTGGGTGTTTTTTGTACAAGGAGATGGGTGATAAGGGGGAACTGGCCCCGAGGTATGGGTTGCGTTGCTGGTTGGATTTGCGGGTTGTTGGTGAAGGGATTAGCATAGTATTGACCTGTGCAGTGCTGTAGTTGTCGTTGTCGATGTAGTTCTTGTGGGTTTAGTCTGCCAGGGTTGTGAGCATGGAAAAAGGGGGTAGATTGATGGTTTTGCATGCAGAACACCATATTGCATAAGAATATGCAAAGTAAAAAAAAGTTCTTTTGAAACATGTGATAGCCTCCTAAAGCTAGTTTTTAACTAAATAATGCATGTTTAGTCTTTTGTTAAATTGCCATATTTATGGATATTTGTCAAGTAAAACACCGAGGTGTTTTTTTGTTTAGCTGCTCCTATAGTGTTTTTGCGTTACAACTTACCCTTTCGCTTTTTCTTTTTTCGACCCTCGTCATGATCTTTACGCTTTTTCTTGCGGCCTGTTCTTTTTGGTTTTATGAGGTCTATTTTATGCACCATTTTCAAGTGTCTACCAGCTTTTGAAGGGTTGTCTTCAGAATGTATGCCACATTCATTGCATTTCCAGCTATAATCCTCATATACCGTTATATAATCTTTGTATTTTCCCTGATATCCCTGTAAAGTTCGACGCCTTTTTCTTTTTGGTTCATAGTCAGCAAGATTGAAATTATTTGGGTCAAATGTTTCTAGGTTAAAATTGGGATTATGTTTACTTTGTATGTGTGTAACCATTTTATTTCCATTGACTATTTTATGGTTACAAATGGGGCACACATATTTATTGTCTTGCATGTCAAATTTTTTTGCATATTTTCC
>Ga0180433_10001014_pt1 | contig 47440 bp, 34 predicted proteins | sample SS_ome_8_FD_132980 | JGI IMG/M metagenome (GOLD analysis project Ga0180433, IMG submission 132980) | Hypersaline lake sediment archaeal communities from the Salton Sea, California, USA - SS_1_D_1 metaG | ecosystem: Environmental > Aquatic > Non-marine Saline and Alkaline > Hypersaline >...
AGAAGACGAGCGACCTCCGCATCTCCGGCATCCTCGGGTACGACTTCCTGTCGCGCTTCGTGACACGCGTCGACTACGCGCGCGAGGAGCTGACGCTCTACGATCCGGAGCTGTTCGAGTACGCGGGTGACGGCGTGGCGCTCGACGCGTCGCTCGTCGGGAACATCTTCACGATTCCCGTGCACGTAGACGGCGAACCGGTCGGCCGCTGGGCGGTCGATCTGGGCGCGAGCGGCGAGTCGTTCCACTACCCGTTCGCTGCGGCGAACGGACTGCTCGAGCGTGAGGGCTACGACCGCGTCGCGTTCGGCGCGGGTGGTCGGATGGCCAAGAAGGCCGTGCTGTTCGATTCGATCGAGGTCGGCGGTTTCACTGTTGACCGGCCGGTCATCGGCGTGCCGCAGCAGGAACTCGCCGGAGCGTTCGGATCGACCGAACTCTCGGGCAATCTGGGCAACTCGCTCTTCCGTCGCTTCGTGCTCTACCTCGACTACGAGCGGCAGGAGGTCATCTTCGAGCGCGGTCAGGACTTTGAGACGTTCGTACCGTTCGATCGGTCCGGGCTCCAGATCTGGTGGGGCGAGCCCGGTGTTGTGGAGGTGCTTCACGTGGCAGCCGGCGGACCGGCGGCGAGTGCGGGGCTTTCGGACGGTGACGTGATCGTATCGATCAACGGCATCCCGGCGGAGTACTTCGCGGGCCTCTCCGCCATCCGAGAGCTTCTGAAGAGCGAACCGGGAACGGGTTTCGACATTGAGGTGGTTCGTGAAGGACAGACGGAACAGATCAGAGTGGAGCTGGCCAGGCTTCTGGAGTGACTCCCCCCGGGCCGGAAGGTCCAATCACTCACCATGGGCGACCGTGCGGTCCGCGCACTGTACGGTGGCCTCTACCAGAGCGGCTGGCGAAGGACCGGGGCCCGGACAGGGCCCCGGTTTCTGTTCCCGTCCAAATTGACTGGAACCTCATCGCGGGTGTGGTTGTCAAAGAAGATGTGAGCGTCAGGCATGCCGGGCTTGATGCCACCCACCGAAAGACCTAGACTGAGAACTGGCGCGAGTATGCGCCGGGGGATGCTTACCATGACACGGGAGCTCAAGCGCACCTGGGTACTGCTCGCCGTGACGGCCCTCCTCGTGATGGCGCCGCCCGGTGCGGGCGCAGAAGCGCCCGGACCGGACGCCTCCCGCTGCCTCGCTCAGCTTCACTCCTCACTCGACCTCGACCCACTCAGCGCGGAACTCTGGCCCGGGTGGACGATATCCGGGACGCCAATCGTTCTGGTTGATGAGGCGGACTGCTGGCTTCTCGGCGATATCCGTCAGTTCAGCGAGTACGCGCGCGAGCCTTTCGAGACACCTGAACTCACGGTCCACTCCGCAGCACTCGATAGCGACGGGATCTCGCAGCGCGACGCCACGGTCGGAGGAGAGCCGGCAGCGTTCATCAGCACCGGCCAGATGTCGACCTGTATCGTCCCGGCCACATTCGAGGCCGCTTTCAAGACACATCTCCAGACAAACTGTCCCGAGCTGGGAGCTCCCGACGATCCGCTCGTCGGCGCGCCGTCACAGCCCCGCGATGTCGCTCTCGCCGATATCGAACGTGAGATCGCGCTCGCGGCCATCTCCGCGGATCCTGATTCGGTCGATGGACTGATCCGTGACTTCGTCAGCGTCCGCAGCTTCCGGCGAGCCGGGATGACCGGCGGGTTCGTCAATCGCGAGAGAGCCCGCGAGTACCGCGACGGCATGGCCGCCTATGTGCGGTTCCGCGCGCGAGAGCTGGCCGTTGAGTACGTGGACCCCGCGGATGAGAGCCTCCTGACGCCATCGGTGAAGGACACATTCTGCCTCAAGAGCTGGCTCTGCAAGCCGAGCGGGCTGGATTGGTACCGCAACGAGCGCTTCGCATGCATGGGCGCGGCGGTCTGCTACCTTCTCGACAGAGCGGGGGCGGACTGGCGGTCGCAGGTGGTCGACCGCTGCGTCGATCCGTACGCGGTCCTCTGGACGCAGTACATGGGTGGAAGATCCGATGTGCAGCCGTTGCTCGATCGCTACGGGTACACCGAGCGCGAAGCCGAGGCCACCTCCTTTATCGACGCGACGAAGTCCGGGCCGGAGAAGCTCTTCGACGAGATCACGCGCGAGGACGCCGCCCTCTTCCTCATCAATACGGAACAGCTCGCGAGCACGACGGTGAGCTACGATCGTGAGCACATTGCGAGGGTCGATCCTCATCGCGAGGTCCACAAGCGCATCATCAAGATCGAGTTCTCCGGCGGGACGCATGTCTACGTGATGGGACGCCAGACCGCGGTCGTGCTCGGTGATGACGAGTTCGACTTCCACCAGCTCATGCTGGAGGCGCCGGAGAGCTACGAGATCACGGTCGGCGGTATGCCGTTCACACCATCTGCCGGCATCAACCACCTCACGGGGCCGCTCTCCGTGACGGCGAACGGTTTCGAACTCGAGGCACAGGACGCCATTATCGTTTCGGCGGAGGGGCGACTGTCGTTCGTGCTTCACAGATAGCCGCGCGGTCGGATGGGCCGCCGGTGATGGAACGCAAAGAGAGGCAGGTCGAACGCGACCTGCCTCTCTCCATTCAGACCAGCCATCTTGGGGGATTGGCTCGAGCGTTGCCGTTGCGCCACGGCGCGGCCCGATGTGGTCTTACCGGTAGAGCGATTTGATGTGCGTCCACGTCGCCTGCTGGACCGGGCTGGGCCCCTGGCACTCGAGCGTGGTGTACATGCTCAGGTTCCCGGGGAACCCGTAGTCGCACAGGTCCTCCCACCCGGTGCCCCAGTCGTTCCAGTTCATGCACGGAGCGCACGGTCCCTCGTCGGTGACGAGCGAGGGCAGCGTCACGCAATCGTCCTCGAACGTGATCGCAGCGAAGAACGGCTCGTCCATGGTAGGGCAGTCGATCGGGATCGGGACCGTGACGGCCCAGAGCCCGGCGGGGCTGAACGGACCGACGACGACCGGGTCCGATGTGGCGACGACGGCGCCCGGCGCCGGACACTCGGGATTCGACAGGTCGACGTTCTCGATGTCCGCGGTCAGCGTGAGCTGACAGGTGTTCTCCTCGGCCCAGTAGAGATAGATCGTCACGCTGACGGGCTTCCACCCGGCGCTGCAGTCCGGGCAGTTCGACGGATCGCAGTACGTCTTGTACGACTCGTTGCCAGTCAGCCAGCTGTCCACCGTCCAGTGGTAGCTGCTGTTGCATGCCTCACAGAGGTCGCCCGGATCACGGTCGGCCGGTGGATACGAATCGACCAGGCTCGTGGTGATCAGCTCGACGTCGGTGACGTGCTCGCGGGCGGCGAGTGGGGTGGCAAGGGCAACCAGGATCATCAGGGCAATCAGCGCTGTCTTCTGCATATTCCGTCTCCTTTGGCATGAAGCCTATCCGCCGGCAACAGGGAGGGCAGGCCCGATCGTCGCGAAAAGCCCCGTTCTTCGGTGCGTTTCGCTCGGTTCGCGGTTGCTTTCCCCTCCGTCGGGTGGTATCTCTCGCTGTTGTCCTGATATATGCAAGTCGCGTACCGCACGCCCCATTCTACGGGCGTTTTCGGCGCCTCGCGCCGTGTGACGAGGGGAGAACCGAGTGAAAGAGCCAGCGCTCACGGTCTATCTGAAGAAGGGCGGGGAGAAGCGTCTGCGCTCGGGTCACCTGTGGGTCTTCAGCAACGAGATCGAATCCGTCGATGGAGCTGTCACCGCCGGTGACAGTGTCATCGTCGTCGATGCCGCGAAGCGTGTCATCGGCACGGGCTACATCAATCCCAACTCGCTCATCTCCGTCCGGCTGCTCGCGCGCCGGCGGCTCGAGCTCTCGAGGAACTTCCTCGGTCGACGCATCCGGCACGCGCTTGAGTACCGTGAGAAGCTGAACCCGGGAGAGACCGTAGGCCGTCTCATCTACGGCGAGTCCGACATGCTCCCCGGGCTCATCGTCGACCGCTACGGCGACACGCTCGCCGTCCAGTCGTTGACCGCCGGTATCGAACGCCGTCTTGAGGATGTCATCTCGCTACTCGACGAGCTGGTCGCACCGAAGAACATCGTGCTCAGGAACGACTCGAGGATGCGTCACTTCGAGGGTCTTCCCATCGAGAAGCGCGTCGTCCTCGGAAGCGCCGATGCGCCGGTCGAGATCGAACAGGACGGTCTCAAGTTCCTCGTCGACGTGTTCGACGGGCAGAAGACCGGGTTCTTCCTCGACCAGCGGGAGAACAGGCTTCGCACGCGCGAGCTTGCGAGGGGCAAGCACGTGCTCGACTGCTGCTGCTACACCGGCGCGTGGTCGGTGACAGCCGCGGTGGCCGGGGCCGCCTCGGTCTCCGGCATCGACTCATCGAAGCCCGCGCTGCGTCTCGCGGAGCAGAACGCCGCACTCAACGGGGTCGCGGACAAGATGCAGTTCGTCGACGGCGATATGTTCAAGCGGCTCGCCGCCGTCGGGCGCGGGACGAAGAAGTTCGGGCTTGTCATACTCGATCCGCCCGCGCTCGCGAAGGGCCGCAAGAAGATCCGCGAGGCACTCAAGGGGTATCGCGCGCTCAACAGACTCGCCATGAACGTGACCGCCCCCGGCGGGCACCTCGTGACATGCACCTGCTCGCATCTCATTGAGCAGGAGGCGTTCATGAACATGCTCGTCGCCGCTGCCCGCGAAGCGGACCGTCACGCACGAATCATCGAGGTGCGTGGCCAGAGCCGCGACCATCCCGTGATCCTCGGTCATCCCGAGACCCGGTATCTCACCTGCGTCGTACTGGAGCTTCTGTAGGGTCTGATGGACTTCACGCCCGGATATATCGAGCTCGCCCGGTCGGGCGAGCTCTCGCGGCGCGCCGCTGTCGCAGCGGAGCGGCTTCGTGCGTGTACGCTCTGTCCGCGCGCCTGCGGTGTCGATCGCACCGCGGGAGAACTCGGATACTGCCGCACCGGTGAGCTTCCCACCGTCTACAGCCACATGTCTCACCCCGGCGAGGAACCGCCCATCTCCGGAACGCAGGGCTCGGGCACCATCTTCATGAGCGGGTGCACGCTGTCGTGCGTCTACTGCCAGAACGCACGCTTCAGCCAGGGCGGTGAGGGCGCGGAACGGTCGGTCGCCGATGTCGCGGGGATGATGCTCGACCTCGAAGCGATGGGGTGCCACAACATCAATATCGTCACACCCACACATCACACGCACGCCATTCTCGCCTCGCTCGCGGTCGCGGCCGAGGAGGGGCTGAGCGTTCCTCTTGTTTGGAACACATCGAGCTACGAGTTGCCGGAGACACTGGCGCTCCTGGATGGTGTCGTCGATGTCTATCTGGCCGACATCAGGTATGCGGAGGACGCGAACGCCGCGCGCTACTCGGACGCAGCCGACTACGCGACCGTGGCGCGGGCGGCGCTCCGGGAGATGCAGCGACAGGTGGGGACGCTCCGTATGGATGAGCGCGGGATCGCAACCGGGGGGCTCATCGTGCGGCATCTGGTTCTGCCGGATGGCGTCAGCGGGACGGCCGACTGTCTGGCATTCGTGGCGAACGACCTCGGCTCCGAGACCCACGTCAGCCTGATGTCCCAGTTCTACCCGGCCCACCGGGCGCATGAGCACGCCCGAATCGCCCGGCGGCTGACCGCATCCGAGTGGGATGAGGCCGTCGAGGCGCATGCTGAGGCCGGTCTCATCAACGGGTGGGTCCAGGCGTTCATGGGGGAGGTCTCACCGATCGCGGGGACGAATCTGGAGCCGGATGAATAGCCGTTCAGGCGCTTCCGGGGACCTCGCGAGGCCACGTTGGCGCTCGTCCGACTCGCTGCCGGCAAATCGTCATGGCGCGGTTGACATGAGCCGTCACCGGGAACATACTACATCGACGGGGACGAAAATCCGGCGGCCGCGCCGGTGCTCCCCGGACGCCGAAGCAGCAGGGAGATGATGAAGAAGTCGGATCTCAAAGGACTGACGGTCGCCAAGCTCAAGGCTGAGGCGAGATCGCTCGGACTCGTGGGGTACTCCTCCATGAAGAAGGACGAACTCGTCGATCTGCTCGTGCGTTCGACCACGCCGAAGAGGAAGAAGCGCGTGGCCGGCAAGACGGCTGCTGCCAAGGCAGCAGCTAGGCCGAAGCCGAAGGCTTCGGCAGCGAAGAAGACGGCGAGTGCTTCTGCGTCGAAGACAGCGTCCAGGAAGAAAGCTGCCGCGAAGCCGAAGGCTACTGCCAAGGCAGCGGCGAAGAAGAAGGCGGCCGCGCCCGACAAGGCTGGACTCTCGCCGAAGACGATCCGCGCGTTCACCATGAAGCAGTCGAACGGTGAGCAGCAGCGGGTCACGGCGGCGAAGTACTACCTCGGGGTCGACAAGTCTCCGGAACTCGATGCGCACTTCACCTATCCGGAGAGCTACGGCGAGAACATCATCACGCTGATGGTGCGCGACCCGTACTGGCTCTATTCGTACTGGGAACTCGCGCCCGAGGTGAGCCGGGAGCTGGCCGACGTGCTCGGTGAGGAGGAGTTCGAGACCAGCCGGCTCGTACTTCGCATCTATGATGTGACAGGAACCGATATCGACGACCCCGCGGGGTTCGAAGACATAGACATCGCACACGGTGCACGCAACTGGTACATCAATGTTACCCGCGTCGAGCGGGAGTATGCGGTGGAGATCGGCGTGCTCGCGCCGGACGGCGCGTTTCTCGTGCTCGCTCGGTCGAACCGCGTCGCGCTGCCGCCCGTTGGACCGTCAGAGGTCATCGACGAGGAGTGGGTGACCGTTGACGCGCTGGGGCACGTCTACCAGCGGGCCGCCGGAAAGCTCCCCGAGACCGGGTCGAGCGGGTGGGGACATGGCAGCGGGGGCGACCGATGATCCGGCTCGCCGTGCATCTCTCCTTCCACAGCATCAACTGAGTTTCGAGAGGGAGCCATGGAGAAGGGCTATCTCAGCCTCGTCCTGCATGCGCACCTGCCGTATGTGCGTCATCCGGAGTACAAGAGTTTCCTCGAGGAGTATTGGCTCTTCGAGGCGATCACGGAGACGTACATCCCGCTGATTCGCGGGTTCCAGCGCCTGAGTGACGATGGCGTCGACTTCCGGCTGACGGTCTCGATGAGTCCGCCGCTCGTTTCGATGCTCCAGGACCCGCTCCTCCAGGAGCGGTACCTCAAGCACATCACCGGGCTCGTTGAGCTCGCTGAGAAGGAGCTCGTCCGCCTCAAGAAGGACCCGCCGCGTCTGAAGCTCGCGAAGATGTACCACGAGCTCTTCACGGACTGCAGGCACACCTTCGCCGAGGAGTACGGTCTCGATCTCACGAGAGCCTTCCGCGCGTTTCGCGACGCCGGCAAGATCGACATCACGACGTGCGGCGCGACACACGGATTTCTCCCGCTCATGGAGCAGTTCCCGGCAGCCGTGCGCGGGCAGATCCGCATCGCCTGCGAGCACCACGAGCAGGCGCTCGGTCGGAGGCCCGAGGGCATCTGGCTTCCGGAGTGCGGGTACTTCCCGGGCGTCGACAAGTACCTTGCCGAGGAAGGCATCCGCTACACGTTCGTCGATTCACACGGCGTGCTTCACGCGACGCCGCGTCCGAAGTTCGGCACGTACGCCCCCGTCATCACGCCGTCGGGCGTCGCCGTGTTCGGCCGCGACATCGAGTCCTCCAAGCAGGTCTGGAGTGCGGAGGAGGGCTATCCGGGCGACTTCAACTACCGTGACTTCTACCGCGACGCCTCGTACGACCTCGACTACGAGTACGTGAGACCGTATCTGGGCGCCGACGGGTTCCGGAAGATGCTGGGGCTCAAGTACCACAAGATCACGGGCAAGGGTGTCGCCCTTGGCGACAAGGAGCTCTACGACCCGGACGTCGCAGCGGCGCTCATCGACGACCACGCGGCCAACTTCATGTTCAACAGAGAGCACCAGTTCGAGTATCTCAACGACGTGCTCGGACAGAAGCCGGTGATCGTCGCACCGTACGACGCGGAGCTCTTCGGTCACTGGTGGTTCGAGGGACCGGCGTGGCTCGAATCACTCCTGAGGAAGATCCACGAGACGAAGGGCCCCGTGCAGACCGCGACGCCGACCGACATCCTCAAGTCAGGCACCCCGATGCAGACCGCGACGCCGCATCTGTCGAGCTGGGGTCACAAGGGCTACTGCGAGGTGTGGATCAACGACACCAACGACTACATCTACCCGCATCTTCACCGGGCGTCGCTCCGGATGACCGAACTCGCGAAGCTCTATCCCGACGCTGAGGGTCTGAGGCTCAGGGGCCTGAGCCAGGCCGTACGTGAGCTTCTGCTTGCGCAGTCGAGCGACTGGGCCTTCATTATGAAGACGGGAACGATGACCGAGTACGCGCACAAGCGGACGCGCGATCACATCTCACGGTTCACGCGTCTGTACGAGGACATCAAGAACAACGCGATCGACGAGAAGTGGCTTTCGGAGATCGAGTGGCGCGACAAGATCTTCCCGGAGGTCGACTATCGGGTCTACGCCGAGGACTGTCCTCTGTGAGCAAGCCCCGCCTCCCCGTCGCCATTCTCTGGCACCAGCACCAGCCGATGTACCGCGCGCGTCAGCACGGCGACCCGCGAGGGTCGTACATGCTGCCGTGGGTGCGGCTCCACGCCGTCCGCGACTACTACGCGATGGCGGCGATGGTGCGGGATTACCCGAACGTCCACGTGACGATCAACCTCGTCCCGTCGCTCATCGTTCAGCTCGAGGATTACACCGACCGCGGCGCGACCGACGCGTGGCAGGAGCTCGCGCTCAAGCCGACATCCAAGCTCACGAACGCGGAGCGTGATTTCATCATCGCGCGGTTCTTCGATGCGAGCTGGGAGAACGAGATCACCATCCACCCGGCGTACTCGCGGCTGCTCAACATCCGGCGCGCGCGCGGCACGTTCACCGACGAGGACATCACCGACCTCAAGGTCTGGTTCAATCTCGCGTGGTTCCCGTCGGATGCGCACCATCACCCGCTCGAGCTTGTCACCGGCGAGACGGTCGATGTGAGCCGCTTGGTCAAGAAGGCGGTTCGCTTCTCGCAGGACGATGTGAAGTACGTGCTCGACGAGCAGTACAAGCTCATGCGGGCGGTCCTGCCGCTCCATCGTCAGATGATGGAGGCGGGGCAGCTTGAGATCTCCGTGACGCCGTTCTACCACCCGATCCTTCCGCTCGTCGCCGATACCGACTTCGCGACGATCGATGCGCCGGGCTGCTCGCTTCCCGAGCGGTTCAGCCATCCCGAGGACGCCGCGGCGCAGATCCAGAAGGCCGTCGCGTTCTACGAGGAGAAGTTCGGGCGCCCACCGCGCGGCATGTGGCCTTCCGAGGGGTCGGTCGGGCAGCACGTTGCGGGGCTCTTCGCCGACGCGGGGCTATCGTGGATCGCCACCGACCAGGGCGTGCTGGCGCGGTCCGGGAAGTGGGGGTATCAGGTCGAGGACCCCGAGGTGCTCGCCCGGCCGTACCGCATCGGCGAGGACGGGCGCGAGGTGGCGGCGTTCTTCCGACAGACCAAGCTCTCCGACGACATCGGGTTCACCATGCAGGGCTACGCGGACTACGATCGCGCCGCCGACGATTTTCTGATGTGGGTCCGGCACGGTTTCGCCGACGCGGTCGAGGACCGCAGTGAACGTGTGCTCTCCATCATCCTCGATGGTGAGAACGCGTGGGGGTCGTACCGCAACCGCGGGACGGCGTTCCTCCGCGGCATCTACGCCCGGCTCAACGACGATCCGGATCTCGTGGCGGTCACGTTCTCCGAGTATCTCGACGGGAACAAGGGCCGCGGGGTCAAACCGCATCCGACAGCCGGTCTCGACGCCGTGCGCCCACTCTTCTGCGCGAGCTGGATCGACGAGATGGGCTCGGCCGACGGCAACGACCTCAATATCTGGGTCGGTTCCCCGCAGGAGAATCGGGCGTGGGAGCTTCTGGGGCGCGTCCGCGCGCACCTCGATGCATCGGGTGCAACACCCGTCACACATCCTGAGGCGTTCGAGGCCATCTACCGTGCCGAGGGCAGCGACTGGTTCTGGTGGTTCGGTGATGACTTCGTCCAGCCGACCGGCGGTGAGCTGATGTTCGATCACATCTTCCGCGCGCATCTCAAGGACGTCTACCGCGGTCTCGGGGAGGAGCCGCCCGCGGAGCTCGACGAACCGATCGCCGACGATATCGTCATCTGGAGCACCGAGGATCCCGCGGCATCCGTGCGGCCTGGGCAGATCCTCCGCATCATGGCCGGCGAGGCCGGCACCGTCGAATGGACGACCGACGACTGGATGCACTCGAAGAAGACATCACTTGTTCCCGCGGGCGATGTGATGTCCAACCAGATCGGCTACGCCGCCGGGCTCACGCCCATTCCGGCCGATGCCTCCACGGTACGCTTCCGCGTCCATCTGGAGTCGGGTGATCCCGACGAGCAGGCTGTCTCCGTCGCGTCCTGACGCCGCCCCTTCCTTGTGATAGACTCAATGCACCGGTTGTTTTCGCCCGTCCGAGGGAGCTACGGTGGCCCCCGGACTTGAGCCGGCGTCTTGTGTTCGTCGGTAGACGGAACGATCTCTGCCATGGAGTGTGGATGCGGACCGGTCCCAGGATCCTGCTCATCGTCGTCATCGCCATCGTCGTCTCCGCGGCGCTCGTTGTCGCGACGCCGATAGGCTGGCGCGTCGGCATGCCCCTGGCGCGGCGGGTCGTAAGACAGCGGTCTGGACTCGAACTCCGCGTCGGCTCCGTGGGCGGCTCACCCCTTTCGCGACTTGTGCTCTCCGATGTTTCGCTGACTGACCCCGAGGGGACCGGTCCGGATGCGCGCCCTCTCTTCTCCGCCGCCTCACTCGCCGTTCACTACGACCTCCTGTCTCTGAGGCGCGGCGCCCCCGTCATCCATGAGCTGGCGATCGATGGCGCGATCGTCACGCTGGATGTCGGCGACGATGGTGCGCTCGCGGGATGGGGGCGGTTCGCGTCGGGGGACACGACGACGATCGCCGATGACGGCCAGTCGCTGGAGTGGACGCTCGACGAAGCGCATCTGAACGACGTCACCGTCCGCTACGCGGACGATGCTGCGGGCACGCGCGCCGACGTGCTCTTCTCCGAGGTTGAGGCATCCGGAAACCAGGACAGACTCGATGTCCGACTGGCCGCCGCCGGACCGGTGTTCCATCCAACGTTGACCGATACCGTCTACGCGCGACTGAACGCGACGGGGCGTCTGGTTGCCGACGTCGTCGACCTGGAGAGCCTGACGCTCGCGGCGGGACCGGCGACGACTCACAGCAAGGCGGCGGACGATGCGAGGGAGACGACGGCTGCTGGCGCCGGCGAGTCTCTCGAGCTCTACGCCAGCGGGTCGCTGGCTATCTCACCCGAAGCTGAACTCCAGCTCATTCTCGATGGGCGTGTCGATGCGGGGGAGGCACTCCCGCTGGTCACCGCCGCCGCCGCTGCTCCGGCCGCAACAGGTCTCCTCGATGTATCGGGCTCGCTCGAGGGCAGCTGGACGGACCTCGAGTGGACGACCGTCATCACATCAGCGTCCGTCACGGTCGCGGATATAGCCGCGCAGACGCTGGCGCTCCACGCTGCCGGGACCGCGGACACCATCACAGTCGATCATCTGGCGTTCGACGCGCTCGGCGGGAGTGCCGAGGCTCGGGCTTCGCTCGTGCTGGTCGATGCGGCTCCGCTGCTTGAGGGCAGCGGGAATGCCAGTGGGATCGACATCGGCGCGCTTCCGGGCTCTACGATGCTCGGGAGCGCCGACCTCGCGTTCCAGGCGAGCATGACCGCGGGGGATCTCGCGTCGCTCGTCGCCACCATCGACGCCGAGGGGCGCGAGCTCATCGTGCGGCCCGACACCGGTGGCGAGATCGTTGTTGGCGACGCGCACATCCGTGCGGATGCCGGTGATGGGGCGTTCTCGGGTTCGCTCGTCGGGCGCGGCGCCACTATCGACTTCAGCGGAGCGCTCACGGCATCGACCATGGGGTCGGTGTCCGCGAACGCGGTGGTCGACGACCTTGCGGCCACCCTCGCGGGCGTTGTCACGGCCGACATCGCAGGCAGCCTCCGCGCCATCGTCGAGTCGGACGCCCCCATGGACGGGTTCACCTTCACGGCTCGCGCCGAGGCGGAGAGCCTGGCGTTCGGTCCCGTTTCGATCGGGACGGCCTCGCTGACGGCAGAGGGCGAACCGTCGGACATGGCAGGGCGCTTTTCGATGTTCGATGGTGATGCCTCGGGCACGTGGACGCTCGCGGGCGGGGGCTTCGAGGTCGACGCGATGCTCGATTCACTCGCGGTCGCGGGGGATTTCGCAGTCTCCCCGACACGCTCCATGGAGCTCGACGGACGCACGACCGGGAGAGTCGCGTTCGCGACGATGCCCGAGGGCGGGTTCGACCTGACCGCGGAACTGGCGGCGCTCGCGCTCGAGTCAGCCGACCAGAGCGTTCGACTGACGGCGCCCGCGGTCGTCGAGGCCTCCAGTGACTCGGTCAGGGTGCGCGGGCTCTCACTCACGGGCACGCCCGGATCGATGACCCTCGATGGCGTCATCGCACGCTCGGGACGGACACATGTCAGCGCTCTCCTTGAGAGCCTGAGGCTCGAATCCGTGCTGTCGATCGCGAACGCCGGGGAGCCGGGACCCGATATCAGAGGGACCGTCGACGGCGAGGGCACTCTCACGATGCGTGATGGTGCGCTTTCATTCGACGCTTCGATGACTGCCGACGGTCTCGTCGCCAACGGCATCCGAATCGGCGACATCGCCATCGATGCCGTGAGCGACGAGGCGGATCTCATCTTCGAGCTGGCCAGCGTCAGCGACGTGGGCGGGCGCATCACGGCCCTCGGGAGCCTGCCGTACGAGAGCGATTCGACCGGCGCTTTCACGCTGGATACCGGCCGCGAGTTCGCTGCCACGGTGCTCTGCTCGAGCTATGTCTTCGAGGGCGGGCCCAGCTTCCTGCCGGGCATCCGCGGGCGCAAGCAGTTCACGCTCGACGGCTCGGCGCTGATCGCGGGCCGGGCGGATTCGCTCGGGTCGATCAACGGGGCCGGCAGGTTCGAGCGGGCCGGCGCGGCGTGGGGTTTCGTCTCGTTCGCGCTCGCCGACACGTTCGGCTTCTTCGTCACCGACGGCACACTGGAGCTGGACGGGCTCAGCATGGAGGTGATGCGTCAGCGCGCGCTGGGAACCGAACTGGGGGGCAGGGTCGACGTCTCGGGTCGGGTCAGTCACGACGGCCGGCTCGATCTCACCGCGAGCACAAGGGATCTCGATGTGGCTCACATCTCGCGCGCGATGGCTCCGGGTGCGAATCCGCCGGTGACCGGAACGCTGACGGCGGATGCCGTAGTCGGGGGGACGCTCCGTGCGCCTGAACTCACATTCACCTGGAACCTCGATGAGCCGCAGCTTGGCGGTGTGGGGTTCGACGCGTTCCAGGGATCGGGAAAGGCGGACCAATACGTTCTCGAACTGACGTCGGCCGAGCTGCAGCTGGGGAAGCACGTGATGACGGCGAGCGGTGTCGTACCGCTCGCGCGGGCGGAAGGGCCCGCGCTCTATCCGGGGACGTACGCGGGAATCAGCGAGATGGATGTCACCGTGCGTGCGGACGGCTTCCGACTGAGTCGCGCGCGAGGCCTCCCGAAGGGCATGAAGCACCTCGCAGGCATCATCGATGCGGACGTCCACCTGCGCGGGGCGCCCGAGGCCCCCGACATCGAGGGCGCCGTCACGGTCAGCGAGGGCCGGATCGAGTTCGAGAAGCTCGAACAGCCGATACGCGATATCAAGATCCGGATCGTCGGCGCCGACGGGACGGCGACCATCGAGGAGGCATCCGCTCGGGTCGGGTCGGGCACCGTCTCGGCGACGGGCTCGATGCAAACGAGCGTGTCTGAGGCGAGCGGATTCTCAGTCGTCGCGGAGTTCGCGGATGTCGAGTTGACCGCGAAGGAGATGGCTGAGGCGAAGGCGAGTGGCCGGCTCAGGTGGAACGGTACCGCTGCGGCGTCGCTTCTCAAGGGACGAGTCACGGTGGACGAGGCGGAGGTCACCTACGAGGCCGGTCTCGCCGACCTGTTGACGAGGCGGCCCCGCGCCGTCGTCGTGCAGCAGGCCCCGGGAGCTAGCTCACACGTCAAGCTCGACGTGGCCGCCGACATCGTCCAACCGGTGCGGGTGCGGAGCAACCTCGCCGAGATGGATCTCACCGGCGGTGTCCGCGTTGGTGGGACGCTGGCGGAACCCTCGCTGTCCGGAGGTGTCACCGCCGACGGCGGCAGTCTGTGGTATCTCGGTCAGGAGTTCGAGCTCGACAGCTTCTCGGTGCGCTACACCGACCCGCGGAAACGCGTGCCGTTCGTGGATGTGACCGGAAGGGCCGACGTAGAGAGCTCATCGGGTGATGAGTATGCGGTGACGATCCGCTACAGCGGGTTCGCCGGAGAGGTCGTTCCCGAGTTGACGAGTGTGCCCCCGCTCTCGGAGCCGGACATCGCCGCGCTGCTGACGTTCGGGGAGACGATGGGGGCGCTCACGTCCGGCAGCGGAACAGGTTCTTCGGGCGAGAGCTTCGGATCCCTGGCCCGATCGGCGTTCGTCGGTGGGCTTTTCGGTGTTGCCGAGACGACGGCGCGCCGGTGGCTCAACCTCGACACGCTGGAAGTCAGCGGTGAGTCGCTCGATGATCAGGCTCTTGCCGACACACAGGTCACGCTCGGGAAGAGGTTCGGGCGGAACTTGAGTGTCGACTACACGACCGACCTCGGCGGGTTCAGCGGCCAGACGATCGGGCTCTCGTGGCGGCTCACCGACGAGATCTCTGTCGAAACGAAAGCGAATCAGGAAGGCAATCATGGCATCGGCGTCAAGTTCAGGATCAGACTTGAGTAGCGTGGGCCGAGGCGCACGCCGCGCACGGAGGTGCTTGCGCCACAGCATAACGCCCTTGCTCTTGCTTCCGCTCGTCGTCGCGCTTCTGCTCGTCGTCGTGCTGGTCCCGCAGGCGTCTTCGCACTATGACGCCTCCGACATGATGGCGATGAGGCGAATGCTCGCCGAGCGCGACGGACCGAGACTCCGCGCTATCACGTTCTCCGGGAATGAGACGTTCGACGCCGGCCAGCTGAAGCCCTACATGACGTCGACCGAGAGCTCCGTGTTTCGGATATCACGATTCGACCCGGACGTCTTCGAACGCGATCTCTCCGTCCTTGAGCTCTTCTACACGACCCAGGGATTCCTCGAGGCGGATCTTGCCGTTGAGGACGTGGCGTTTCTCGCGGACTCGACCTCCGTCGAGATCCTCGTCTCGGTCTATGAGGGTGAGCGCTGGCGCGTCACCGACCTGACCATCTCGGGGAACGACGACTTCTCAACAGAGGAGCTGCGCGCGCTCCTCGCCGTCGAGGATGGGGACCCGTTCCGCAGCACAAGGCTGGCCGACGACCGGTCTGCTCTCCTGGGGCACTACGCGAGAAACTCATATCTCGACGCGCGCGTCGAGCAGACCGTCGAACGGGACGACATCGCGAGAACGGTGAGCGTGCGATACGATATCGTCGAGCGGGAGCCGGCGCGCATATCGGAGATCCGGATCACGGGTGATGAGAAGACACGCGAGTTCGTCATCGCGCGCGAGCTGGAGTTCGAAGTCGGAGAGCCGTTCGATGTGGACCTGGTGGGGGAGAGCCAGGCGAATCTCTACAGCACTGGGCTTTTCAACGCCGTCTGGATCGAGCCGGCGCGCGAGGACACCGGGAAGACCGAGCGGAGGATGAACGTCCGAGTCACCGAGCGGAGGAGCGTGGAGCTCTCAGCGAGCGTCGGATACGAGGTCATCGACGGACCGGGCGCGAGCGCCGAGTTCTCGAACCGCAATGTTCAGGGCAACGCGACGTGGATGTCCCTGGGCGGCGGCGTCAGCTATCGCAAGCGCGACGCCGGGTTCACCATCGGCGACAACTGGCTCATCGGGCTCCCGGTTACGGGTGAGATGACGATCGAGTACGACTACAGGGACGAGGATGCCTTCACCGCCGAGAGCGAGCGTGGGACCGCCTTCCTCAAGAAGGACCTGACACGGTTCCTGTCGGTCGAGGGCGGATATGGGTTTGAGAGGAACGTCATCCTCGATGTGAGTGAGGATGCTGAGGAACTCGGAACGAACTACACCACGGACGTGATGGTTGCCGCCACACATGATACTCGCGACGATGTTCTCGACGCATTCCGAGGGATGCTGACGCGGGCGGAGTTCCGGGTGGCCAGCTCGTTCCTCGGCGGTACGAACGACTTCACACGCACGGAGCTCATGTGGCGCGGGTTCAAGGAGGTCCGTGAGGGACGTGTCCTCGCGCTCTCCGTACGGGCGGGGTGGATCCGTCCGCAGAATGACGGGTCCAGTGTTCCGGTCAACGAGCGGTTCTTCGCAGGGGGCGCAGGCTCGGTTCGCGGATTCGACTGGAACTCGCTTGGCCCGGTCGGGGAGGACGGCGGCGCGAAAGGTGGACGAGGACTCGTTGAGCTTCGAACGGAGCTCCGTGTCCCGGCGCCGGGTCCCTTCCGCGCAGTCGCTATCGTCGACGCCGGCCAGGTGTTTGACGACTACTCCGCCATCCGCCTCGGAAACCTCTCCGTCGGCGCAGGCCTCGGCGTCCGCTATCACCTCGGGATATGGGTCTTCCGCCTCGACGCCGTCGCCCCGGTCACGGAGACAGGTCGCACGCACCTCTATTTCGGCATAGGGCAGGCGTTCTAGCTCGGCCGGGATGCCTTCCAGTGGTCTTCCGGAAGGCTCTCATGCCCGTTCGGACCCTCGTGATTGCTAACATAACGCGTCCTGATTGATGTTGCCTGAGTCAGGGCGACGGACTATCATATAGGTTCGTAATCAGTATGTGTGACACGCGAAAGTACCCACGGAGTGGGCATTTCGTCATGAAAGGAGAATCGGCATGGCCAAGGATCTGCTGTACGGTGAGGACGCCCGACACGCCATTCTGAAGGGCGTGGAGCAGCTCAGCCGAGCTGTCAAGGTCACCCTCGGCCCGAAGGGCCGCAACGTTGTCCTCGATCGTAAGTGGGGCGGGCCCCGCATTACGAAGGACGGCGTCACGGTCGCGAAGGAAGTCGAGCTCGACAACCGCTTCGAGAACATGGGCGCCCAGATGGTTCGTGAGGTCGCGTCGAAGACGAGCGACATCGCGGGCGACGGCACGACCACGGCGACCGTGCTCGCCGAGGCCATCTACCGCGAGGGTCTCAAGAGCGTGACCGCCGGCGCGAACCCGATGTACGTCAAGCGCGGCATCGAGAAGGCCACGGCCGTCGTCGTGGAGGAACTCGACAAGCTCGCGCGCAAGGTCCGCGACCGCAAGGAGATCATGAACGTTGCCAGGATCTCTGCGAACAACGACAGCACGATCGGCGACATGATCGCCGATGCGATGGACAAGGTAGGTCGCGACGGCACCATCACGATCGAAGAGGCCAAGAGCATCGAGACCACGCTCGAGGTCGTCGAGGGCATGCAGTTCGACCGCGGCTATATCTCGCCGTACTTCGTCACGGACGCGACGACGATGGAGACCGTCTTCGAGAACGCGTACATTCTGATATTCGAGGACAAGCTCTCGAACATGAAGGACCTCGTCCCGTTGCTCGAGAAGGTCGCGCAGTCGGGCCGGCCGCTCGTCGTCCTCTGCGAGAACGTCGAGGGCGAGGCGCTTGCCACGCTTGTGGTCAACAAGCTTCGGGGCGTGCTCCAGGCCGTGGCCGTCAAGGCCCCGGGCTACGGCGACCGTCGAAAGGCTATCATGGGCGATATCGCCGTTCTGACCGCCGGTACGTTCGTCGCGAAGGACCTCGGACTCAAGCTCGAGAATCTGCAGCTGACCGATCTCGGTACGGCGAAGCGCATCATCATCACGAAGGACGACACGACCATCGTCGAGGGCGCCGGCAAGAAGGCCGACATCCAGTCGCGGATCGCGCAGATCAAGCGTGAGATCGAGGAGTCGTCGTCCGACTACGATCGTGAGAAGCTCGAGGAGCGTCTGGCGAAGCTCGCCGGCGGCGTCGCCGTTCTGCAGATCGGCGCATCGACGGAGCTCGAGATGAAGGAGAAGAAGGCCCGTGTCGACGACGCGCTGCATGCGACGCGCGCGGCGGCCGAGGAGGGTATCGTTGCGGGCGGTGGTGTCGCTCTGATCCGAGCGCTCCCCGCGCTCGACAAGCTCAAGGCCGACGGTCCGGACGAGCAGATGGGTATCGACATCATCAAGCGCGCCATCGAAGCTCCGCTTCGCCAGATCGCGGAGAACGCCGGGTTCGAGGGATCGCTCATCGTTCAGCGCGTCAAGGATGCGAAGAAGAACGAGGGCTTCAACGCGGACAGCGGCGAGTATGTTGACATGGTCAAGGCCGGTGTCGTCGACCCGAAGAAGGTCGTCCGCGCCGCGCTGCAGAACGCCTCGAGCATCTCGGCGCTTCTGCTCACGACCGAGTCGCTCGTCAGCGAGGTTCCCGAGGAGGAGCCCCCGATGCCTCCGGGCGCCGGCATGGGTGGCATGGGCGGAATGGGTGGAATGGGTGGTATGGGCGGCATGATGTAGGGCCGATGGGCGAGGCCCATCGGCTTGGCAGAAGTCGCTGGTGCGCCTTCTGCATGCTGGGTGACACAGCCGAATGGGGCGTTGCCCCGCTTCGGCGAAGCTGATACGGCGATAGCCGGGTCAGCCAAAGGCTGCGAAGGAGAGGAGTAGGTCGAGCGCGCTCACGAGAGAGGGGCTCCGAGGCTGGGAGAGTCCCGTGTCGCGTCGGCCGAAGGTCGCTCCGGAGCCGCCGGGTTGAACGACTCGACGCATGTATGAGCGTGGCGTCGGTCGCCGTCGGAACCTGGAACGCCGGGGCCCGACACGCGGCGAAACTCAGTAGACCCGGACGGGCGGGCCCGTCATAGCCCCAACCGAGCGCCGGCTCGCGCGCGGACAGCGGATGTATCACCGATTCCCGATTCGCTGCGCGACGCCGGAAGCAGGATGGTACCGCGGGAGGACTTCCAGACCCTCTCGTTCCTGTGTGGGAACGAGAGGGTCTTTGTATGCCGGGGCGGAACGCTCCGAAGCGAACTCGACCTGCGTGGAGATGTGATCCCATGCGGGTGAGCGTCACACACGCCGAACGCGCGCACGAAAGGAAACCCGATGGACAAGCCCGAGCGCAAACTTCCGAAGCGTTACAAGCCACGCGAGGCCGAGCCGAAGTGGCAGCAGTACTGGGAGGAGAAGGGCGTCTTCAAGTTCGACCGCCTCTCCGACCGTCCCATCTACAGCATCGACACCCCGCCACCGACGGTCTCGGGCCGCATCCACATCGGGCACGTGTTCAGCTACGTCCAGACCGAGGTCGTTGCGCGGTTTTGGCGGATGATGGGATACAACGTCTACTACCCGTTCGGATACGACGACAACGGGCTCCCGAGCGAGCGGCTCGTCGAGAAGGAGCGCGGCGTCAAGGCGACCGATGTCGGACGCGAAAGGTTCGTCGAGATGTGTCTCGAGCTCACGAAGGAGTACGAGAAGGAGTTCAGCACGTTCTGGCGCACCGTCGGCCTCTCTGTCGACTGGGGCCAGGACTACTCGACGATCGATCCCCGATCGCAGCGGATCTCGCAGCGTTCGTTCATCGACCTGTACAAGAAGGGCCGCATCTATCGTAAGGAGGCGCCGACGCTCTGGTGCCCCGAGTGTCACACCGCGATCGCGCAGGCCGAGGTCGAGGATGCCGAGCACCCGTCGGTCTTCTACGATGTGGCGTTCACGCTCGGCGACCGGGAGATCGTGATCGCAACGACGCGTCCGGAGCTTCTTCCGGCATGCGTTGCGATGTTCGCGCACCCCGACGACGATCGGTACGGCGACCTCATCGGTCAGAAGGCGACGGTGCCGCTCTTCGGTCACGAGGTTCCTATCCTCGCCGACGAGAAGGCCGATCCCGAGAAGGGGACGGGTCTGGTGATGTGCTGCACGTTCGGCGACACGACCGACATCGCGTGGTGGCAGGAGCACGGGCTCGACACGCGCATGGTGTTCGACGACGAAGGGCACATGAACGCGCTCGCGCCGGGCTACGAAGGTCTCTACATGAAGAAGGCGCGGAAGAAGATCGTGGCGGACCTGGCGGAGGCCGGACTGCTGAAGGGCGAGAAGCCGATCACGCACGACGTCAACGTCCACGAGCGGTGCGGGACCGAGCTCGAGTTCTCGGTGGCCGCGCAGTGGTTCATCCGCGTACTCGACATGAAGGACGAGATCATCGCGGCGGGCGCGAAGGTCGACTGGTATCCTGACTACATGGAGGTGAGGTTCCGCAACTGGGTCGAGAACCTCAAGTGGGACTGGTGTATCTCGCGGCAGCGCTACTACGGCGTGCCGTTCCCCGCGTGGCTCTGTGAGTCGTGCGGAGAGGTCGTACTCGCCGACGAGTCACAGCTTCCGGTCGACCCGCTCACGGCGAAACCACCGGTCGACGTCTGCCCCGAGTGCGGCGGCGCTCTCAAGCCCGAGGGCGACATCATGGACACGTGGATGACATCGTCGTGCACCCCGTTCCTCAATCTCGGATGGGGTGAGGACGACTCGCGCGTCGAGCGGTTCAAGAAGACGGGCGACGACAGCACCGAGTACATGATGGACATGCGGCCCCAGGCGCACGATATCATCCGGACGTGGGCGTTCTACACGGTCGTGAAGGGCATCCTCAATGAGGGCAAGGTGCCGTGGAGGACCGCCATGATCTCCGGGCACGTGCTCCAGGCGGACCGGGCGAAGATCTCAAAATCGAAGGGCGACGGTGGTCACTCGCCGTCGGCCATCATCGAGGAGCGCTCGGCCGACGCGACGCGGTACTGGGCGTGTTCCAGCAGGCTCGGAACCGACACGGCGTTCTCGTACGATCTCTTCGATGCCGGCAAGCGCCTGGTCACCAAGCTCTGGAACGCCTCGAAGTTCGCCATCATGCGTCTCGAGGATTTCGATCCGGACGCGGAGCGCGAGCTGACGGTCATCGACCGGTGGCTTCTCGCGAAGCTCGCGGGTGCCGCCGACCGTGCGACCAGGAGCTTCAAGAACTGCGAGTATAACGGCGCGCTTCAGGCCGCCGAGCACTTCTTCTGGCACGACCTCTGTGACAACTATATCGAGATCGCGAAGAAGAGGCTCTACGCGGATGAGGGCGGCGATGAGGCCGGGCGCCGGGGCGCGCAGTTCGCGCTCTACCACGCTCTCCTTGCGGCGCTCAAGATGTTCTCGCCGGTCGTTCCGCACATCACCGAGGAGCTCTTCTCGCTCTATTTTGCGGAGCGCGAGGGCCTTGAATCGATCCACAACTCCGACTGGCCGGTGGCGCCCGATGAGTGGCGCGACGATGCGGCCGAGGAGGCCGGCGAACTCGCGCTGGCCGTCATCGAGGGGATGAGGAAGCTCAAGTCAGAGAGCAAGGTGTCGGTCGCGACGCCGCTCGGCACGCTCAGGGTCGCAACGACGCAGGCCGTGTGGAACATGCTCTCACCGCTCACATCGGAGCTCGCTGCCGTCTCGAGCGCGGACAGTGTTGAGCACGTACTTTGGGATGGTGAGGGTGAGCCGGGTGACGGGTTCATTGAGACCGACAATGCGGCGGTCCGCGTAGCCGCGGATATCAAGGAGACCGAGTGAGCCGAGCGCGCGAGCGTGTCCTGCCGGAGAATCCGAAGATCCTCGTGATGGAGACGGGGCTGATCGGTGAGCTTCTTGTCACGACGCCCACGCTCCGTGCGGTGAAGCGCGCGTATCCCGGTTCTTCGATCACGGTGCTCGTGAGCCCCGGGTCCGCGCCGATCCTCGTCGGGAATCCGGCCGTCTCGCGACTGCTTCCGCTCCGCAAGGACGAGCGGACAGGGATGGGGTTTTTCCGGGTCGCATCATGGATACGCTCTCAGCGTTTCGACCTGATCCTGGTACTCCATACGTCGTTCCGGAGCGCGATGCTCGCAGCGCTCGGGCGTGGTCGCATCCGCGCCGGCCTCTCGTGTGAGGGCCGTGGGTGGTTCCTGAATCCTCGCACGCCGCGTGACCGGACCGCGTACGAGGTGGATGAACATCTGCGCGTGGCCGGATTGCTGGGAATAGAATCCGACGGTCGTGAGCTCGATCTGTTCCTGACCGATGCGGAGCGCGCGGAGGCCCGGGAGCTGCTCGTAGCAGCGTTTCCGGACGCCCCCTTGTCCGGCACACATCCCGGCGATGGCCCCGCAGGCAGGTCCCGGTCGTTGCCGTTCGTGGGTCTCCATCCCGGTGCGAGTCGCGAGATCCGTCGATGGCCGGCGGAGCGGTTTGCCGAACTCGGGCACCGGATCCTCGAGTCCGGGCGCGCGCATCCCTTCTACGTCTTCGGCCCGCGCGAGGTAGACCTCGCCACGACCGTGCGGGCGTGGTACGAACGAAACGAGCTTCCGGCCCCTGCGATCATCGAGCCGTCGAGCGTTCGCATGCTGGGAGCGCTTTTCGCCCACGCGGCCGCCGTGGTGACGAACAACACCGGTCCTATGCATGTGGCGACCGCCGTCCGCGTCCCCGGAGTCTTCATCCACGGACCGACGCCCGTCGACCGCTGGCACCCGCCGTATCCCGGCAATGAGGCCGTGTACGGCGATGTCGAGTGCCGGCCGTGCGACTCGCCGCGATGCAGGATGGACAGTCTTCTGTGTATGGAGGCGGTCAGCGTGGACCGCGTGTATGATGCGCTGACGCGCGTGCTTGACCGTGCTGCTTCGCAGGCAGAAGCGACCGATTCGGTGACAATGGACGCCGCACACTCGAAGGGAAACGCCGATGCCTGACGACCGGCTCTCCGTGCTTCATCTCATTGAGGCTCCCTCCTGGACGGGGGCGATGTCCCAGACGTTCGAGCTCGTCGTCGGGCTCAAGAACCGCGGACACACCGTGGCGCTCGCGTGCACGCCGGGCAGCATCCTCTTCGAACGCGCGGACGCTGCGGGAGTCGACGTCGTCGGGATGGAGATGCGCTCCGAACTGAACCCCGTGACCATCTCCAAGCTCGCGCACATGGTTCGCACACGACGATCGCAGATCGTCCACGCGCACCGCGCGCACGCCCACTCGCTGGGAATGCTCACGGCCGCCCTGACCGGCAGGCCGTTCATCGTGTCGCGCCGTGTCTCCTTCAAGCCGAAGGACAACGCAGGGAGCCGTCTGAAGTACACGTCCGGGCGCGTCGCCCGGATCGTGGCGGTCTCCGAGGGCGTGAAGGACGTGCTTGTTGAGTATGGCGTCCCCGAGGAGCGCGTGACGGTCATCTACAGCGGGTCGGACCCGGCCCGGTACTCGGCCGTCGGAGACCGGATGGCGCTTCGGCGTGAACTCGGGCTGGGAGAGGACGTCCCGCTCGTCGGGAAGGTCGCGAACTTCTACCACGGGTGGAAAGGCCACGACATCTTCCTGGGAGCGGCCGCTTCCATCGTGAAGACGCGCCCCGGCGTCCGGTTCGTTCTCGCCGGGCACAGGACCGATGAGGAGAAGATGCGCGCGCTCATTGAGAGCTTCGGCCTCTCCGGGCACGTGCACGCGCTCGGGTACCGGACGGACGTTCCGACCATTCTCGCGGCGCTCGATGTCTCCGTGAACTCGCCTCGCGCCGGGGAGGGGCTCTCGGGAGCTGTCCGTGAGTCGCTCGCGGTCGGTCGCCCGGTCGTCGCGACCGACGTCGGCGGCAATAGAGAGCTCGTGCGCGACGGTGAGACCGGACTGCTGGTTCCGCCCGAGGATCCCGTCGCTCTGGCAGCGGCGATCGACAGACTTCTCGGCGACCCGGAGTTCGCCGGGGGACTCGCGTCGACCGGCGCGAGGTTCGTCCGAGAGAATCTCACCATCGACCGGATGGTCGAGGAACATGAGAAGCTCTATCGGGAGATCCTCGCTGAACGAAGGTGAGGTACAACCTGCGGAAGAACCTGTTCGTAACAGGACGTCCCGGTGTCGGCAAGACGGCGCTCATCCGCTCGGTTCTCACCGAACTCGACGTCGACGCCGGTGGGTTCACCACCGTCGAGGTACGCGACGGCGGCCGGCGCATCGGGTTCGATATCGTCGCCCTTGACGGGGCGCGCGGCGTGCTTGCTCGACATGATCTTGTGAGTCCCTATCGAGTGTCGCGATACGGCGTGAACAAGGACGACATCGAGAGCATCGGTGTTCCCGCCATCGAGCGGGCGGTCGCGGAGAGCGAACTCATCGTGATGGATGAGATAGGCAGGATGGAGCTCTGCTCCGACCGTTTCATGCATGCAGTCGGGGCGGCGCTCGGCTCTCCGGTCCCGGTGCTCGGGACCATCCAGGACCGACGCAACACATTTCTCGACGCGGTCCGCGAACGGGGCGACATCCGTATCATCACAGTCACCGAGTTCAATCGCGATGAACTCGCCGAGACGATCGCGGACGCCATGGGCGAGCTGATCAAGCGTGCTGCGCAGCGACGTGCGGCGGAACGGCGCGACCCACACGAGCCGCCGCCGATGGGGGACGACGTCCCGTGAGCGATTCGCTGAGGGTCATCATCGGGATCACGTCGTCTTCCTGGGGCGGCAATGAAAAGTGGGCCTCCGTGGCGGCGGCCGGCCTGACGCAGCGAGGTCACAACGTCAGCGTGTTCTACACGCATGAGCCCGTCCGGGCGGAACTCGCACGGTGCGGCATCCCGCACGACCTCGTCCGACTCTGGGGCGACCTCAATCCGTTCGGCTTCCACTCGCTCATACGGCTGTTCCGGCGAGAGCGCCCGGACGCCGTCATCCTCACCAAGCAGCGCGAGTACTGGATGGGCGGCATCGCCGCGCGTCGCGCCGGTCATCCGCTCGTTGCGCTCCGTCTCGGTCTTCGCCGCAGACTGGTCGAGGACAACAAGCGCCGGAAGGTGTTCGGCTCGCTGTCGGACCTCGTGATCGTGAACTCGGATGTCATCCGTGACGAGCTGGCGCTGACGCCGTGGTTCGACGTCTCGAAGGTGCGGGTCCTCCACAACGGCGTGTCGTCCGACCCGGCCGATCCGGGTGCGGGCCGGGCCGCGTTCCGTGAGCTCGGCGTGCCGGGTGGCGCGCGCGTCATCTGTGGAGCCGGGAGACTGACGAATCAGAAGGGCTTCGACCATCTGATCGACGCGTTCGCGGAGGTCGCGGCTGAGCGCGAGGATGTGCACCTCGTCATTCTCGGCGAGGGCGGGAAGCGCGAGGAGCTCGAGGCGAGGGCGAGGGCGTCGGGTGTCGACGACCGCATCCACCTTGTCGGTCACCGGGAAGATGTTCGAGACATCATCGCTGCGGTCGACATCTACGCGCTCTCGTCGGTGAACGAGGGCATGGCGAACACGCTCCTTGAGGCGATGTCGGTCGGCGCACCCATCGTGGCGACCGAGGTGTCCGGGACCGCCGAGGCGGTTACCGACGGTGTCGAGGCACTCGTCGTGCCGCCGGCTGACGTCGCGGCACTGTCGAACGCGCTCGCACGGCTCCTGGAGGACTCCGAGTTGGCACGGCGCACGGGGGCCGCGGCGATGGCACGCGCGGCGAGCGACTTCAGTGTGGACAGGATGATCACGGAGCTGGAGACGATCCTGCGCAACGGGATCCAGAACAAGCGACGCTCACGCAGGGCGCGGAGCTAGGTCGAAGAGTGGAACCGACCGGGAGGCCAGGTCCCGGCGCGCAGACCACCGGCGAAGATGAGCAGGACGCCCGATATCGCCAGCGGGACGATGAGCAGGAAGACGACGCGGATCAGCCCGTGCGGCGGGTAGACTTCGATGCGGAGGAGGACCCAGGCGAGAGCCACGAGGGTTTGGAGCGAGAGTATCGTGCCCCCGGCCGTCGACCAGCGCATTCCGAGGATCCCTGCTCCCACGGCGACCATTGCGAAGATGATCTTTGCCAGCGCGAGAGCGAACGGAGTAGAGTCGGCGTTGAGCGCAAGGCCGAGCCAGAGCACGGCGAATACGGGCGCGAGAATGGCGCCCAGGAGGGTCATCACCCTCCAGCCCTTCAGATCTCTCGGTGTCGCTTCAGCCACGTTCGCCCTCCTGGACCGCAGTGAGACGCACCCAATCTACCCGTTCCACGGTGCGCGCCGCAAGCGCCTTCTACCGGCGTGGACGTCGCCGGGAGAGACGCGGCGCGGCCCGACACGAAGGATGGTCTGATATGAGAATGACCCAGGCGTTACGAAGTATCGGTGCACTCCTGACAGCGGGCCTTTTGCTCACAGGCCCCGGCTGCGCCCGGCACATGCCGGTCTCCGCCCTCGGTGAACAGGGCGGGAACATCGGTGTCCGAGTTGTTACCGTGACGGGCGAGGTGGTCTTCGGTCGTCTGCTCGCGCTTGACGGTGAGGAGATCGTGGTCCTCGTCACGCAACGCACGACGGGCAGGGAGACCGAGCGGCGCTTTCCGATGGAGGAGGTCGCCTCGGCGACCGTTCACAAGACGAAGAGTGAGTCAACATGGGGCCCCGTCATCAGCACGGTCGTCGCCGTGGCCGGCGGCGTGCTTGTCGCCTCCATCGTGAAGGGGGCCGGACTATGAGGCGCACGCGAATCACACGTACGTTCATCGTCATCGGACTCGCCGCGCTCGTAGTGATGCCGACCGGGTGCGCGTCGCTCGAGATGACGCAGTACCACAATGAACCCGGGGTGTCCGCAACGATCCTCACGGCGGAGGGAAGGAGCTTCCCGGCCACGCTCATCGGGACCGACGAGGGTCAGGTCGTGTTCGACCGGTCGTATCCGAAGAGCGAGTCGCTGACGGTCGTCGAGCGGGGAGGCGAACCGGTCGTCCTCGTCGGGCGGATGGCCGTCGGGACCGCGGTGGAGATTCGAGAGTTCGACGTCCTTGTTCGCGAGCGTCATCCGTTCTCGAGGGTGAAGGAGGTCCGGGTTGCCACGAGCGCATACTTCGGCTGGGGTGCCGTGCTGGGCGCCGTCCTGACGTATGCGTTCGTCTCGCTGGCGCTCGACGAGTGAGCCGCGGTCACCACGCGCGTGTTCACACGTCTCGCGGTCTTGCGGCCCGCGCGGGCCGGCGGTACTCTTTCCGGGGAGGTACATCATGCGAAGTCGACTCGCGCTCTGCGCGCTGCTGTCACTGATTCCGATTCTCGCTCTGCCGACGGTTGACGCCGCGTCACAGGAGAGACCTGCCATGTTGACGTTCCGGGTGCGCGTGCCCGAATACACACCGCCGGATGCGAGGCTCTACATCGCCGGCAATCTGCCGGCACTCGGCCCCTGGGACCCCGGCAAGGTGGAACTCGGGCGGATCGACGAAGGCGTCTATGCCATCACACTCGTGCTTCCGGTCGACACGGAGCTGAGATTCAAGTTCACGCGCGGGACGTGGGAGTCCGTGGAGAAGGGAGCCCGCTTTGAGGAGATCGCCGACCGAACGCACGTGGTGGTCGGTGACGAGACGGTTCACATCGAGGTGGCGAACTGGCGCGACTTCGCGGCAGGCCCTGCGCGGGACACGATCACGGGCGACGTCGAGATTCTCAACGATGTCGCGGCCACGCGGCTCGGGAACAGTCGTCCGGTCATCGTTCTTCTCCCGCCCGGCTACCGCGAGGAGACGGAGCGTCGCTATCCGGTGCTCTACATGCACGATGGACAGAATCTGTTTGACGCATCCACTTCGTTCATCGGGGCGGAGTGGGGTGTCGACGAAGCCGCGAACCGCCTCATAGAAGAGGGGCAGATCGAACCGCTCATCATCGTCGGGATCTACAACACGAGCAACCGCGCCTACGAGTACACGCCGGTGGCCGATTCATCGAGGGGAGAGGGCGGCGGGGCGGAGCTCTACGCGGATTTCATCATCAACGACCTGAAGCCGTTCATCGACGAGAACTACCGTACAAAGCCGGACCGAGCGAACACAGGGGTGATGGGCTCGTCGCTCGGAGGCATCTGCTCGCTCTATCTCGGATGGGAGCACCGAGACGTGTTCTCGAGGATCGGGGCGATGTCCACATCGTACGGTTTCGCGAATCAGGACATCGTCCGCCGGATCAAGGCTCGTGCACCTGCGTCGGGAACGCGGATCTGGATCGACATGGGGACTGCCGAGGGTGGCGACCGCAACGGAGACGGCGTGTCGGACATGATCGAGCTGCACCGCGCCGTCCGCGACACACTCGTCGGTCACGGAATGAAACTCGGCAGAGATCTCAGATATGTCGAGGACGAAGGCGCGGTTCACAACGAGCACGCCTGGGCGTCGCGATTCCCGCGGGCGCTCGCGTTCCTCTTCCCGAAGCGCTAGGAGACATCATGACCGACATCGTGCTTGTGCGACACGGGGAGACCGAGTTCAATCGCGAGGGTGTGTTCCGGGGGCGGTACGATGTGGGGCTCAACGAGGTGGGTCGGGAGCAGGCCGCGGCGACGGCGACAGCGCTTGCTCGCGAGCCGATCGCGGCCGTCTATTCCAGTCCTCTTTTGCGCGCCCTCGACACCGCGCGCCCGATAGCCGAACGACACGGCGTTGAGCCGATCATTGACGAGGCCTTCCACAATATCGATCTCGGAGAGTGGCAGGGCGCGAAGAAGGAAACCGTCCGGGTCGAGCAGGCCGATGCGTGGGCCCTGTGGACCACGGAACCGGAGCTGCTGCGAATCCCGGGCGGCGAGACCCTCGCAGAGGTACGCTCGAGAGCGTTCCCGAGGCTCGAGGAGCTCGCGGCGAAGCACGACGGCGAGAGGATAGCCATCGTCTCGCACCGATCCGTCATCCGCGTGCTCGCCGGCGCCGTTCTTGGGATGACCGAGGGCTACTTCTGGCACTTCTACATGGACAACGCCGGATTCTCGGTCCTGCGGCAGAACGGAGCCGGATACGTCATCGTCCAGTGGAATGAGAACTGCCATCTGGCCGACACAGTTTACGAACGCTACTGATGTCACGGACGCGCCGCGGACTCATCGCGGAGCCACGAGTCACGCTCTCTGGAGGGGGACCATGTCCGCACGCACCAGCAGTGAGAGGAGCATCGCGGCTCTCGCCGCAGCGTTGCTTGTACTGACCGCGATCTGCACGCTTCCGGCCACGGCAGCCGTCGAGGACCATCCGGTGATTGCCCGCGAGCCGGCCCCGTCGCCCGACGGGAGCGCGATCGCGTTCAGCTACATGGGTGACATCTGGAGGGTTCCCGCCGAGGGCGGCCGGGCGGTGCGGCTCACGGTCCACGAGTCATACGATGACCTTCCGGCGTGGTCACCCGACGGGAAGACCATCGCATTCTCCTCGGACCGAGCGGGTAACGACGACGTCTATCTGATGGACGCCACCGGCGGTCCCGTGACGCAGTTGACGTGTCACGACGCATGGGACGCCGTCCAGTGCTGGTCCCCGGACGGCGGACGTGTGCTGTTCGTCTCCCGACGCGACACCACCGAGAACGAGCCGTACGAGATGCCCGTCGGCGGAGGGATGCCACGGCGTCTCGTGGCGGACGATGCCTACAACATCGCGGTGACTCCCGACGGTGACTGGATCACGTTCGTCACGGGAAGCTCCTCGTGGTGGCGGAAGCACTACCGGGGAAGCGCCTCACGCGACATCTGGGTTCGCGCCTACGACGGCGGGGCAAGCTACCGCCTTGTCGACTGGCCGATGGACGACGACCGTCCGATGTGGAGCGCCGACGGCCGGACGCTCTACTTCATGTCTGAGCGCGACGACGGTGTTCCCAACATCTGGATGGCGGAAGTCGAGTTCCCCGAGCCAGCAGCGGGCGAGCCGCGCATCGTATCCGGACCGTCGCAACTGACGTTCCACACCGAGGACGGCGTGCAGAAGGCGGAGATCTCCGCGGACGGGACGCTCATCGCGTACGAGTGGAATGCCGGGATCTGGGCGGTCGACACCCGCGGTGGTGAGCCGTACGAGGTCGCCATCGACGCCCCGAGCGACGACAAGTGGAACGAGGACCTTCGCTACACGCTCTCGAACAGCGTCTCCCAGTACGCGCTGAGTCCGGACGAGGACCAGCTGGCCTACATCGCGCGCGGCGAGCTGTTCGTCTGCCCGCTCGAGGACGGTGACCCTGGACGCTCGATGCGCATCACCACGACGCCGGCGCGCGAGAAGGACCCCGCGTGGATGCCCGACGGCGAGACCCTGCTGTTCTCGTCGGACCGGAACGGGAACTACGACATCTTCGCCGTGCGCTCGGCCGAGGACGGCGAGCCGATGCTCGGGAGGGCTCTCAAGCGTACGGTGACGCAGCTCACCGAGGCAGACGAGGACGACGACAGTCCGTACATCGCACCCGACGGCGAGACCGTCGCGTTCCTCCGCGGCCCTGACGTCCTCTGGCTGATGGACGCAGGCGGCGGCAACCAGCGTCAGCGGTTGCCCGATGCTGACATTCTTCACATGGACTGGTCGCCGGACAGCGAGTGGATCGCACTCAGCCGCACGAACCTCGGGCACAAGGAGGACATCTACGTCCTCAGGGCCGACGGCGGCGAACCGGTCAACGTCACGCTTCATCCCAACGACGATTTCCAGCCCCGCTGGACCGACGACGGCAAGCGGATGACGTTCGCATCGCGAACCGACGACGGGCAATACATGCTGAAGTACATCTGGCTGACCCGCGAGGACTACTGGATGTCGTCCGAGGAACGTGAGGAGGCGGCAAAGGAGGCACGCGGCGCAAGCGATGACGAGGATGACGAAAGTGACGAGAAGCCCGGTGTGGAGGTTGTCATCGACTTCGACGATATCCACGAGCGGACCGCGCGCGTCATGAACATGCGCGGCGGCTATGACTTCTACGGTCAGACGCCGGACGGTCACTACTTCGCGTTCCCGTCGGGTACGCTGGGTGGCACCGACCTCTGGCTCGTCGACTGGGAGGGTACGCGCCTCCATCAGGTGACCGAGGGCGGTTCGAGCCCCGAGGCGATCGTCTGGAGCGCGGACGGGGAGACCTGTTACTACCTCAGCCACGGTCGCATTCGGAGTGTCTCGATCGACTCGGACGGAGACATCAGTGGCCGCGGGGGTCTGAGTGTATCGGCCCCGATGACGGTCGATATCTCGGAGGAGCGGCGTCAGATCTTCAATGAGGCGTGGCGCATGCTCCTCGACGGCTTCTACGATGAACAGTTCCACGGCGTCGACTGGGTGGCCGTTCGCGACAAGTACGAGCCCTGGGCGCTCGCCGCCTATACCGAGGAGGAGTTCCGGACGGTCATCCGTGAGATGATCGGCGAGCTCAATGCGTCACACCTCGGCGTCTACAAGTGGGGCGGAGGCGGTATCAATACCGGACGTCTCGGCATCCGTCACGCCGAGGGGTACGAGGGGCCGGGCGTCAGGGTGCGAGCCGTCATCCCCAACGGGCCGGCCGACCGCGCCGGCATCGTTGCCGGCGAGTACATCACGGCGATCGACGGGACGGCGATCGGCACGGGCGACAACTACTTCTGCCGTCTCACCGATACGTCGGGAGAGAAGATCCTGATCACAGTGGCGGAGAGCTCCTCCGGCAAGAACGCGCGCGAGGTCGAGATTCGACCTGTGGGTGGCGGGGCGATTCGCAGACTCTCGTACGACGACCGCATCCGCACGAACCGCAGGAAGGTCGAGGAGATGACCGGCGGCCGGATCGGCTACCTGCACATCGCCGGCATGGGTGTAGGAAACCTCTTCCAGTTCCAGGAGGACCTCTTCGCGCAGGGAACCGGGAAGGACGGTCTCATCATCGACATCCGCGGCAACGGCGGCGGGTCGGTCCACGACGAAATCCTCAAGTTCCTCGACCGCCGCGCGTACGGATACACAACCGGTCGCACGCGGCCGCCGACGGCCAACCCGCTCGAACTCTGGTCGAAGCCTCTCGTGCTTCTCATCGACGAGACGTGCTACAGCGATGCCGAGATCTTCCCGATGGGATGGAAGGCGCTCGACCTGGGGCCGGTCGTCGGTGTGCCGACCTACGGGGCGGTCATCGGGACGAACGACCTTCCGCTCATCGACGGCACGATGTTCCGTGTCCCGGGATCCGGGTGGTTCGATCTGACTGACAGGAACCTTGAGAACTGGGGTATCGAGCCCGACATCTACGTCGAGTCGCCGCCCGAAGAGGCAAGCCTGGGTCGCGACGCGCAGCTCGAGACCGCGGTGGAGACCATCCTCGGGGAGATCGAGTAGCGCGTCAGCCGAGGGGTGGGGATGTGAGATGGGCGCATCTGAACAGCAGGACGCCCTCCGAGGATCGGAGAGCGAAGGAGAGAGAACCTGCGTGGGGGCGGCCGACTACTCTGCCACCCTCAGTTCGTCGAGGCGGTCGATGGCGCGTCGCAGGTGGGGGATGACGATCGAACCGCCGACGAGCAGCGAGATGGAGAGCGCCTCCAGGATCTCATCATCGGTGGCGCCCTCTTCAACGCAACGGATGATGTGGTAGAGGATGCAATCGTCACAGCGAAGGACGGCCGATGACGCAAGCCCGAGCAGTTCCTTCGTCTTCGCGTCGAGCGCGCCGGGCGCGTACGCCTGGGTGTCAAGCGCGAAGAACCGCTTCACGGTCAGGTTCCCCGCGGCGAGCACCTTCGCATTGAGCCTCTCCCGCTCATCTCTGAATCGCCTCACAGCATCGCTCATGACCCCTCCGTGCCCAGGTTCCGGTCGCCTCCACCAGGAGGATACACGAAAGGCGGCACAAAGCGCAGCCCCACGGGTACTTGGATGCGCGGAGATGTCAAGAACACATGACTTTATGTAACGCATACTTTACATCAGGGAGACTGCCTGCTACTCTGGTTCCTATGGCAGACAAGGTACATAATGAGGTGCGCACGCAGCGGTTCATGCACGGGGAGATGACCCAGCAGGAGCTTGCTGCGCGCGTCGGGGTGACCCGGCAGACCGTCATCGCGATTGAGAAGGGGAAGTACAACCCGTCGGTCGGACTGGCGCTTCGCATCGCCTCGGTGTTTGGCATGTCCGTCGAGGAGCTGTTCTCACTCAACAAGGCAGGGGAGGAGAGATCATGAAGCCGCTCAGCGGAAGGGCGCTGCTCCTGCTCTACGCGGTCTACGCGGTCGCCTGTGCGCTCCTCGGGATCTTCGTTCACCGAGGATTCTACGTGGCGCTCGTCGGGCTGGCGTTCGCGCGCCCGATTCTCCGGGAGATCGGACTTGTCCGCGATCTCGACGAGAGGCAGGTGGCCGCATCGTACCGCTCGAGCCACATCGCGTATCTCGTCGCGATCGGGATCGCGGCAGCAGCGTTCATCAACAGCAGCTTCATCGAGAATGAGGAACCGCCCTTCGTAGCATCGATGGTCCTCTTCGTCTCGCTCATCGTGAAGGTCGCCGTATGGCAGCTGACGTCGCGCGGCAGACGCCGGACCGGCCTCGTGCTTGGTTTCGCTATCGGTGGGTTCTGGTTTCTCTTCACGGCGCTCGAGGGTGACCTCAGCCCCGAGTTCCTCGTCGGCGGTATTCCGCTGCTTGCAGCATTCCTTGCGCTCAGATGGCAGCGAGTCGGTGGAGTGATCCTGCTCCTCAGCGGCGCCGTCACCGCGTACTTCTTCATCGTGAAGGGGATGTCCCCGCCTCAGTCGCGTCTGTTCGTCGGGCTGCTGCTGCCGACCCCGCTTCTCCTCGCGGGCGTGCTGCTCCTGATGCGAAGGGACGATACCGAGACCGATGTCGACGCGGACGGTCACGGCGGTGACGCGGACGGTCACGGCGGTGACGCGGAACGTCATGGCGGTGACACGGTCCCGACGATGGAGAAGGGACCGACCGTATGAATGCCAGGAGCTTCAGTATCGCCGGGCTCATTGTGCGCATTCTGGCGCGGTGTATCGCCGTGCTGTTCATCCTGATCCTCCTCGCATTCATGACGCCTGAGCCGGGAGAGCCGTTCTTCGCGGCGGAGCGATGGAGCGACCTCGATCCGTGGACGTTCGTCTATCCGCTCGGATTCCTCTTCGGACTCATTCTGATTCTGTGGAAGGACGTGTACGGCGGGATCATCAGTGTTGGCTGCATCGTGGCGATGTACATCAAGTACTCGTTGAGCGGCGAGTCGCTCGGTCCGATTCTGGCGTTCGGCGTGATCCCCGGGATTCTCGGTATCATCGCGTGGAGTTTGACTCGCAGGTACGCTGAGGCGCTGCCGGCGAACAGAGGAGGTGTCTGATGTATTCGGCAAGAACCGAGTGCTGTATTGTGTGTGCCGTGCTCATTGCGGCCATCGTTCTCCCGGTGGCGGCGACGGCGGCAGACGATATCGTCCGGATCGGGACGTACGACAACCGCGCCATCGCCATCGCGTACGCGCGCTCCAGCTATCTGCCGCATGCGGAGAAGACACAGGAGTTCGATCGCGCCGAGGCAGCCGGTGACACGGTCAGGATGCAGGAGATCAGCGACGAGATGGAGGCGCTCCAGCGCCAGCTGCACCGGCAGGGCTTCAGCCGGGCGCCGGTCGACGATCTCCTCGCGCATGTGGCTTTCCGGCTCCCGGAGGTCGCGGAGGCCACGGGCGTCGATGCGATCGTATGGATCTGCGACTACGCGGGGGAGGGGGTCGAGGTCGTGGACGTCACCATGGACCTCGTGGCTCTCTATTCGCCGACGGAGGAGACGATCGAGATGTGCAGGACGATCGGCGACCACGAGCCGGTCAGCCTCGATGAGCTCGACCACGAACACAACTAGTCCCTCGACTTCGAGCGACGCCTTGGGGAACGGAGGACGCGATGAATGAACCAGCGACGAGCTCCGCTCTGGGACTTCGTGTGATCCTCTGGACCGCTCGTATCATGGCGACTCTCATCGTTCTATTCTCCGTGACGATGATCATCGCGTACGTCGCAGACCCGTTCGAAGCTCCGCCGGAGAGCTTTGAGGTCTCGCTTCTCGCGCTCTTCCCTATCGGGATGTGCATCGGCTACCTGCTGGCGTGGAAGTGGCCACTGGCGGGCGGCGTAGCGAGCATCTCGTGCATCGTGACGTTCCTGATCTTGCTCGGCGAGGCGGACATGATCACCACGCTCGCGTTTATCGGAATCCCGGGGCTGTTGTTCATCGCGTACGGGATTCTCAGAAGGCGCATCGGGGCAGCTCCATCCGGCGAGTAGAGGGCCGGCGGGCAACCGGGCGGGTTTCAGCGCGCAGGTGTAGAAGAAGGGGCGGGAGATATCCCCCGCCCCTTCATTCATGTTCATATGCAGTGCCCCGGCAGGTGCCGGAGTCCCGCAGGAGTCTTACCTGTAGAGAGCCTTGATGCTGCCCCAGCTCGACTCCTCGACGGGCGTGTAGCTGCCGCCGTTGTAGCCGGAGATCGTGTAGTTGCCCGTGCCGGAGCTGTAGGCATCGACGATCAGGTAGTACGTGCCGGCCTCGGTCGCGATGTAGCTGAAGGTCGACATGTCGGGGTAGAGATCGGCACCCGCCACGCAACTGCCAACCGGATCGGCGCAGTCGGTGATCAGGTAGACCGAGTCGTCCCAGTCGCCCTCGGTGTCCATGAGGACCGTGAGCTCGTCGCCGACCTCGAGGTTCGTCACGTAGACGACATCCTGGCCGGTCGCACCGTAGCCCGTGCAGCCGCCGGACCCGGGATCGTAGTCGTTGTTGAAGCCAACGTTCGTTCCGGTGACCGTGAAGTCGCCACTCGGCAGGACGAACGCGGTGTCGCAGACGTCGCCTTCGGGCGGCGGCGGCGGAATGTACTCTTCACCAACGCTGACGGCGTCGAAGCCGCCCTGGGCACCATCAGCACCCTCGTACACAAAGGCGATCTCGACTGTCTCGCCACCGACATAGCCGTAGTCGGCGAGGTTGATGTCATAGGCGTCCCACGTGAAGCTCGTACCCATGTTGTCAGTGAAGAAACTCCACACCGTGACGCCGTCGACCGTAACGTAGATGTCGTAGTTCTGGTACGGGTCGACTGCCCAGTAGTAACTGGCCATGGCGAGGAAGCTCAGGTGCAGCTCGCCGGCGACCAGCGTGTGGGTGAAGCTCAGGGTTTCGAGCTGCGGGACCAGTGCGGGATCGTACTCGCAGCTGGCGCAGTATGTGCCCTCGCCGCCCGGCGTGTACTGGCTCCAGGTGTACGTGGGGTTCGTCTGCGTGAGAATCCAGCCCGCGGGCGGGAAGACACCCTCGAAGCCTTCGCTGTAGACGCGATAGGACATCGGGGCATAGGGCTCGGTCGAGAACTTCGCATCCGGGGCAACCTTGCCGGCGAACGCAATGCTCGAGACCACGAGCAGCGTGAGAACAATGATGAGCGTACGCTTCATCGGTGTTCCACCTTTCGTTGAGAGAACGCCGGTCGCGGATTCGACCGGCAGCGAATACACAGAACTCCACAGAAGACCAGCCGGGTGTGCCTCCTCACGTTGCGGCCCACAGCCAACGAGTCACCTTCCCTCTAGCCTCACACACCAGCGTACAACAACCTGTTACATTTGGCAAGTCATTATTGGATATAAACTTCAGGGATGAGAACTATTCATCTCGACGTCCGGTACCCGCGGCGAAAGGACCGCAGAAAGTCCGGCGAATGCCCTACAGGCCGGTGTGAGCCGTGGCTCAACGCCCGGCGATGTGGGTCAGTCGGTCGCGGGCTGGAGCGAAGGCCGGGTCGATCTCGAGCGCGAGGAGGTATTGCTGGATCGCATCGTCAGTGCGGGCGAGCCCCTCGTAGGTCATGCCGCGGTTGTAGTACGCATCCGGGAGACGGGGCGAGAGCGTGACCGCCACCACGACGGCGGCGAGCGCGCTCTCGTATTCACCAGTCGTCCGGAGCGCGGCGGCGAGGTTGCTCCAGTAGAGTCCGTTGCTTTCGTCGAGCTCCGTCGCGCGGATGAAGTGTGCCACCGCACCCGCCGCGTCGTCCGCGCGCAGAAGATGTCGGCCGAACGCGTCCGCGACGAGCGCGGAGTGCGGATTGGCGAGCGCAGCGAGCTCAAGCTGTCGCGCGGCGGCCGGGAGGTCGCCCTTCAGCTCGAACAGGTTGGCGAGTCGGACACGCGTTGCGGCATTCGGCGCACCGAGCATGAGCGCGGCCTCGTACGCCCGGACGGCGCGGGCGCGCTGACCGGCTTCGACGGCGAGCGCGCCTTCATGCGCGCGGAAGAACTCCGGACGAATGCCGCGGTTCGCAGTCTCGGTCGCCCTTGAGAGGGCCGCCTCCACGTCGCCCAGGTCATGCGTGGCCGCTACCACGTACTCTCTCGCGAGCGATGACATAGGTGAGAGCTTCAGCGCATCCTCGAGGATGGGGAGTGCATCAGCTGCACGTCCGGCGCGGTAGGCGGCCACGCCCGCGTGCACGAGCAGGCAATGCGTCGGCGCGGCGAGCGGAGTAAGCGCCACGGCGTACGCATCGGCGGCCTCGGGCCAGAGCTCGAACTCCTCGTGCTCCCGGGCACGGAGTTCGGCACCGCGCGAGGCGACGATCGGATTGCCGTCGGGCATCACGGTCTCGGGGTTTCCGACGATGAGCAGCGCGATGAGGAAGGCGAACGCAAGATAGGCGGTGAGAAGCAGCCCGTCCTCCCTCCGGCCTTCGGATTTGAGCACGACGATCGCGCTGGCGATCCCGAGGACGAGTGCGGGCCAGATGAGCAGGCCGTATGGCAGGAAGAGTGGAGCGAGAAGATAGCCGACGAGAACGAGGATGGCGACAACGACGCGGCCGGTCCTCGGACCGAGGAGAGTCGGAAGCGTGATGGTGCCGGTCGCGCGGTCTCCATCGATGTCCTTGAGGTCCTTCGCGGTGAAGGCCGCGGCGAACGAGAGAACAAGCAGCCATCCGACCGTTGGCGGGAAGAGCACGAATGCGCGTTCGCCGGCCAGAGCGGAGAGGCCCGCGACGGCGGCAAGGTATGAGAGCACTCCGAGGAGGAACGTAGAGACGATCGGGATACGTTTGAGCCGCGTCGGGGGAGATGAGTAGATGAATGAGAGGCTTAGGCAGAGCGCGATGATGAGGAACGTCGCGTAGCTGACATTGATGGCGTAGAGCAGCGCGAGCGTGGCGAAGACGCCTGTCTGAACAACGGTGTCGCGCCGCGTTGCCATGCCGAGAGCGAGCGGGCGAGGCTGCCTCGATAGCCTGTCGGCCTCCTCATCACAAAGGTCGTTCAGCGCGACCGACGAGAGGAACGCGAAAAGTACGGCGAGCAGTGTGCCGAGCATGCCGAGCGTGTCGCCCCCCGACCCAAGGCGCACTCCCTCGCCCGAGAAGAGCATCCACCCGAACGCAGCGCCAAGCGTTGCCATCCCGATGTAGTGGAGAGTCCGAAGCGGTCTGAATCCGAACCGGAACGCGCGCTCGGAGGCCGGGGCGGCGCGGCTGAAGACGATCCATCCGATTGCCGTGGCGACGATGAGGAACAGAAGCGCCAGCTTCCTGCTCTCCTCGAGTACGATCCCGCCGGACTTGAACGCGGCGTCGTACGCGGCTGCCGCAGCGGATCCCGCGTACCCTCCCGCGGCTGTGAGCGCGGTCGGGATGCCGGCTCCCGCGAGGTCGTGTTTCATCCACCACGCCAGCCGCGCGAAGAGCGACGGGAGCACTCCGTGGAGGCCTATGACCAGATACACAAGGACGAATGTCAATATCGCGCGTCCCCATCGGCGCGTCTTGGCGCCCACGTACATGGCGGCGAGCAGACACGCGACGACGATCTCGATCCTCTGACCGGGCGAGATGCGTTCGAGCGCGATCCTGGGATCGAAGAAGTCGACGAGCACGCCCTGGAGGCTGAGGATGTAGGAGATGCGGTAGCCCTCACCGAACGTCACGAGAAAATCGAAGAGCGGCGGGATGAGAATGATGATCCACACGGGTATCGAAGCGCGGATGATGCGGTCGACCCGCTCACCTGTGAGTACGGAGAGGAGCAGCGTGATCGAGAGGAAGACGCATGCGTAGAACAGCACGAAGTGGTCGAGGACCATCAGCGCGCTCTGCGATGCGAAGTACGTGAAACCGATCGCGTGCGAGGGGCCGAGAACGCCCTCTATGAGATTCCGGAGGACGATGAAGGAGAGCCAGGTCACGAGCAGCCATGGCCAGCGAAGTTCGGATGTCTCCAGTCGCTCGACCGTCCTGGCCAGTCTCTCTCTGAGCACAGAGCCTCCTTTCCATGAGCCGTGCCGAACCATGAATCGGGCCATGCTGTGAGCCGAGTCGATGGGCGTGGTCAGCTGAGGTCGGGATGACAGCGGGCCCCCGCCGTGTGGCGAGGGCCCATTATAGCAGGAACACCTGTGCTGTCTACTTGTCGGACGCGGCTACTTCAGAAGCGTCATCTTCCGCGTGGCGGATTCGCCGCCGTACGTAAGCTCCATGAAGTAGACGCCGCTCGCTGCGATCGAGCCGTCGGCGCCGCGGCCGTTCCACGAGACCGTATGACGACCCGGGTCCTGCACGCGGTCGACGAGCGTACGCACGAGCCTGCCGTCGACCGAGTAGATGCTGAGCGTCGTGTGAGCCTTGCCGGTCTCGACCGGGTTCAGAACGTACGTGATGGCCGTCGACGGGTTGAACGGGTTGGGCGTGATCCCTGTAACGGAGAAGGGCTTCCCGTTCGGCATGGCGCCGTCTTCGACACCCGTGTCCTGGGGCCAGTCGGCGAACGAGCCCGTGATGGCGAGCGCGAAAGGCTGAGGTCCGTGCGGGACGGTCGCGCCGGAGACCGTGACCGTGTAGGTGCCGGTCGCCGGGGTCTTGAGCAGCACGACCTCCTCGACGTTCCGCGAGTCGGCCGTTCCGCCGGTCACAGACTGCCCGCCGCTGAAGACATTGCCCCGGTGCGTCGAGCCCTGAGAGCAGAGCACCTCGAGGTTGAGGTTGTTCTGGATCGCGACCGCCGCGCCTGCCGATGCGGGGTAGTCGGTCCAGACGAGGGTGACTTCCAGCGGCACCGTCGTTGAGTCGACATCGAACTCGAACTGCATCGACCCGCCCTGGCTGACGCCCGTGGTCTCGTCGTACACGACGAGTTCGCGCGCGTCGCCGTCGAAGTAAAGCGCGTCGTCGAGCAGCACGCGGCCCCATCCCTCATTGTTGTTCGGGATGTCCTGCGTACCGGCGTCGGCAGCGCTGTTGGTGATGATGGCTTTCACGAGCGCACCGCTCGGATTGAACGCGTCGCCCGGTTCGGCATCCCCGCTCGGGTACCACCCCTCTTCGAAGTACTGACGCGTGAGAGCGGCGCAGCCCGAAACCGCCGGAGTCGCCATCGAGGTGCCCTGGAACGGCGAGCCGGATATCGAACACGTCTGCGCGGGCGGGTTGCCGATGTCGTTGTTCGCGGAGTTCACGTATGTGTCACTGGCCTCGCCACCGCAGGCGGTGACCGTCGGCTTCAAGCGCGTGTCGCTCGCGGGGCCACGGCTGGAGTAACCGGCCATCGTGTTCTGGTTCGGAGGCCTGCGGACGGCGCCGACGGTGATGCAGTTCTTCGCGGTGCCGGGGTAGCCGACCGTGCTCGCGCCCGGCCCAGCATTGCCGGCGGCGAACACGACCAGGAAGTCTGGGTTGTTCCACATGAACGAGTCGATGCAGTTGCAGTACGTGTCGTAGCTGTTCTCGGAACCGCCCCACGAGTTCGAGTGGATGCGGGCTCCGCCGTTGTACGCAGCCTCGTAGGCCGGCGTGAGCGTGGTGGGAACGCTGACCGACCCGCTGGTACACGACCATGAATCGTCGGTGCCGATGTCCTGCATCATCAGCTGCGCCTTGTAGGCGACGCCGTTGTAGTCGAAGTTGCCCGGGTTGACGTAGGACTGGTCGCCGGCGATGGTGCCGCAGACGTGCGTACCGTGTCCGGTGTCGCACCCGTCGTACGCTGCGCCGCCGAAGAGCGCGTAGTCGATGACCTTGCGGTGCGACGGTCCGGGAGCGGCGCCGCCATCGCGGAACCAGCACGAGTTGTAGTCGATGCCCGAGTCCATCACGCCGACGATCTGTCCCTCGCCGTGGATGCCCTTGTCCCAGATGCTCATCTCGTCGGTGACGTTCGACTGAACGCACCAGACCCCGCGATCGTTCATCAAGGTGAACTCAGGGCGCTCATTGATCCACCACACCTCGCGGAGCTGCGCGATCGAGTTGAGAAGCTCGGGGGCGGCGTGGACGACGAGGAGCTTCTGCATCCCGTCATCGTTCGATTCGAGGACGCGCGCGCCGAGAGCATTGATGGCATCCGCCGTCGCGCCCATGTCGTCGAACACACGAACCATCAGCGTCAGGAACGAATCCCCCGCGCGGGTGGGGTGCACGAACTCGTGCGTCCCGATGGTCGGGGAGAGCTTATATGCAGGGTGGTAGAGCCCGGCCCACGCGACGGCATCGGTGGCCAGCAGCGCGTCATGAGCGGCCGCGGTCGCACGGACGATGTACGCCTCATCGGGCATGTACGCGATGAGGTCGGCGCCGGTCGACTCGATCGCGCTCTTGCGCGCTTCGGTCGGCGGCCCGGTAAGCTGAATGAGGTAGTAGCCGTGCTCGTCCGCCGCCGGTTTCGCCGCGCGCATCCACGAGGCGACCTCGGGCTCTCCGTACTGCGGGTCGAATGCATGGGTTACAAGATGAATCGTCTTTCCCTGCGCAGTTCCGACTGCGAGCAGCAGTGCGGCAGTGCACAGGAGAGCCATCGTCACGCGTCTTGCCACGCCCGGCCTCCTTGTCGATGCGGGTCCGCCGCATGCGGCTTCCCGCGCCTGGTGTGAGTGTTTCTTCTCTTTTCGTTCGGGATGGGTGGCAAGCGTTGTCCGGCAGGGTCAGCATACCACACCGAGTGTATTATAACAGAGGAGTGCGGTGGATGTCAAGAATCAACCGGACGCGTTGGGGCCGGTGGGGACCTCGCAGGGAGCACATCCTAGAACTCCAGCATGCTCGGCATGCCGCGGCAGTAGGCGATATCGATGGCGATCGCGATCCCGCGGCCCTCCTCCTCGAGATCGCCGACGATCTCCTCGAGGCCCTCGATGAAACGATCGACGGCACCCTTATCGATGACCATCAGGAAGACGTGGCCGAACTCCTGGCTCTCGGAGAAGACGCGGGAGAAATCCTGGAAGAGGGGGACCTTCGTGAGGAAGCCCTCGACGTTGCGCGCGTCGAGGACCGTGGCGCTGGTTCCGCCGACCTCGGTGAAGTACTCGACGACCGGATCGAAGTAGTCGCCGTCGATGAGTTCGAAGAAGAGGAGCTGCTTCTCGCCGGTGGACGACACGCGGGCGGCCGCTCCCTCCATCTGCTCGATGCGTGAGTAGATGTCCTTCGGCGCCGAGGCCGTGACCAGCGTCTCGGTGAAGCTCGGGTCACTCAGGAGACGAGCGACCTTCGCCAGCGTTCGGAGATATTCCTGCGATTGCTCAGGCGGAGCGACCATCGCCACAACGAACCGTACCGGTAGACCGTCAACCGAGTCGTACTCGATGCCGCGTCGCGACACGCCGATGGCGCCGACGATCTGCGTGAGACCCATGATCTTCCCGTGGGGGATGCCGACCTCTTTGCCGACCCCCGTCGTCGCCGTCCGCTCCCGCTCGTTCAGGGCCTTGAGCACCGTCGCCTCGTCGACCTTCGCGAGGGCGGGGTTCTGCTTGAGGAGGCTCGCCATCTCCTCGAAGAGCTCGTCCTTGGATTTGGATCTCAGGCCCGGCTGGATGCTCTGGATGACCAGCGTGTCGAGGAGTCTCATGTTGTGCCTCCGTCAGTCGTGTCGTTTGGTCGCGTGTCACGTTCCGGGGCCGCACCGAGACGCGATGGAGTCACATCCGTCTGCGGAGTGCCTCCGCCCTGGCGCTGCAGAGCAGCGCCCCGCTTCTTTCGCGCGGAGCCCGATGCCTCGAGCGCGTACTTCGTCAGCGGCGGGCCGAGGACCTCGTTGACAAGGATCGAGGCGAGAACGATGTTGACCATCTGCCCCATGTAGGGGAGGTGGGTGAACTGCGTCGTGTCCTGGAGCACGAGGATGAGCCCGATGGCGACGCCCGCCTGCGGCAGAAGCGCGAGCCCCAGGTAGCGCCTCGTCGCCTGTGACTCGTGCGCGGCCGCCGCGCCGACATACGCCCCGGAGTACTTTCCGATGGCGCGGGCGATGAGATAGACGACGCCGAGCGCGCCGGTGGCGGCGATCGTGCGGATGTCGAGCTCCGTACCCGCCAGCGCGAAGAAGGCCGCGTAGATGGGCGGCGACAGCGGTTCGAGAATGCGCATGACCCGCGAGTTCTTCGGCGACATGTTCACGATCACGAATCCCATCACCATGTTCGCGATGAGCGGGGAGACGTTGATCGAGATCGTGACGCCGCTTGTGAGGAGCACGAAGCCGAGAACGATGACGATGACCTCGTTGCTCCGTCGTCGGTTCACGACCAGTCGGTGCACGATGTATCCGGCGACGAGACCGATGAGGATCGAGATGATGATCTCCCGGAGCGGGTGGAGGATCATCGTGACCGGGCCGTGCGCATGGACGCCGCCGACCATGGCCGCAGCGAACGCCATCACAAATCCGAAGAGCGTGATCGCGAAGGCATCGTCGAGCGCGACGACGCCGAACAGCGTGGAGACCAGCGGGCCGCGGGCGCGGAGCTCGCTGGCGATGGCGACGGTCGCCGCCGGCGCTGTCGCCGAAGCGATCGCGCCGAGGAGGAGCGCCATCGGAAGCGGCGCGCCGAAGAGCGAGAGCCCGAACGTGACCGCGGCGAACGTGATGATGAGCTGGAAGGTGGTGATGATGAGGATGTTGCGACCGGTCTGCCGGAGCTTGGCGATCCGGAACTCGGAGCCGATCGTGATGGCGATGAGACCGAGCGCGATGTGCGGGATCGGCGCAAGTGACTCCACGATGTGGTCGGGGACGACATTGAGCATCGAGGGGCCGAGGACGAGACCAGCGACGATGTACCCGGATATCGTCGGGAGCTTCAGACGCGACGCGAGCTTGCCGCCGACGAACCCGGCAAGCAGGAGCGCGCCAACCCCGAAGATGAGGTTGCCGTGAACGAGGTCTCTGAAGGCGATGATCGCGTCGATGATAGGCGTCATGGTGGCAGGATTGTACCACCAGCCGGGGAGAGGCTCCAACCCTTGTACGCCTTCCCGTGGCCTCTTGCAGGTTCGCAGAACCGCCCCAAAGCCCCCAAGAACCCTGTTGCTTCTGATACTCAGCCATGTATAATCGGTGTGTTTATTTGGTGCAGGTCCGCCGTGGTGCGGTCCTCTCAGAGAAAGGCCCCCCGAGACTGGAGAGGGATGCATGCCAAGACGTTTCCTCGTGCTCGCGATGCTGCTCGTTCTGCTCTGTTCCTGTGCGACAGCGAGCGCCGCTCCGACGTTCTACGGCTACATCAAGCTCGACGCGTCGCTCGACTCGGCGCTGACGAACAACGGCGACTTTGCCTACATCGTGCTGCCGTATGCCGAGGGTGAGGAGCACAGCGAGTTCAACATGACGGCCAACCAGACGCGGCTCGGCGTCAAGTTCGACGGGCCCGATGATGACGGTGTCGATGTCTCCGGTCGCATCGAGTTCGATTTCTACGGCGGGGGGGGCGAGAACAAGGCCAATCCGATGCTCCGCCAGGCGTACCTCCAGATGGCATTTGACGGCGTCACGATTCTCGCCGGGCAGACGTCCGACGTGATATCACCTATCGTCCCGACCACGCTCAACTACATCGTTCTATGGAAGTCCGGCGACATCGGTTACCGCCGCCCACAGCTGCGAGTCATAACGGAGTTCGACATCGCCGACAAGGCGAGCATGAAGGTCGAGGCCGCGGCGACGAGGAGCATGGGGCGCGACCACGACGGCGAGGCCTCGGGCATGCCAGCGTTTCAGGGTCGTCTCGCGTTCAGTACCCAGCTTCTCGGTGAGAAGCCGATGACGATCGGCGTCGGCGGCCTCTGGGGGCAGGAGGAGTCGACGTACACCGACACCCTTCGTGCCGAGACGGTCTACGAACTCGAGCAGTCAGGCATCGTCATCGATGCCGTCGTGCCGGTCGGCGACATGATGACGCTCAAGGGTGGCTACTTCACCGGCAAGAACCTGGCGCAGTACCTCGGCGGGATCGGACAAGGCATTGCCGAGGTCCCGGCGGAGGAGTCGAGGAACGTCGAGCCGGTTGAGATCGAAGCGAGCGGTTGGTGGGCGCAGCTGTCGGTGAGGGCAAGCGAGGACTTCACCATCAACGTCGGGGCCGGTTCGGACGATCCGGAGATTCCCGAGGGCGATACTGCGAACACGCTCGAGAAGAACACGACGTACTACGGCAATGTGATGTGGGACGCCGCGCCGTCGACCGTTGTCGGCGTCGAGTACGCGAAGTTCGAGACGGAGTACGTCGGCGGTGAGTCGTACGAGAACAACCGGGTGCAGCTTTCCATGATGTACAAGTTCTAGCTGCAGCCGATGATGCGGAAGCTCCAGTAGTATTCAGGGATGTGAAGTCGCAGAGGCAGTCCACCTGAAGCGCAGAGGAGATGGACATGGCGGAAGAGAAGAAGGACATTCAGGTACTGTTGTCGGAGAAGCGCGTGTTCGAGCCGAACCCTGAGCTCGCTGCGAACTCCAACGTGATGGCCTGGATGAAGAAGCACGGCCTCAACACGCTCGATGAGCTTCTCGAGAAGTGCCAGGATATCGAGTGGTTCTGGAAGGAAATGGCCGACGAGCTTCTCGAGTTCTACAAGCCCTACGATAAGGTCCTCGAGTGGGACGCGCCGTGGGCAAAGTGGTTCACCGGTGGTGAGTACAACATCGTCCACGACGCGCTCGACCGTCACATGAAGACCGACAAGAAGAACGACGTCTGCTTCGTGTTCGAGGGAGAGACCGGCGAGACCAAGGAGTGGACCTACGAGCAGATGTACCGCGAGGTCAACAGGATCGCCAACGGACTGAAGAGCCTCGGCGTCAAGAAGGGCGACCGCGTCGGTATCTACATGCCGATGCTTGTCGAGCTGCCCATCGCGATGCTCGCGTGCGCCAAGATCGGCGCCATCCACTCGGTCGTGTTCTCGGGCTTCAGTCCGAACGCGTTCGCCGAGAGAATGAACGACTGCGAGGCCAAGGTTGCCATCACGTGCGACCACTTCTGGCGTCGCGGCAAGAAGGTCGCGCTCAAAGATCAGACCGACGCTGCGATGGATATGGCCAAGACGGTCGAGCACGTCATCGTGTGCAAGCGTGACGGCGACCCCGTGTCGTGGACCGAGGGTCGCGACCACTGGTGGCACGAGCTCGCGGCTGCACAGTCCGACGAGTGCGAGACCGAGCGCATGGACGCCAACGACCTCCTCTACATCCTCTACACGTCCGGCACGACCGGTCGGCCGAAGGGCATCCAGCACGCCCACGCCGGCTACGCGCTCGGTACGGCGACGACCCTCAAGTGGGTCTTCGACCTTCAGGAGAAGGATGTGTGGTGGTGCGCGGCCGACATCGGCTGGGTCACCGGCCACAGCTACATCGTCTACGCTCCGATGATCCTCGGCGCCAAGTCGGTCATCTACGAGGGCGCTCCGGCGTACCCCGAGGCCGACAGGTGGTGGGAGATGGTCGAGCGCCACGGCGTGACGGTCCTCTACACGTCGCCGACGGCGGTGCGCGCCCACATGCGTCTGGGCGACGAGCATCCGGAGAAGCACCCGATGAAGTCGCTGCGCATCCTGGGTTCGGTCGGCGAGCCGATCAACCCGGAGGCGTGGATGTGGTACCACCTCCATGTCGGCAAGGAGAACTGCCCGATCATGGACACGTGGTGGCAGACCGAGACCGGCCACTTCATGATCACGCCTCTGCCCATCACCCCGCTCAAGCCCGGTTCGGGCACGCGTCCGTTCCCGGGCATCTCGGCGAAGGTCTACGATGAGGAAGGCAACCCGATCACGAACGCGGGTGGCAACCTCGTCATCGAGAAGCCGTGGCCGGGCATGCTCCGCGGCCTGTACAAGGATCCGGAGCGCTACAAGAACGTCTACTGGAGCCGCTACAAGGACACGTATCTCGCCGGCGATGTCACGCGCATGGACGAGGACGGGTACTTCTGGATCCAGGGCCGCGCTGATGACGTCCTGAACGTCGCCGGTCACCGGATCGGCAACTCCGAGGTCGAGTCCGCGCTCGTCAGCCACGCGAAGGTGGCCGAGTCGGCCGTCATCGGGAAGCCGCACGAGCTCAAGGGTGAGTCGCTCTGCGCGTTCGTCGTCTTGAGGCAGGGTGTCGAGCCCAGCGA
>Ga0180433_10001015_pt1 | contig 47438 bp, 41 predicted proteins | sample SS_ome_8_FD_132980 | JGI IMG/M metagenome (GOLD analysis project Ga0180433, IMG submission 132980) | Hypersaline lake sediment archaeal communities from the Salton Sea, California, USA - SS_1_D_1 metaG | ecosystem: Environmental > Aquatic > Non-marine Saline and Alkaline > Hypersaline >...
ACTGTAACGAATGGTTTGTCCTGACATAGATTTTTACCTCCCATTTTCGGTTCAAAAGTGTAAACCTATTTCAGGACAAGACCTTTTATCCTTTATCCTTTATCCTTTATCCTTTTTCCTTTTTCCTTTCCCCTTTATTTGACCACAGACCGCCGACCGTTGACCGCAATGCTTAGCAGCCTACACTGGCTTCTGATCTCTGCACGACAACCTTTTCACGTTCTAAAGGTCTAAAGTTCTCACGTTCTTAAGTTCTTGCATCTTGATTCTTTAGTCTTTGTTCTTTAGTCTTTGTTCTTTAGTCTTTGTTCTTATAGCCTTTTGTCTTTTGTATTTTGTATTTTGTTTTATCCTTTATCCTTTATCCTTTTTCCTTTCCCCTTTATTTGACCACAGACCGCTGACCGCAATGCTTAGCAGCCTACACTGGCTTCTGATCTCTGCACGACAACCTTTTCACGTTCTAAAGTTCTTACTTCTTGATTCTTGCATCTTGATTCTTTTGTCTTTTGTCTTTGTTCTTATAATCTTTTGTATTTTGTATTTTGTATTTTGTCTTATCCTTTTTCCTTTTTCCTTTTTCCTTTTAAGTCCTGCACGCTCACTCTCCCCGACACCCCGTTACCCCCATACTCCGATACTATATCCTCAACCACAATACCTCTCCTACATCAACTCACTTATCTCTAACGCTTAAACTCTCCCCTCACCCTTCACTCCCCCCTCCGCAAGTCCGGTGAGCTGATGATCCTGTCCGGCATACTCAGTTCCGGTATCAGACATTTAATATGCTCGAACATTTTCTGCGTATTCAGAGACCGGGCATTGACCAGTATATTGTCAATATGGGTTGTAAATTCATCTCCTAAGTTATTATCGACCTTACTCTTGAAAACCTTTGGATTTACTGTTGCTTCCGGTACCTCATGTGCATACCACAATTCTTCATGCATTTTTTCACCAGGCCGGAATCCTACAAGTTTAATGGGAATATCCTTATTGGGCTCAAATCCGGACAGACGAATCATCTGTTCTGCCAGTCCCTTGATGCTGATGGGGTCTCCCATATCCAGCACAAAAATGCAACCTCCTTTACCCAGCGCAGCTGCTTCCAGAACCAGACGGCAGGCTTCCTGAATGGACATAAAAAACCTGGTCATGGTGGGATGGGTAATAGTAACCGGCCCGCCTTTCCTGATCTGCTTCTGGAAAACAGTAAACACACTTCCCTGACTGCCGATCACATTTCCGAATCGTACTGAAATATATCCCGGGTTCCCCTGATATGCCATATACTGACAGTATAATTCACACAGCCGCTTGGAAGCACCCATAATATTAACCGGATTCACTGCCTTATCCGTGGATATCTGGATGAATTTTTCTACCTTGAACTCCCGTGCCATTTTGGATAGGGTAATAGTAGCTCCCAGATTGTTGAGAATAGCCTCTTCCGGATTTTTTTCCATACTGGGAACATGCTTATAAGCAGCAGCATGAAATACCAGCTGCGGTCTGACAATATCAAAAATATCCCATAACCGCCTCCGGTCCTGTATAGGCATCACATAGGCACTTATCTTGGTATGGTCGAACAGTTCATTTTCCAGATAGAACAACCGGTTTTCATCCTTGTCTATCAAAATCATCTGTTCCGGATGAAATTTCAGGATCTGACGGCACAGTTCAGAGCCGATGGATCCGGCAGCACCGGTGATCAGTATGCGCTTATTCCGGATCAGCTTTGACACCCGTTTCTCATCCATATCGCCCTGTTCCCTTCCCAAAAGATCATCGATTGCTACCTCCCGTATCTGATTGATGTGTACTTGTCCATCAATAAGCTCCCTGGGCCCGGGCAGGGTTTTATAGGGGATTCCGGTTTTAGAGCAGATACGGACAATAGACTGCATATCAGCTGATGAGGCAGAAGGAATAGCCAGCATGATCTCATCAATATCATATTTTTCAGTAATGGATGCAATATCAAACCGGTTCCCCAGTACCGGAATGCCGTGGATCCTCCGTTTACATTTATGGGGATTATCATCTATCAGTCCCACTATGTGATAACTTCTGTATTTATCTTTGTGCATGGACTGTATGAGCATTTCCGCAGCCTCACCCGCACCTATGACCAGCACTCTTTTTTTCTTTGTACCTTTTTTCTCTTTCAATCCCCAGGTATCGATCATGATCCGGTATATAATACGTATAAAGACCAGGAACTGAATGGAAAAAATCCAGTAAATAAAAAAGATGGATCTGGGGATACGGCTGATCTGGAATAAGGAGTTGATACCAAAAAGAATCACTACAGTTACAGTATGAGCAAACAGCAGTTTTTTTATGTCTCGAAAACTCCAATATACCCAGAGATCCGAATACGCACCCCACAAACAGAAAGCAATCATGGACACTGCTACCAGTGCCGGAGCAGATAGGAAAAACTGAAGTTTATATGTCTGCGGAATAGTCCACTCAAACCTGGCCAGCCAGGCCAGATGATAGGCCACAAAAATGATCACACTGTCACCTATCATTTTCAGTAATTTCCGCTTCCCCGCTGATAAGGACTGGGTGAAGTTGAGGAATTGTGAAACGTATTTATGCATGATGTTTACCTTTAATATATTTCTTTATCTCTTCGCTGATAAAAACCATTAGATAAGATTCAAGACTCAAGATTCAAGACTCAAGATACAAGACTCAAGATGCAAGATTCAAGACTCAAGATACAAGACTTAAGATTCAAGATACAAGATTCAAGACACAAGACTCAAGATGCAAGATTCAAGACTCAAGATACAAGACTTAAGATTCAAGATTCAAGACTCAAGATACAAGACTTAAGATTCAAGATGCAAGAGTTAAGATATACACTAATTAATTTCTGATTGCGGCAAAGCAGATCGAATATCAAACAAATCGATCGGCAATGCCAATCTGAATGCATTCCCAGCCAATGGCTAGGAACGAGAATGTAAAGGTTTCCCTCTCAATAGGGATAATTTAATAGCAAACTTTCCTTCTCCTAAGGGAAGGTATAGAGGTTTGAAATATATATTTCATTATTTATATAACGTTAATTGTTGAAGTAAAAACCTTATTGTTAATACATTCATTTGACATATTTTTAGCAAATTTGTCAAGTAGTAATTGACAAATTTTAATTTATACTTTTCTTTTCCCTAACTTTTTTTACAACCGAATGAATTTTTTCTTTATTCTTTTCCGAAACCGGTCGGTATCGAGATAATTCCTTCTCAAGTTTTTGCTCATCTTTCTTAAGTTTCATTTTTACCCTTTATATTTTTTTGCATTATTCAAAATTATCAAGCTTCATCCGTGTCTGTAATGGTTAACAAAACAGGCTCTCAAGAGAGGACTTCTCTATAATTATTCTCCCCTCGAGGGGAGACCCTCGGCGTCAGCCGAGGAAGAGGGGTGTCTTCTCTATGTTGTTATGCTCCCATGCAGAGCGTAGGAGCAAGGGGTAAAGTTGAATACGAAACACATCATATTCTTTTTTATAAGGTATGGTTGCCAGATATTTCATTGTGTCTACTACAAAATCAAGTAACCGTTCTCTTAAATCTATTTCATATCTTTTTTGATTATCGTATACAACCAATCTCTGATCATCAACTTTAATCTGATATTCCACTTACCCTCTCTTTTTCACTATGATACATCCCACCCTACCAATTATCTACCCTCGTGCCTCTTGATTCTTGAATCTTGAATCTTGCTTCTTGCCTCTTGCCTCTTGTTTCTTGCTTCTTATATCTTGCCTCTTGATTCTTGTATCTTATTTCTTGTTTCTTTGTAACTTGGTGTCACTGCATGATTAACATATCAAAACGTGAACCCATATTCATAATGCAATTTCAGTTGAACCAAAAACCGATACCATGATTCATTCTGGCCTGCATACTGCTCCTTGCAGTGATCATATAATACCTTCAGTTCCATAGAGGGGCGGAAGGAATACAGCATTTCAAAAGAAAAAATTTGTTTCTGAGTCACCATTCCGCTGGGAAAATCAATTTTTATGAATTCACTATAAGGATCAAACAGATGATCCAGCACATTATTCTCACCCTGTTCAATATAATTGTATGCTGCACTGAATACCATCCTGAGAGGTGTTATCCACTGTACACCAGTAGAAAAGCGGTAAAAATCACTCCCAAGAGGAATCCCTAATGGCAGTTCTCTGGATACAAATGAGGTATAGGGATTCTCGTGACGAAAAGTATAGGTGCCTACATGATCATACCCACCGTTTATAATAACAGCTGACTTTTCACCGACAAAGGATTTTGAAAGATGAAGATTATATGCTAACGCATCAGTACGTCCCTGTTCTCTGTCTTCCTGATCAAACTGAATTTCATCAATCAGAAAACTGCCGGAGACACGGAACCGATAGGGTAGCAGCCAGTCAGTACTTATTATCCAAACAGAATTCGCATAATTTTTATCTGAATAGGGACAGTTTCCCCGGTCATTCAGCTCTACCTCCAGGTGAGGCAGAATAGGATTTAGATAAGCCAAATCCAAAGAACGGTCAGGACCATAGTAGACGGTGATTTCTGAAAGGGACAGTAAAAAATTACTTTTGTCAGAATACTGAATACCGTGACCAACTATATATCGATTCTGAAACTGAAAGCCATCATATACTGATTCCAAAAATCCGGTAAAGAATGTTCCCTGAAATTGTTTGTACCGGACACCGGCCATAAAATGATCATAGGCAGCGCTTCGGGAAGTCAAAAGTAAATTATTCTGATAATCCGGGCCCCAGACCTGCCGTCCTCTGCCAAACTGCAAAGTCAGCCAGTTATTCCGGTACTGTAAAATTGCCTGATCAAACTCACCGGAATTCATCCCCAGCCGACGTACATCCCGTGAATGCGGTGTAAATCCCGGCAGTACATCCGGATCACTGGCAGCCCTGAAATAAATACTGGCATTAAAATTCTTATATCGTATATGATTATAGGAATATAACGACCCCCAGTTATTTTTTTCACCCTTCTGTTCAGAAATCCCTGATTGACCCCTGACACCTGTCCAGCCGTATATGAGAATGTTATTTTTTTCATTCATTTCCTGTTTCTGTATTTGCTGCGCATATCTGTATAGATCATTCATAATCCATTGAGAAGGAGCTGTATCATATGTCTGAGACCAGTTCATTATATCATTCAGATCAATAGGTTTGAACAGATTATTAATTACCCATCCTTCTCCGGTACCTATCATGTACATATAATGACGGGTAACCCAGCTGTCTGAGGGGAGAGGCTGAGCCAATACCTGACTCACTAAGAAAAAACTTATAAGATATATTATTTTTTTATACATAGGGTTGAAAGATTTAAGAACAGTTATTTTGTTTTCTCCACCATTTCTTAATTAAAAACCATTCAGTATTTAAATGAAAATGTATCGGAGTATCGGAGTAACGGAGTTTCGGAGATTTGTGGATCTCGATTTTCACGCTCGTAGCAGTTTCACAACGAAGATCACGAAGATTGTGTTATACACAGATCGCCCTGGGGCTGTGCCCCTGGGCGGACCAAAACCAGGGCTGAGCCCTGGTTAACTTACAAATTCTTTATCAATTCTAATAATACTGTCATCATTGTTGAACCAATTTCTAGCACTGCTATATTTCCAACATTCAGGTAGTTCAACAAATCCTTTTCGAACTGGATTATTATGCAGATAGTTCATTTTCTGATTAAACCACTTTTCAGATGTTAATGCTACCGGATGATAATCATCCTGCCAAACCTTATATTGCTGTTTTGGTAAGTTCTTAGCTGCTTTCTTGAAAATATTCAAAAATGCAAACAATTCATCATATTCAAGTTGTTTACGAATTTCTTTGGAAGTATAATTTTTAAAATCCCTCATAATCTCTGATAACAATGTACTATCGTTATTTAATGTTATTAAATGAAGATGAGTTGGCATAATCACATAGCCTAATAAATACAAGCCTTTATTTTCTTGACAGTACTTAAAGCTATCTATTATTATTTTAAAATAACTCTCATCCTGAAAGATGGGCAACCATGCTGTAATTGAAACTGTTGAATAATAATATGAAGTCGTTTCTGAATATATTTTATATTTTTTCATATGTAGATTTCATTATTAATGAATAGATGTATTATTGGGGCAAAGCCCCAATTGTACTGCGCCCAGGGGCACAGCCCCAGGGCGATCAATCGAAGATCACGAAGATTTTATATATATTTTTTCTTCGTGTGCTTCGTGCACTTCGTGGTTTTAATATTAAATGTACAGGCCTAGGCCGATCACACTTGCTTCTTCCCTATACCAACCGTCCTCAATATCACCCCAATATCCTTGAAAAACCCGGCCTGCTTCATATATTCGGTATCCAGCTGGATTTTCCGGGGGAGAATATCCTGAATATACACTGTTTCCCAGTTGTCCTCCGGTATCAGAGATTCTTCAGATCTATATTGAATACTTGCCGGGCTGGTGATCCCCGGTCTGTACTGTAAAATTTTCCTGAACATATGGTGATAGCTTTTTACAATCTCAGGATCTTCCGGACGGGCTCCCACAAACCCCATATCTCCTTTCAGCACATTAAACAACTGAGGCAATTCATCCATTTTGGTTTTTCGCAAAATCCTGCCTGTCCAGGTAATCCTGGGATCATCCCGGGAGGTAACTGGAGGACCGTTATGTTTAGCATTATCCACCATGGTCCTGAATTTATACATGGTAAATATGCTGCCGTGCTTTCCTGCTCTCTCTGATTTGTATAAAACAGGCCCTTTAGAATTGATCTTTATAAGCAAACCAATTATTACAAACAAAGGGAAGAGAATGATCAGAGAAAATAAAGAAATAAAAAATTCTATAAAACGAACCATATCCGATTCAGACATACTTTTATTTACTGAATTTTTTTACAATATCAGCCACTGCATCAATGACATCCTGTATATCCTGATCTGTCATTTTACTGTATATTGGCAAAGAAACTTCCCGTTGATATTCCTGATAAGCAATTGGAAAATCCTCTGCTTTATATCCATATTTCTGTTTGTAATAGGGATGAATATGCAATGGGATAAAATGAACACTAACACCGATATGACGGGCATTAAGCTCTTTGATAAACTGAGCCCGGTCTATCTTCATGGCATTCAGATGAAGCCGCAGCATATACAAATGCCAGGAATGCTGATGCCGGGGATCATCATGCGGGATCTGCAATTCTTTATATTCTTTAAAAGCCGTATTATACTGAGCTGCAATCCTTTTCCGGCGCTTCCACATCCTGTCAGCTTTTTTAAGCTGAGCCAGTCCCACCGCTGCTGCTATATCTGTCATATTATATTTATATCCCGGCTCTATTATTTCATAGTACCAGGAACCTTCGGCAGTATACCGCTTCCAGGCATCTTTACTGATACCATGCAAGGACATGATCCTGCACCGTTCTGCCCATTCCTTATTATTGGTACAGATCATCCCCCCTTCTGCTGTGGTAATTGGCTTTGTGGCATAAAAGCTGAAACAGGTAAAATCACTGATACTGCCGATTATTTTATGATTATATTTTGAAGGAAAGGCATGCGCTGCATCTTCTATGACGTGTAGATTATGCTTTTGAGCTATCTGATTCACTGCATCCAGATCCGCAGCCAAACCGCCGATATGAACAGGAATAATAGCTTTGGTTTTATTTGTAATTGAAGATTGAATACATTCCGGATCAATATTAAAATTATTTGCTTTAATATCTGCAAACACCGGCACTGCATCAAAATAGCGGATCACTTCTGCGGAAGAAGCAAATGTATAGGGCGAAGTAATGACCTCATCACCTGCCTGCACCCCAATTGCTTCCAATGCCAGATGCATGGCAGCAGTACATGAATTCACTGCCACAGCATGATCTGCATGAACAGCGTTGGCAAATAATTTTTCAAATTCTTTGGTTTTGGGGCCGGTGGTTATCCAGCAGGAGTTTAATGCATCCTGGACGTTACTTAATTCCCTGTTGTCAATTTCCGGTATGTGAAACTGTAAAAATTTTTTCCGCATAAATAATTGAAAATTTATTTAAAATATTTTTTAAAAATATACTTTAAAGCATCAGAAAATCCAATATATGAATAATATCCACTTTTTCTTCTATTACAATTTATAGGCTCAGCTGTATGATTCTCAATTTTTATCAATAATTGTTCGATTTCTTGTAAACTATCAACCACTGCTTTATGTCTGATATATCCATAAAAATCATTTCGAATATCAATATCTTTTACTTTACCTTGAGCATATATTGGACCAGCATCAATATGTTTATTCATTTGTAAAAAAGACCAGCCAAGTTTATCATAGTCTTCATTCAATAATGCCCAAAAAGGAGAATATAAACCTTTATATTCAGGTGTAATCCCTTCATGCCATAAAAAGATTCCTAATGAAGGTATAGAACAAAGACGTTTTGAAAAATAAACATCAATACACATAGCAAAACCAATATCCAGATCAAACTTTTTTAAAAAGGAATATACTTTCTTATCATTTAATTTATTTACATATAATTCTTTATAGGTAGGCTCGATATTTCTTTGAAAAAATTTATTTACTAGATCATTTACTTTTTTGGCCTCTTTTTTTGCCAGGCAATTCTGTAATATAAAAAAAATAAGATTTCATCAATTGTACGAAAAAAACCATTTCTAACCATTCTTCTTCTAAAATGTTTAAACCGATTTTTCCAATTTTTATTCCAGTAAGCTTCATTTGCCCAAACTACACATTGAAGATCTGTTTTTTGAGATAACCAATTCGTTAATCCGAGAGTAAAATGATTTCTGTAACCAATAAATGTCGACTTCAGCAACTTTTCTCCAAGTATGAAATAAACTTTTTTGCTATATAATTTCTATCAAATCTTTGCAACGCTGCAGTTCTACTTCTTTTACCCATGAGTTTTCTTTTTTCTAGATTTTTTGAAAGCATGACCATTGTGTCAGTAATTTTTTTTATATTACCCGGTTCAACTACAACACCACATTTTGACTGTTTGACAATATGTGCAGGTTCTCCTTCTGCAACAAGAATTACAGGAAGCCCTGATCCCATAGCTTCATATAGTTTAGATGGAACTGCACCGATTATATGTTTTTTTAAAGGAATTATTGCAATATCAGCGGAAGCAACAATGCCCGAAATATATTTTTTTGGTAAAGGATCGAAAAAATGAACATTCTTTAGCTTTAATTGATTAGCCTGAAGTTTTAAATGATCTTTCTCCGGTCCATCACCAATAAAAACAATTGATATATTATTTGTTTTAGGAATTTTTAATGCAGCCTTAATTATCTGATCTAAACCCTGTGCTAATCCATGAAGACCCGCATATAATATAATAATTGATTTATTGTTAAAAAATTGTTTTCTCCATTTTGGAGAACTTTTATCGGGTGAGAATTCCATTGTATCTACGCCGTTTGAAAAATGATAAACATGTAATGCAGGAAATTTTTTCTTTATATTTTGTACAATCTCTAAACTTTGACCTGTTATCATCCATGCTTTATGATAAAAACATGCTTCTAAAAAATACAAAAACTTTAAAATTATACCATCACTAATAAAATCTAAATTTACAGCGGAATCCGGCCATAAATCAGAAACATTAAATATAAGTTTACTTGCTTTACTTTTACTTAATAAAACTGCACTGAATCCTAAAAATAAAGGCGGACTTTCAACCATAAGATAATCTATCTTAGGAATGTATAATAAACCAATAATCAATGAACTAACAACAAAAGATAAATAACTAAACATCCTGGGAAATATCTTTAAGCTTTTTGTGGAATAAATACAACATCTGATAATATTAATATGTTTTTCTTTTTCAAAATTAATAATACCTGAATATCCATTGTAATATTTACCTGTAGGATAATTGGGCATAGCAGTCAGAATATATACTTTATGTTTTTTGGAAGCTAAAGCATTTGCTAAATGTGATAATCTGGTTTGAGGAGCCCCTATTTCTGGAGGATAGTATTGTGTTAAAATACAAATACGCATTATGATTCTTTATTTATATTTGATATTACAATCTGCGGCTTGCCTGATGCAGTTGGAGGAATCTTTGAAACTTCTGTAAAACGTAAAGGGAATTTTTCATTAGCCTTTTTAAATATTTCTTTTCTTAAAGCAACAAGAACCTGATTAGAAAAATTATCTGAAAGTATAAACTTAATTTCAATATCATTTAAAGAATGCTGAATAACCTGAAACTGCTGAATCTGGTCAACAAATTCAAAAATTCCAGTAAAGAAATGCACAATCAGGCTTTTACCACCAGGAGTATAAATTATATCTGTATCACGACCTATTATTCTCCCTAATAAAGGAAAACTTCGCCCGCAGGGACATTTCTTTTCCGGATCAGCTTTTACAGCCAAATCACCTATTTTGTATCGGATTAACGGCATTAAGTAATTATCCAGCCTAGTAACTACAACCTCCCCCATTTCACCAAGTTCAACTTCATTACCATTTTTATCCAAGATCTCAATAAACACATGCGGTGTCATGATATGATAATTATGATACTCACATTCAGCAGCAATCATGGTTCCTTCACATGCAGCATACGTGTCGAAAACAACTGTATTAAATTGAGATTCTATTAGTTTCCTATAGTCAGGAAACATTTTATCACCCCATGAAACCGCAGCTTTAAATTGTATATCATTTATTTCGTTTTCTTTAGTGAATTTAGCATACGTATATAAAGAAGATGCATATCCCATAAGATAATAATCTTTTGTACCTCTAAGCGACGATAAATTGTTCATTACCATATTTGAATCCATGTGAAACGCCTGGATATACTTGACTCTAAAAAGAAAATCTTTTAAACCTTTAACCAAGCCTCTTTTAAGTGTCATACCAGTCTGAAGTAACCGATCACCGAACTCATATCCTGTCCAATTCCACCACAATGATTGTATTGCAAGAGCAATAGAATAGGCTTCTTTATCTGAATAAAAAGCACCTTGAATTCCTGATGACCCACTTGTATAATCAATAAAATAAGTTTTACGGTTTTTATCCAGGATATCTGCTGGAAGACTCCGTTTGATAATCTGCTTATCTAAAAAAGGAAACTTTTTTAATTCTTTGACAGGATCTGCATTTGGACTAAATTTAATATTATCAGCAATATTTTTATAGTAAGGTATATTGTGAGAACAATGTATCAGTAAATCTTTAAGTTTTTTATGCTGTATTGTTTGCAATTCATCTTTTGATAACCACTGTAATTTCCGCCACTTTTTTAATTCTTTATTAATTGATAATCCTAAAACCATATCACTCAGTGGAAAAATGAATCTGTTGATAAATATATTATATCGCATATATTATTTTTCCAACATATTATAAACTGAGATATTATTCTTTACCTCTTTTTAAATTAAGATTCTCATAAGCAAGATTTTTCATCACTTTCAACGTTGTTTAATAAACTCTTATTTACCAATTTTATTACTGTATATAAAATAACATCAATATTTCTAAATGTTATTAAAAGTCCATTTTTATTAAATATCCATTATAACTACTTTTTGATTTATTTAAAAAATTTATTTATTATTACTTATTATTAATTTATTAAATAGATTGATCCATTTCTTAATGATTTGTTCATATTTAAAATTTTCCACTTTCCTTCTTGCATTATTAGTAATATTGCTCGCGAAATTTACATTTTTAATAAGTTTCATAATTTCTTTTGACATCCTTTCAGGAGAATTTGGTGGTACTAATAAAGAATCTTTTCCATTCTCTAAAAGATAAGGAATACCCCCTACATTCGTACTCACTATACATAATCCACAAGCCATAGCTTCTAATACACTAATGGGAGTATTGTCATAATTTGTTGTATTAATAAAAATATCAGCATTATCTAAAAATATTGGAATCTTAGAATTATGAACCACATCAATAATTTTCACATTTTTTTGTAACTTATAATATTGAATAAGATGTTTAGTTTTCTGCAAAGAACCATCTCCTTTACCTGGACCAATCATAATTAATTGTACTTCAGGAATATTCTCTTTCAGTAATTTCATCACTTCTATTGCTAACTGAGGATTGTATATCTGATGAAAACTACGAACCCAGATAAGCCTTGGTTTTATTATATTTCGTTTACGATATTTAAATCTTTTCAAATCTATTGGGTTATGAATTAATTTTATATTTTTATTAAAATAACTAAGTTTATCAATTAAATAATTTGAAGGTGATACAATAATATTCGCTTTTTTAAAAAGATTCTTCACTCTATTTGAATGTTTTTGAGAGAAAGAAGGTAGATTACCACCATGTAATGACAAAATAACAGGAATGTGTAATTTATGTAACAACCAAGTTGATACTTCTGCCCAAATAAATGCACGACCACTAAATACAGCAACATGAGCAATATCTATCTTTTTTCTCAATTTAAATATCTGATAAATCATATCAAACAAACGAAGTATGGGATTTATTTTATTAGATACTCTATATGTAATTAACCCATATTGTTCTAATTTATCTGCAAGATCTTCAACAACGGACTTTGTATAACCATGTTGAGACAAAAAATTACTGACATGTAATATTTTGTATTTTTTATAATTATTAGATATCATTTAAAAGATAAATAAGAATTTGCAATTTCTTTTGCATTTTGATTGATAATATCAAATTTTAATTTTAAACTTTTATTATCCTTTATATTATCAATATATTTAATTAGTATCTTTGATATATATTCAGGATCCCTGGTTTTATATAATAATCCACTATTTTTTATTAACCAGGGATAATCACCAACATTTGGTGCTATAAAAGGTTTATTAAAAACCACTGCTTCATAAAAAACATTAGGTGTACCCTCAATTTTTGAAGTACTTAATCCAATATCCATGTAAGGCCATATACACTTAGCATTATCTATATAACCTATCAGATGAACTTTTTTATATCTATAATCAGATATAATTCGATCAGCTATTTGATTACGTAATGGACCATCACCAATAATAAAAAAATGAAAATTTTTATTTATTTTAAATACGCACCTTGCAATATCTAGTAATAAATGTGGATCTTTTCTCTCAGATAATGAACCTACCCAACCAACATGGACATGATTTTTAGATTTCTTTAATAATCTACTATCGTGAAAATTCGAACAAGTTTTTATAATTTCATTATGATTTACAATATTCGGAATTCTTTTTAATCTATATTGTTGAACACCAATTGTATCTTTCAAAAAACGATACCCACTATATGAATTACAAATATATTTATGGCTTGGTTTTAATATTCTATCAATAATATTTATTTTATAATTATTCCAACTTTGATTTCGTAAGCAAACAATAGCCTCAGTTGATATACCTAAACATGCTAATCGACCGTAAATTGATTCTGCAGAGCCAAAACAGAATAAAATATCTAATTTTAATTTTTTAATTTGATTTCTTAAAGTAAACAATCTATAAAAATCAAAACTTTTTAATCTCTTGATTTGATAAACAGGTATGGAAACACTAATTAATTTATCATACCATATACCATTAATATCGAAAGTAAAAACTGAAACATTCTGATTGAGTTTCTTTAATTCACGTGAAATTAAATAAACTTGTTTTTCAGCACCCCCTTTATAAAGTTGACCAATTAAAAATGCAATTCTCATTTTGATTTAACTGTTAAATCTTTTAACAATACTCTACTAAATACCACTCCTAAAATAAAAACCTCAATTATGACAACTATTCTGTCTAATACAGCACCTAGTAATGCTTGATTTAAAGGAATTTCTAATAATGACGCTGATATACCAAGAATACCTTCCTTAATACCAATATTACCAGGTGTTATAGAAAAAATCATAGAAAAAGCTACTAATGAATTAATTAAAACAAGCTTAGAATATGATACATTTATACCTAAAATATGGTAAGCAATAAATAATCGTAAACTACTAGCAAGTATAAAACCTATATGAATTATAATTAAATTTCTTATTTTTTTAGGCTTATATTTGAATTTTTCAATACCAAGTGTTGCTTTTTTAATAAATGTAAATATTCTATTTTTATTTGAAATTTTTTCCGGATTGAGTTTATATAGTAGAATTATGAAAATAACAGACAAGATCAATAAACAAATACTTATATAAAAAAAAATTAATTTATTTAAATACCCCTTTAATACAAATATAAAACTTAAGAAAGAAGCAATAAATGCTGCAATAAATAAATTTAAAATATAAGTACCAGCTGTAAAGCTGATATATTGCGAATAAGGGAAACAATTGTTTTGTTTCAAATACATAGCTCTTAAGGCAATTCCTCCTCGAACAGGAAGTATATAATTATACATAGTATAACTAACAGATAATCCATACCATTTTTTAAACGGTAGTGAAATATTAAAAATTGAAATATTGTTATAAAATAATAAAGCATTAATACTTATAGGAATGAGCGCAACAATAAATAATAAAAATACATTTAATTTATTACATTGAGTTAAATATATTAGATTATCCCTTTTTATATATAAAAAGAATATAATAGCAATGATAGTAAATATATAAATAAATAATTTAGCGTATTTCATAATTTATCTAATTTTTTCTATCCATTCTGGTTCGTTTCCATATCCCAATTTCTGCATTAAATCGCCACAAAAATAATTAAGATCTTGACACGATTTTTTATCCCATTCAATCCATAAAGAAAAATCTTTTTTAATGCTTTGACCAGCTTTTTTTTGAAGTAATTGAAACAGTTGATTAACATAATGTTCTTTAAAATATTTATCCAAGGTAAAATGAAGAAAATCTCGAATAATTGTTTCATTTTTTTTTATAAAAATATCTTCAAAAAAGTAAGACCGTATATTTTGACAATCACTCTCATATAGTAAATTATAAAAATTGGAATTTATAAAATTCCATACCCAACAGAGTTTCTGGAAACGTGTATAATTTTTCCAATTTGAATTTTTGATCCCCACATTTTTTGGGCTAATTCTTTTAAATCCTAAAATATCTATTTTACTGAGTAAATCCTTACTATCATACCAATATCCCCAATTCATGAATGACCTTACCCACTCCCTGGGATCCCTAAATATAATTATTACTTTAGAATTATATATAGATATCAAATCCTTAATTAGTCCAAATAACTGCCAATTTGATTCAATGTAAACATTATAATTTTTTAAATTTATCCATTTGCGTTCATTATTTATTTTTTTTATTACTTTATCCTTAGAGAATAAATTATTAATTCTTTTTAAAGAAATATTACGAGTGCCAGTCAATCCAAGTCCTTTAAAAATAATAAGATTCCAAAATCCTTGATACTTGAATTTATTTAATAATTCTGGCCTTCTTATATTTGTAAAAGAAATTCTATCAGGTTCGTGTATGGAATAAAAATTAGAATTTAATAGTTTTAAATTTTTACCAAAAAATTCTGTACCTGTTCGACCCGCAGAAATGATAAAACTTTTAATAGTATTATTTTTCATTTTTGTAATATCCAAATATATGTAGGATAAAAATATCTAAAATTTTTATATATAAATTTTGCAATTTTTTGTTTAAAAGTATTTTCTTGTAACAATTCTGTAGCTGAAAATTTAGATGGATTATTAACTATTTTATAAGTATAATCAATAATTTTAAAATTATTAGTAAGTTTTTTTAATTGTCCATAAGTTTTATGATTTTCATAATAATAAAATCCTTTTCTTGTTATTCTTAAATATTTATTTGCAATAAATTTAGGTAGCCAACTTAAAAATGGCAATTTATAATGTGGTTCAATAATATTCAATTTGTTTCCTCCTGCAAAATAACAGAATCCATTGTTTTTTAAAATTCTATAGATCTCTTTCATCATTTTATCCGGAAATGGTATATGTTCATATATATGAGAACATATTACAATATCAAAAAAACAATCAGTAAAATTTAATTCTTCTGTATTTGCAACCCCAAATATTAAATTATTTCTTGAGTAATTATTTTTCGCTATATTAATTACCTTTTTATCTATATCAATGGCGAAATAAATTTTAAAATATTTAGATAAAAAATAAGAAATATCACCTTTATAGCAACCTAGTTCAAGTACAGATAAATTTTTTAAATTTCTGTTAGAATAATCATTTAATACTTCAAAAGTTTTTTGTGCTTTAAGTATTCTAGTTTGATCATAATTTACCTTAAAAGCATATAAATCCGAATAATTTGTTTGATATAATATTTTATTTTTATATTTAATCATTAAGTTGTTTATCTATTGATTGAATCATTTTAGTAAAATTTAATTTAATTGGTTTATTATTTTTTTTATCAATATCTTTATAATTTGTTGTGTGAAATGGATATTTATAAATTGTGGTATTAGGTTCATATAAATTTATTGCACAATTCCCATATGTACTTGTCCTTGATTTAATCGTAGGTCCCATTAAGGTTATAGATTTTGTTTTAACCGCTGAAGCTATATGACCTAATCCAGATTCAATATTGATAAATAGATCACAATTTGTTATTATTGCTGCTATTTGTAAAATAGTTTTATTAAAACAATAAATAATATTTAAATTTAAATCTTCAAATAATTTCTTATTAATTTTATATTCATTGGTGGCACCCATTAAAATAATAGTTGCATTATACTTTTTCTTTAAATATTGAAAAATTTTATAAAATGTTTTTTTTATATCTTTAAATACAAAATGACCTGTTGAGTTTCTAACAAAATTCAGATGAATACCAACAATAGGTCTATTAAATTTTTTTACAAATTTTAACCCAAATATTTTATCTTTTTCATTTAAATATATTATTGGTTTATAATTATAATTATAAGTTTTCTTAATAACTTTTAATAAATTAAAATTTTGTTCTACATCATGAATTTTATCATTAGTTTCAACTTTTATATTCTGTAAAAAACTTAAAGTTTTTATTTTTCCAATTTTATAACTATGGCTTACTCTAAATTTAGCACCTATCAAATAACTTAATAAATTATACTCTATTCGATTAGATGGAAATATGGTTATACTCAAATCATATTTATTTTTTCTGAGTTCATAGGCTTTAAATAATATATTTACCTTTTTTTTAAATGAGACATGTTGATTATTGCTTAATAAAATAACTTTATCAATAATAGGAAAATTGTAAAAAATTTTTTTTATTGCTTTAGTAACTACAAGATAATGAATCTCAGAATTAGGTATTATTTTTTTTAATTGAATTAAAGTTGGAGTAAACATAATATTATTACCAATTCCAGATAGTGAAATAATAATAATTTTGTTTATCTTTTCATTATTGATTTGGTTTATCATTTATATAACCTTTCATTATCCTGAATATCCATCCACATAGCAAAAAGTAAAGATTGAAAGCCACTAATAAACAGAAAAATAAAAGCCAAAGTAGTTACTGGATTAACTGAGATATCATTAATTGCTAATCGTATAATTTTAATTGCATAAGGTAACGAAATAAGTAATAATATAAATGCAGCATGATATAAAAGAAATAATGGATGAAAATCTCTAAATAAATATTTTATCCAAAGCCGTTTAAAAAAAGATTTAAACAATAAAAATGAAATTTTTGGGATAACCTTCCATATTTTCATTTTAGAATTTTCTCCAATATCATATACAGGTTTAATACCCACTTCTTTTAAAGAACAAAAAGAAATGTTCAATTTTACAAGTAAATCATTGGGCATCCCATATTTTTTATAAATTTTATGTAAAAGTATAGAATTAAGTGCTTTATTAGAAATTGCTGAATATCCAGATTGTGTATCTGAAACATGCCAGTAACCAGAAGCAATTTTAGTTAAAATTGAAAGAATAGAATTACCAAAATACCTGATTTTGGGTATTACAAGCAAAGAACTTCTATGAATTAACCTATTGCCTTTCACGTAATCAATATCCTCTTCAACTACTGGTCTACATATTTTTTCTAATTCATCGGGATCCATTTGACCATCACCAGCCATAACAGCTGTACAATCAATTCCATGATCTTTGCACCACTTATAGCCTCGCGCAATACAAGCACCTACGCCGTTATTTTGCTTATAGTTAATAAGAATTATTCTATTATTTTTATTTCCTTCATTAAATATTTCTGAAGCTGGAAACAATTTAAGTTCCTTTTTTGTTTGTTCCTGCACTATCCAATCAGCTCTATTATATTTGGTCTTTTTTTTAATATTATTTAATACAGAAGGAATTATAATATTTACTTTCTTCTCATTTTTCATATAATATTTTACAATTTCTACTGTTTTATCAGAAGAATTGTCATTTATAATAACAATACGATCTACAAACTCCGGTATGGTTTCTATAACTTGGCCTATTTGAGATTCTTCGTTATATGCTGGAACAACAACAGCAATTGATTTACCCTTTAACATTTAGCCTCCATTAAAATTAATTTTATTTTGAATATAAATACCACAATATAAATAACCTAATGGAACAAGAGGTAGCATATATCTATAATGAGGACCATTATTAATAATATGAATGCCAATAAAGGATAAAACACTTAATATAAGTGTTACAGTAAATATATTTTTATAATGTTTAGGATTAAACAAAAAGTAAATCAATCCGAACAAATAAGGTATATTAAAAATAAATGTAAATATTTGAAATATGAATTTATTATATGGTTCACCCGTTGGAAACGGTTTGAATAATTCTTTAATTCTTAATATATATAATTTGATTTTTTCAAATGGTTTTAATTCAAAAGATCCGATAAATCTTTTTTTTTCATTGTTACTCATATCTTTTAAATCCACATATTTTTTATTATCAGTAATTCTTAATATAGTATAGTCTTTTGTGGCGTTTTCAAAAACCGTTTTACTTAGTCGAACATCTAGTGTAATCAACCCAAAATTATGATAATTTCGATATACCCAAGGAACTATGATTATTAAAAAGCCAACAAAATAAAAAACAATATAATACCATTTATTTTCTAACTTTTTTATAATTAAAGGTATGAGTAATAAAGGCACAAACATAAAACTAATACGAGTTAAAATAAAAACACCTATAAACATACCAAAATAAATAAGTGTTTGTTTTTTTATAGTATTTTTTGATTTATACAATTTAAATAATAAATAGAAAAATATAACAAAAATAAATACTCTTAAAAGTTCTGTTAATAATTTAAATGAATAATATTGTAAATATAGATTCAAACAAATAAACAAAAGAAGAGTATATTTGATTTTAAATTCATAAATATAAAAATTAATAATTTTAGTAAAAATATAACATATAAATAAATATAAAATTAAATTAGATAATAAAACAATAATTTCATCAGATAAATTTAGCAAATAAAAACTTGTAAGAAATAAAGGATAAACAGGATCCCCCACATAAAAATAATTATCACCTAAATAGGCTCTTTTTAACATATTCCATTCATAAGAAACAAATCCTTTACCATTAATTAAAGCATTTGCTACATATTTATATTCATGCCCATCACCAGTAACAAATTGAAATTTATCTGCCTTTAACACAAAAAACATACAAAATCTTAATAAAATAAATAAAATTACTAATATTTTATAATCAAGAAATTTGTAGATTTTCTTTTTCATCATGTAACTCAATATCATCTTTTTGTTGTGAAAAATTGTATAAAACCAGTATCAAGCCCAAGTTGATCCAGAATGTTTTGCCATATATGCCACTCCAGCCAAAAAAACCAATAATATGTTGTATTATCCAACCAGCCAAAATAGCATTGGTTAAGTAAAAATAGAATGGTATATCAAAAAATATATTTCTTGCTTTAATAAGATAATATATACCTATTAAAATAATAATAAAATATATAAATATACCAATCATCCCGGTATCAACCATTATTTTTAAATATGTATTATGAACGCGAATATATTTATACCTTATTTGATATCCCAACTGTCTTGCTGTATCAGCAGTTTTATAGAATGATTGATTCACACCTATCCCAAAATACATTGATTGTTTAAAAAGAATCCAAGCAGAGCGCCAAAGTTTTTCCCGACCTGTCATAAGTTGATTTGCATTATTTGGACTAAGCGTATAATTAATTCTCTCTTTGGAAAATTCTGGTATGATAAATTTATATGATATGAAAATAATTACAGTTACTATTAAAAAACCTTTTATTATATTCAACATTGATTTTTTTTTATCCGTTAAGATCTTTAACAAAAATATATATAAAATGCATGCTAAAAGAACTCTTCTACTGGCGGAAACAAATGCACCTAAAATTAAGATAATAAAAAATGTTACATAAATAATCTTACTAATTCTAATTTTATAACGAAAGCTCATGTAAAAAACATAAATTAGAGGAATATTTCCAACTAGATATCCAGTTGCGTTTGAACGTTCCCAATCTGTTATATCCTTTAATGCAAATAAAGTCTCAAGGAAAGCAATAATTAATAATACAATATAATATTTTTTTAATCTATCCATTGAATCTATTGTATTTAATACAATAAATGATAAAATTGGGAACTTTAATAATCTAGATAATTCTGAGAAACTACTTGATGAATTCTTACTCAGAGTGCTTGATATATAAAATACAACAAATAATAAAAATAAAAATATCCATAATAGTTTTGTTTGTAAGAATGGTTCTTGTTTAAAACCTTTTTCTTGAGATCGTTGGATTAGCACTATAATTAACAAGACTAAAATAAGTAGCTGGTTGAATTGTGCAATGGAAGCACTATCTACAATCATGTTTGGATGAAAAAAGTCAAACCATTTAAATTGATACCAAGAAATAAAATTATCAAGAAATGTAAATGATATAAAAAAATTAAAGGGATTTATAACACCCGACAAAAAAATAAATAATATTAATATGTTAATGAGGGAATTAATTAAACCATTTGAAAAAATATTATATATTGTAAAAAAAACAACTATAATAATAATAGTATTCGATAATGTAATGTAACGTTCGTAATTCTTCATAATAATTTTTTAGTTTAAATTACCAGATTTTGTATATAATCTTTGAGAATTTGTTCTTTTTAAAAATTATATAGGAACAATATATTTTATATCATAAAAATAACTGTATTGTACCAGATTAAATAAGTGTTCACAATTATGATATATTAATTTCAATTTGAGAATATGGTAACTACTTTTATTCTCTGATAATTTTCCCTATGAAATTGTTTAATTGTATTAATTATACTAATTTTCCATTATTAAAATTAAGAAAAAATATAACTAGAGTTTCATATTCAAACTCTATACTAAAGTTTGAATAACATAAGAAAATTGTTTTTTATTTATCAAGATAGAATGTAACTAGGCTTAAGTCAAACTTTTTTAATGCTTAACTAAAATTATTTCTAAAATTGTTACTATTTTAATTTTTTTTTGACACTATTTTCTTTAATTTATATAAAATATAAAAGATGTTATCAAAAATGTTTCTTTACAAAAATAATTACCATTATTTCTATGTTTAAGAAAATTTTTAACTTTATCGGCAGCAATAACTCTATCCAACTTCAATTTGTTAACCTTATTATTGGAGTTTTAATTTCCTTTTCTTAATAAAAAAAAAGAAGTTTAAAATTGAAAAATAACTATTTATCAAAATCAATATTGTTTGTAGAAAAATTAATTTATGAAATCTTAAATATCCATTGAAATATTAATCTATAATAATGCTTCTTATAATCATTTTTATTTCTTTTAAAACAATAATAAACATAATTTCTTATATATGATAATATAGTTATTAAAAATATATTAACTTTAAAAAAAATGGCATATATTTTTCCATGATGCTTCTTGAAATAGTAATAACGGCTTTTATGTCTTAAGACATGGAAGTATGGAATAGCGCTATATTCAGAATTACCATTATGAATAAAAGTACATTGAGGTATATATTTTATCTTATAACCAATTTCACTAATTTTTTTAAATAAATCAGGACCTTCTGAAAAAAAAATAATATTTTCATCAAAATAATTAATTCTTTTAAGTATTGCATGTCTAAATAACATTGCACCTTCACACCCCATATCAACATCTTTTTCAGTTTTGTGATCCCAATATGTCATATTATATCGTCCAAAAAATTTATTTTGGGGGAATTTATCCATTAAACCAGTATTCCCTAAAAATTCATTTAATAAACTAGGAAATTGTCTACCACTTGTTACTAAAATCTCTCCATTTTTATTACAAACTTGACATGCAACCCCAGCATAGTTTTTATTGTTTTCTAAAAAATTAATGCCCACATCAAAAGATCCCGCAACTACTTCACAATCATCATCTAAAATAAACACATATTCCCCTTTTGCACGCTTTAAATTTATATTTCTACTCTGAGTACATGTAAGTTTCTTTGAACTTCTGATTAAATCAACTTTAGGATAATTATTTTTTATCGCATAAAAACTGCTATCAGTACTTGCATTATCTAATACTAATATTTCATATGGAAAACTAGGTGGATATTTCTTAATTGAATTTAAATTATTAAGAATTAAATTTTTCTTATTAGTATTGACAATAGAAATTGTCACTTTATACATAATTAAAATTTATAGTAAAGTTATTCATTCTTTGATAATCAGGTTCTAAATCAATATCATAAAAATCTATTCCAACTTTATTTATAACATTTAAGATATTTTTAATCTGTTTTTTTGATAAGTATTTTTTCCATGTACATAAAAGATTATCGCCAATAAATACATTTGAATTTTCCCTAGTTGTTTTACTTGGCCTATTTAACAATAACTGTAAATCTTTAACCGTATTAATATCTAATAATAATAAAATCCTTTTTAGCTCCTTTGCTTTTTCTAAAACTAATTTTTCATAACTTGTTAAAATAAAAGGATATGGTTTAGGATTAAGTAACGGAATTAGCGTTTCTATCGCCCAATTAACCGCTAATATTTCTTCTTGTTCATTGACTCCTTTTAAATTTTCAACAATTTTAGGGAAATTTTTCTTAAATTCATCTTGAAATATATATGGTGGTTTTACATTCTTCCATACGCCATGTTTAAGTTGTGAAGAAATAACGGCAAGAGGATGTCTAATTAATAATATAGATTTTTTTATTAAAAAAATCTTAAGAATCCAATTTAGCATCAAATTTGCTCGACAGAATTTAATAACATATGAATTTTTATTTAATATTTTAAAAAAACTTATAAATTTAGCAGTCCAATCATTTAATACTTCACCTGAAAAAACAGAATTGAGATAATTAAATAATTCAACATCAAACTCATCTATATTCACATAATGTCTAAAATGTAAATTTCATTTATCAACTTCAGGGATAGCACCATTAGCTAAAGGCTCCCATAAAATTGGTTTATCAAGAATGTCTGAAAATATTTCCGCTAACCATGTAGTCCCACTTCTTGGACTACCAGCAATAATTAAATTATTAGTTATATCATTCTTTTTTATTTTTTTATAATAACATAATACTTGAAATAAATTATTTTGTACCAATTTTTTTATATTTAATATCAATGTAAATAAATTTTAATAATTCAAATTTCTATATTTAAAATGAGACTAATTTTTTTTGTTATCTCATTAGAATATAATAATTTTTTTTTTGCCTTATCTGGACAAAATTTAATTTGTCCAACAGTTTTAAAACTAATAATATGATTTTTTATTTCATTGACAATTTGAGAAGATTTTCGGGGTTCAATTACTGACCCATGATGTATCATCTTAATAATATGCGCTGGACCGGAATCAGGTATAATACCCAGAATGTATTTACCGGCACCTATATAATTATACACTTTTGATGCAGAAGCAAATTTGATAGAATTCTTTTGATCTTCAACAAGATCATTAAAAGGCGATAACAACAGTAAAAGTATATCAGATGATTTCATAAATTTTAAACTTTCATGATATTGAACTGGTTTAATCAGTTTAATATTTTGTAATAAATTATATTGATTTATTAACGGTATAAACTGACTAGAAAAATTGCCAACAAATTGAATTATATAATCATTTTTTAATTTGGGATATTTTTGATTTAATATATATAATGCTTTAAAAAAATATTTAGGATTTCTTAAACGGTCACAAGTACCTACATATGAAAATACTAACTTTTCATTCTTATTTTTATTATTGTTTATTTTTTGAAAATCATTAGGATCATAACCATGTACTATTGTGTGAATCTTTTTTTCTTTTAATGGAAATTGCTTTTTAAGTTCATTTGTATAGTATGGGGTTGTTGTAATAACTTTATCAGAATTGTCAATTATTTTTTTTAATAAAAAACTATTTAAATTTTTTGAGTATTTTGAATATCTTTTACCAAATTGAAACCAAGGATCTCTAAATTCAACAACCCATTGTATTCTTAATATCCATTTCAATACTAAACCAACAATATGATTGGAATTAGGATAACTTGATGAATAAATTACTTTATATTTATTTTTATTATGTAAATTTATCCCCTTCAAAACTGCAAATGGTAACCATCCAATATGCATATCAGGTATTGTTAACAAATCTCTTATAAACAATTTAATTGGTAATAAATAATCTTTTTTATTAGAAAATGTTTTATTATTTTTTTTTATTCTTTTTACATTATCCCGTAAATGTAATGGTTCAATTGAATAAGTTCTAAAAACTCTTGTATATCCTGGTATGTTTGTTACCAATGTTTTATCAGCAGCAATTCTAGTAGGATCATTCTTTACTGTCAAAATGAATGGTTGCCAGCCATATTTTGGTAAATATTTAATAAGCTTAAGAATTCTATTACATATCCCATATTCAACAAATGGTGGAAACCAGTAAGTAATTATTAATACTTTTCTATTCATTCAAAATCTTTGAAAATATTATTAATTTGTGGTAATAACATTTTATAATCAAGAATAGAAGATAGACTCATATCTAATTTCGTATTATTTTCTAATAAATTAATAATTTTATATGCAAAATCTTCTGGTTCATCTGCTACCTTAACATATTGTTTTAATTCATCTGGTAAACCATCTGCCCCAATTGATGTCGAGACTACTGGTACACCCATTGCTATTGACTCAAGAATTTTATATCGAGTACCACCACCAATTCGTAAAGGTATAATAGAAATATTTGCACTATTTAAATAAGGACGTATATCTTTAACCCACCCAGTAAATTTTATTTGTGGTTCTTTTTTTTCAATATTATGAACAGGAATTTTGTCGTTTTTACCAACAATTAACCATTTTATTTCTTGATTACATTTCTTTACTAACGGCCAAATTTTATTATAAAAAAAATAAAAAGCATCTCTGTTGGGAAAATAATCGAAAAGACCAGTTAGGATGATTGTTTTATTTTTACTCTCAGACCTATCATATTTAAAATAGTAGGATAGATCCAGCTTATTTTCAACAAGGAAGACCGATGGATATTGCTGTTTTCTCAATTCTTTATAATCATTAACATTGGAAACTGTTTTTGCATATTTAGTTTTTAAAATTTTATTTTCATATCTTTTTAATCGAAAAGCCTCTATCATCGGATACCAAAACCATGGTGAAATCTTTGTTGGTTTGTTTTTATATTTTAGTACTTGAAAAATTTTTTTACCTTCAATATCATCCAAATCTATAATTACTTTCGATTTCGTAAAGTGATTAGCTAAAGGAGCCATCATTAAACGCTCCAGCCAAATAATATCAAAATTAATGTGATTCCAATCTGATATTATTTGTGATAAATTCGGGATTAGATAATCTCTGACATATTCTGGGTACTTTGAAAAAATTGACAAAACCAATCTTTTAAAACCATTATAATCTTGATATACAATAGGAGTGGGGATAGATTTAATATCCTTAAATAGTGATGATTGAATATCGATATCTCCAATAAAAAAACCAAAAATATTAAATTGATTTTTTAAACATAATAAAATCGAATGAATTCTTTTTTGTAAACCTGTACCACTCAAATCAGGTTTTTCAGGAGAAATAAATAACAAATTATTTTTCATTTTTTAATATAAAATTTTATGGTATATATCTAAATAATCCCTTGCAATAATATTCCAATTAAATTTTTCTAACACTCTTTTTCTTCCTGCATTTCCAAATTTATCTAATTTGATAGGATTTGTCATTGCATAGTCAATTATATTCATAATAGAAATCACTGAATTTGGTTTAAATAATTTTCCAGTTACATTATCCACAATAATTTCAGGAATGCCACCAACCCTTGAAGCAAATACAGCTTTATTAAAAATCATTGCCTCTAATAAAACAATTCCAAATGGCTCTTCTTTTGGCGCATGTATTAAAAATTTTGCATTTTTTATTATTGGAATAATTTCATTATTTTTTAAATATCCAGTAAATATTACACGATTTACTAAATTATTTTCTTTTACTAAATTCATTAAGTTTTTTAATTCTGGACCGCCACCAATAATAATGTATTTTACATCTGGATATTTAACTGCAATAGTTTTAAATGCCTTAATTATTAAATCAAATCCTTTTCTTTTTATTAATACCCCGATAGAAATAAAATAATTATCTGTAATTTTTATATTATTTAACCTATTTACTTTTGTATAATCTAAATCTGGTTCAATCCCATTATAGACTACTGATATTTTTTTTGTAATTTTTTTAAGTTTTTGTATCTTTCTTTTGCCATCATTTGAAACAACTGTTACAGCATCGAATTTATTAACTAAAAATGGAATAATATGCTTAAAAAATAAACTATTATATGGAAGATAATTATAATCAGTTCCATGCATCGTTAACAAAATGGGTATATCTAACATTTTTTTTATTAAGAAAGTATATAATCCGATCCATTTACAATAATGATGATGAATAATGTCTATTTTTTTTTCTATAACTAAATTCTTGTAAAATTTTAAAGCATGAAAGAATGGTCTAACTAACCATTTCGAGGGGCCTCTTTCTCTCTCAAAAAAAATGGTCCTATATACTTTAACATCATTTATAACTTCATAATTTACTGCATTTCTTGGTATTTTTGATGTAAGAATATAAACATTATGACCTAAAGAAACATACTTTTTAGCCAATTCAGAAACCACAGTGGCAACACCGCCAATTTCGGGATAATACCACTCACTAACCAATAAAATATTCATAAATAGAATCTATTAAATTTTTTTAGAAAATATTATTATATAATTTGTATATCATTAAAATTATAAATTGGTCTTCTATCTTTAATATCCATTTATTTCTTTAAAAGTAAAAGACAGGTTAATTGATGTAATTCATTTTTTTCTACTTGAACTGCTGGACAAATATTTTTTCCAAATGTCCAAAAATCACCAGAAAATTTTTTCCAATATTGTTGTTCAATTATATATAAGTTATGTTTCTTTATCCAATAATCAATTTCCTTTCTTGAAAAGATTTGACATATATAATCAAAATTAGCACCATATGTCGCCTCAGGACTTTTGTATATATTATCTATGTATTCTTTTTCATTGTAAGGAAAAGTTAATACTAAATGACCATTAGTGTTTAAGAGAGAACAAATATTATCAACAGCTTCATTATATTTTCTAATATGCTCTAAAACACTGATACAGATAATAAAATCAAATTTATTATTTATTTTTGTATTTGTAATATCATCATCAATTATATGAAAATGTCTATTAAACATTCCTTTAGTCCAATATTCTTTAATATTATCTATGGCTGTAATGTGATAACCACAATGTTGTAATAATTTAGGTAGTGATGTTCTTCCTGTTCCAACATCCAATATAGTTCTTGGGCATAACTTGGATAATTGTTTAAAAACAAAACTGTACTCTATTGATCTTTCATTGATAATATTATATTTTTGTTCATTATACTCTCTTTTTAATCTTTCTTTCCAATAAATTTTGGTTAACTTATAAAGAATTGAACTAATATATTTCATAAAATCTTTCAAAATACTTTATTATTAAAAATTTACTAAAAATTATATTAAATAATATATGCAATTTTTATATAAATTTCATTTTACATATATTTAAATAAAAACAGTTAATATAAACATCATTATTATTAAATATACAAAACATATAATTATAAAATTTTAAATTTATATAACTTCCCAAGTTGATTATTGATTATGGGTTAATCAGTAATATAACACAATTAACCCTCTTACACTAACTGTCGCATTTATTAGTTGAACTTACGTTATAATATATTGATATAAATATTAGGTAATTAATGTTTATAAAAAACATTATCAAATATATTAATTAAAGATGTTGTTTGATAATATGCTGAATATTTACTAATATCATAATTTTTATCAACTATGAACCTTTTTTTCATAATATCTAAAATTCCTTGCTCAATTAATTTTATATTATCAACAGGTATTACTATTCCTGATCTTGATTCCTCAATAATTTTTTTACACTCATTACTATTAGGAATAGTTGCTAATATTGGTTTACGAGTAGCTAGATATTCATACAGTTTCCCTGGAATATGACCATCGGAATTTTCACGATCATATATCATTAAAAATAAACAATCAGCTGCTTTTTGATATTGTAATGTTTCATTGTGTGACTTAGGACCAATTATATCAACTATATTATATAAATTATATTTTTTAACCAAATAAGATAATGAATTATTTATAGGGCCTATATATTGGAATTGAATTTCATTCTCAGAAATTTTATTTTTTTCTATTAAATTATTAAGTGCATTAAATAAAAAGTATGGTGTTCTCTCTTTTTTATTAAAATTCATTGATTCAGAAAAAACACCTGTATAGCTAATTATAAACTTTTTATCTCTTCTGTTAATTGGTTTTATTGACAATATTTTATCATCAAAAGAATTTCTTATCAAATAAGATTTATTATCTAATATCCTTAAATATTTACTTTTATATTTATTTTTCAACCAATTTGTATTAAAAATAACCATATTGGCATTAATAACAATATCTCTTTCTAATTTAAAATCATATTTATTAATACGACCTTTCATTGTATATTCAGTCCAACCATCACGGAAATCAATAATAAATGGCTTTTTTGTTTTATTTTTTAACCATAAACCTAACATGAAATTTGAAAATGGTGGTCCAGTTGCATATATAATATCAATATTATTTCTTTTAATAACTTTTACTCCATATTTAATAAAACTTCTAGCCCAAAATATTTTATCATCTGGTTTAAGAATATGGTTTTTTAAAAATCCATTATATTTTCTTAAGAATTTATATTTTAATGAACAACTATTATTAAACAATTTTATTCTTTTTTCTCTAATTGAAGATGAAAAATTATAAGAATTAAAATATCCAGGAATATCTAAATGCTTTTTACGATGTATTTTTATAGACTTAGGAAGTTCATTTTTTAATGTATCATCCTGTATTAACCATTTACCCTTTTTAGCAGAGAAAACATGAATGGAATAACCTAATTTTGATAATTTCTTAATAAACCGAACTGTCCTCTGTACACTTGTACCACCAATAGGGGGAAAATAATATGATATTATCAATAATTTCATTTTTCTAATAAAATTTAATAGATTGAATATAATTTTGAATATAAATGAATTATATATTTTTTTACAATGCATAGAATTTCAATAAAATTTAAAAATATCTCATTAATATAATACTTAGTATATATTAAGAAAAATACAACAAAAATTACAGACGATAATACGAATTGAATACTTAAGTTATCAATAAAAAAATTAAAAATATTTTTTAATAGTAAAGAATATATAATTATAATACAAGAAAAAATGATAATATGTTTAAAAGTAAGAATGTATCTTTTAATTTTTAAATTTAATAATTCATTAAATTTCAATATTGAAATAACTAAAAATAATAAATTAACTAACGTAATGCCAATAGCAACATAAACGATTCCATATTTAGCAGTAATCATTATAACAGGAATAATTGTTGATAATTCAAAAAACAAAAATTTACTTTGAAGATCTGGCCTTCCCAATGCTCTAATCATTTTATTCCATGGATCCTTTATCAAAATAAATATATTTAAAATTAAAAAAATTATAAAAGGATATCGTATAATTAACCATTTATCCCCCAAAAAAAAAATAATGAAATGTTTAGACCAAAAAATTAGAAAAATCATTATTGAAATACCAATAAAATATGTTCTTAAAATAATTTTTAAAAAGACTGATTTTAAATTTTGTAAATTTGTTTTTAATGAAGAAAATAATGGAAATGTATTATACCCAATAAATTCATGAATTGGTTGTGAAATAATCCCTCCTTTAGTGTAAGCCATTTTATAAAATCCTAGCTGTTCAGCACCAAGCATTTTACCAATTATTAAGTAATCTGCATTTGCTTTTAAATAAGAAAATAATTGAACTGATAAAATATGTTTACCATAATTCCAAATTTTTTTCCAACATTTCATATTTAAATGTAATGTAGGTCGAAAATCAACTAAATACCATGAAATTAATGTTCTTAAAGGACTTACAATAAGATCAGGAATTATTAAACTATAAACTCCAAAACCAGATAAAGCCATGCAAATCATTAAAAAATTTTTGATTGATTGGACAATCATTTCTCTTATTGTTATTTTTTTAATTTGTAATTTTTTATATAAAATCGCTGTATGAATACTATTTAATGAACTCATCATTGTTTTTATACCAATAATATATGAAATTGATATAATAACATTCTCATTAAAAAATATTGATAATGGATAGGAAAATATAATGATTAATATTCCAATACAAATTAAAACTAATGTATTCAACCAAAAACATGCATTAAAATATTCCAATGTCACTCTTTTCTTTTGTACAATAAAAGCATTTACCCCAACATTACCTAACAATGCAATTATATGTGTTGCTGAAGTTGCCATAGCAATAAGGCCAAAATCACGGCTTGATAAATTCCGTGCTAATATCATAATTGTAGGAATCCAGGTTATTTTATTGATTACTGATCCAATAACTGACCATGGGACACCTTTTTTAAATAATGTCTTTGAATCATCAGGCATTTATATAATTAAACTATATTCTTATAAAATAATTAAATTTAATGTATTAATCTTATAAATTTATTTATGGTAACGATATTGATTGTACTAGTATTGCAAAAATTTATTTTAATTATGATTAATTTAAGATAAAAATAACAATTCAAATTTAATCGGCCGATTTATATAATTTTTTGTATTACAATAAATATATTTTATATATTCTTTATAATCATAGAATGGTGAGAAAAATCTACTACCTATTTTTAAAGGTAAATTTGACTTTATAATAATATTACCAAGATTGATTCTTTGTTTATTAATTATCTTAGGTGTTAATGAAGGATGTAAATTAAAATTTACACCAACATAATTTGACATTATATTTTTAAATTGATCTGTAATATAAATTTTTTTTATTTCTTCATTAATTAATACTTCTCGTCGATATATTTCACCTGAATTATATTTTAGTTTAGAATTAATATAAATCATATGTTGATCCGGTTGACTTACTTTACATGAAGTTGTTGAATTAAATGGTCGTAAATCAAATGTATTTTTTAAATTACCATTCTGTTCCAAATTATATATATAACCAACATTATGGTTTCTTGTATAACGAAAATAATTTCTATCTTTAATTCCACGATTATAGGAATAACTTCCGATATCAATAAATAAATCCTCTATAAAAATACTGCATTGATCATTATGATAATGCCCTGCATTACATCTTTTATCAATCGGACAACACCGAAAAATAAATTTTTTTTCATTAAAAATAGTTGTAACTACACCAAAACTTGGATATTGAATTAACTTTTCAGGCATAAAATAATATATTTAAATCTGCATATTTCTTTTTATAATTACTTTTGAAGATTGATTCTAAAGCTGTAGGGTTAGGAGGATTAGGATAAGTCATACTAAATATATAACTTAAATCATTATCTCCAATTATTGGAATTGAATGATTACTTAATTCAATTTCCTTTAAAACTGTTAAACGTTTATCTAATAATTCTTGAAATTTTTTTGATAATTTTATATTATTAATTCTTGCTATCTTAAAAACAATTAATAACAATTCTGTAGAATATCTATGATAAGCAGTAGAACCTTCAAAATCAAACCCATCAGAATTTGTATTTCTTACAATTGTTTTTTCTAATTCATTTAAAATCCAACTATAATTAAAATCAAATAAAATTGATAAACATAACAAAGCTACTAATTCTGCAATATAATGATTATTTGTATCGTATTTATTTTCAATATACTTTGTTAAATAGTTTGAAAACAAATAAAGTGTTTTAATTATTTTTTTTTTATCTTTTTTTAATATTTTATTATAAATTAATGGAATATGAAATATCCAATTCATTCCGATTAGACTAATTGTCATCGGTGATATCCAATTAACTGAATACAAATATTTATTATTGTTAATCCAATTTATTATATATTTATTAGCAATATGTAAGTATTTAACATTATTTTCGATATTATACATTAATCCTAATCCAGCTAAAGAATTCATACGTGACATTCTAAACGGTATTAATATATCTGGATATTGCCCTTTTTTTTTCTCATTTTCTATTAACTTTAAAGTATATGATAATTTTTTTGGTGGATAATATCTTTTTTTAAATTTATATTGATCAACTGGATCAAAATTCCAAATATCTTTAACACCACAAAAATCATAAATCTTTTCACCAAACAAAAAATATTTATCATAAAATATTTTATCAATATAATATTTTAATTTAGGAAATTGTTCATCTAATATATTCTTATTATTGATTATATAATTTATTTTATCTTCATTATAAAAAAAATTATTGAATAATTTAGAATTAATTTTATTTAAATATTGATCATCTAATTTAATTCTAGAAAATGATTTTTTTTCTTTTTTAGTAAGTATATATCGAGATATTGAAGAAGTTACAATATATTTATAAATTTTTCTTTTCATATGATGCACTATAATCTACTATAATTTAATTCTGTTAAAAGATCACCTGCTACATCTTGAAATTTTTTTATTTGATTCATAGATAATTCTGATTTCCATTTTTCTGCAATATTTTTATCAATTGGTTTTATAATATTTTTATGATATTCTTTTCTAGTATTCATATTAATATTTTTATTTTTTATCATTTCATTATATCTATTTACACCATTCTTTTTATAAAATAATAACATATCTTCTTCAAAAGATTCGTTTATGAAATTACAAATATCTCGTATCTCATTATCAAAATCACTTAATAAATTTTCGAACCTGATTTCATAGTAATACTTAATATATTTAGAATCTTTTCTACATTTAAGGATATTTTTCTTCCATAATTCTGCTGCCTTTTTAATATTATTAGGTCCCCAATTTAGTTTTAAGAATGAATTCGCAACTGCTCTGCCATCCCTTATTATATGAATAACATATGCATAAGGCCAGTTTCTTGAAATGCTTTTAAGTAATTTTGAGTATGTGGGGGTTTTATCTCCCCACCTTTTCTTACCGGATAATTCAACAAAACAATTATAAAAATCATCTAATACATTATAAATATTTAAATTATAATGCTTTTCTAATTTTTTTTTTAACAATTCTTCTGGAATATTAAAATCCATCCATCTTTTATAATGTGTAAACCATTTTATAACATTTTCTACATTATTATTCTTTTCAAGAACAGTTCGTAAATGAAAAATAAATTCAGTTTCATTAGGGATTATAATATTAGAATGAGTACTTAGAATAGAAGCTAATAATGTAGTTCCACTTCTTGGAACCCCAACAATAAAAATCGGATTTATATTTTTTTTTAATTTTCTTTTAAAAATCTCAAATGCACTAAATATTTTACTAAAGTATTTAAAATTCAAAAAAATCCTTTTATTATTAATTTTTTTTTAGAATATTAGAGTTAATTATAAATATAATTATATATTAGTTTTTCATAATTATTTAATATACCCAATAGATCTGAGTTTCTCAATAAGCTCTTTATTTGTAATCTCTTTCTTTTTATCGATCTCAATAAATTTACTTTTATTATTTATAAACCATTGATTCAATATATTCTTTAAATTCCCTGCATTTTCTTTTTTTAAACTAATAATATTATTTTTTTCCTGTTCGTCTATTAAAATATTGTAAAATTCATCATAACTATTCGAGGTCCATATATATTTAAAATTCTCATGTTGAATAGAGCGAATACGTTGATTGTATCGTAAAGCATTAAAATCTGGATATCTATTCTTAAACTCATTTATATATTTTTCAGGTTTGTAATATTCAGCAAATATATAATTTCGGCTTTTATTATTTTTAACACTAATACTTTGAATATCAATAAAATTTGACACTTTTGAATCAGTAAAATTAATAATAGTAGAATATATATCTAAAAGTTGTATAAAATTATCTTCATTAATATTAATATTATATTTTTTTGGAAGATATAATATTAATGGTACTTTTAATAATACATTGTACACTGAAAATTGATGACCTATTAGTCCATGTTCCCCGAATTGCTCACCATGATCGGAGGTTATAATTATAATTGTATTCTCTAATAGTTTTTTTTCTTTTAGATAATTATAAAAATCGCCAATTTTTTTATCTAAATAATTAATTTCTGCATCATATAATGCTTTAGAAATTTCAAAATCATTTTTTAACATTTTATATTTCTTAGCAAGATAATCAATATAATCATATTGAATTATATATTTTGATAGACTGTCTTCTTGCTCTGTATATAACCATTTATATGTATCAGGAGGATTATAAGGTGAATGAGCCTCCATATAATTGATAAACATAAAAAATGGTCTTTTTAAATTTCTTTTTTTATTAAACCAATTTCTTATCTCTTGTTCAGTTGCAAAAGCTCCTGCATCCTGTATTCCATAAGCATATTTTTTTTTATAAAGATCCTTCCACATATCAAAAAAATTAGAAAACCCTTGATCAAAATATGTATGTGATGAAATTGTGCCATTATTTGAAAATGCTACAGTTTCGTACCCCCTATTTGTTAAAATCTCAGAAATTGTCAATAACCTTTTTCTTAAAAATTGATTTTCCTGATTAGTACCATGTTGACAAGTAAATAAACCTGTAAATATAGAAGCATGACTAGGCGCTGTCCATGGTGCACAGCTATATGCATTTTTAAAAATAATAGATTTTTCAGCAATTTTGTCAATATTTGGTGTTGTTTCTCGATAATAGCCATAACAGGAAAGATGGTCTTTTCTTACAGTATCCATAACAATAAGAACAATATTAGGGCCTTTAGCAGATTTTTTTTGGATAAATATATTAAATAAATTTATTATAATGACAAAAATTATGATAATTAAACCAAGTATCCTTATAAATTTTTTTTGTAATAAATGCTAAAATATTGTAATATTTAATATATTTTTTAACAACAAAAATAACAAGATAGTAAAAATTAGTAATCCTAAATCAGCAAGTATACTAAAAGGATGAAATCGGTAATAAAAAATTAAATAATGATTTAATATCCATCCTACTACACAAAAAAACAATAAACAGAATGTTAATATAAAAGTATCTTTATTTTTTAGAGAAAAAGCTATCATTCTTTTTAATATTTTTAAAAACAAACATACAAATAACCATAAAATAAAGACACCAATTGCTATCAAGATAATAATCAATATCCAATGATTTATATTTTCTATTAAATGATAAAAAGTTAAAGAAAATAAACCATATTTTAAATATAAATTTTGTGATATAATAATAAATGAATTTATTAAACCAACAAAAAAACCGATTATTATAAAAAATAAAAAATAATTTAACATTATTTTATGGTGTTTTATTTTTAATTTTAAAATATGCATTTATTTACCTAAAATTCTTAAATTATTACAAGATATTTTTAATATATTTGGTGATTTTCCATCCCCATATAGTGTATTATTATCCTCAGCAAATTTATTTATTTGCTTAAAATTAGACATTAATGTATTGCAACCACTTTCTATTGTCTTCACCCATTCTGTCTCATCTCTCAAAGTAACACAAGGCTTCTTAGCCCAATACGCTTCCTTTTGCAAACCACCAGAATCAGTTAAAACAAAATCGCAAGTTTCCAACAGCATGAGCAAATCAAAATAACTGACAGGATATATTATCATTATATCAGCTCCAAATTCCTGTTTATATTGCTGAACTTGTTTACGGATACGCGGATGTACCGGGAAAATAATTCTTTTCCCTTTAAAATTATCATTAATAAACCTGGCACGTTTAAGAAATTGTTTTATATCATCTGTATTTTCTGCACGGTGCATGGTAAGCAAGCCAAAGTCTTTATTATGCAGTTTTAGCTTTTTTAAAATATTTGATTTCTTCTGTGCAATTTTCCGAGCATAAAGAAAGACATCATACATCACATCACCAGTATTGATCACCATAGGGACTGAATTATCTTGAAAATTTTTATCTTTGCCAGTATTCAATATATTAATACCACAGAGATTTCCTTCATTGAAGAAATTTTCAAATCCTTCTTTTTTCAAATTATCTACAGCTGTTTTACAGGGGCAAAAAAGTAAAGAAGAAATATGATCTGTGGTTATCCGGTTTATTTCCTCAGGCATACGCCGGTTAAAACTCCGAAGACCAGCTTCTACATGAGCTACAGGAATATGAAGTTTAACTGCTGCAAGAGCACCACCTAATGTAGTATTGGTATCACCATACACAATAACAACATCCGGTTTTATTTTTTGAAACACAGCTTCAGTCTTAGTTAAAATATCGCCGGTTTGCTTTCCATGAGTTCCTGATCCAACTTCAAGATGATAGTCCGGTTCTTTTAATCCAAATTCATCAAAAAATATCTTTGACATTTCATAATCATAATGCTGACCTGTATGTACCAGAATATCCTGTATGACGTCCTTATTTTTTGTTTTTTTATTATATTCTTCAGTTGCTCTATAAATAGGAAAATACTTTATAAACTGAGGTCGTGCCCCAACAATGTGACAGCATTTTTTCATTTAGTACCATTTCGCCTTATGTTACTAACCAACTCTATAGCAGGCCGGGCATCTTCAAATGAAAACCCTTCACCCAAAATTGCCCTTTTATATATTTCAGTATGCAAATCTGTAAACCCTTTGCTGATTTCCAATTGCTTTCCATCTATATCAATATTTCTGTAAGTAGTTACTTGTGTATTTTTTACTTCTTCAGGTAAATCATCATAATTAATGCTTAAAAACCAGTCTACTTCAGCTTTTTCCAGAACCAGATGACCTTTTGCTTTTCTTGCAGTTAACTGCTCTACCTGAAAAGTTTCAACCTTTCCAAAAATCCAGATCAATAAATCAAAAAAATGAATACCTATATTCGTAACGATTCCACCAGATTTATTAATATCACCTTTCCAGGAAAAATCATACCAGGGGCCGCGGGCAGTGATATATTTTAAATCAATTGTATGTTTTTTTGTACTTTTTTCTTTTTCAATTTTTTTCTTCAGTTTTTGCACTTCTTCATGCAAGCGCAGCTGAAGCACTACATTCACTGTATTCTCAGTTTCTTTTTCAAGTCTCTGCAAGGCATCAATATTCCAGGGATTTAAAACCACAGGTTTTTCACAGATAACATCTGCACCTACACGTAACGCAAATCTGATATGTGCATCATGTAAATAATTTGGGGAACAGATAGAAACTATGTCAATACAGTTTTCAGGGCATTCCCGGCGTAGTTTTTCAATGTGACGGTCAAAACGTTCGAATTCAGTAAAAAATTTTACTTCCCGAAAATAATTATCCAGAATACCCACAGAATCATGCGGATCAAGGGCACAGATTAAATTATTATTGGTTTCCTTAATAGCCTTCAAATGCCTGGGCGCCACATACCCGGCAGCTCCGATAAGCGCGAAATTGTATGGTTTTTTAACCACTAATTAACACCAATTAACTCTAATTTTAAAAACAAAACTAAAAATTCTTTGGTAGTACTAATCCTATCCATCTCGTTTCTCTTCTCTCTATTTCGTCTAATTCGTGTAATTAGTGTAATTCGTGGTTCCTTTTATTTTTAACCATCAATGTCTTTATAGATGACATATAAAACTTTTTCTTTTTCAAAATCATTTTTTTGATATAATTACCCAATGACCTGTTTTTTCACTACCTATTCTTTTCAATTTATTTTGCTTTTTAAGTTTTTCAATATCTCTTCGAATTGTTCTTTTGGAAACATTCAAAATATTGGCTAACTCCTGCAGTAGAATCTTATTGTTTTTTTCAATTAAATTCAATATTGTAATCATTCGGTTAGCGGGGACATTATCGGGGACACCGGGGACATCGGGGACATTATCGGGGACATTTGATTCGAATGTTACCCAAAAAACATCAGTAAAATCAAAAACTACATTATTATTATTTACATTACAAGCATCGGTTATTCTTTTAATACCGGTTCCGGCTTTCTCCATAAAATCTGTTCTTGTCAATAAATCTGCAATGAGCCTGTTTCGAGCTTCGCTTCTTTTTCCGAAATCTTTTTTGGGAAACAGCAATTCCCCTTTATTATTAATCACAATACTTCTATTCAATTTTTCAATGGCTATGGTATCACCCAGAAAATAATCAAAATGAATAATTGCATTAATAATTGCTTCGCGATAAGCCTCAATCGGATATTCAGGGTATTCTTTCCGCTTGAGATCTTTTATTTCATACCTTGCAGGAACCCGTTCTTTTAAATATTCTACTGCAAATTCAATATTTCCAATAATTCCGCTATCAATTACTTTTTTATCTAAAATGTCAACCCGTTTATCGTCGTTGAAATGAACACATCTTATTTTTGAGCTGATAATGTATTTATATGGCTTCTTGGCAAAATATAAAACCCCGGCATTAGTAAATCCTTCACTGGTAAGAATACGGAGATTTTTTAATATTTCATTTCTGGGAAGATTATTAGAGATATTTGCCAACTTCAGGTAATATTCAAATTTCTCTTCATCAAAATCTTTCCAATCAAAATTTGAGCAAATTTGTTCATCAAACCGAATTTTGCCAGACTTAATAGCAAGAGCTAATATCTCATCTCTTTTCATTTTTTGTGAATTAGCTCGCATTCTCATATAAAATCCGTATGAACAAGAATAAGGTTTATTGGTGCCTTCCATAACTTCAACGGCAAGAACATTATTAATTTCAGTGAGTGAGATAATTATAGAAGGGTCACAATTATAAGCAGCATCCTGAATTTGCGATTTCATCTTATTGGTAATTGATATTCCTTTAATTTTACCAGTATCTGTAATGCCCAGATAGATTACACCTCCTGATGCATTTGCAAAAGCAACTATTTCTTTTGATAAACTTTTATCAAAAGACTTCTTGAACTCAATGTATTGACCCTCTCCAAGTTCAATATCTTTTGCGAGGGTGATTTGATTGACTCTCTTATGCATCTTTATAAATCAAATTTTATATGACCTTATTCATTAAAGCATGGCTTTTTCGTAAAAATCTTTTGTCCGCTAATTACACTAATGTATACCAATAAAAACCTTTTTAACCACAAATTAACACTTATTACAAAATATTAAATTATTCAGCATTATTCTTTTTGAAAATTTTTAGCATGAAATCCTTTATCACAGTCATCTCTCAACAAGACCATTAAGAATTGTTATTAAAAAATCATGGCCTATTTTTATGAACCTGTTTGACTGAATCCCCCTTCTTCTCATATTCAATACCACATTTACTGCATTTAACGTTATCCTCAGTAAATTCAAGTTTTCTGCCGCATTCACATACCCATCCTGTAATTTTTCCAGGTACTCCAACAATAAGGGCAAAATCCGGCACATCTTTGGTTACTACTGAACCTGCTCCGATAAAACAGTGCTTTCCCAGGGTATTACCGCATACTATGGTAGCATTGGCCCCAATGGAAGCTCCTTTTTTAACCAAAGTCTTTATATAAAATTCTGACCCTTTTTGCGGATACTTACAACGAGGATCTAGAATATTTGTAAACACCATGGAGGGTCCGCAAAACACATAATCCTCCAACTCCACACCTTCATACACAGAAACATTATTCTGAATTTTTACATAATTTCCGATCCTTACATTATTGCCCACATTCACATTCTGACCCAGTGTACAATGTTCACCAATCACAGCACCAGACTGAATATGACTGAAATGCCATATTTTAGTTCCTTTCCCAATTTTCACATCCTCATCAACAAAACTGCTCTGATGTACAAAAAAATCTTTGCTCATATTCCCTCCGGCTGGTAATGAAGTCGATTTTCCCACTCCACTTTAAAATATTCAATTCCATATTTACATGATAGTGTATCGGAGTATCTAGGTATCGGCGTATTGGAGAATGATCGATACTGACAGATTATAAGATTCAAGACCCAAGATGCAAGATGCAAAAATAAAGATTCAAGATACAAGATTCAAGAAAAAAACATTTGGTTGAAAAATCTCTTGCTTCTTGCCTCTTTATTTCATGGCCTTTGTTGTCTTTCTCCCTAAAAATAATACCTGAAACCAACACATGTACTTTGTACAAAACTTTCAAATTCAAAAGTATAGGTAGGAGCATATTCTATAAATAACGCAAGCGGCGCTTTTTCAAATAAATATGATATACCTAAAGGCAGCCGGATTCCAAAATGCTCGTACTTGAAAAATGTCCGGAAGCCTATTCCAGCATAAAAAGGTAACTCCCCTTTTCCTATATCAAATAAAGTTTGATAATATTTTAAATCACCTATCAATACAAATGTAAGATTTTCAATCGTATAGTCAGCAGCATTTTCATCCTCCCACCCAAAACCTAAATCTACATCAATAACTAATTTCTTATTCAACCGGTAATTTACACTAAGTCCAAAAGGTTCACCAATCTTTAAACCAGGTCCCCAATTTTTTCCATTCAGTTGTGCAAAACCTGAAGAAAAAAACACAAAAAACATTACAATGGTTAATTTTCTCATAAAATACTCCTTATTTTTCAATGAGTTGCACTTTTAAAATCAACCTTACTGTATCTTCCTTGATTTATTGTATTAGAGATAATAATAAAGTAAAAAGCTCTTCATCTACACCTTCGGTGAGTAAGTCCCATCATAACTTAGTTAAAAATCTGATTAAATAAATGGTGTACTCTATCTATGTCTTTAAAGGACTACTTTTAAACTTTTTTGAAAATCACAAAACCATATTAACATTATAGCTAATTATGGTTTAAGTGCTGACGATTCTAGACAACAATCTATATCTATCATTAATTTATGTTTATATTTATATTTATATTTTTGCTAAATATATAAAATTTATTTTTATTAATCAAATTATTTAATTCAAACAAACCTATACTGAAATAATGGAAAAAAACTTATAGTGTTTATACAAGACCCAATATTCAAAATTCAAGACCCAAGATGCAAGATGTAAAAATAAAGATTCAAGATTCAAGATACAAGATTCAAGAAAAAAACATTTGGTTGAAAAATCTCTTGCTTCTTGTTTCTTGCCTCTTAAACTGACCGCAGACCGCGTTTGTGGAATAGTTAATTATTTTCTTTTCTCCACCTTTTCATTGATAAAACCCTACCGTATTTAATTGACAATGTATCGGAGTATCGGAGAAAAGTCAGTACTAACCAATAGTAAGATTCAAGATACAAGACTCAAGATGCAAGAAAAAACATTTGTTAGTAGTCTACATTGACTTCTTACCTCTGCACGTTAAAGTTCCCACGTTCTAAAATTCTAAAGATCCCCGGCAGTCAAGGACTGCCTCTAACCGGATCGTTCTAAAGCTCTAGAGTTCTAAAACTCTCACGTTCTAAAGTTCTATTTTATCCCCTCCATCCTCCTTTCCTCCCTTCTCCATATTCCGTCCAAAACACCCCTCTAAATCTCCCTTTAATAGGGGAGACTTAAAGGTTAAATCGCCGTCCGCCGTCTGCCGTCCTCGATCCTTTCTGGCCTCTGTCCACTGACCTCTGACTTCTGAACGCTAACGTTCTCAAGCTCTAAAGTTCTCACGTTCTAAAGTTCTCAAGCTCTATTGGTCTTGTCCTGAAATAGGCTAACAACTAAAACAACAGAATTCTTATTTTTTTATCCATATCTTATTGACTTTTTATATCTTCCTCAGTTTCATTAATTTTTAACTCAAAATAGTAACTAACATTCTTGTCATCCCGAGGAACGAAGTGACGAGGGATCTCACGCTACTGAAGGTTATGTAAAAGAACAAATATAGCTGGAAATGAATGTTATTTTTATTAAGAATCGTACTTTTCCAGCAAAAAAACTGTCATACCTCTTTATTCGGAGGCGTGAGATTCTTCGCTCGCTTTACTCGCTCAGAATGACATTTCGGAACGATTGTCCGGGTAAACTGTGAACTTTTTTCACGACGACTCTGTCTCCCTCTGGCCTCTGTCCACTGACCTCTGACTTCTGAACGCTAACGTTCTCAAGCTCTAAAGTTCTCACGTTCTAAAGTTCTTGCACCTTGATTCTTTAGTCTTTGGTCTTTGGTCTTTAGTCTTTCACTTTTTCCTTTTTCCTTTCTTCCCTTCATGTCCTTCGTGACCTTCGTGGTTTAACCAAATTACTTATACCCTATACCACTTAACCCATACCCTTCTCTTTATTTGATAAACTCAATTATTTTTTTGGGATAATTGAGTTTTACAGTTAATTTTTTTAAGAGTTGTGCACCAACTAAAGTATCCTGTGATTCAGTAAAAATAATTTTTACTTTCTCACGGTTACCATTAAAAAATATATTACCTTCAAATACATCTTTAATGATTATTTTTCCATTTGCCAGCTCATATGATTCTGCATATTCATATGAAATAGCAATATCATCAATATGTTTTTCAGAAAGACAGATATAACCACTAAAACCAGTATCCACAACTGCTGTTATTTTTACAATTTTTTCTTCATTATCAAAGAGACCTAATTCTATTATTGGTTCCAGATAATCGTTTATTATTCCCTGCATTATAATATTTATTTCAATTTATGAACTGTTTTATAGCCAATCCGAATAAGATAAAATGCCTTATCGGGATACATTTTCTGAGCCTTATTAAGAGCTTCCTCTGAAGTTTTACCACAAAAATAATCACCACTATCCACTTCTATTATTACATATTCACCATGATGTTGTGATTCAAGCTCATCTTTTATTTCTCTATATCGTTGCCAACCTAAACGATCTAATTCTTTTGTAGAATGTTTTGTTTTTTCTCTTTTAAGCAATTCTAATTTTTCTCTTACTTTCATTGATAGTATTCCTTAAATAACGATTTTTATTAAATATTAGAATTTATATATGGTATACTTGACTAAATTTATAGATTTTAATCAAGTATATCTTACTTTTTTATATAACTGCTTTTCATTTTCCCTTTTTCCTTTCCCTTTTTCAGCAACGAACAAAACTAACGAAACGAACTATTTTTATATTTATTTATTTTATTCTTGTTCCTCTTGTTCGTTTAGTTCGCTGCTAATTTTTCATTTACCACGAAGGACTCGAAAAGCACGAAGATTTTCAATCCCCCTTAATCCCCCTTTAAGAAAGGGGGAAATTATTTATCAGATAAGCATACGTACAACTGAACTCTGACCACTGGCTTCTGACTGCTGCACGATAATCTTTTCACGTTCTAAAGTTCTCAGGTTCTAAAGTTCTTGCACCTTGATTCTTTAGTCTTTGGTCTTTAGTCTTTCACTTTTTCCTTTTTCCTTTTTCCTTTATCTTTTTTGATCCTCAATAACAGAAACTATCAAATTTCATGCTCCTACACTCTAACGTTCTTACGCACCTCTCACTTCCGCTTCACCACCACCAACACCCCCAGCCCTATAGAAAACAAAATACAGGTATCAGCCACCCGATGAAAGCCACCGGTTGTCAGTAATAACGCCCCTGAAGGAATTACATTCAATGCCGTTAACACACCCAGTAAAAACATGATCACACCCACGATAAATGCTGCAATCTGGATCACTGTTAAACATTTCATCTTTCTTTCCTCCCTTTTTTGTGAACGCCTTCAAGTGCTTAAAGTGCCTAGAGTGCCTAGAGTACTTAAAGTGCCTAAAGTACTTAAAGTTTTAACATAGAATAGTTAAATTTATAGAACTTTAGGCACTTTCAACTTTAGGCATTTTAGGCACTTCTTCTTTCCTTTTTCCTTTCCTCCCTTCTCCATATTCCCTTTATTTGACCGTAGACCGCAGTCTTATCTGGCCTCTGACCACTGACTTCTGGTCTCTGCACGCAAACCTTTTCACGTTCTAAAGTTCTCAGGTTCTAAAGTTCTTGCACCTTGATTCTTTAGTCTTTGGTCTTTGGTCTTTGGTCTTTAGTCTTTCACTTTTTCCTTTTTCCTTTTTCCTTTATCCTTTTTCATCCTCAACGACCACAACCTTCAAATACCAAAAGACTACGCTCTAACGCCTAATAGTATCCCTTACTATAATAAGCATAACTCGGATAATACCCGTATCCTTTACCTAATGACATCTGGTTGATGACCACGCCCAGCAGATTGACATTACTGGACCGTTCTAAATTTTCTTTTACCTGATCAATGGCCCGTTTATCTGTAAATCCGTGTTTAACCACCAGCAGCAGACCGTCTGTGCTGGAGGCCAGGATCACGGTATCAGTGACCGGCAGGATGGGAGCAGAATCATAGATCACCAGATCAAAATTTTTGGTTATTGAGTTCATAAATTCTTTCATTTTACGGGAAGCGATCAGTTCTGCCGGGTTAGGTGGCATTTCACCGCAGGGGATTATATAAAGTCCTTTGGTTTTCGTATCGTGGATGATAGAATCCAGAGGTGTATCCTCCACCAGATGCTCCATAATACCAGGTTTGGCTTTGGTTTTGAACAGCTGATGCAGCTTGGGCTTGCGCAGATCCGCATCCACAATAAGCACTTTGTGCCCCAGAAGTGCATAGGAAATACCCAGGTTGGCTGTGGTGATGGTCTTTCCTTCCATGGGATTAGGACTGGATACCACCATGGATCTGATTTCCTGATCCACAGAGGTAAAGGTGAGATTGGAACGCAGGGAACTGTAGGACTCTACCGGAGGACTCTTGGGCTTCATGTCACTGATCAGATATATATTCTTATCCGGATACCGCTGCTGATTATTTTTTCGTTTGAGACCATTGGGCAGAATAAGAGACCGGCTGAATCCGTTGAAATGGGGGATCACTCCCATAAGACTGAGATTCAGATGATCGGTAATATCCTCTTTGGTCTGAACAGTATTATCCATATACTCCCGAACCAGGGCAATACCAAATCCCAGACCCAGACCCAGGATGAGTCCAAGTATCAGATTCCTGGCCATGTTGCTGGGTACAGCATTCTTGGGCATGACCGGATCATCAATGATGCGGATTCCTCCGCTGCCGGTGGCCGCCTTGATCTTGGCTTCCTCTCCTCGTTCCAAAAGAAAGGTATAGAGATTTTCCGCCACTGACTGGGCCCTGGTCATTCGCATATATTCTATGGCATCCTCCATGAGCCGGGGGTTGCTGGATTTAAAATCCTCTATCAAAGAACGGTAGTAACGCTCCTTGTTCTCCAGTATAAAAACATTCAGCTCCTCTTCAATGATCTTTTCCTGTATGTTCTGCCAGAGCAGGGCATCTCCTTCTGCAGAAAAAGACCCGTTTCCGGCTGGAGACTGGATCATCTCATTGATCAGTTTTCTCTTTTGAGCTTCGATCTCCCGGTCCAGTTCCAGCACTTTAAGATCTGTTTCTCCCTGATCCGTGGCCAGCTGATTGCGCTGCTGCTGCAGATCAGCAATGTCCTGACGGATCTCCTGCACCTGGGGATCACTGGTGGCAGTAAGCGACTGGGTATCCTGCCCCTGCAGCTGAGAAAGCCGGCGCCGGTAGGCAGCCAGATTGGCCCGAGCCAGTTCTTTTTCCGTCTGAATGGAAGTAAGCTGATTTTCCATTTTCACCAGTTTGGTGAGAATACCGCCCTCTTCATCCATAACCGTGATATTGGTGTTTTTCTTGAATTCCTGCAGGGCCCGCTCAGCTTCTTCCAGCTTTTTCTTGGAAATTTCTTTCTGATGATCAATAAAATCCACTGCATTCTGCAGCTCTTCCCGGTCGATCTCCTGACAGCGGTCCTTGAGTATCTGAGTGGCATGCTGGGCCAGACGAAAGGCCAGCACCGGATCGTGAGCCCGGGCTTCCAGTTCAATGAATTCGGAATATTCGGAAGTGGTCAGCCGTATATTTTCCCGGATAGCAAGACGCAGCTGTTCAGCATTTACTTCATCAGCATCTTTCAGAAGTGTGTCTGCTGACAGGGTATTAAGCAGCCGGGAACGAAAGATGCGGCTTTTCATGACCGCTTCATAGTATCCTAAGGGCCGGGTCTGCTCAGTAAATCCCATGCCTTTTTCGGTAAAGGAAAGCTCCTTGGATTCCAGCATAAAGGTGGAAGCAGACTCATACACCGGCGGCCTGGTCACCAGATAAATAAAAGTTAAGATCAGGATCCCTCCGGCACTGATAAGGATCTCCCACCGCCTTCTCACCACCAGCTGGATGTAATCCTGAAGTGTTAGTTCTTTTTTCATTCTTTTTTCTCTCCCCTCGTATGTAAAACTCAAGACTTATACTGCAAGCCTTAAAATACAAAAAAATTAAACTCTGTAATTTTTTTTTATTCTCTAATATCAATGATCAATTTTCCAGCCACGGATGTACACGGATTGACACAGATTTTTTAAAAATATTTATCTGTGTTTCATCCGTGTTAATCCGTGGCTTGATATGTCTTATCAAGATTCCCGGCAGTCAAGGACTGCCTCTAACCGGATCGGTCTGAAGTTCTCACGTTCTCACGTTCTTGCATCTTGATTCTTTAGTCTTTGGTCTTTAGTCTTTGGTCTTTTGTATTTTGTCTTATCCTTTATCCTTCCCCGATACTCCCATACCCCGACACTCCGATACAGTTTCCATAACGAAGATAATTCAAAAACCACATACAA